>ERZ778022.3454-NODE-3454-length-14835-cov-3.788633_pt1 | contig 14835 bp, 10 predicted proteins | sample MGYA00375752_ERZ778022 | MGnify/ENA primary metagenome ERZ778022 (study PRJEB29350, sample SAMN05389826) | bioreactor metagenome | isolation source: Thiocyanate bioreactor | place: South Africa: University of Cape Town | collected 2014-04-04 ... | reverse complement strand
TAGGCCGATATAAGGACCCGAGGCGGCAAAATCACTCGTGCCAACACTGTCGGTAAGTGTTTGGTTTAATTGGATATTCCCCACTACATTTTGATTGTTTAATGCATTAAAGTAGCTAAACCACATATAGCCCACATCAAAGATTAAATGTCCCTCTCTATAGGGGTGCAAATAGGTGAGTCCAACCTTAACCTCAAGCTCTGGAACCGTCAGAAATTTACGACCTTGAGCATATAAAGACCGTAGCTCCCCAGTGCTATCCGGTACTAGCGCCTTATTATAAAAGCGGGTGATTCCAGTCTGTATGGCCGCAGCTGATTTCGCATAAATACTAAATCCAGAATCAAGATCATAATTCATATCTAAACCAGCACGCGGACCAAAACCATTAAAGCGTACCGTTTGATTGACTTCAGTCGCATTCAACGGATAAAAGTCTGGTATGTAAAAGGGAGAATTAATATCATAAGACAATAATGCCTCCGTGCTCGCTTTAATTCGAGAGAACTCAAAACCACCATGAACCCGCAAGATGCTTCTGGAGTTTAAGTTAATTGTTTGCCCAAACTCCGCGGCAACCGCATCCCAATAACTACTGGTGTCCAGCTGCATATTAAAAGGATTAAATGGTCCCAACGGTGCGAAATCCAGATGTTTATTATTTGCTTCATAGCGATACCAACTCAAGAGTAAATCATTTCCAGAAGAAAATTGATATGCTCCGGTTAATAAAAACCCCCAATTCCAAAAGCCACTAAAATCATCATAAATATTATTAGCACCAGTAGGATAATAGGAAAAATCCTTATTAAAAGTGGTTTGTAAATAAAGTGCCTGGCCGGCAAGACTCCATGATTTATGGGCACAAGGAATATTAAGTAGCACCTTATCGCAGGTTTGACCCAGAGTTCCAGCACTGACATAACTTGAAATTACGAAGAGCGCTATTGATGCAATTAATTTCAAAAGTTTACCTCGACTTCCTTTCACAAAAAAACGTCGAGTATCTATTTAGGTCTATCTTAAGTCAAGAAAAAGATAAGAATAATCAAGGAAATAAGAAATCATTTATCCACTAAGGATTTATTTAAAGCATGATTGATAAACATTACGCAATAAACATTATCTTAATATTAAAAATAAAAAAACACCCCAAATTGGGGTGTTTAAAGTGGAGATAAGGATTAAGGTAATTAATTAAACATTACCTACGTACTTCAAGCCAACATAAGGACCAGTAGCAGCGAAATCATGAGTTGTGTATTCGCCAAAACGTGGTTGACCCATTGCGTTGAAGTAGTTAAACCACATGTAACCAGCATCCAGTGTCAAATCACCTTGAGCCATTGCGTAAGTGTAGTTAGCACCTAATTTAGCTTCCAACTCAGGAACTACAGCTGTTCTAGAACCATGGATGTTGGAGAAACCAGTTAATTGATCATTAAACTTGGCAGTACCAACCAATAGCGCAGTCGCAGCTTTACCGTAGATTCCAAAACCATTACCAAATACATAGTTCATATCCAAGCCAGTGCGTGGACCGAAACCGTTGTATTGTGAAGTTAAAGAAGCTGCAGAATCGCTCGCTGGGAAGTAGTCAGCAAGGTTGGATTTAATGCGTGCAAATTGGAAACCGCCATGGAAACGGATTTTTTTGTTCGCGCTGAAATCAACATATTGACCCAACTCACCGTTTACAGCATCCCATTTTTGGTTAAAACGAGTTAACTCAACTTCGCTGTAAAAACGATTTGTTGCATCTAGGTGATACCAGTTTACATTTACATCGTTTCCAGTATTGAAGTGATAACCCGCTTCAAGAGCAAAGCCCCAGTTCCACTTGTTACCTAAATCAAGGAACTCGTTTGCGTTAAAACCAGAACGGAATGCGCCAACATTGGTTGTTTGCAGATCTAATGCATAACCACCAATTTCCCAAGCATTGTGTTCACAAGGAACAGTGACATTACCAGGAACGCATACTGGACCCATAGTACCTGCAAATACAGCACTACTACCCAAAGCAAGAACTGCTAATGTTGTTTTTTTCAAACTAAACATGCGGAGTCTCCATAAAGTTATTATTAAGTTCCTATTTTGTTAACGAAAAACATAATGCGCCCATTAACAAAACATGCTTGCAAATTTTTGATGCAAAGCACGAAAAGATGAGCAGTATCCGAATTGCCACAAAATAAGTCAAGAAATTTAATAAAAAAATCGATTTTTTTCCATGAAGGCCTTTTTAAGAGCATCTCGATTTTTTTTAATGCGAATAGCGGATGGGTTTTAATATTTTTTTTAACTTTATGATTACAATAAAAAAACCACCCCAGCCATAATTATGAGTGGGGTGGTTTAAGTGGGAGATTAAGCAGAGAAGGAATTACACATTACCAACGTACTTCAAACCAACGTAAGGACCAGAAGCGCCGAAGTCAGTTGTTCTAGCATCACCAATTGCGTAAACAGTGTTTACTGCATTGAAGTAGTTGAACCACATGTAACCAGCATCAATTGACAAGTCGCCTTGTGCCATAGCATAAGTGTAGTTAGCACCCAACTTAGCTTCCAATTGTGGAACTAAAGTTGTTTTAGAAGCGCCTAAACCTACTAGACCGTCATATACAGTTGTACCAGAAGCTGTTAACACATCACCGCTGAACTTAGCACTACCGATTAACAAGGAAGTAGCTGCTTTAGCATAGATTCCCAAGCCATAACCAGTAAATACATAATTCATGTCGATACCAGTGCGTGGACCGAAGCCATTGTATTGAGCGCTTCTTCCAGCATCAACAGTACCTAAAACAGGATCAGTTACTTCAACAAAACGATTGTTTTTGATGCGAGCGAATTGGAAACCACCGTGGAAACGGATTTTCTTGTTCGCACTGAAGTCAACAAATTGACCTAACTCACCATTAACAGCATCCCATTTCTGGTTTACTGCACCTAGGTATGTATCGATACCATCAGTACCAGCGAAGTAATGATTATTTGTATCCAGGTGATACCAAGTCAAAGTAACATCGTTACCAGTGTTGAAATGGTAAGAACCTTCTATTTGGAATCCCCAGTTCCAACGACTGTTATCGCTGTAACCGCGAGAAAAATTGTAGTCATTGTTATGGATAATTTGTAAGTCAATCGCTTGACCACCGATGTCCCATGCAGTACGTTCACAAGGAACAGTAACATTTCCTGGGGTGCAAACAGGTCCCATTGTACCTGCAAACACTGCACTAGTACCTAAAGCGAGTACTGCTGCTGTTGTCTTTTTCAAACTTAACATGCTAAGTCTCCATCTATTTTTTATTATTAGGTTCGCATTTATTCTTGATAACTTACGGCTCAAAAGTTACCAGCAGCATGCTTTCGTCGCTTTGGTTCGAAGCATGCAACACCAAAAGTATGGCTGCGAATAAAAATAAATCAAGAGAAGGAGTGAAAAAAAATTTAATATTTTTCAAATACATAACTTTTTTTATTCATAGGCTTTATTTTTTAATCAGATTGATTACAACTCTTCGGTTTTGAGCCCGACCGGCATCTGTATCATTACGTGCCACAGGTTGCATTTCTCCTTTCCAAGTGATCGATAATTGCTCTTCTGGCACTCCCAATCCGGTTAGGTAATTTTGCACCGCCTCAGCACGTTTTTGGGACAAAGCATTGTTATAACCATTTCGCCCCTCTTTGTCGGCATAACCAACCACTCGTATCGTCTTGATTTGGTGATCGGCTGCTACATATTTCGCAATACGTCTTAATTGGTCATGATCGGCATCAGAAAGCTCCCAACTCTCAGAAGGAAAGTAAAAAACCGAATGCTTCACCCGTTCTAAACCAAACGGAAGCAAGTTGCCGACACATTCTTGATAACGTGCATATGCTTTTTGAAAGCCCATAGGGGTTAAAGCTACGGTTACACCAAAACCGATATCCGAGCGATACTGGAATGTGGTCTCATATCCTCTGGCTAAATAAGTTAAAAGTTTTAAGGTTGAATCTCGTTTTAAAAAGATAGAGTAGGGCCCAGGATTAATGTTCACCGAGCCAATCGGCATTGTTCTATCTTCGGGTTTCCACATAGGAGGACGCACCACTATGGTCGCTGGCAGCGAACGGGTTACATCATCCCACTTTCTTAAAACGAAATGGGGGGGTTGCGCTGCATATTGTTCAAAGTAGCCGATACCATAATTAGGTATTTTTAATTTTAACCCACACCGGATTGGATTACCGGTCATATTCCAACTGGGCGCCCCCATAGGTTGGGTAAATGTTATATGTGGTGTCAGAGCGTAAATGAGCATAGGGTTGACCAAGATTAACGTGAGCGCGGTTCTTTTAATATTTTTTCTCCAGCCGCATTTCATGATCCTCATCCTTCCTCTTAATTCATGTTATCCTTAATTATCGACACACTGTGCAGAATCTTTAATCATGAACAGTTTAATCATAACGCAGCCAGATGATTGGCATGTGCATTTTCGCGATGGCGAATTTTTGCCTTACACTGTGGCCGCTACCGCCGCATCATTTGCACGGGCGCTCGTCATGCCTAATTTACAGCCTGCATTGACTGAATTATCGGATTTGTTGGACTATCATCAACGGATTCTTGCAGCAATTCCAAAGAAAGATGCTGCATTCACTCCCTATATGACCTTTTATTTAAATGAAAAGCTTAAGCCTGAGACGCTGGAGCAGGCTAAAAGTTATCCTTTCATTTTGGGCGCCAAGCTTTATCCTGCAGGGGCTACGACTCATTCGGCAGAAGGTGTACGCTCTATTAAAACACTTTATCCACTGCTTGAATTGATGCAGGCTCAAGGCCTCACGTTACAAATTCATGGAGAAGTGACCCATGGAGATATCTTTGACCGTGAAGAAGCCTTTATTCAGGAGCATTTACGCGCAATCGTGCACAACTTTCCCAAGCTTCGCATCGTACTGGAGCACATTTCATCTGCAGCTGCGGTTAACTTTGTGATGAACACACCTGATCAAGTTGTTGCGACCATTACGCCACAACATTTACTTTACAATCGGAATCAGCTTTTAGCTGGAGGCATACGTCCACACTACTACTGTTTACCCATTCTAAAAACAGCATCAGACCAACGCGCACTACAAACCGCAGCCTGTAGCGGTAATCCTAAATTTTTTGCTGGTACCGATAGCGCACCGCATGCGCGACAAACCAAGGAAAACGCCTGTGGCTGTGCGGGTATTTACTCCGCCCCCTATGCGGTTGCACTGTATACTCAAGTTTTTGCACAGTTAGACCAGCTGCGTCGCCTTAATGATTTTTTAAGTCGTTTCGGTGCTGAATTTTATGGTCTCTCCGTCAATCGCAAACAGATTGAATTACGCAAGTATGCGCAGCAAATTCCCGCTACATTGCCCTTTGGCACGGACGAGGTGGTACCTATAGCTGCAGGAGAATCTATTGATTGGAGTAGCTATGAGTGCTCATAATCCCGATAAAAAATTCAGCATGAAAGAGCGTTTTCGCGGGTTTTTACCCGTAGTGGTTGATATTGAAACCGCGGGGATTGACCCGCAAAAAAATGCACTTCTGGAAATATGCATTGTTTTGCTGTCCATGGATGATAAAGGCTATTTGCAACCCGCTCAAAGCCATTTTGAACACGTCCTCCCATTTCCCGATGCAGAACTTGACCCCAAATCTTTGGAGTTCATTCAGATTGATCCCTATCAACCCTTACGCTTTGCCGTCGAAGAAAAAGAAGCTCTGCAAAGGCTTTATCAACCCATAAACGCCGCTTTAAAGCAAAGTCAATGCCAACGCGCCGTGCTTGTAGGGCATAATGCTTGGTTTGATTTACTATTCCTCAAAGAAGCCAGTAAGCGCACTAAAATTTCTTTCCCTTTCCATGCGTTTACGTGCTTTGATACAGCAACCCTGGGTGGTTTTCTTTACGGACAAACGGTTTTATCAAAAGCGGTCGCCGCAGCAGGCTTAAATTTTGATAACAAAGAGGCTCATTCTGCAATTTACGATGCAGAAATAACGGCAGAATTATTTTGTCGAATGGCCAATACTTGGCATGATGTCACATTGTAATTCGACAGCGCCTGCCTTTACAGGCGCTGTCCACATGCATTTAGAGATTTCCAGAATGCTCAGACAGGTAAGCAGCAACCCCTTCAGGAGATGCGGTCATTCCCGCTTTACCTTTATTCCAGCCTGCAGGGCAAACTTCACCTTTCTCTTCAAAAAACTGTACTGCATCAATTGTACGAATAATTTCTTCAATATTACGACCAATCGGTAAATCATTCACAATTTGCGCGCGCACCATGCCTTTAGTATCGATGATAAACGCACCACGGAAGGCAACACCTGCCTCAGGATGTTCTACACCATACGCTTGACAGATGCTGTGCGTCATATCTGCAGCCATAGTGTAACGTACTGGGCCAATTCCCCCCTTGTTTACCGGTGTATTGCGATAAGCATTATGGGTAAAATGAGAATCAATGGATACGCTAATCACTTCCACATTACGGCTTTTGAATTCATCGATGCGATGATCTAAAGCAATTAATTCAGAGGGACAAACAAAGGTAAAATCAAGAGGATAAAAGAATACTAAACCATATTTACCCTTGATGTGGTCATGTAAGTTAAATTTATCTACGATTTCACCATTACCCATAACCGCTGCGACGGTAAAATCTGGCGCTTTACGTCCGACTAAAACACTCATTCTTGTCTCCTTGGAAGCAGAACTTCTCTGCGTTATTATTATTCTCAAGCAAGTCATTATGCCGCAACGGCATCGCGCAACAGCGTTTCCAACTCCCCTTGTTGAAATAATTCGGCAATAATATCAGAACCACCAATCAATTCGCCCTTAACGTATAATTGAGGAAATGTTGGCCAATCTGCTACTTGCGGAAGAATCTGACGGATATCCGGATTTGCTAAAATATCGACATAAGCAAAATCAACTCCGCAGGCTTCGATACACTGAACAGCGCGCGCTGAAAATCCGCATTGGGGCATTTTAGGTGAACCCTTCATATAAAGCAGGATTGCATTTTCAGAAATTTGTTTTTTAATTTTTTCAATTGTGTCCACGAGAATATACCTTTAAATTAAGATGAAGTATTTTACGCAATCCACAGCAGAAAGTCGCGTGAACTGCAATTAAATTTCCAAATAAAAAGACATTATATTATTGCTCAAATTATGCGCAGATGCAACCACTGCACTTTCTTGCTCCATTTTATTGTTCCTTCCTGGAGTAAACCCAACATGGTCTTACCAGAGAATCATGGTCATTTTCCAAGTTGAGGGTCAAGCGGCATTTTTTATACCTTTAGCATGAACGCATTACACGGAAAAGTAAATTATTCATTCCTTTAAGACATTGAATATCGCACTCTAACTGATACACTTAGGTAACTTAACATCATGGAGATGACTATGACTTTTACGTTACCAGAATTACCTTATGCAAAAGATGCCCTAGCCCCTCATATTTCAAAAGAAACTTTAGAGTATCATTATGGGAAGCATCATCAAGCTTATGTTAATAATTTAAACAAATTGATTCCAGGTACCGAATTTGAGCACCAATCTCTAGAGGAAATTATCAAGCATGCTCAAGGGGGGATTTTTAATAATGCAGCCCAGGTATGGAATCATACTTTTTACTGGCATTGCTTAAGCCCTAATGGTGGTGGGGAGCCCCAGGGCGTAGTAGCGGAAGCGATTAATAAATATTTTGGCTCCTTTAACGAGTTTAAAGATCAATTTTCACAAACTGCTGCAACCACCTTTGGTTCAGGATGGGCCTGGTTAGTTCAAGATGCTCAAGGCGCACTAAAAATTATAAGCACCAGTAACGCGGGAACGCCCATGACTGAAGGATTGACTGCCCTGTTAACCTGTGATGTCTGGGAACACGCTTATTATATCGATTACCGTAATGCACGCCCTGATTATATTAATGCCTTTTGGTCTTTAGTAAATTGGGATTTCGTTGCCAAAAATCTTAAGTAACCACTTAGTGTACTATACCTACAAGCTACCGCATTCAGAGCGCGCGGTAGCACACAGTATGCATAGATTACACATTCATTGCGCTGGAGCTGATAAACGGCTCTGAGTAATATTATTCTGCATCAAGCACGAGGCAAGCTTTATCGTTACTCGTTGCGATACATCGATATGGATGTTAATAGCCCTGAGTTATTAGTTAAAAACGACCCATTTTGCACCATGGGTATTTTTGTTAAGGAAAAAACATGGCGTTGATTACCAGCTACAATCCTGCACCTCTTGCCTTTACCCACGGAAAAGGGGTTTGGCTTTATGATGAGCAGGGTAATGAATATTTAGACGGGTTAACAGGAATCGCGGTCTGTGGCCTTGGCCATGCCCATCCAGAAGTTACCAAGACCATTCAAGAGCAAGCCGCAAAACTATTACATACCTCGAATGCTTTTCATATTCGCCAACAAGAGTTACTCGCTGAACGCTTGACCGCTTTACCCGGTATGGAACAAGCTTTTTTGGCCAACTCAGGCGCTGAAGCCAATGAAGCCGCCATTAAATTAACACGACTTTTTGGGCATAAAAAAGGGATTGAAACCCCCTCTATTATCGTTATGGAAAAGGCCTTTCATGGACGGACCATGGCCACACTTACTGCCTCCGGTAACCGTAAAATACAAGCGGGTTTTGAACCTTTAGTCCCAGGTTTTATTCGTGCCCCGTTTAATGATATTGATGCATTACATACCATTGCTGCCAACCGTGACGATGTGGTGGCAATTATGCTGGAGCCCATTCAAGGTGAGGGAGGCATTCATGTGGCGGATGAAGGTTGGTTGCATGCCATCTCCCATCTATGTGCCGAGCAGGATTGGCTGATGATTTTTGATGAAATTCAAACGGGCAATGGACGTACCGGAAAATTATTTCATTACCAACATTACGGTCTAAAACCAGATATATTAACAACAGCCAAAGGACTTGGTAATGGTATTCCCATCGGGGCTTGCCTGATGAGTAATAAGGCAACCAATCTTTTTCAGCCGGGAAATCATGGCTCTACCTTTGGCGGTAATCCTCTAGCCTGTGCCACGGCCTTAACGGTTTTGGACGTAATCGAACGCGAGAACTTGTGCAACAAAGTCAGTGTGAGCAGCGGATTACTCATGCACAAACTAATCGAAAGCTTGGGTGAACATCCACATGTGAAAGCCATTCGCGGTAAGGGATACATGATTGGTATCGAACTAGACCGTCCTGCTGCTGATTTGCGGGCGATTGGCCTGGAACATCGCGTTATCTTTAATATTACCGCCGACTCCGTCATCCGTTTACTCCCGCCTTTAATTATTAATGAGGAAGAAATTGAAGAGTTGGTGCGACGACTCACTTTGAGTATTAATCAATTTACCGGAATTTAATGTTTTTATATAAAAAACATCATGAGTTATCACTTCTTGTGGTAACTCATGATGTTGTTCCTTGTCTCTCAGCAATGATTTTTTGTCCCGATGCTTGATTTAGGAGCGGTACGTAGCCATTTTGCTGGATTAATGCATTACCCGGAAATGTTTTTATTATGGTGCCCTATCGAGTCAGCATCCTCTGCGAACGCATCCACCTCGCTGTTTCGAGCTTCTTGTTGTGGGCTAAAAAAAGTAAATCCCGATGCATGCGCACTGTATTCCGGAACATCATCTGACAAATTTACCTCAGCAGCTAACAGGTTTACTGCTCGATTTATTTGCCGCACGATCACCGGCGTACGTTTATTACATCGGCCCAGGTCCTCTCTATTACACAAAATATCATCCAGCGCGTGTAAGGTTAGATTTTGATCCAGAGGTTTATCTTCACTCGCAAAAACCACTGTTTCCAATTTGTCTAATGCGGTTATGATTGCGGTCAGAGTATTCTTCTCCTCACCATTTAATCGTTCTAACTCCTCACTAAGCTGAGCACGAGCTACGTTGAATTGTTGCTGACGTGCACTCGTGATTTGTTTTTTAAAAGGCTTACTGTGTTCTTGAAATTCCTGTTCCAATCGTTCATAAGTACGTTTCAAGGTATCATACAGCTCTAAAAGCTTTGGACTAGGATTTTCCATTTCACGCCGGCCAATTTCAGCACAGAGAGGGTGATTGACGATGACATAAATTTGATGGTTCAATTTAGACTTTAAACCATTTAATTGTGCTTTACTCGTACACTCGTGGAAATTAAAAGCGAACTCTTGAAGTTCTTTTGTAGTTAAACTCAAGATGCTATCTCGAGCCTTGTACTCTATTTCTGCAATTTTTTGCCTAAACTCACGGATAATCACTTTCGATACTTTATTTTTTTCAATGAGCTCACTGAGCGTGACTTCAGGAAAATCTTTGTAGCGTAAATTTTTTATATCCTCAATTAACTGCTCCGCGCGTATCGCGACATCGTATTGATCTCGGCATTGAAAATCGGTTTCTTGCTGCATAATGAAACTGCGAAAGTCAAACCACCGCTGTGCTTCCATCGCGTTTGAATTTGCCATCATTAAGATGGACTTAAGCCACTTTTCAAATTGGGGCACGGAGTCAAGTTCCGCAATGATCTCTTCCGGTAATTGGTTAAAAATCTCAACAGAGTGCTCGAGACTGTAGACTGCCAAGTCCAAAGCAAGTTTTGGATTATATTGTTTAAGCCTATAAAAATTATTAAATTGTTGCAGCGGAGTTAATGTGCGTTCTTTACTAAAAAAATCACGAAAATCTGCTGGCGTCTGCAACGATTTTTGGGCGATACTTTGTAATGCTTCTTCAGTGATATTGGTGGACTGAAAAAAACAATCCTCATGATTACCCGTTAATTTTTGGAACTCGTTTGTTTGTAGAATAAGTGCAATTGTCGTCTCTATCGGCACTCTTTCTTCTTCAAAGAGGGATAGATTTTGTAAATAAAATTGTAAGAAAATTTCTTCTCGAGTTTGCACACCTGATTCCAGGAAATTTAAAAAAGTGATGCGTTGCTCGTGATTTGCCTTTGACCAGTTCTCACGTATTTTATTCGATTCGCAGGCCATTAAAATTCGCTTTAGCGCTTTAATAGAGCACGAATCATCCACTTCTAATTTTAATCGTAGCATCTGCGTTATTTCCGGATATTTTATCAGGTTTTCAAGTTCCCAGGGGTCACACCTTTCAATTAAATTTATTAATAATTTTTCATCTTGATTTCCGGGAAAGATCCTTGCGATATAATTAAGATGCTTAATTTCAGAAAATGTATAGTGCACCGGCTGATTATCTGCTAATTTTTTTCCTAATACGACTTCTTGTGTTGTAGAAATTTCAGTAATAACAATATTGTTATTAAGGTATTCATCATTGTTGGATTCTAATCGAACATAGATAGGGAGTTCAGGACATATTGTGTTGAGCGCATGAATCTCGAAGATGGTCAAATAGGTAAAAGGATAAGTAGCAAAGATTTCATTTAAAAACCCCTCCGGCGCTGTTACAAGACTCGCATCAACACTGATTTCATTTTTTTGTTCGTTGTATTCATAATGCGAGGCAATATGTAATAATATTTTTAGGGCAAAGCAGTTCGTTTCAATACCGTCATTCTGGGTAAGGATGGCATCAAACTGTTGGGAAGGGATAACAAAGGTACATTCGTTACTCTGCTGGTCATAATTATATTGAAGGTCTTTAGTAGTTTTTAATTTGAATTCTTCTGGTGCTTTAAAGCAGACTCTCAAGTTGCCTTGATCGTCTTGCTTAAACATGGATTTTAATTGCTCATAAGCGCGAGGGTCATGCAGCAGGAAGCTTAAGAAACTGATAATCTCCGTGCTCAGCTGTTTATTTTGCTTTAAGTAGTTACTGTTTCGAGTAGGGAAAAGAGTCACTTAATATTCCTTTGTGGTAAATATATGAGCATTATACTACAAAAATATTAAGTGAAAATTAATGAGAGGTTAGCCAACTTCTAATTGGCGACCCGTATCGTCTAAAATTTACAGGATTTGCTGATAAAGCCGTTCCACTAAATTTCTATGTCCAGTTATATGATATCGTTCCAAAGCTCAAATAATCCTATTGCTCGATCGACGCCTCGCCCAGGACTCTTCCCACAGCAGCTAGGATACTTTGCAATCATTTTCAAAAGATGGTGGTGGCAACTTCAAATCCTCAGCACATTGCAATAAAGCATCGAGATTAGGGGTCTCCTCGTGGGAGTTAAAAAAGCCAGGATGATTATTCTTTTTTACCCCACTCACGGCAGAAATTAATGCCATAATCATTCGCCCTAGACAATCGATAATCTTTGCCCAAACGCTGGGTCGTGATACTGTAGATAGATCGTTAAGACTTTTATCAATACGCTCTACTGCAGAATCTAACCCCAGCAAATTTTTCTTCTGTTCAACGTTATCCATTGCTCCCTTGATTTCACCCGCAACCTGTAAAGCAAGGTTCCTAGCGGGTCCGGAAGGAGCAGACATTAACTGCTCATTTAATTCAGCAGCGGCGGCATTAAATTCGCTGCGCGCAGGTGAAGGATTTGATGTCTGTTCCAGCAGTTTTAACCACGGCGCTGGATCCAGGTTGATGTTATTATTATCCTTAGACAATTTTGTAATCACCTGAATCACCTCGTTAATACCTCTTGCTACCTGTCGCAAAACTTTTTCTGTAGCCTTAGTTGAAGGTTGCGGTAATTGTGCAATATTCTCTTTAAGTTCTAAAGAAGCATCTGCTAATTTACGGTCTAATTCATCTGTCGGATTAAATACCGCTGCGTCTACTGTTTTAAAATTATCTCGGATTAAAACGACGAGCGACATAATATTTTCATGGGCTTGTTGCTCGATAATAGCTGATAATTCATTCAATACCGAGTTCATGTTATTTCTTTCTTGCTGTAAATTATGTGCAGCAATCTGCGGTACTGATTGTTGCTGCCCCTGCTCTTTTATTGTTAACTGCTTAAACCAGGCGCTTAGCGCACCATCTACAGAAGCATTAATTTTTGCCGCAATCTGCTCAGCGTCCAGCCCATACAAGGATTGCGCATGCTTAAGGGCATACTGCGCCAAGCTTTGAGCCAGGTGCGGATTATATTTACTTAGATAAAACATCGCGGAAAAATTGGGTACTACCATAAGGTTGATCTGGGCAAATATTTCAGGATAAAGTTCTTCTTTAAAGAGGTGCAATCCCTGCACACGCTTTTCTACGGCCTCAGTTATTCGATTAGTTTCCGTAAAAAAATATTTAACTGCGTGAAAATCGAGTTCTTCTGGTGCGTTTATTTCATTTAATTGCTCACGAGTAAACAGGGGTGTATCCTCATCAAAATAATCTCGTAAATTTCCTGATCGGGTCATTGGGTTCATGCCCAGCTGGTAACCGACTAATACCGTTCTTATATACTCAACAGCTTTAACCAATTCTATTTTGCCTGCTATATGTTTATTTAATTTTGCATTCTGAATTATTTGCTTTAACAATTCGGTCCCTAAATGGGCTTGAGCGTGCGGATTGGAAAGGCGATTTATATCCAGCAGCAGTTGCCGGTTGACAGGCGGTGTATCAAGCTCCAGGGCAAGAATCTTATCTCTTAATTCGGGACGAGATTTAACCAAGGATAAAACTTCAGCATCACTAACCAGCTTTCGATTCAAGCTATAGAAAAGAAGGTTTTTCTGTACAATTGCATGTTCTAGAGCTCTCATGTTATTTTGGGATGTCGCACGCGCCTCAATTTCTGTCAAGTGATTCTGCTGTGTCTCTTTTGCTTCTTTAAGGTCATTTTTAACTCGTCTCTGTGCCTTTTCAAACAGGGTTAAATCTTGAGCGAGTCCTTTAACTTTTGTCGCAGCCACAACGGCCGGATGCTCTATAATAGCATTTATTTGCGCAGAGAGACCTTTTTCGGCTTGCTCCAGCTCGCTTAAAGTAATGTATTCGTTTAATCGGCAATTCACCGCATTTAATGCTCTGATGGCAGCATGGAGTATGCGACTTGCCGCTCTATTCTCAATTTGCCTCTTTTTTGTAGTGTATATCTGTTTCATCTCAGCATCAGGATGCTTTTGGGACATTAACTCCTCTATGGTGCGAACCTGAGATTCCGCATCACGGCAGAGGGTGTTCTTCAATTGCGACATTAACTGATCTCGGTGTCGGGCTATTTGTTCTAAATCCATATCCGTGTAATCAATGGTAATACCCTCAATAAATGAACTGACCGTATTCAATTCAATAATTGGTTTTTCAAAATGTAGGGGCTGCTGAAGAACCACGTCAAACCATGAGCGAAAACCTTCGTCCACTGCGGGCAGCTTCGTGCGGGTGATTAGCTCTGCCTGCGAGCACTGATAGAACTCTTGACTATGCTCAAGTAGATAGTGCGCGAGCTGTAATGCGACCTGAGGATTTTCTTTACTTATTTTATAGATAGAGTCAAATAACATCTCTTTGGGGCACTCATGCATGGTGAGTAACTTTTGACACTCATACGCATCAAGCACAATAGGCTCAGCTGCTTTGAGGGCAGCCTTACTATTTTCTTTGTTGATAAAGTAATAACTCAATGCTCTCAGGTGTAAATCTCTCGATGAGCATACCTCCAGAATAAGTTTTGAGGGCAAAACTGCAAGACGCCCCGTAAATAAACTCCTTAAAGAACCTGCTGAAGTTAAATTTTGCAGACCTTCAAAAAAATGGTAATCAATAAGCGTGCCGCGTACATAACTTAGGGCGGCATCATTACTCATGCCATTGATTTGTTTTTCAAACGCAGCTTGAATA
>ERZ778022.3450-NODE-3450-length-14852-cov-5.179631_pt1 | contig 14852 bp, 13 predicted proteins | sample MGYA00375752_ERZ778022 | MGnify/ENA primary metagenome ERZ778022 (study PRJEB29350, sample SAMN05389826) | bioreactor metagenome | isolation source: Thiocyanate bioreactor | place: South Africa: University of Cape Town | collected 2014-04-04 ... | reverse complement strand
TTCGGGGCTGAAGCCCGGCGACCGCGTGCTGATCCTCGGCGCCGGGCCGATCGGCTTGCTCGTCGCCTTCTGGGCGCGGCGGCTGGGGGCGGCGCATGTCGTCGTCGCCGATCTCAATCGCCATCAGGCCGAGCGTGCCGTCGAGATCGGCGCCACCGGCTTCGCGCTTTCGGGAGAGGGGCTGGCTGAGGAATTCCGCGCCTTGACCGGCGGGACGCCGGACATCGTCTTCGAATGCGTCGGCAAGCGCGGGCTGATCGATGCGGCCTGCCGGCTGGTGCGCGTGCACGGCACGGTGGTCGCCGTCGGCCTCTGCGTCGGCCGCGACGAGTGGGACCCGTTCGCGGCGATCTCCAAGGAAATACAGGTGATCTTCGCCGTGTTCTTCACCATGGCGGAGTTCGACATGGCGCTGCAGGCGCTCGGCCCCGGCCGCCACCGGCCGCAGGCGCTGGTGACCGGCCGGATCGGCCTCGCCGCCGTGCCGGACGCCTTCGAGGCCATGAGGCGGCGCACCACGCAATGCAAGGTGCTGATCACGCCGGCGGCCGGCTGACGAGACAATTCGAGGAGGAATGCAATGGATTTCGAAACCCTGAACTACGACATCGAGGGCGTGGCGACCGTCGTGCATGCCATCGGCAATGGCCCGGCGGTGCTGGCGCTGCACGGCGCTGCCACCATCGAAGGCATCGAATGGGCGCGTGGCCTTGCCGACCGTTTTCGCGTCTACCTGCCGCATCACCCCGGTTTCGGCGACAGCGGCGAGGCGCCGCACGTTGCCGGCATGCAGGACATCGTCGTCCACAACCTGCATCTCGTTTCGGCGCTGCGGCTGGACCGGCCGCATCTCGTCGGCCATTCGATGGGTGGCTGGATGGCCGCCGAAATGGCCATCGTCGCCGGCGAGCGTTTTGGCAAGCTGGTGCTGAACGCGCCGGCCGGCCTCAACCATCCCGACCATCCGGGCGCAGACCTGTCGGCCATCGGACCCGAGGCGCTGCCCGGCTATCTGGCCCATGATGTCGATGTTGCCTTGCGCTATTTCCCCGGCGGGGCGGAATGCCCGCCGCTCGAAACCTTCCTCGCCGCTCGCGACAAGGAGGGCCGCGCGCTCGACAACATCCTGAAGGTGCACGGCATGGGGCACCCCAATCTCCGCCGCTGGCTTTCGCGCATTCCCAACCCGACGCTGATCGTCTGGGGCGAGGAGGACCGCATGCTGCCGGCGTCGCAGGCGCCGCTCTGGCAGGAGCGCATCCCGGACTCGCGCATGCTCATGGTACCCGGCGTCGGCCACTTCGCCATGCAGGAAGACCCCGCCGTGGTGACCGCCATCGGCGATTTCCTCGCCGGCTGAGATAGCTCGCCGCGAGAACACATACATTGTCAGGAGGAACAGACATGAACGCACCCTTGAAACACGGACCCGGCTACTGGGGCACCACGACGAATTTTGCCGACCTTCTGGAGCACGTCCGAAAGATCGGACCGGTGCTGCAGGAAAATGCCACGGCGACCGAAGAGCTCGGCCGGCTGAACGAACCCACATTCGAGGCGCTGAAGCCGCTGCGCATGTCGCACATCTTCGCCGCCGAGGAGATCGGCGGCGCGCAGTTGTCGCCGACGCAGGGCCTGCAACTGATCGAGGCGATCACCTACCAGAGCGGTGCCGCCGGCTGGGTGTCGATGGTGCATGCCTGCATCGGCGCGATGTCGGCCGCCTTCCTGCCGGATACCGCCATCGCCCGCCTGTTCGGCGGCGAGACCGACAACCGCTTCTCCGGCCAGGGCACGCCGACCGGCATGCTGAAGAAGGTTGACGGCGGCTACCGGCTGAACGGCAAGTGGTCCTATGCCAGCGGCATCCACCACGCCACCTTCACCCATACCGCCGCCCTTCTCGACGACGGCAGCGGCCAGCCGGCCAAGGACGAGAACGGCAACGTCGTCGTGCTCTGCGCCCATGCGCCGGTCGGCGAGCACGGGCTGCTCGGCAACTGGAACGTGCTCGGCCTGCAGGGCACCGGCAGCATCGACTACGATGCCAAGGACGTCTTCATTCCCGACGACATGGTGTTTCCGATCATGACCGCCGAGCCGCAGCGCCAGAAGGAATTCTTCAGCCTCGGCGTTGTCGGGCTTGCCGCCATCGGCCATTCCGGCTGGGCGATCGGCGCCTCGCGCCGCATCCTCGACGAGATGGCGAAATACGCCGTGGGCAAGACCGGCCGCGTCGGCCTGCTCGGCGAGAGCGACAAGTTCTGGTACGATTACGGCCGGGCGGAAGCCCGCGTGCGTGCCGCCCGTGCCTTCCTGTTCGAGGTCTGGCGTGACGTGGAAGCTTCCATCGAGGCCGGCAACCGTGTTTCGACGCGGCAGATCAGCCTCGTGCATCTCGCCAAGTCGGAAGTGCACGAAGCCGGCGTCGACGCCTGCCATTTCGTCTACCGTGCCGCCGGCGGTGCCTCGCTGCGCGATGGCGTCATGCAGCGCACCTACCGCGAAATGCTGGTGGCGGCCAACCACTTCACCATCAATGCCAATATCGTCGGGGCGGCCGGCCGCGAGGTTGGCGGGTTGTGGACCGATCGCGTCTGGCAGTTCTACGACATGGTCGAGAAGAAATGACGGCGCGGCCGGAGCAACAGGAGGGAGCCGCCGAGGCGGCTCCGACCTCCAGCGGCGCTGGCGTGGCCGAAGCCTTCATGACGGCCTTCCGCCATCATCCGGCCGGCGTCGCCATCATCACCGCCGATCCCGGCGACGGGCCGGTGGCACTGACGGTGAGTTCGCTGATCTCGGTCAGCGCCACGCCGCCCACTGTCGCCTTTTCGCTGTCGGACAATTCGTCCAGCGCCGGCGTGGTACGCCGGGCGGAAACGGTGGTGGTGCATTTCGTGCGCCGCAGCGACATGGATCTCGCCCGGCTCTGCGCCACCGGCGGCAAGGACCGCTTCGGGCCGGACATCCGCTGGGCCCGGCTTGAAACCGGCGAGCCTTATTATCCCGGCATCGGCCTCTGGTTTCGGGCAGCGATCCGCGGTCGGTTTGCAGTTCCCGGCGCTTGCCTCGTTTCGGCCGAGCTTCTGGAGGTCTCGCCCGATGCGCTCACGTCCCACAGGGACGATCCGCTCATCTACGCCAATCGTGCATGGCACGGCCTGAAGCCGATCGCCGATGCCGGCCGGGCGCCGCTGCTGCTGTGGCCGGACGATTCGGCGACGTTTTAAAGCCTGTCGCGCAACAGTGCCGAGCGCTCCCGCACCGGGAATTGCGGAGAAGCAAAGAGATGAAGCGTTTTTGCGTTTCGGGGAAAAGCGGAAATGTTCTGGCGACGCCTTGCCGTCAGAGGCTCCAGATCACCGCCTGTTCGTGGCGCTTGATCAGATGCTTGAGGTCTTCGAAACTCTTGCGGATGTGGGCGCAGAACGCCTCGACCGCCGGTGCGCGGATTTCCTCCTCGCGACGCAGCAGGCCGAGCGCCCGTTCGGGATGGGGGATGTTGACCGGCAGCGCCGTGATCGACTTGTCGTTGCGGTAGGCGAAGACGACGCTGTGCGGCAGGATGGTCAGCGCATCGCTCGCCTTCATGTAGTTGACGGCGCTCACCAGGGAGCCGCCGGAATAGCGGATCTTCGCTTCCGTCGCGCCGAGCGACAGCACGAGGCTGTGCAGGTCGGCAAACAGCGGACTGCCCGGCGGCGGGGCGATCCAGGGAAAATCGAGGAGTTCGGCGGGATCGAGCTTGCGGCGCAGCAGGAGCGGATGGGTCACGCGGCAGGCGACGACGTTGCGGCCGGGAAGCAGTTCCTGGAACCGCATGCCGGAACCTTCGTCCAGCACGTCGATGGGGCAGATGGCAAGGTCGATGCGGTCGGCATTGATCGCCGCCAGCAGGTCGGGAAGATAACCGTAGCTCTGCTCGATGCGCACGTCCGGCGTGGCGTCCTGGAATTCGGCGATCATGCCTGAGATCAGCACGTCCATGAAGAACGGCGTGCCGCCGACGCGCACAACCCCCGTCCGTCCGTGGCGAAAACCGTCGACGAGCAGCGAGGCCTTGCGCGTTGCCGTCAGCATCGCCTGGCCATGGTCGGCGAGCGCCCGCCCCAGCGGCGTCGGCTGCAACGGCCGCCGCCCCTTGACGAACAGCGGCTCGCCGAGCCGCTTCTCCAGCATGGCGAGCGTGCGCGATACCGCCGGCTGGGTAAGCCCGAGCAGGTTCGCCCCTTCGGTGACGCCGCCGGCCTGGACCACGGCGGCAAGCTGGATCAGGTGTCGTTCATCCATTTTCATAACGATATGGTATATTAAATCGAGCAAAAATCATCAAGTGCTACGTTCGATGCTGCTACTGTGCATTTCAGGAGGAGCCATGACGACCACGTCTTTCACGGAAGCGGATTCTGCAGCGCTTGTGATCGAGCGGCTGGCGCAGTGCGTCGGCCCGCTGCCGGCCTTTCTGGCTGCGCTGGTCAGGCATGTGCACCAGGCCGTCAGGGAAACGCGGCCGACCCAGGCCGACTGGCGGCGCGCTATCGAATTCTTGACCGAAGTCGGCCATGCCAGCGACGACAAGCGGCAGGAATGGGTATTGCTTTCCGACCTTCTCGGCGTCAGCGCGCTGGTGGAGGAGATCAACACGCGCCGCCCGAAGGGCGCCACCCCTAACACCGTGCGCGGTCCCTTCTATCGCGCCGATGCCCCGCGTCTGGCGTCGGGCGCCGACATTTCGCTGGACGGTATCGGTGAGCCGCTCGTCGTCAGTGCCCGCGTCACCGATCTCGACGGCCAACCCGTTGCCGGCGCGACGGTCGAGACATGGCAGGCCAATGCGCAAGGGTTTTACGAAAACCAGCAGCCGGACCTGCAGCCGGAATTCAATCTGCGCGGCGTTTTCACCACGGATGCGGGCGGCGGTTTTTCCTACCGCACCGTGCGGCCGGGCGGTTATGCCGTGCCCTGCGACGGGCCGGTGGGGCGTATGCTGCATGCGATCGGCTATCCGCTGCGCCGCCCGGCGCACCTGCATTTCATCATCACTGCCCCCGGTTTCGAAACGATCAGCACCCATGTCTATGACGGCCAGGATCCGCATCTGGCCGAAGACGCGCTGTTCGGCGTCAAGCAGGAGCTGGTCGGCACCTTCCGGCCGGATGACGGCGCAGCAAAGGGCGGCCGCTGGTCGCTGGATTTCACCTTCGTGATGGTACGGGCGCGCAAGGAGCGCAAGCCGGCATGACACTCGATTTTTCCTATCAGCCGCATCCGACCCGTGTCGTGTTCGCTTCCGGCGCCAGCGCCGGCGTGGCGCAATGGGTCGAGACGCTGGGCTGCCGCCGGGCGCTGGTGCTGACGACGCCGCAGCAGGCGGCGGACGGCGAGGCGCTGGCCGCCCGTCTCGGCACGCTTGCCATCGGCACCTTTGCCGGCGCGACGATGCACACGCCGGTCGAGGTTACCGAACGGGCACTGTTGCGTGCCGCCGAACTCAAGGCCGATTGCGTCGTTTCTCTCGGCGGCGGCTCGACCACCGGGCTCGGCAAGGCGATGGCCTACCGCACCGACATCCCGCAGATCGTCATCCCCACCACCTATGCCGGCTCGGAAGTGACGCCGATCCTCGGCCAGACCGAGAACGGCATCAAGACGACGGTGCGTGGCGAGAAGATCGTGCCGGAGGTGGTGATCTACGATCCGGAACTGACGCTCGGCCTGCCGGTCGCCATGAGCGTGACCAGCGGCCTGAACGCCATCGCCCATGCGGCCGAGGGCCTGTACGCCCCTGACCGCAACCCGATCACCACCATGATGGCGGTCGAGGGCATGCGGGCGTTCTTCGATGCGCTGCCGGTGATCGTCAAGGCGCCTCGGGACGTCGAGGCGCGGGAAAAGGCGCTTTACGGCGCCTGGCTCTGCGGCACGGTGCTCGGCCAGATCACCATGTCGCTGCACCACAAGATCTGCCACACGCTGGGCGGCAGCTTCGACACGCCGCATGCCGAGACGCATGCGGTCATGCTGCCGCACACGATCGGCTTCAATGCCGCCGCCGTACCCGAACTGCTGGCGCCGATCGCCGACATCTTCGGCGGCACGCCGGGGCAGGGGCTCTACGATTTTGCAAAGTCCGTGGGTTCGCCGCTGGCGCTCAGGGATTTCGGCCTTTCGGAAAGCGATCTCGACCGCGCCGCCGAGATCGCCACCCGCAACCCTTACGCCAATCCGCGACCGATCGACGGCACGTCGATCCGCGCGCTGCTCCAGGACGCCTGGTCGGGAGACCGCCCGCCGCTCTGATTGCCTGTGTCTACTTTGGGAGGAGGAAACCAGAATGTTGACTAGACGTGATTTGCTGAAAACCGCAGCCGCAACCAGTGCGCTTGCGGCGACATCGGGGCTTGCCATGCCCGCCATCGCCAAGGGCGCGGCGATCAAGCTCGGTTATGTCAGCCCGCAGACCGGGCCGCTTGCCGCCTTCGCCGAGGCCGACAAGTTCATCATCGACGGCTTCCTGGCCAAGACACAGGCCGCCGGCCTGAATTTCGAGGTGGTCGTCAAAGACAGCCAGTCGAACCCCAACCGCGCCGCCGACGTCGCCAAGGAGCTGATCGTCGACGACGAGGTCAATATCGTGCTCGTCGCCTCGACGCCGGAAACCACCAACCCGGTCGCCACCACCTGCGAGGCGGAAGAGGTGCCGTGCATCTCGACGGCGGCGCCGTGGCAGCCCTGGTTCATCGGCCAGCAGGCCAATCCCGGCGACCCGTCCTCGTGGCAGCCCTTCAACCATGCCTTCCATTTCTTCTGGGGGCTGGAAGACGTCATCGCCGTCTACACCAACATGTGGCAGCAGCTCGAGACCAACAAGAGCGTCGGCGGCCTGTTCCCCAACGACGGCGACGGCAATGCCTGGGGCGATAAGGCCGTCGGCTTCCCGCCGGTGCTGGAAAAGGGCGGCTACACCCTCAACGACCCCGGCCGCTATCAGAACCTGACTGACGATTTTTCGGCGCAGATCAACGCCTTCAAGTCCGGCAACTGCGAGATCATCACCGGCGTGATGATTCCGCCGGACTTCACCACTTTCTGGAACCAGGCCAAGCAGCAGGGATTCCGGCCGAAGATCGCCTCGATCGGCAAGGCGATCCTCTTCCCGCAGGCCGTCGAGGCGCTGGGCGACACCGGGCACAACCTGTCCTGCGAGGTCTGGTGGTCGCCGAGCCACCCGTTCAAGTCGTCGCTGACGGGCGAAAGTGCGGCCGAACTTGCCGCCGGCTTCTCCAAGGCCACCGGCCGTCCGTGGACGCAGCCGATCGGCTTTGCCCATGCGCTGTTCGAGGTGGCGGCCGACGTGACGAAGCGGGCCGACCCGACCGACAGCGCCGCCGTCGTCGCGGCGATTGCCGCCACCAGGTTCGACACCATCGTCGGGCCGGTTGCCTGGGACGGCGCCAACGTGCCGCCGTTTGCGGCGAAGAACATCGCCAAGACGCCGCTGGTCGGCGGCCAGTGGCGGCTGAAGGATGGCGGCGGCTACGACCTCGTCGTCGTCGACAACCGCACCGCACCGGTGATCCCGGCCGGCGGTAAGATGGAAGCGATCGCGTAAGGGGACAGACAGGCGTGCCTCTAGCCCCTTCTCCCCGCGGGGGAGAAGGGGAAGAGGCGTTATGACTCGCTTTTGTCTGAAGGGGCTTCTCCGCTCCTTCACTCCAAAAAAACCGATCATCCGGGAGGACAATGATGGCCATACTCGCCCTGGAAAACCTGTCGAAAAGTTTTGGCGCCCTGAAGGTGGCGGACGACGTGTCCTTCACGCTGGAGGAGGGCGAGGCGCTCGGCATCATCGGCCCGAACGGTGCGGGCAAATCCTCGCTGTTCAACCTGATCAACGGCAATCTGCGCGTCGATTCCGGCCGCATTCTCTTCGATGGCGCCGACGTGACGCGCCAGCCGCCGATGGCGCGCTGTCTTGCCGGCATCGGCCGCACCTTCCAGATCCCGCAACCCTTCCAGCAACTGACCGTCTTCGAAAACCTGCTGGTCGCCGCCGCCTACGGCGCGCGCAAGACCGAAAGGGAGGTTTCGGATCGCTGCGCCGACATCCTGGTCGCCACCGGTCTGATTGCGCGCGCCAACCAGCCGGCGGGCAGCCTCGGCCTGTTGCAGCGCAAGCGTCTGGAACTGGCCCGCGCGCTCGCCACCGATCCCCGGGTGCTGCTGCTCGACGAGATCGCCGGCGGGCTGACGGAGGCGGAATGCGGCGAGCTGGTGGAAACGATCCGTTCGATCCACGCCAGGGGTACGGCGATCATCTGGGTCGAGCATGTGCTGCATGCGCTGAATTCGGTGGTAAGCCGGCTGCTGGTCCTCAATTTCGGCAAGGTGATCGGCATCGGCCGGCCGGCCGACATCATGGAATCGCAGGCGGTGCGGCAGATCTATCTGGGGATCGACGTCTGATGGCCCTGCTCGAAACACAGGGGCTGACGGCCTTCTACGGCGATTTCCAGGCGCTTTTCGGCGTCGACATCACCCTCGATGCCGGCGAGACTGTGGCGATCATCGGCGCCAACGGTGCCGGCAAGTCGACGCTGATGCGCTCGATGTCCGGCATGATCGCCAACGCGGCCGGACAGGTGCGGTTCGAGGGGCGGGAGATCGGGGCGCTGCCGGCGCCCGATGTCATGGCGCTCGGCATCGCCATGGTGCCGGAAGGGCGCAAGCTTTTCCCTTCGCTCAGCGTCGAGGAAAACCTGCTGATCGGCAGATATGGCCGCGCGACCGCTGGCGCCTGGTCGCTGCAGACGGTCTACGACCTGTTTCCGGTGCTCAAGGAGCGCCGCAACAGCCCTGGCACGGCGCTCTCGGGCGGCCAGCAGCAGATGGTGGCCATCGGCCGGGCGCTGATGTCCAATCCGAAGGTGCTGCTCTGCGACGAGATCAGTCTCGGCCTCGCGCCTGTCATCATCCGCGACATCTATGCGGCCTTTCCGAGAATCCGCGCCGAAGGCGCCTCCATCGTCATCGTCGAGCAGGACATCGGCCAGGCGCTGAAGGTGGCCGACCGGCTCTATTGCATGATGGAGGGACGCGTGACGTTGTCCGGCACCCCGGCTTCGGTCGGTCGCGACGAGATCCATGCGGCCTATTTTGGAGCGCACACGGCATGAACTGGCTCGATACGATCGTACAGGGCATTCTTCTCGGCGGGCTTTACGCGCTGTTTGCGGCAGGCCTCAGCCTGGTCTTCGGCATCATGCGGCTGGTCAACCTGGCGCATGGCGACCTCATCGTTCTCGCCGCCTTTCTGCTGCTGGTGCTGGTCAGCGCGCTGGGCCTCAATCCGTTCGTTGCGGCGCTGGTCGCGTTGCCGGTGATGTATGCGATCGGCTGGGGGCTGCAGTTCCTCGTGCTCAACCGCACCATCGGCGACGACATCCTGCCGCCGCTGCTCGTCACTTTCGGCCTGTCGGTGGTCATCCAGAACGCCTTGCTGCAGGGCTTTTCCGCCGACAGCCGCCGCGTGCCGGTCGGAGCGCTCGAAAGCGCCTCGCTGCAGATCGGCCCGATCAGCGTCGGTACCATGCCGCTCTTCACCTTCCTGTCGGCGGTCGGCGTCATCGTCGGGCTGAACCTGATCTTCTACCGCACCGGTCTCGGCCGCGCCTTCCGCGCCACCTCCGACGACCGGGCGACGGCCGGACTGATGGGCATCCGCGCCGACCGCATCTTCGCCACCGCCACCGGCCTTGCCATGGTGGTGGTGACGATTGCCGCGCTGTTTCTCGGCACGCGCGCCAATTTCGATCCCACCATGGGGCCGGCGCGGCTGATCTATGCCTTCGAGGCGGTGATTATCGGCGGGCTCGGCTCGTTCTGGGGCACGCTTGCCGGCGGCGTGATCATCGGCGTGGCGCAGACGCTCGGCGCCGCCATCAATCCCGAATGGCAGATACTCGCCGGCCATCTGGCCTTCCTCCTCGTGCTGCTGGTCCGGCCGCGCGGGCTTTTCCCAAGGGCACTGGATTGAAGGACGGTGGATTGAGATGACGCACGAAACCCTGTCTTCCTCTTCTTCACAGGCGCCTGCCACCGCTTCTGCCTGGACGGTGACGACGCGAAACCGCGCTTCGTCGGTTGCCGCGCTGCTGATCGTCGCCGTGCTCCTGGCCGGTATCGCCGCGCCGTTCTTCGCCAGCCGCTCGGTGCTGCAGGACCTGTTTTTCATCCTCACCATGCTGACGCTGGCGCAATGCTGGAACCTGCTGGCGGGTTACGCCGGGCTGGTCTCGGTCGGCCAGCAGGCTTTCGTCGGTTTCGGCGCCTATGTCATGGCCGCATCGGTCGCTCTCGGCGGGTTCGACCCGGTGGTCGCCATCCTGTTCGGCGGGCTTGCCGCCATGCTGCTGTCGGTGCCGACCGCCTTTTTCGTCTTCCGCCTGCATGGCGCCTATTTCGCCATCGGCACATGGGTGATCGCCGAGGTGGTGCGGCTGCTGCTGGCGCAGTGGAAGGCGCTTGGCGGCGGCACGGGAACATCGCTGCCGACGGGGGTGGCGCGCGAGCTGCCGGGCGTGCGGCTCGTCGCCGACTGGTTCGGCGTGCGGCCGGCGCAGGCGGCCGACATGGTCTATTACTGGCTGGCGCTGCTGCTCGCCTGCGCGGCCATCGGTTTTGCCTACAGGCTGCTGCGCTCCAAGCAGGGGCTCGGCCTCGCCGCCGTGCGCGACAACGGTCAGGCGGCGCGGGCGGTCGGCATCGATCCGAACCGCATCCGGTTCGCCGTCTATCTCGCCGCCGCCTTCGTCACCGGGCTTGCCGGCGCGCTGATCTACCTGCAGAAGGCCCGCATCTCTCCGGATGCCGCCTTCTCGGTCACCGACTGGACGGCCTACGTGATCTTCATCGTCGTCATCGGCGGCATCGGAACCATTGAGGGGCCGATCGTCGGGGTGATCGTCTTCTTCATCCTTCGCAACCTGTTTGCCGATTACGGCTCCTGGTATCTGCTCGTCCTCGGCCTTCTCGGCATCGCCGTCATGCTGTTTGCGCCGCGCGGCCTGTGGGGCCTGTTTACCGAGCGCACCGGCATTCAACTTTTCCCCGTCCGGCGCATCCTTGCCGGCGGACCATTGACCAAGACTATAAAGGGAGGGCCGCATGGCTGATATCAATACGGACGTTCTGATCATAGGGACAGGCCCCGCCGGCTCGGCCTCGGCGGCGCTGCTGGCTTCCTACGGCGTCGAAACCATGGTCAGAAACCGATGTGCTCGTGGTGGGGAGCGGTCCGGCCGGATCGAGCGCCGCCGCGCTTCTGTCCACCTATGGCGTCGAGAACATTCTCGTCACCAAGTACCGCTGGCTCGCCAACACGCCGCGCGCCCACATCACCAACCAGCGCACCATGGAAGTCCTGCGCGACCTCGGCCGCGACGTGGAGGAGGAGGCCTATCTGTTCGCCAGCCATCAGGACCTGATGGGGCAGAACGTTTTCTGCACCTCGCTTGCCGGCGAAGAAATCGGCCGCATGCGCAGCTGGGGCACCCATCCGGTCAGCCGCGCCGAACACCAGCTGTCGTCGCCCTCGCATATGAACGACCTGCCGCAGACCTTCATGGAGCCGCTGCTGTTCAAGACCGCCTGTTCGCGCGGCGCGCAGGCGCGGATGTCGACGGAATATCTCAGCCATGTGCAGGATGACGACGGCGTCACCACCACCTGCCGCGACCGGCTGACCGGCCGCGACTTCACCATCCGCTCGAAATACCTGATCGGCGCTGACGGCGGCAATTCCAAGGTGGCGGAGGATGCCGGGCTGACCTTCGAGGGCCGCATGGGCGTCGGCGGCTCGATGAACATCCTGTTCAAGGCCGATCTGTCGAAATACGTCGCCCACCGTCCCTCGGTGCTCTATTGGGTCGTGCAGCCGGGTGCGGATGTCGGCGGCATCGGCATGGGCCTGGTGCGCATGGTGCGGCCGTGGAACGAATGGCTGATCGTCTGGGGCTACGACATCAACCAGCCGGCGCCGGAGGTCGATACCGCCTTCGCCACCAAGGTGGTGCGCGACCTCGTCGGCGACCACGACCTGGCCGTCGAGATCCAGTCGGTTTCCACCTGGACGGTCAACAATCTCTATGCGACGACGATGCAGAACGGCCGCGTCTTCTGCATGGGCGACGCCACCCACCGCCATCCGCCGTCGAATGGCCTCGGCTCCAACACCTCGATCCAGGACGCCTTCAACCTCGCCTGGAAGCTTTCCCTGGTGCTGAAGGGCCAAGCCGGTGCGAAGCTGCTGGACAGCTACCAGCACGAACGCGCCCCGGTCGCCAAGCAGATCGTCACCCGCGCCAACAAGTCGATCGAGGAGTTCGGCCCGATCTTCCAGGCGCTCGGCCTGCTCGATTCCATCGATCCGGTGAAGATGCAGCAGAACATGGATGCGCGCTGCGACGACACCGCCGCCGCCGAACTGCAGCGTGCGGCGATCCGCGACAGCATCGCCGCCAAGGTCTACGAATTCGATGCCCATGGCGTCGAGATGAACCAGCGCTACGCCTCGGATGCCGTCCTGACCGATGGCCAGCCGGAGCCGGCCTTCGAAAAGGATGCCGAGCTGCATTACCAGCCGACCACCTGGCCGGGGGCGCGGCTGCCGCATGCCTGGCTGTTCGGCGCAGACGGCACGAAAGCCTCGACGCTCGATCTTTGCGGCAAGGGCCGTTTCACGCTGCTAACCGGCATCGGCGGTCGCGGCTGGGTCGAGGCGGCGAAGGCGCTTGCCCGCGAGCTCGACCTGCCGCTCGAGGCGCATGTCATAGGTCCGCGCCAGCCCTGGCAGGACCTGACCGGTGACTGGGCCAACCTGCGCGAGGTCCGCGACAGCGGCGTCGTGCTCGTGCGTCCCGACCAGCATGTCTGCTGGCGCCGGGAAACGCTGGCGGAAGATCCGGTTTCCGAACTCCGCCGCGCCCTGACCTCCATTCTAGCCCTGTGAGAGTTGAACCATGGACACGCATGAAAAGGGTTTCTTCACCGAGGAGAATTCGGTGGAGGTCGTCATCGGCCGCAACGCTAACTCCCGCGACGAGCGCCTGAAAGAGGTCATCGCCGTCATCACCCGCAAACTGCACGAGGCGGTCAAGGAGATCGAGCCGACGCAGGAGGAATGGTTCAAGGCGATCATGTTCCTGACCGACACCGGCCACCTGTGCAACGAATGGCGGCAGGAGTTCATCCTCTTGTCCGACGTGCTCGGCGTCTCGATGCTGGTCGATGCGATCAACAACCGCAAGCCCTCCGGCGCCTCCGAATCGACCGTGCTCGGGCCGTTCCACGTTGCCGACGCACCGGAGTTGCCGATGGGCGCCAATATCTGCCTCGACCAGAAGGGCGAGGACATGGTGATCCACGGCCGCATCCTCGATACCGAGGGCAGGCCGATCGCCAATGCGGTGCTCGACGTCTGGCAGGCCAATGACGAAGGTTTTTACGACGTGCAGCAGAAGGGCATCCAGCCGGATTTCAACCTGCGCGGCGTTTTCCGCACCGGCGAGGACGGCCGCTACTGGTTCCGCGCCGTCAAGCCGAAATTCTACCCGATCCCCGATGACGGCACCGTCGGCAAGCTTCTCGGCGACCTCGGCCGCCACCCCTACCGCCCGGCACACCTGCACTTCATTCTCAAGGCCGACGGTTTCGAGACACTGACGACGCATATTTTCGACCCGCACGATCCCTACATCAATTCCGACGCCGTCTTCGGCGTCAAGGAAAGCCTGCTCGCCGACTTCCGGCGCGTCGACGATGCAAATCGCGCCCAGGAACTGGAATTCTCCGGCTGGTTCTGGGAGGTCGAATACGATTTCGTGCTGGCGCGGCCGCAGACGCGCTGACGGCGGGCGAGGGGCTTTGGAGCATTTTCGCTTTTCTCCGAATTGCGAAAACGCTCTCTCCTTTTGTTTTGCCGCATTGCCCGACGCCGAAGCGAGTCCGCTTCGGCTGGAAATGCTCTACGCCCCGCCCTTGCGCTCGGCCATGAACGGGCCGTGCGCCCAGTCGATCTCGCGCTCGTGTTTTTCCAGCACCCGACGCAGCTCCGAAAACTCCCGCCGCAGGTGGCCCATGAACTTGCGGCCGGCGGGGTTGGAGTAGGGCTTCTTCTTGGTCATGATGCCGAGCGCGCGTTCCGGCTGGGGAATGTCGAGCGGAATGACGCTGATCTTGTTTTCCCGACGGAAGGAATGGGCCACCGACAGCGGCAGGATGGCAAGTGCATCCGTGCCGGTCAGGTAGTTGATCAGGCTGAGCAGCGAACCGCCGGCATAGCGGATGGAGACTTCCTCCAGCCCGAGCGTCAGCAGGATGTTGTGCAGGTCGAGCACCAGCGGCGAACCCGGCAGCGGCGCCACCCACGGATAATTGACGATGTCCTCGGTCGCCAGGCTGCGCTTGCGCACCAGCGGATGGCCGGTGCCGCAGGCGAGCACGTTGCGGGCGGGCAGCAACGGCTCGAAATGATGATCGGCATTGAGGTCCACGGAGCCTGTCGGCGTCACCGCCAGATCGATCTGCCCCGATTCCAGCTCGCTTACCAGTTCCGGATAATTGCCGTAGGACTGGTGCACCATGATGCCCGGTTCGTCGCGCTGGAACGAGGCGATCATCGGCGAGACGACCGCGTCCATGAAGAAGGGCACGCCGCCGATCCGCACCCGGCCGGAGGAGCCGGACTTGAAGCTGCGGATGATCTCCATGGCCTTGCGCGACGAGGCGAGGATCGCCTTGCCCTGCAGGCCAAGCTGCTCCCCGAGCGGCGTCGGCTGCATCGGCCGGCG
>ERZ778022.3445-NODE-3445-length-14863-cov-4.134522_pt1 | contig 14863 bp, 6 predicted proteins | sample MGYA00375752_ERZ778022 | MGnify/ENA primary metagenome ERZ778022 (study PRJEB29350, sample SAMN05389826) | bioreactor metagenome | isolation source: Thiocyanate bioreactor | place: South Africa: University of Cape Town | collected 2014-04-04 ... | reverse complement strand
CCGCCAATATAATTGAATCGTACCGCGCGTACAACTCGTGGGTAAGATCAATATCATATTCTAGTTTAACCTCCTTACTATCCGCGTGTGGGTCATAAATATCAACATTAAGTCCAAACTGTTGAAGCTCGTGATAAATATCGATGATTCTCGAATTGCGGATATCCGGACAGTTTTCTTTAAATGTAATTCCTAAAATCAGTGCCTTGGCCCCCTGTATTTTATGACCCTTCTGAATCATCAGCTTGACGACTTTATTAGCCACAAACATTCCCATGTTGTCGTTTACCCTCCTACCTGAAAGAATAACCTGAGGGTGATAACCGAGCGATTGCGCCTTATGTGCCAGATAATAAGGATCAACTCCTATACAATGTCCACCAACCAACCCCGGTTTATACTTTAAAAAATTCCATTTGGTACCAGCAGCCTCAATTACGTCGGATGTATCTATACCCATCCGGTCGAAAATAAGCGCCAATTCATTCACAAAGGATATATTTACATCTCGCTGGGCATTTTCTATCGCTTTACTCGCCTCTGCAACCTTGATACTGGGAGCTTTGTGTGTTCCGGCTGAAATGATACTGGCGTATAGTGCGTCCACGACTTCAGCAATTTCAGGTGTAGAACCCGAAGTGACTTTTTTTATTTTTGTTAAGGTATTTATCTTATCTCCCGGATTTATCCTTTCCGGTGAATAACCACAAAAGAAATCTTTATTAAATGTCAACCCTGAATATGCTTCCAATACGGGTACGCAATCTTCCTCCGTACAGCCGGGATACACGGTAGATTCATAAATAATAATGTCTCCTTTCTTTATTAATCCGCCTAACATTCTCGATGCTGTTAAAAGCGGGGTCAAATCGGGTGATTTAAATTGATTAATCGGCGTTGGAACCGTCACTATATAGACATTACAGTCACGTAATTCTTCAACCGTATTGGAGAAAACGAGTCCGTTTTCAACTGCTTGGCTTAACTCCTCCAAATTTGCTTCGCCAGTGCGATCTTTTTGTTGTCGAAGTTCATTTATTCTTTCCGCATTATTATCAAACCCCAAAACTGAATACTTTTTACTAAATTCAATTGCCAGAGGCAACCCTACATAACCCAAGCCAATTATTGCAATATTATAAACTTTCATTTCGTACCAAATTTTTTATTGTTTTTCTCGACCACAAAATTACTATGCTGAGTATTCCCAATAACATCCCACCAATTATTACCGCTTTTAACTTACTAATCCTGTCGATGTTCAGCGGCAATACCGGCTCATCCACCACCTGTATCAGCGGGGTGTCCTTACTCAGAGATATCTTGCTTAGTTCCAGGTTCTTGATCAGTTCCGGTAAAACTTCTTTATTCACTTCCGCACTCACCTGAGCGCTTTGCACCGGTGCCGCCCGCTGCGCCTGCCGGGTGGGGTTCAGGTTGGGCGTGGCGTCCACCACCCTGGCCGCCCGGTAAATGGCTCCCGTCATCACCCACCGTACCGAGTCGGCCTTGCGCTGTAAAATAGCCACATTCTCCAGGGATTTTTTTGTTTTGGTGGTGATGTAAAAGTCATTTACCCGAGCCACTAACTGCTCGTTAAAAGCTTTGGCAAAAAGTTCATCCTTTGCTTTTACGTCCACTTTTACAATGCTGAGTTTTTTATCCGGCTTGGCTACGGTGAGGTAGTTTTTATTGATATCCTTTACTACTATACCCATGATACTGTCGTGCAGCAATTGTTCCCGTGCGCCGGCGTATTTGTTAGCGGGTGTAAAGCTGATATTGCGCAGCTCTGCCTTATCCTTCCATTTTTTCCTCAGGCCGTTGAAGGCAATATAGCGGTGGATCAGCAACTCGTTATTGCCGGATTCCGCCACCGGCGAAAGAAGGCTGCGTTCGATCATGGTACGGGATTTATACAGCTCCATGATATTATCCCCCTGGAACAAGTCACCGCCACCGCCACCAATATCAATGCCCACCATGGAAGCCAGCCCGGCATACTGGCCCAGCCCTCCTTTTTCACCGGTTTCCAGTACGAAAGTGGTGGTAGCGGTGTACACCGGTTTTTTGGAGGCGGCGTACCAGTAGCCGATACCGGCGCCCAATATTCCAAAGGCGAGTATCAGATACCATTTGGACAACAGGTATTTTGCCCATTTTTGAAAATTGAGGATCATATCCCGCAGGGAAACTTCATCCTCCTGTTTTGCTACTGTTATTGTTTGCGTAGTTTGTTCCATGGGCTTATTTTATAATGGAGATCACCAGCGCCGCCAGCGTGGCAACCGCCGTACCAATACCCACCCAGGCCTGGGTACTCATTTTTTCCCTTTCTGCCCTTTGCGGCACGGCTATTTCGGAACCCGGTTTTACCGGAGGGTGGTTGCGGGCAAACAAAGACATTTTGGTGCCTTTTACCGAACCGTTGGCATAGGTAACGAAAGCCCGCCGTTTCAGCGCCCGCTCTGTAAAGCCTCCTGCCGCGGTAATATAATAATCAAAAGTTTTGCCCGGTACATATACCACGCTGTTAGGTTTCAGCACTTCCCCGGATACTTTTACGGTTTGTAACAGGCGCGGGATGCGAATGATATCGCCGTCTTCCACAATCAGGTCCTGCCGCGACTGGGGGCTTTTCAGTATCCTTTCGAGGTCAATACCTACGAGGTCCGATTTCTCGATCTGTTCAACGATGATCCTGCTGCTGTCCTTCGCGCCGGCCTGCGCAAGCCTTCTCAGGTTTAACCTGTTCAGTTCATCTTCCTCCTTATCGTTCACCAGGTTCTTGCTTTTGGAGGCATCAGCGCCCGGCCTTTTCAAAGAAGCGCCTTCGGGGAAGGCGAATGCCGTAAGGCCGCCGGCCCTTTTAATGATGTCGGAAATTCTTTCGTTTTTATAGTTTACGGTATAAATACCGGGGTATAATACCTCCCCTTCAATCCTTATCTGCTGCTGCAGGGTAAAGCCCTCCTCCGAACGCACCGAAACAATATCAAAGGGCTTGAGTAAAAATTCATTACCGGCAAGGCCCAGGGTACTGTCGATATTAATGGTGAATACCTCGGCCGTGGGGGCCGATTTTTGGGTCAGGTCGGTACCCCGGATCCGGCGTGATACTTCCACCCTTTTGTTGGTGGCGCCTTCCTTGAAGCCGCCTGCCATTTGCACCAGGTCTTTCACCGTCATATTATCGGCATAACCGAAAGTGCCCGGGTTGCGCACTTCGCCGCCAATGCTCACATTATATTCCTCCCTTAAATCAAAGATTGATGAGATCTGCACCAGGTCTTCCCGCTGCATCTTAATATCTGCCGAGGGGTTGCGCAATACTTCGGCCAAATCAAACGGCACTACCGAAGTGGTGTTGTCCGGGTTCAGGCGGATGATATAGCCCCTGCTGCGGAAAGCGTCCTCGCGCAGGCCCTCCGCCTGTTTGATGAGTTGCGATAAAGTGAGGCCCTGCGTTAATTCAAACACACCCGGGCGGAACACCGCGCCGCTGATCTCCACTTTATTTTCATAGCGGTCCAGGATCGGCTCCACTGTGATCAGGTCCCCGTTTTTGGGATAATAGCTGTCGAATTCTGCGGCAGGTACTGATAAAATCTTTCTTTCCGTGGGCGTTGTTTGCACCACTTTGATACGCGCCGAATAAGCGGCATCGGAGAAGCCCCCGGCAAATTTCAGTACCTCCGAAAAGGTTTCATGTGGCAGCACTTCAAAGATCGCCGGGCGTTTCACTTCACCCACCACGTCCACGCGGGTGGTAAACACCGGTACGTGAATCACGTCCTGATCCTGCAGGCGGATATTGCCGGTCTGGAACCCTTTCACCAAAAAATCATAAATATCAATCGTACTCACTACCAGGTTATTGCGGATCACCTGTATCTGGCGGAAAGATCCCCTTTCGTTGGGGCCGCCCGAAGCATATAAGGCATTGAAAACGGTGGCTAAAGAGGGCAGGGTATAGGTACCGGGTTTGTTCACCTCTCCGTTAATGATCACTTTGATACTGCGGATATTGCCGAGGTTCAGCGCAATCTGCGAGCGGCCGCTCCTCAATGCGGGATACGTGCGGCCCATGGCCGACCGGATTTTTGAAGTTGCCTGATCAATCGTCAGCCCCCCAACAGAAACTCTCCCAACGTATTCCATCGAAATAAACCCTTCGGGCGATACGCGCAACTTGTAGCTGGCTTCATTATCCCCCGTCAGGTCCAGCAACAGTTCATCGCCGGGGCCGATGATATAGCCTTTTGGCGTGGCCATATTCATATTCGGTTCAAAAGTGATGGAGCCGTTGTTGAACAGGTCGGCGCCGAAGATTCTTGATTTGGGTGCATCGGGTACCGTTTCTGTTACCGGCTCCGTTACTGACCTTGTAGTGGATGTTTCTGCAGGCGCGGTACTTTTGCCGCTGTCCGTCCTGATTTTTTGCATCCTTGCTATCAATTCAGCGCCCTGCTCGTCGCTAAGGCCCTGCGTCTTCATGGCCTGTATAAGCTGGGCATCGGTATAGCCCATTTCATCGCCGCGCTGCATCACCTGTTTCACCTGTGCATCGCTGAGAGTGCTTACGTTTACCTTGGAATAATCAGACTGTGCTTTAAGCCCGTCCGTAACAAAAACAGTCAGCAGCAATACCAGCAAGCCAACAGTAAATATCTTTTTCAGGGTCATAGATTGATTTGATTTTGAGGTCCAGTAAATTTCCTGTTATGAGTTGATGAGGATTGAGCCGATATCTGCGCGCAAAACTAACATTTGCGGGATAAAAAACCTATAAAAAAATTGTAGTGTGGGTTTGTCAATAAATCTTTTTTAACGATTTGTACACCCTATATTCCTGCAGCTACGGTTTGCCCCTCGTTTGTGTAGAAGCTTACCATTAGCCCCTCGTTTTTAATAGTTTAAGCTTTTGCCTCCACTGCCGGCAGGCCCGTCCGACCGGTCATCCGGGCGGACAGGCTATAACCTACCGTCCACCAGCCGCTTATCAATGACGGATTTCGCGTCATAAATCACGGTGTTTCGGGCTTTATAATCCTCAAAACGGATGTCAGTGAATGCCCGGTGCCCCACGGCCAGGATCATCGCTTCGCAGGAACCCGGCGGGCAGATGGCATCCAGCAATTCAATGCCGTATTCCTGCATCACCTGGCGAGGGTCAGCAACCGGGTCATACACTGCCACTTCAAGACCGAAACGAAGCAGCTCCCCGTAAACCTTTACCACACGGGTATTGCGGATGTCGGGGCAATTCTCTTTAAAGGTAATGCCCAGCAGCAACACTTTAGCCCCTTGAATGCGGCACCCTTTTTTGATCATCAGTTTCACCAGTTTTGCCGCAATAAATTCCGGCATGAAATCGTTCACCCGGCGGCCGCTCAGTATGACCTGCGGGTGGTAACCTAATTGGGTGGCTTTATGCAGGAGGTAATAAGGGTCAACGCTGATGCAATGCCCGCCCACGAGGCCGGGTTTATAATGATGGAAATTATACTTGGTGGCGGCGGCGTCGAGGACCTCCTGAGTGTCGATACCCATCCGGTCGAACATCAGCGCCAGCTCATTCACAAAAGAAATATTCACATCACGCTGCGCATTTTCGATAGCCTTGGAAGCCTCTGCCACCCTGATGCTGGGTGCACGATGGGTGCCTGCGGTAATGACGGTACCGTAGAGGGCATCAATTTCCGCGGCGATTTCGGGAGTGGAGCCTGAAGTGATTTTTTTTACGCTGGTGAGCGTATGCACTTTATCCCCCGGGCTGATCCGTTCGGGCGAATAGCCCACGAAAAAATCCCGGTTAAGTTTCAGGCCTGAATATTGTTCCAGCACCGGCACCTCGGTACAGCCGGGGTACACAGTGGATTCGTAAATCACAATATCGCCCGGCTTTAGTATCCCGCCAAGCGTCTTTGAAGCTTCCAGTAAAAAACTAAGGTCCGGTGCATTGTAGTCATTAACAGGAGTGGGTACTGCAACAATAAAAACGGTCGCGGTTTTTGCCAGTGACAGGTCGGTGGTGCAAACCAGGCCCCGGGGCGAAGCCTTTTTCCCTTCGGAGAGCGCTTCTTGCAGTTTTTCATCCTCTGCCTCGCGGGTGAGGTCGGTTCCCCGGTTGAGTTCGGCGATCCTTTGTGCATCGGTATCAAACCCGGTTACGGAAAAATGTTTTGCAAATGCAATGGCCAGTGGCAATCCCACATAACCTAAGCCGAAAACGGCAATTTTTTTTTGTTCTGCAGGCACTGGATTGTTTGGAAGAAGTTGTTTCGTTTTGAGCGGGCCCGGATGATCGCGTTATCCTTATTACACAGCTTCGCCACCTCAGTCACAGCATAAGTTATGCCGGGTGATGAAATGATTGCAGGCTAAGAGCAAATATCGTGCAAATATAAAAGTTAGGCACAAAATAGCGGCGGGTTGTTTTTTTAAACCCTTAAGATTTTTTGAGGTTGGGACCTGTATGATATCCCCATCAGCGGGGATATGTAACAGCGAAATATTTTAAGTGGATGATGCCATATTGGATCGGTACAAAAGGTTTTTTGAGGTGGGGAACTGTACGATGTCCCCCGCCGGCGGGGGAAGGGCTACCGCTTTTATTATCTTATGAAGGCGGTGGACAAAACAAATATTCCAAATGTTGAACCACTTTTACAAGAATTTCAGTCTTTAAAAGAACAGTTAGTCGCAAACAAATAATCCAATCGTCAAAAATGTCAGCTACCCGCTTTTAACAGACAGTAGGTCATGTTATTGCCGATGCCATCGGGATAGTTGCCGGATATATTATTAGCTGCTGGTTGTATTTGAGGCACCGCGGCTCTAAAACGTCATAGGCTTTCGATTTGAAGCACGACACTTGTCCTGCTCAAATTCACATTCGGGTTAAACCCAATTTTCATCAGGTAATCGCCGCTGTAGGTTTTGTTGTTATCAATGGTTGATTTTTGGTTGCCGTATAAATTGATTTCGGTAATCCTGTATTTTTTACCCGCATCAAGGCCCTGTAATTTTATGGGCCGCAAACCAGGATCGCCCACATAGCGCCAGTTGGTTAGATAATTGAACATAACAGCATTGCTTTTATCAGGCGATACAAATACCAGTGATGCCAGGTCATTTTCATAAGGGCTGGCAAGGCGGTACATATCCCCATGCCAGACAATATTTTTGTACCCGTCATAATTTTTAATGGCCTGCCGGGCAAATTGCATGTCCTCCGCTTTTAATTCGTTAGCCCTTATGTCAAAACCCAGCTTGCCCATAGAAGCCACGTCTGTCCTGTATTTCAGCGATTTATTGCTCCAGTCTGTTACATGATTGCACATGGTGATTGCGGGATAATAATAGGAGTAGTTCCATTGCATGAAAACCCTCTCGAGCGGGTCGGTATTATCACTCAGCCAAAACTCCGTAAAATATTGCAGCAGGCCGTAGTCGCTGCGGCCACCACCTCCGCTGCAAAGCATCATGGGTAGTTTGGGGTATTTCGTACGGATTCTTTTCAACACTTTTTCAAGCCCCTTTGTATACTCAACATACAAATGTGATTGCGGGGTCCTGTTCTTTTCAAGGTACATCGAGTGCCCGTTAAATATCGGCGCATTACAATCCCATTTTAAAAATGCCAGTTCAGGGTTTTGCGTCATCAGGTTATCAACTACTTTAAATACATGCTCCTGCACCTGCGGGTTGGTGAGGTCTAACACCAGTTGGTTTCTGAAATACAACTCGGGGCGTTGGGGTTCGCGAAGCACCCAGTCAATATGTTTTTCGTACAGTTCACTTTTAGGGTTTACCATTTCCGGCTCGATCCAGATACCGAATTTAATCCCTGCTTTCCCCGCTTCTTTAACAAGATAAGGCACGCCGTCCGGCAGCTTGGTTTTATTGGCTTCCCAATCACCCAAACCGGCTTTATCGTCATTACGCGGGTATTTATTGGCGAACCATCCGTCATCTAACAAAAACATATCCACGCCCAAATCCTTCGCGCCTTTAAACAGGCCAACGAGTTTGTTCTGGTCAAAATTAAAATAAGTGGCTTCCCAGTTATTCAGTAAAGTAAGCCTGCTGCCTTTGCCATCTGCCAGCGTGTAATTGCGCAACCAGTTTTGCAGGTTGCGGCTGCCCTTGCCGGTGCCTTCAAAAGAAATAGTGTAAATTAATTTCGGTGTTTCAAAAGTGGTGTTGGGTTTTAAATAGTATTCTGATTGATAAGAATTGATACCTGCAACCAGGTGCATGTTTTTGTAAACATCCGTTTCAAACTGAATAGCATAATTTCCGTTCCATGCAAGCTGGCCAAGCATTACAGCGCCATCAGTTTCTGTTGCTGGCCTGTCGAACGCGAGCATAAAATTTTGAGTGGTGTGCAAATTTTCGCGCGTGCCCAACCTTGATTGAATGGTATGCATGCCCTGCTTTAAATGTGTGAGCTCAGGTTGCATTTCTTTGGCCCAGGAGCCGTTATAACTGGTGAGGTAATAATCTTTGCCAAAAAAATAAAGATTGGCAGATGCATATTTGTTGAGTTGCACATTCCCTTTTTCAGTGTGCCTGATGGTGGCCCATTGCTCAATCACATCTTCGTTCGTCCAGGCTTTGTAAAACAGATTTACATAAAAAGGATAAACAGCATCTTTTAATGAAACCGTAGTTACTGTTGCGCCATCGGGGGTTGCAGCAGTTTTGTGACTTTGATAAACAAGGTCGAGGGAATTATTGCCATCAGTATGCACCACAGCAATTGCCGGCTCCATAAAATTGTTATTGATGCCGGCAACGGTATAGGCCAGGGTATTGGATGAGGCGCCTTCTGCATGCAGCTTGTTGCCTTCACCACTGATAATGTATTCACTGTTATCTGCAAGGCTTTTACCTGCGTGAATGATCTTTAGATGTTTAGCCTGATCTGCCTGCAGGACAATTGCAACATTTTTTGTTTCAATAAAAATGGTTTGGGCGGTTACCGTTGTGGCAGCAGTTAATGCGGCCAATAGAAGTGACGATAATTTGAACGTTGTTTGTATCATAATAATTTATTTCGATTGTGGAATTATTTTTACCATTCGCGCATCTGCTTTTTCTGTGGCCCAACTGAAGGACGTTTGGGCGGCATCAATTTTACCGACGACTTTATCTGTTAAAAAATCCTTTATAAGATAAGATATATTCTTTTTCAATTTTAACTGTTCCCTGTTTAAAGGCTGGTCATACACGCGATTCAGGTCAAAATTAAAAGAGGATAATAAAACCGTATCACCCGGTAAATAAAAAGATAACTGCTGATCCTGCGTTAACCCATCAGAAATTTTAATTGGTACAAAAGCCACTGGTGTTGTAAAATAGTCACAAACATTTTTATTATCGAGATATTTTTTTGATCGTTCGGCAGCGAGGGGATTCCTAAAGTCCGAACCATCGCCTAAAATACTTCCCAGCGTCATCAGGGAAAATAAGCGAACTTTTATATCACGCTCTGAAAGATCAGAATTCTTTTGAAAATTTTTCATAACCAGCACATCAAGGTTGCTGTAAGGTAAAATAGTTCCCTGCATCCATCCCAAATGTGAATTAGTGACCATTGAAGTTGCCGTGCTGCCATGATGCGGAAAACCGGGAAGGTCATCACGAAAGTGTGAGTAAATATCAGTTGATAAAAACCGCGCATGGGTATATTGTGACGGGAAAGTTGGTGAGATTGCCTGTGTTATGAAAATGTCAGTACCCAAAATTGAATCGACCAAATGCTTCAACATCTTCATGCCGTAATGATAACCCTGTAAGCCCGACCCTATATTTTTATTATAGCGAACCGAACTTTCCAAAGCTCCTGCCGAAAGAAAATCTATTTTTAAAAACTTCGCATCAATGGCTTTTGCTTTTTGAAGCTCTGCAATTATTCTTTGGCGTGTTGCGGGATGCGTTGGGTCTAAAGGATAAGCGCCGAAATCGCCGTCTTTATAAATAATGGTTTTACCGTTATTGTCTTTCAGGCTTACATCGCGAATGTATTCATCAGTATGTTGCAGTTTGTTGTTATCAATACTGCTTTTCCAGGTCCATATCGCAAAGGGGATAAAATAAAATCCCATCTGCTGGTGGTGCTTTTTACCAAAAACATCAACACTTTTTAAAATATCAGTTGTGTAAATTCCCTGATCGTAAGAATCAATACTCAATACCGGCTTATGACTGTTAAAGTTTTTAAGTGTGGCAAGAAATTCAGAGATCTTTGCCACGCCGGGAGGCATCATTATTTTGCGGTGCCCCAGCACATCTTCCACCCCAAAGCTGTTCCAATAAAAAGGTGCGGGATTTTTCCATTGTAACGCTCCGGAAATTTTAGCATTGAGTTCGCCGTAGCGTTTGAACGCATCGTTTCTATCGCCACCGCACAAAAAGATCAGCGGGGCGAAGATTGTTTGCCCTTTCATGCTGCCATGTTCCACCACGTCGTGCGTACCATCATAACCTCCATATTCGTTTGGCAGGTTCTTATTATCAGGCATTGCAGCGCCTCCGTAAATAATTAAAGAATCAATAACACCTTTCTTTTCACTCAAAGCGTATTTTATACCGGTTTTCCAAAAGTCATGGGAAAGATTTCCTATTACCAGCCCGTTTAATGTTTCGTTGTCATACAGCGAGGTAAATTCATACCCTGTTCCTGACTTTATGTTATCGGTCCAATTTACTGTAAGAAGTTTTGTCCAGTTATCATTGTCATAGGGCATATCCATCAGGCGGGGCTGGTTGCCGGGAACAAAGCACTGGCCGCCGGTTTTCGATAATATTGCGTGCGGGGAAATATAATTGCTTTCAACAACCGCACCCTTTTTTTGCGCCGAAGCGCCCAGCAGAAAGAAAGGCTTTCCTTCATAAATAGTGATGTATTGTGTTATAGCAATATCATTACCTGCTCCCTGATGAGAAAAGGTGATGAGTTTTCCTTTGCCGATGGCGTCTGACACATCCTGAACGGTGGCTTCGTGCAGTGCCAAAGCATTACTTTCAACTACATTGTTACCGATCTTTACAGTGGCAGCAGTATTTTTAAGATAACTGCCATTTGAAAAAACAAAATCAATTGTACCGTCTTTGATATTGAGTGATATGTTATAATGTTCGCTTCCGGTGTTTAAATAATCACCCCGCCTGCTTATATTCTGAGATATAACTGTATCGTATAGAACTAAAAAAAGCAGGCTTAGTAAACCTGCCTTATTAAATTTTTTGTATGTACAGATCATTTTTATCTAATAACCGGTATTTTGATTTGTAATCGCTTTGTTTGCTATTAACTCCCGGTAAGGTATCGGGTATAAAAGATGCATTGGCAACTGTATATTATTAGTACTTTCTGTATTATAAAGTTTTGTTCTTGTCTCGAACAATCCCCAGCGTTTCAAATCAAATAGCCGCCATCCTTCAAACATAAGCTCTTTAATTCTTTCTGTAACCATGCTGTCCCTAAACTGCTGCTGGGATGGCGTTCCTCCCATCACTGTTTCAAGATTGCTGATCTTTGCACGCGTTCTCACTTTATTAAGATAGGTAAGGGCTTGTGTTGTTTGTCCCAACTCATTCAACACCTCGGCGTACATTAACAGAGCGTCTGCATATCTGAGATAATAAATATTGCGGGTTGAGCTGTTGGATCCCTGATTGGGCTTCTGTTCGTATTTTTTTAAATGCGGTTTGCCTACATCACCCCACCAATCATTCAGCCCGGGGTTGCCATTCCCGTCATAATAAACAGACCTGAGCGCTGCATTCTTCCGAGCCGAATCAGCCAGCGGATAAATGTTGGCAGCATAGGCTGTTGGCAGCGCCACCTGGCCGCCGCCGCCTGGTTGGTTTCCCGAAATATTCCAGCTGCCTAATATTTCAGAGAAATTCTGCGTGTGCCCTGATTCAACTGAATATTGAAATTCAAAAAGAGATTCTATATTATTTTCAGTGCTCTCGTCATTTTTAAACAAGTCGGCGTAATTGGGCATCAAAGCAGTTTCGGTTGTAGACATCAGGGGGTCTAAAGCAGTTTTTGCATTGGGATAATCCTTAATTGTTAAATAAACCTTGCCGAGTAATGCTTGCGCAGCCTGCTTATTAGCGCGTCCTTTTTCCATTTTACTTTTGTCAGGCAGGTTTTGTTGGGCATACTGCAAATCGCTGATGATAAGTTTATATACATCGGTTGCCGGAGTTCTTGGGTAGCCGTTTTCATCAGCAATTGGGTCAACGGCTTCGGTTGGCATAGGCACGTCTCCCCAGAGTTGAACCAGGTAGAAATACCCCATTGCCCTGAGAAATTTTGCTTCGCCAAGTATCCTCGTTTTTACCGCTTCGCCTGCGGGGCCTTTTTCAATATACCTGATCGCTATGTTGGCATTTCCAATTGCCTGGTAAACTTTTTGCCAGAAGTAAAACAACACATCATTTTGAGGGCTTAACTGTGTTTTATCATAACTGCTTACCGAAGAAAGTTGTAGCCAATATCCACCCCAGGTAGGTACGAACCCGGATGTTTTTCCTTCATCGGTTCCTATATTTCCAATCAACCCTAATTCAGATTTTTTCAATTGCTGAAATTGACGATAAATACCGGTGATACCGGCAATAGCGCCTGCTTCATCGGCGTAAACCTGCTCCGGCGACAGGTAGGATTCCGGCACGTATTCAAGTTCTTTTTTGCAGCCTGAGATGAGCATCACCAGAAGCGTTGCGGTAAAAAGGTTTAATAATATATATTTAGATTTCATTGCGAATATTTTACTGTTTTTGAATATTGTTTATAAACCTACTTTAAGACCAAACAAAGTTGTTCTGTATCTCGGGTAAATATCGTAATTGGCGCCGCCCCAGGTGCCTGACTGAACCTGCGAAATTTCAGGATCGACACCTTTATAGCCCGTTATAGTGAACGGATCAAGGAATTGCAGATAGACCGTTAAAGCATTAAGCCTTAACCTGCTTAAAATATTTTGTTTGAAATCATACCCAAACGTGATATTTCTGATCTTTATGAAATCGCCCTTTTGCACATCGAAGCTGGAAGTGCCTCCCGGTAAGGTTTTTACTGAATTTCCGAAAGCATTTGGCCGGGGCACATCGGTTTTTGTATTTTCCTCCACAATCACATTGCCGAGAGCATCGGTTACTCTTTGGGTCCAAAAGTTCATACCTTCTTTCATTACCACTCTGCGCCCGTCCGAATACAAATAATCCTGGTATGCTTTATTAAAAATACTGTGCCCAAACATGTAATTTGCAAAAACCGTTAAACTAACCCCTTTGTAATTCCAGTAGTTCCATATGCCGCCCCAACCCTTTGGAGTAGAACGGCCGATCGTAGTCATGTCATACTGGTTGTATTTTCCATCACCGTTAAGATCTTTAATTCTAACACTACCGGGCTTCACTCCTGCAGCTGCCGCAGCGGCGCTATCTGCAATTTGGTAAATTCCATCATAAACATAATCAATGATAAGGCTGTTGGGGGCTTCGCCAACTTTTAAATTAGGCCTTAAGGAATCTACACCGGGAAAAAGTTTTGTGACCTGAGATTTGTAAGTAGAATAATTAATTTCGGTTTGCCATTGAAAATTGGTTGTTTTAAAAATATCGGCTTTTATTCTAAACTCAAAACCCGTTGTTTTCATGGCGGCAACGTTAATAGTTTTATAACTATAGCCGCTTGAAGATGGCAATTCCAAATCCATCAGCAGGTTTTCATTGCTTTTGTTATAGTAGTCGGCGTTAAAAAAGATCCTGTTTGACAAAAACGCCAGATCGATACCCAGGTTAAATTGGTTTTGAGACTCCCATTTCAAATCTTTATTTGCAAGCCTGCCAAAATCAACCTGGTAGCCCGTGGTAGGCGCGGCACCATAAGGATACGCAGATGAACTCATTTTACTGTAAACAGAACTGTAATTACGGTTATAACTTCCTACCACCCCGTAGCCTGCCCGCAATTTAGCATCGCTTATAGCACCTTTTAATTTAATGTCATTCATAAAGGGTTCATCAATAATCCTCCAAGCCGCACTAAACGATGGGTACACCCCAAACCTGTTGTTTTCGCCAAAATAGGAAACACCGTCCCGCCTGATGCTGGCATTGAAAATGTATTTCTCTTTAAACTTGTAGATAAGCCTTGCCAATTGCGATTGCACCGACCAGTTAAAAAAGTCGCTGACCACTGACCTGTTGCTTGCAAGGCTCATATCTTTATAGGTTGTTTTGTCAGAAGGGAACCCCGTACCATACATGGCGTTCCACTCCTGCCTTCTTTTTTCAAATGTGAATCCTGCTAAGGCGGAAAAATCATGATCGCTACCTAATCTAAAGTTGTAGTTCAGCGTGTTTTCGGAAATATAATCCCTGTAATTAAAATTTTCTATTGATCCATACCCGCCCTGCGTAAAGCTGTTATTCACATTTATGTTGCGCGGGGCGTAATACATTTGCTTATCGTAATAAATGTCTGCACCAAAAGAAGTTCTGAATAATAAATCTTTTAAGATTTTATATTCGAGAGCCAGGTTACCAAGTATTCTGTCGGTATTTTTGATGCGGGGGTTACGCGTGAGAATTTCAGGATTATTGATTACGTATAAGGAGCCTTTTGTTGGATCTAAAACTACTGAATTGTTTCCGGTCGAATCTGAGAAGGGATAGAGGGGGCTCATCGTAAGAGCATTATAATATACATCAGAGTTAAGAATTTTATTATCGGTATGTGCAAGATTAAGATTGATCATTGCTTTTAGCTTTTCTGTGATCTTTGTTTCGCCGTTTGATGTGATGGAGTACCTTTTAAAATTGGAGTTTTTAA
>ERZ778022.3444-NODE-3444-length-14873-cov-4.247807_pt1 | contig 14873 bp, 12 predicted proteins | sample MGYA00375752_ERZ778022 | MGnify/ENA primary metagenome ERZ778022 (study PRJEB29350, sample SAMN05389826) | bioreactor metagenome | isolation source: Thiocyanate bioreactor | place: South Africa: University of Cape Town | collected 2014-04-04 ... | reverse complement strand
TTTATCACGAAATACTTCAGATCTTAAATGGCATTAATTCGACCAATGGTTGCAATTTTATCAGGTGGCTGGTATTTTTTAATTAATTTGGCGCTAATTTGGACTTAACGCATGCAGCTAGACAAAGCCCTATCATTTTTAGAATTTATACCCTGGAAGCAGCTGACTTACGCTTTTTTACTGCTTTTCGTGGGTCATTTCATCTGTAAACGGATCAGTATTTTTATTGGAAAATTAACCCAGATGCGTTTTTCCAAACATCATGCCCTGCTCATTAGCCGTTTCGTCTATTATGGATTGTTCCTATTATTTCTTGTATCTGCATTGAATCAACTGGGTTTCAAGTTAACCATATTGCTTGGTGCTGCGGGTGTTTTTACGGTTGCTTTAAGTTTTGCGTCACAAACAGCAGCCTCTAATCTTATCAGTGGAATATTTTTGCTGTTTGAGCAGCCCTTTAAAGTAGGGGATTTAATCGCTTTTAAGGATATTAAAGGAACAGTCGAGACTATTGACTGGTTATCAACAAAAATAAGAACGGGTGATAATCGTCTCGTTCGTATTCCTAATGAAGGCTTAATTAAATCTGAGATAACTAATTTAAGCACTTTTCCGCAAAAGCAGGATGAAATCATACTCAGGGTTGAGGCCAGTCATAATATTGCTGGTATTAAGGTTTTACTCAAGGAGCTATGTGATGATTGCACTCATGTCTTATCCGATCCCGCAACAAAAATTCTCACTGCAGGGTTTATCGGTAATGGTGGCGTTGAGTTAAGGATTTTATATTGGTCAAAACATGATTTGGCGATGGTAAGGGACGAGCTCTTGGTTGCGATAAAAAATACTTTTGAGCAAGAATCTATTCATTTTGTGCCGGAGCGCGGATTTAGTGATGTCTATTAATTTTAGATATTCCCCGGCAATAACAAATAAGGAGAATTAAACTTAACTAATACGATGCCGTTTCGTTAACACAGATACAGGGAGGAGCATTTTATGGACTCATTGGTTGAAGTTGATGGTTATTTGGCAGCAGTTCTGGTATTCACCACATTTTATGTAAAAAAAATATTAACTTTACGTCTCATTGCGGTTAGTTCAAATATTGCGTTCATCTTTTATGCCCTGGGCAGTAATTTATATCCTATTTTTGTTTTACATTCGTTACTATTACCCTTAAATATTTATCGTATATTCGAGATAAAAAAACGTGAAGAAGTTTTGCAAAAAGAAATTAAGGCAACCGAATCCTAAACTTGATGTTCTCGAAAACAGAGTGGTTGTTTTGACGAATGCGCGCCTAGATCAATCCGGGTTAAACCACACCGGTCCGTGCGCAAAAACCGAATATTAGCAGCTTGGAAGCGGTCAATGATGGATTGATGCGGAAAATAAAATCGATTCGCGAATCCTAATGAGGCGACCGCATAGCTGGGCTTCACTGCATGAATAAATGGTAATGAGGATGAGGTCTTGCTGCCATGATGAGGAACGATTAGGTAATCGGCTTGAAGTTGTGTACCAAAATTCTTAAGCAATAATGTTTCTGCTTTGGCTTCAATATCTCCAGGTAGCAAGGCACTCCTTGTTGCTGTACTGATTTTTAAAACACATGAGTTATTATTTTTATCGGGAAACTGCGGATTAATTTTTAAGAAATTAAACGTGACACCATCCCAAATCCAGGGGCGCATCTGATGGCAATTTTTATTATTAGTACGTACTTCGTTGCGTATCAATTGCCGCACGGGTAAAGCGTGCATGATGGAATTCAGCCCACCTTCATGATCTTTGTCTGCATGACTGATTACTAGAGCATTAATCTTTTTAATCTGTAAAGTTTTTAAATAAGGTAAAATGACCATTGTTCCTAGATCACTCCCTTTGTAGAAGCGATCCCCTGTGTCAAACAATAAGAAATGGTGCTGAGTATGCACGGCAACAGCTAATCCTTGCCCCACGTCCAAAACATCGATACGGGCCGTGCCATAGGGAAGATTAAGTCGCGGCGGGAAGAAACTTAGAATAATCCATAATCCTGCGATCATGCGAAAAGGCTTAAGGGGTAGGAGCAGCAGTATGAGTAATGCACACATTATTGCCATGCTTTCAATTAAGCCTAATGATATATTTTCGAAATTAATTATGGCCAAATGTTCTATTTGTTTTAGCCACCAAAGGAGCAATTTTGTGCAGCCCACAAGAATATAAACAAGCCATTGTCCCCAAAAAAATTCCCCGCTAAAAAGGGTGAGTAAAGCCATAGGAACAATAAAAAGGCCAACGAGTGGAATAGCGAATAGATTGGCCAGATAACTATTTAACGAGGCGTAGTCGTACCAAAAAAGACTAAGCGGCATAAGCCCCAGCAAGCAGCTAAATTGGAATAATAACTGTTGTTTATAACCTGCAAATCGCCACCGCTGTGATGTGAGCAGTAAACACGCAACAGCGAGAAAAGAAAAGTAAAACCCCTGCATAAACAGTGCATGCGGTTCGATAACAAGTACAATCACTAAAGCATAGCGCCATACCTGCCAGGGGGTGTACCGTTTTTTTACTATATTGCTTAGAGCATAAAGAATACAACCAACAAAGGCACGTTGCGCTGGCGGCTCAAATGCTGCAAGCAACACAAAAATCCCTGCGAATGGTATCGCGATGAGATTGGCCACAAATGATGCGGGCAGTCTTATGCTGCCCCAGGTAAAATTACGCCATAAAAAATGCATCACAGAATAAACAACGCCAAAAACTAAAGCGATGTGTTCCCCAGAGATACCGAATAAATGGACCGTGCCAGTGCGGCGAAATAAATCCCAATATTGAGAACTGATCTCCTGGGTAAGATTTAACGTTAATGCCTTTGAAATACTGAGTGTGGCTTGGTCGGGAATCAATCCCTCAAGCTTGGAAGCGAGTGTTTGGCGTAGCCTAAGCCATGAAAAATGAGTACTGATAGGGGGCAGTAACTTGCCATCGCGTACGTATCCCACCCAGTAGACATGTTTTTTTTCTAAAGCATGAACATAATCAAAGGCCCCAGGATTAGCAAAATTTCTCGGCTTTTTAAGTTTTGTTACGAGTTGCCACCGCTGACCCAATTGCAATGGCGGCACTTTAGTGTACCAGGACAACTGAATTAATGCTGAAGCGGGCTTACTATTCAATGAAGTTATAGCGAAGAGAAAACGGGTGTTCCCTGGATTTTGTTGCGGAATAGATACAATTTGCCCCTGAACCACTGCGGAGGAAAGAATTGCTTGTTTTGGCATGCCCGTTGGCATGCTTACCCAATGATGGATAAACGCCAGAACACATCCGCCTAAAAATCCAAGAATCGCTCTGTAATTACGAAAAATGTAAACCGTAATGCTTAAAATAATAAGTAATAAGGGCGCGGGAATGAAATAAAATAGCATCCCTGCAAAGAAATAAAAAATTTCCATTAAAAGGCGAGTTGGATGATCCGTATGCGCGCATCATAAGTAAGGCTTGGGTAATTGTAAACAGCGGATACCAGAATCTTTGGTAGCCGCTTAATAAAATAGATTATCCCGGATGCCTATTCGTGGATGTAGGCAACAGAATAGACATTTAAAATTTAAGGGTTCGATTCACTGGGTGTTTAAAAGGACTAGAAGGACTAGGTGGTGATGGCAGCTCGAAAAATCCGTTTGCGACACGAGACAGATTAAATTTTTGTCCGAGCTCGTGATAATCATTTTCCGCAATATCGAGCTCTTTTGGCGGTTTAAACTGATCGACGTATTGTTTCATTTCACCTACCGTAACACAAAGTATTCCAATCATACTGCACGTAAATAATGAATTATTTGTATACAGAATTAAATCTTCCTGCGCAGGCTTTTCGAGATGCTCTGTAGCTAATCCGTCAAGCTCAAGGATAATTTCATCATAGTCATTTAAACCAAGCTCTTCATGAGCACTCATAAGAGCCACAAACAACCATTTAATGGAAGAAAAATGCGGGCGAAAACGCGGCGAAAAGTTATTAATTTCTACTAATTTGTAATGTTCATCAAAAATAAGATTACCCGCACTGATGCATAGGGCGCTCTTGTTTTCTGGACTGGTCATTTCTATATGAGTTGCTTTTGAGGCTCGAGCTAACCGTACATTACACTGATTATCGACTATAAACTGAAGGCTACGTTCTTTATTAGCTTTTATTTCTAGAAGTAGCGCGGGTAGTGAGTTGAGCTCATAAGTTTTGGCTTGCCGTTCATGAGCACGGGCTCGCGCAATATACTTTTGTGGTTTATCGAATTTGCCAAATATTTCCATTCTCGATTGCATAAGTTAACCTTTTTCCTGATTATTCCAGGGCGTAATCTAAAAGATTACTTCAGATGATGTCAAGGTGCCTTTATGCTTGGGGTGTATAATTGAGGGCTCCATAGGTTACTTTTTTTACGCTCATGGGTTGTTGCTCCAGCAGCTTTTTATAGGCGGTTTGCTCTGAAAAACTATAGACCCATTTCCTCATTTTTGATTTTCGCCATCGATGCTTAAAGACTAAATCCCCTTGTTGATTAAATTCCTTTATGGTCAGTATCAAGGGTAGTTTAAATGGCAGGCTCGATTCATGGAGAATTAAAAAAGCTAAAAATAAGCGTAACGAGTGAAATGAAGGATGAAAGTCGCCACTACGATGGCTAATATTTTTTAAAGTACAATACTTCTTATTTTTAAATTTAATATTTCCAGCGGTGATGCAAAATGCCTCGTTGATGTTTTTACCAGTCATTTGGTAATGTTTTGGTGCCTTAATGCCCGGTAAGGTTTCCTCAGCAAACCAGGCAACGCCTTGCACATCAATTAAAAAACGTAAAGTAGGAGTCTCTTGATTGATTATTTTTTTGGTTAAAAGATTATTTAATGTGGTTAAAGAATAAATATCATAGGTGCCAGCATCATGATTTACTGAAATTTTACCTGAGCGAAAGTACGTATTTAAACAGGGCGGTGCAGAGAAAAATTCTTTCGCATTTTTATATCGCTGAAACATGATTTATCCGAGTATTATTTTGAAATTCAGAATATGCTAGAAAATTTCAAAAAATCAAGCACAAATATAAAAATCAGGATTAATCCCAATCCACAAAGGCCTCAATTTCCTTATCATTTTTTAGATGTAATTGTGGTTGAAAATATAATTGTGGTTTAGCACAGCGATCGATGTGTTTAAAAGTTGTTAAGGCTTTTTGTAAACTTATAAATTGATAACCATTTTCTTGATAAAGCTTGATAATATCCGGCAAAACATAGGCGTTGAGGAGATTTGCATGAATTAATAAAATTTGTGCTTGATCAGGTTGATGCTGATAAGTACTTTTCTCTTCAGCGCGATGAGTCTGTTGCCATATGAAATCTAGATAAAAGGGTTTTAGTTCTTCAAGGTATGCTCGGCGTTGCATCTCGGGAACTGCTAACAATCGCTGATTGAAGACAAAATCTTTTGAATCAATGGTTATCGGTGCTACACGATATTTTTTTTGCGCAAGAAGGCACAAGATATCTTCTTTTTTTTGTCCAGAGCTCATTGCCAGATAGGGAAAGCGAAAATACTTGGGCTTGGTCATCACCGGCTGCAGCAAAGTATCTGCTTCTTGAATTTCACGAGAATATTGCGCGCGGCTCAGCTTACTTAAATCAGCATGAGTTAGGGTGTGGTTCCCTAAAGTAAAACCGGCATCGCGAAATTTATGTAACATACTCCAGTTATCTTTACGAACTTCTTTAGCAATAATAAAACCGGTTGCGGTAATGTGTGCCTTTTGCATACTTTCTATAATCATGTTCAGGTGAAAGTTTCGATACTCGCCAACAAAAGGTAAATCATCGATAGTTAGAGCGATATATTTGTTCCCTTTACCAATAGTGTGGGGGTGCAAGAAGGATTCAGCAGTTACATTTACGGGGGTGAAAAAGGCCAGAATAAAAAGTGACCAACTTAAGAGGCAAGAGCGAATATTCATCAAATACAGATATGTGCAAAATAAAAAAGGTATTGTAGCAAAAATTAGACGGTTTGGCTTATTGATTTGTTAGAGATTGTTTTTTTCAATGGATAATTGAAGCGCCCACCCGCAGGTGGGCCGAAATCGCAATATCAGGAGGGGAGTAAAATATTTTCTTCGGTCTCCTGCAAATCAGTCTCTTTATTTTCTGTGTTTGTATTAGAAAGTTCAGATGAGCAGATATAATTACTAAATTCAGAATAAAGCTGCATGGCAACTTCATTGAGTAGTTTTTTAGCTTCAAAATTTCCAATTGAACTAAATAAGTTCTTTTTCCTGATGCAAGTTTCGGTAGGACTAATCACTAATAATTGATTTTCCAAAAATCTATAAGCGTATTGTAGATATTCAAACTTTTGCAACGCAGAGAGTGATTCAATATTTAATGCATCATTCAAAGTATTCCATGTTAGTTGATCCCAGGCGAAAGCACTACGACAACTTAAAGCAATACTATATAAAATACCCCGAATAGGTAGGTTTAATAGCCGAGCATCTTCTGAATTAAGTCTTTCGAGAAGTGACTGAAGTTCATCCATTATCTTTTTATGCTTTCTTCTTTCGATTGGAATGTTCTCTTCTGTTTTATATTTGTCCAATATAAGGATCGTTGTTTTGGCAATAATATCGCTGGTATGCGTAATATCATCGCTGTGTGAATTGGCTGGAGCATTTTTGATGATTTCAGTAAATCTTAAAATGTTCGGTTCCTGCTCAGAATCCATTTCTTCATAAGAGTTGATTGCTTTTTTATTTGATTCTTTGCCAAACTCTATTGCGTAATCAGTTACTTTTTTGCGCAATTTAGCGCTCACGTTAAAAAATATTTCAGATTGATGAAGAAATATTAAATCTTTAAAGCGATTATATGCGCGCGCAGTATCCGGAATAGAAAATTTTTCCGAGATGAACTCGTTTATTTTAACCGTAAGGGTACTGTGGTTGCGAAAAGTTTTGAGTCCAAATTTACTTACTATGTCTAATGCCCCGCAATATGCGTATAGGAAAGATTTCTGGAGTGCTTTTAAATCTTGTTGTTCATTGGAGCCATCAGCCAGTTTTTTGATTTGATTTTCAATCTCTTCATATTTTGATGTTACAATTTTCAAAGTATTTTGTAAGAATTGAATAAGATTGCGTCGTTCTTCTGGTAAATCTGAAAATTGGATCTCTGTGAAGTTTTGTTTGTTAAATTCTGATTTCGGAGGTGATTTGTAATGCTTATCATCCCGCTCCAACTTCACCAATAAAATGTGGGTAAGGTCTTTAAAGTTTTTTTGAAGATCTTCGAGCGTATAATTCATTTGAGCTTCCTATTTTAGTTAACATGTCTTCGTGAACTTGTTTAGTCTAAACCAAAGTTTTTCAGTAGTCATGTATTTTCATTACACAATAAAGATTCTTTATAACCTGTTATTATTGAATGTTTTTTCGCTATTATTATTCGGTTGGCTTAAGGAGTTTCTGCAGGGAAATATTCACAGTGGATTATGACACTGAGCTTAAATATAAGACAAATAGTTGTTTTTAATTCCATAAATTTGTTTTAATTTCTAGAACAGGTAAACTTCACTCCCAGAACTGTTTTGATGAACGATATAGATGAGTAAATTAACTAATTTGGATGAGTTGAATCCACAGAAAAATTTTTTAGGAGCTGGAATCCTTACACTGATACTCATTGGCCTTTCTCGCTTAATCGCAATGGCGGTAATTCCTCTTAACGATGTTACCGAATCGCGTTATGCGGAAATTGCACGAAAAATGTTGGAAACGGGAAACTGGGTGACCTTACAACATGATTATGGAGTACCTTTTTGGGCGAAACCACCTTTATCTACCTGGCTTGCAGCATGTTCAATGAAGTTTTTCGTTGTGAATGAATTTGCGGTTCGATTATCCGCATTCCTTTTATCAATAGCTATTGTCTGGTTAATCTGGAGCCTCGCTAAAAAAAGGACAGGTGTAACGCAGGCTTTGTTATCCACCTTGGTTCTTTCAGGAACTCTTTATTTTCTTCTTGATGCGGGTACGGTTATGACTGATCCTGCACTAATTTTCTGTACGACCTTGGTCTTAGTGAGTTTCTGGCATACGCTTGCAACAGGCAGTAAATTATGGGCTTATTTATTTTTTGTAGGTTTGGGGTTGGGGCTTTTAGCCAAAGGTCCTATTGCTATAGTTCTGGTTGCTATGCCCATATTTTTTTGGGTACTAATCTATAATCGCTGGCGTTGTTTATGGAAGCGATTGCCTTGGTTTACTGGTAGTATCCTCATGCTTCTTATCGCATTACCCTGGTATATTTGGGCCGAAATACGGACGCCCGGATTTCTAAATTACTTTATAGTGGGTGAGCACTTTCATCGCTTTTTAACTCCAGGTTGGACGGGTGATAAATACGGATTTGCTCATAAAGAGCACTGGGGTATGGTTTGGATTTATGCAGCTTGTGGCATATTTCCTTGGGGTCTTGTGGGGGTAGCATGGTTTTGGAAGTACCGGCAAACCCTTCCCCATCTTTTTAAGGGGGATGATGATGGATGGATGGGCTATATCTTCTTATGTACTGTTGTCCCATTAATTTTCTTTACATTTTCCAGCAACATCATTTACACCTATGTTTTTCCAAGTTTGCCTTTTTTTGCGTTATTTTTCACCGAATACTGGTTCCGAGCGGGTGCTCTTACATTGAATAATCATTTGATTTTCCGTTTGGCTCTCATATGCCCTTTAATTTTTATAATCGGCACAGCCGGATTTAAATTATTTCCGGATCGTTTTGAAAAAACACAAAAACCAGTAGTCACTGCTTGGAAAGAGCAGCAACCAGAAAAAGGAAGTCATTTGATCTATTGGGATTATAAAACTGAATTTTCAGCGCAATTTTACTCCGCAGGGCAAGCACTTTATACTCAAAATAATCAAGAGCTTTGTAAGATCCTTGCCGCTGAAGCAACAAGTTATATTGCTATTTCTCCAGAGCGCTTGGGACAGATTTCCCTACATTTAACTCCTTTTTTACATAATGTCACCACTGTTACAGCAGCTGGTCGCCCCTTACTGCTGCTTAAAACCAGCGCAGTTCAATGCTAAATTATTAATGTCCAAAGACTTTATGATGAAGTCTTTGGATTTTTTCCGAATCTTGCTACTTACAAAGCCTATCTTCTATCCTTAACACTAAATAGTTATTGCTCATCGCACATTGTGAAAATGTTTAAGTCTGGGCTTTATCTCTGGAGTCAGGTCATGTCAGATCGATTTAAATCCTATTTATGCTCCCATTAACCGAAATAATCTCTGAGACTACTCTGAGCTGTGATGATTTGAACAGTCAATAATGGACAATAAAGGTACCAATCCTTAGCCTTTTTTGGTATAATGCGCCGAACTTAAGCCATGATGTGAGGTGTAGGCGTGTCGCATTCTGTTACAGTGGATTCGAGGGCAATGGTACCTCGTGGAGATCTAATGGCTTGGATCGTATGTTTATCTGCTGGGTTATTCTTCTTGTATGAGTTTTTTCAGCTCAATATATTTGATGTAATCAACCAACCCTTACGGGATGAATTTCACCTTAATGCAACCCAACTAAGTTGGATGTCGAGCGCGTATCTTTGGGCAGACATTCTTTTTCTCCTTCCTGCTGGAGTAATATTAGACCGCTACTCTACGCGCAAAGTAATAATCACTGCGATGTTTGTCTGTATTCTGGGCACGGTCGGTTTTGCTTTAACAAGCTCCTTTATCATTGCGTCTTTTTGTCATTTTCTCTCCGGAATTGGTAATGCTTTTTGCTTTCTTTCCTGTGTGGTTTTAGTGTCCCATTGGTTTCCCCCGCGTCGTCAAGCTTTAGTAGTTGGTTCGCTGGTGACTATGGCTTTCATTGGTGGCATGATGGCGCATACACCCTTTGCTTACCTGAATGAATTGTTTGGATGGCGTCAAGCGCTCCTGATCGATGGCGCTATAGGAACTATAATTTTGCTTTGGATTATGTATATAGTTCAGGACAGACCCGCTGACTCACCCCAGAAAATAGTAAATTCTGGCTCCGCCAGTGCCAGTTTTAAGTTAGCACTTGCAAATCCACAAAATTGGTTGGCAGGTGCTTATACCTCCTTTTTGAATTTGCCCATCATGGTGTTATGTGCCTTGTGGGGTGCGTCCTATTTACAAGTAGCCCATCATCTATCCGAGATATCTGCGAGTAACGTGGTGAGCCTGATTTTTGCAGGAAGTATTATTGGCTGCCCTCTGGCAGGTTGGTTATCTGATTCTCAAGGGCAAAGAAAGCCACTCATGATTGTCGGGGCTCTTGGCACACTAATTACATTAGTTCCTTTTTTTCTAGGCCTTACCCTATCACAAGGTGTTCTCAGTTTACTGTTCTTCTTCTTAGGCTTTTTTACCAGTACCCAAGTTATTTCGTATCCTTTGATCGCAGAAAGTAATTCTCAAGAGAATACTGGTGCATCAACGGGGGTCGCTTCGGTGATCATCATGGGAGGGGGTGGTGTTGGCCAGGTATTATTTGGTTGGTTAATTGCAAAACATGCAGGTATCGCTGTCGCACAGTATTCACTATCAGATTTTCAATTTGCTATGTGGATGTTTCCTGTTACAGCGCTAATTGCTTTAACAACGGCTCTGTTACTACGCGAGACGAATTGCAAACGTTAATGAGGAGTAAAAATGCACATGGTGAATGAATATCAAGGATATGACGCGCATAAATCCTCGTTCATGCCGTGGATCGTTTGTTTTGCCGCAACGCTGTTTTTCTTCTATGAATTTATTCAAGGAAATATGTTTGCTTCCATTGCTGCCAACATTATGCAGGATTACCAAATCCAGGCTGATCGCATGGCCTGGCTTTCAAGCATTTACTACTTATCAAATGTGCTCTTTCTTTTTGTCGCCGGAATGGTACTAGATCGTTTTTCCATTAAAAACACATTACTTGTGGCTATGTTCCTCTGTGTCGCGAGTACATTCATTTTAGCGCAATCACATTCTTTCTATGTCGCTCTATTTTCACGTTTCATTACTGGCATAGGCAGTGCTTTTTGTTTTTTAGGACCAGTACGTCTTGCTTCACATTGGTTTCCTCCTAAGCGAATGGCTTTAGTGACAGGAGCTATTGTAACAATGGCCATGACCGGGGGGATGTTAGCTCAATATCCTTTAACAAAATTGGTTTATCTAGTGGGGTGGCGCCAAGCGGTGCAAGATGTCGGTATTTTAGGTTTGATTATGCTGGTATTTATGTTTTTCTGGATTAAAGAACGTCCACAAAACATAATAAAAAAAGAGAGCAAGGCATTAAACGTATTGGCAGCGGCAAAGAAAGCTTATTTAAATACGCAATATCTACGTGCTGCATTATTTACAAGCTTGATGAATATGGCAATCGCTGTGTTTGGCGCTATGATGGGTACCTTGTATCTTGAACAGCGTTTGGGTATTAGTGCTGAACAAGCAGCAATGGTCAATGGAATGTTATTCTTTGGTGCCATTCTTGGAGCACCCATTTTGGGTTGGATTTCCGATCGGATGGGGCTTCGCGTTTTACCAATGAAAATAGGGGTTATCGCCTCTTTACTTACATTGCTTGCAGTTCTTTATCTTCCAGTTTCTCAGTACACCATGGCTTTTCTATTTTTTCTTCTGGGATTTTTCACCTCTGCTCAAGTTATAAGCTATGCATTAGTTGCAGAGAGCAGTTCTCCGGTTATGACGGCAACCGCTGTAAGTGTCATTTCAATCCTGACTCAAGGTGGATACATTATCTATCAAAACCTCTTTAGTTACTTATTAACACACCATGGGGTTATGCATTTCATAGATAATACACCAGTCTATGAATTAGCTGCTTATCAATATGCTGCCTTTATCTTGCCCTTGGGTTTATTAATTGCCTTATCTATGCTATTAGGTTTAAAAGAAACTCATTGCCGACAAGTAGAGGAATAATTCACAAATGAGCCGCGTATGCATTTTACTAATGGATTCTTTTGGAATTGGTGCAAGTCTTGATGCAGCGCAGTATGGTGATGCAGGAGCCAATACCTTTGTGCATATTTATGAAGCCTGTGCTCGAGGTGAATGCGACCGCGCGCGCCTACGTCAAGGTCCGCTCAAACTACCAAACCTCTCTCGTTTAGGACTGTATCATGCGGCAGTGGCAAGTTCTGGACTCAAATTTGTTAATTTGAGTGAACTTACTGAGCCGAAAGGATATTATGGATATGCAGTAGAGCAGAGTTTAGGAAAAGATACACCAAGTGGTCATTGGGAACTTGCAGGCGTTCCGGTGTTATTTGAATGGGGTTATTTTCCCGATCAACCTAAGTGTTTTCCGAAGCAGCTAATAAATGATTTATGTGCACGAGGGGGAGTTCCGGGGGTTCTCGGTGAAAAGCATGCATCAGGCACCACGATTCTTGATGAGTTGGGTGAGGAGCATATGCGTTCGGGTATGCCTATAGTATATACCTCTGCTGATAGTGTTTTTCAGATTGCGGCACATGAAGAAACATTTGGTTTAAAGCGACTATACGATTTATGTGACATTGCGCGTACCTTAGTTGATGAATATCAAATTGGACGTGTCATTGCGCGGCCTTTTGTAGGAAAACCAGGGACGTTTAAACGTACAGGAAATCGTAAGGATTATGCCACCTTGCCTCCAGCAAAAACTTTATTGGATTATCTAAAAGAAAATGGGCGTGAAGTAATCGCAATCGGTAAAATTGCAGACATTTATGCACATCAGGGAATAACACAAACAGTGAAAGCTGATGGAAATATGGCGCTGTTTGATGCCACGCTTGCGGCAATGGCCACAGCTCCAGAAGGTAGCTTGGTATTCACCAATTTCGTTGATTTCGATTCATCTTATGGACACCGCAGGGATGTTCTTGGTTATGCACAGGCGCTGGAAGCGTTCGATGCGCGTCTACCGGAGTTATGTTCCAGTTTGCGCGAGGACGATTTAATCATTATCGCCGCGGATCACGGTTGTGATCCAACTTTTGGTGGTACCGATCATACTCGTGAGCATATTCCTGTATTGGCTTATGGTCCAAATGTACAAGGTAAGTTCATTGGACGTAGAGACACATTTGCAGATGTCGGACAGAGTATAGCAAGTTATCTCGGTATTAATCGTTTGCCTTCTGGTATATCTTTTTTAGATTAATACCATTGTTTTTTTTGTTTTCATCCCCATCTACATCAAAAATCAGTGATGACTGCTTACTTCTGTACGTCATCATTATCTTAAGTTAAAAGAGGATTGCATTTTGGAACAATATCGTGGGACAACCATCGTATCTGTGCGTCGTGGAAATCAAGTAGTTATCGGTGGCGACGGGCAAGTAACTCTCGGAAATACCGTCATGAAAGGCAACGCGCGCAAAGTAAGGCGTTTATACAAAGACCAGGTGATCGCAGGATTTGCGGGGGGAACTGCTGATGCATTTACTTTATTTGAGCGGTTTGAGCGTAAATTAGAAATGCATCAAGGACATCTGGTACGTGCAGCAGTTGAACTTGCCAAAGATTGGCGTACCGATAGAATGTTGCGCAGACTTGAAGCGATTCTTGCAGTTGCAGATAGTAAATCCTCATTAATCATAACAGGTAACGGCGATGTAATTGAACCTGAAGAAGGGTTAATCGCTATTGGTTCCGGTGGTCCCTTTGCTCAAGCTGCAGCTAAGGCGTTAATCGAAAACACTGAACTTTCAGCTTTAGACATAGTACGTAAAGCGCTAACGATTGCCGGTGAAATTTGTATTTATACGAACCATAATTTAACGATAGAAGAATTAAACAATGACAGTAAATAATGATATGGTAATGACACCAAGAGAAATTGTTCAAGAGCTGGATAAGCATATTATCGGACAGGACGATGCAAAACGTTCTGTTGCCATCGCCTTACGTAACCGTTGGCGGCGGATGAAAATTAAAGATCCCACTCTCCGCAGTGAAATAATGCCCAAAAATATTCTCATGATTGGCCCTACCGGTGTGGGTAAAACTGAGATCGCAAGACGCTTAGCCAAACTCGCACATGCCCCTTTCATAAAGGTCGAGGCAACTAAATTTACAGAGGTCGGCTATGTGGGGCGTGATGTTGATTCGATAATTCGTGATCTCGCGGATATCGCAATCAAACAAGAGCGTGAATGGGCTATGAGAAAAGTCGAGCACTTGGCGGAAGATGCGACCGAGGAGCGTATTCTGGATGTTTTATTACCTCCGGCACGTGGATCGTTAACTCCTGGAGAAAAGGACAGTACCGCACGGCAAGTGTTTCGTAAACAATTGCGTGAAGGTTTATTGGATGAAAATGAAATTGAAATCGAGGTAGCAACAGCACCGGTGGGCATCGAGATTATGGCTCCTCCGGGCATGGAAGAGATGACAAGTCAGTTACAGTCCATGTTCCAACAGGTGGGAACACAGCGCACTAAAACACGTAAGATGACCATTGCTAAAGCAAAAAAAATTCTGCATGAAGAAGAGGCAGCCAAGCTAATTAATGAGGAAGACATTAAAATTCGTGCGATCGAAAGTGTTGAGCAAAATGGTATTGTCTTCATTGATGAGCTGGATAAAGTTGCGCGCCGTTCCGAAAGTGGCGGTGGCGATGTCTCGCGCGAGGGTGTGCAACGCGATTTACTCCCTTTGGTTGAAGGCACTACAGTCTCGACTAAATATGGAATGATTAAATCCGATCATATTCTATTTATTGCATCAGGTGCGTTTCACGTTGCCAAACCTTCAGATCTAATCGCTGAGTTACAGGGG
>ERZ778022.3439-NODE-3439-length-14882-cov-4.532340_pt1 | contig 14882 bp, 14 predicted proteins | sample MGYA00375752_ERZ778022 | MGnify/ENA primary metagenome ERZ778022 (study PRJEB29350, sample SAMN05389826) | bioreactor metagenome | isolation source: Thiocyanate bioreactor | place: South Africa: University of Cape Town | collected 2014-04-04 ... | reverse complement strand
GGGCTGAACTACGCCGACCACGCGGCCGAATCGAACATGCCGATCCCGGCCGAGCCGATCGTCTTCTCCAAGGCACCGTCCTGCCTGTGCGGCCCGGACGACGACGTGCTGATGCCGCCCGGCTCGCAGAAGCTCGACTGGGAAGTCGAGCTGGCGGTGGTGATCGGCAAGCGCTGCGACCTCGTCAGCGAGGCGGACGCGGCCGGCTACATCCTCGGCTATGCCGTCTGCAACGACGTATCGGAGCGCAACTGGCAGCTCGAGCGCGGCGGCCAGTGGATCAAGGGCAAGGGCGGCCCCACCTTCGGCCCGCTCGGCCCGTGGATCGTCACGCCCGACGAGGTCGGCGACCCGCAGGCGCTCGACATGTTCCTCGACGTCAACGGCAAGCCCGCCCAGCGCGGCAGCACGGGCACGATGATCTTCAAGGTCATGCACCTCGTCTCCTACCTGTCGCAGTTCATGGTGCTGGAACCGGGCGACGTCATCACCACCGGCACGCCTCCGGGCGTCGGCATGGGCCAGAAGCCGCCGGTCTACCTGAAGGTCGGCGACCGCATGCGGCTCGGCATCGCCGGGCTCGGCGAGCAGAACCAGAAGGTCGTGGCGCGCTGACAGCGTGCCCGAAAGCATGAAACTGTTTCCGGGCGGGGTCGGCTATCGACCGCCCGGCATTCCTGTCATCGTGCGGCGACAGGCGGCTTCGCGTCGCCGCACGATCTAGCCACAGGTGGACGACATGAACGAGAAACCGGCGCGCCTCTCCGACCTCGAGGACGCCGCGCTCTTCTTCCATCGCCATCCGGTGCCGGGCAAGCTGGAGATCCAGGCGACCAAGCCGCTCGGCAACCAGCGCGACCTCGCTCTCGCCTATTCGCCGGGCGTCGCCGCCCCCTGCCTCGCCATCCGCGACGATCCGGCGACTGCCGCCGACTACACCGGCCGCGCCAACCTCGTCGCCGTGATCTCCAACGGCACCGCCGTGCTGGGTCTCGGCAATATCGGCCCGCTCGCCTCCAAGCCGGTGATGGAGGGCAAGGCGGTTCTGTTCAAGAAGTTCGCCGGCATCAACGTCTTCGACATCGAGATCGACGCGCCCGCCATCGACAGCATGGTCGAGACCATCGCGGCGCTGGAGCCGACCTTCGGCGGCATCAACCTCGAGGACATCAAGGCGCCCGAGTGCTTCGAGGTCGAGGAGCGGCTGAAGGCCCGCATGGGCATCCCGGTCTTCCACGACGACCAGCACGGCACGGCGATCATCGTCGGCGCCGCCGTCCTCAACGGGCTGGAGCTCGCCGGCAAGCAGCTCGCCGACGTCAAGATCGTCTCGTCGGGCGCTGGCGCGGCCGCACTCGCCTGCCTCAACCTGCTCGTCTCGCTCGGCGCGAAGCCGGAGAACATCTGGCTCACCGACCGCCACGGCGTCGCCTTCCGCGGCCGGGTCGAGGAGATGGACCGCTGGAAGGAGCCCTACCTCAAGGACACCGACGCGCGGAAGCTCGCCGACGTGATCGGCGGCGCCGACATCTTCCTCGGCCTCTCCGCCGCCGGCGTGCTCAAGCCAGAGCTGCTCTCGGAGATGGCGGACCGGCCGCTGATCCTGGCGCTCGCCAACCCGACGCCCGAGATCATGCCGGAGAAGGCGCGCGCCGCCCGCCCCGACGCGATGATCTGCACCGGCCGGTCGGATTTCCCCAACCAGGTCAACAACGTCATCTGCTTCCCCTACATCTTCCGCGGCGCGCTCGACGTCGGCGCCAGCGCCATCAACGAGGAGATGAAGATGGCGGCGGTGCGTGCGATCGCCGCGCTCGCCCGCGAAGAGCCGTCCGACGTCGCCGCCCGCGCCTATTCGGGCGAGACGCCGATCTTCGGGCCGGACTACCTGATCCCCTCGCCCTTCGACCCGCGCCTCATCCTGCGCATCGCGCCGGCGGTGGCGAAGGCGGCGATGGAGAGTGGCGTCGCCACGCGGCCGATCGCCGACATGGACGCCTATGTCGACCAGTTGAACCGCTTCGTCTTCCGCTCCGGCCTGCTGATGAAGCCGGTCTTCTCGATGGCCAAGGCGGCGAAGGTCAAGCGCGTCATCTACGCCGACGGCGAGGACGAGCGCGTGCTGCGCGCCGCCCAGGTCGTGCTGGAGGAAGGCATCGCCCAGCCGATCATCGTCGGCCGCCCGCACGTCGTCGAGACGCGGCTGAAGCGCTACGGGCTGAAGATCCGCCCCGGCAAGGACTTCGAGATCGTCAACCCGGAGGACGATCCGCGCTACCGCGGCTATGTCGAGCATCTGATCGAGCTCGGCGGCCGCCGCGGCGTCAACCAGGAGGCGGCGCGCACGATGGTGCGCACCAACACGACCGTGATCGGCGCGCTCGCCGTCGTGCGCGGCGAGGCCGATGCCGTCATCTGCGGGCTGGAAGGCCGCTTCGAGCGCAACCTGCGCAATGTCGACCTGATCATCGGCCGGCGCGAGGGCGTGCGCGACTTCTCGGCGCTGTCACTGCTCATCATGCAGCGCGGCATCACCTTCCTGACCGACACCTACGTCACGCTCGACCCGACGGCGGACGAGGTCGTCGAGATGACCATGCTGGCGGCCGAGGAGATCCGCCGCTTCGGCATCGAGCCCAAGGCCGCGCTCCTGTCGCATTCCGACTTCGGCTCGCGCGACACGCCGAGCGCGCTGAAGATGCGGGCCGCCGCCGCGCGGCTGAAGGAGATCGCGCCCGACCTCGAATCGGACGGCGAGATGCATGGCGACGCGGCCCTGTCCGAACAACTCCGCCGCCGCGTCTTCCCGCATTCGACGCTGACCGGCGAGGCCAACCTGCTGGTGTTCCCCGGGCTCGACGCCGCCAACATCGCGCTCAACACGATCAAGGCGATGACGGATGCGCTGCATGTCGGGCCGATCCTGCTGGGCGCGGCCCGCCCCGCCCACATCCTGACGCCGTCGGTGACGTCGCGCGGCGTCGTCAACATGACCGCGCTGGCGGTCGTCGAGGCCGACCACCGCGCCCAGGATGCCGCGCCGCGCGCCTGAGCGGTTGCCATTCGTCAACAGAAGATTAACCACGCCGCGCTACTCGGAAGGAGACGCAACGAGGAGCGCGGACGGATGGTTGTCATATCCGGAGGTCGGGGACTGCCGCGGCGCTTGGTGCGCCGGCTCGCGCCGCTCGGGCTGGCCGCGCTCGTCGCGGCCTTCGCCGCCGTTCCCGCCGACGCCGGGCCGGCCACCTGCCGCCAGATCGAGCGCCAGCTCGCCGGGGCCGGCGGGGAGCCGCCGCTACGACCGCGCCATCCGCGCCCAGCAGATCGAATTGCAGAAGGTGCAGGCCCAGCTCGCCAATGCCGGCTGCTCGGGCTTCATGAGCGTGCTGCGCAGCCAGTGCGGCTCGCTGCAATCGACCGTGCGGCGCATGGAATCCAACCTCGCCTCGCTCCAGCAGAGCCGCGCCGGGCTGCGCGGCGGGCCGGACGCCGCCGAGCGCGCGCGGCTGCTGGCCACGTATCAGCGCAGCGGCTGCAAGGACGACGCCGGCGAGGTGCGCACCAGCGCGCTGCCGCAGCCGAAGCGCCAGCAGAAGCCCGCGCTCTACGACAACCTGTTCGGCGAGAAGCCGGCGGACGCTGCCGCGCCGGCGAGCGACGGCCTGCGCCAGGCGAAGGCCGCGCCGAGCCGCGCGCTCTGCGTGCGCACCTGCGACGGCTACTACTTCCCAATCGCCTATTCGACCACCGAGGCCAATTTCACCAGCGACCAGCAGCGCTGCGAGGCGGCCTGCCCGGGCACCGAGGTCGAGCTCTACTACGACCGGGCCTCGGGCGAGGACGGCACGACGATGATGTCGGGCCGCACCGGCGCGCCCTACTCGGCGCTCCCCTCCGCCCTGCTCTACAAGAAGGCCGGCTACCAGCGGCCGCTCACCTGCGGCTGCAACCCGCAGAAGGGTTTTTCGGTCGTCGCCGGCCAGCAGCCGCTGCCCGACGATCCGGCAGCGCAGACGCAGGCCGCCGCGCCGGCTCCCGAAATCACGCCGGTCTCGTCCGAAGGTTCGGTGGTCGCCGTGCCGATGCTGCCGAAAGCCGGGGAGAAGCATGCCGCCGTCGCCGAGCCGAGCGGCGAGAAGACGTCCAGCCTCGACGCCGAACCGGCGCCCAAGCGCAACGTGCGGGTGGTCGGCCCGAAATTCCTGCCCGATCCCGACGAGACGATCGACCTGAGATCTCCGGCCCGACGCCAGTAGCGTTCAGGGCCTCCGCGCGAGCACGCTTTCCCTGCCCATCAGCGGCAGCAGTTCGGCCAGCGCCGGCCCGTGGTCGTGACCCGTCAGCGCCAGCCGCAGCGGCCCGAAGAGCTGCTTGCCGGAACGCCCGCTCGCCCGCTTCACGGCCTCCGTCCACGCCTTGAACGTCGCCGCGTCCCACGGCTCGGCCGGCAGCAGGTCGAACGCCTCGCGCACGAAATCCCGGTCGGCCTCCGCTATTCTCTGCGGCCCCGGCGCGCCGTTTGCCACGATGGCCCACCAGCCAACCGCCTCCGACAGCCGCGAGACGTTGTCCCGCACCGCCAGCCAGAACGGCTCCGCCTTCGGGCCCGAAATGCCCAATGCCGCCAGCCGTTCCGCGACCTCGTCGAAGGGCGCCTCGCGCAGCAGCGCGCGGTTGAGCACCGGCAGCTCGGCCGGATTGAACTTCGCCGCGCCCCTCGAGGCGGCGGCGATGTCGAAACGGGCGGCCAGCTCGTCGAGGCTGCGCGCCGCCGTCACGGCCTCCGACGAGCCGATCAGCACCGCCAGCGAGGCGACCGACATCGCCTCGATGCCGTCCTCGCGCAGACCCTCGATCGACAGCGCGCCGGTGCGCTTCGACAGGCCCTCGCCGGTCGAGGTGGTCAGGAGGTTGTGATGGCCGAAGGCCGGCGGCTCGGCCCCCAGCGCCCGGAACAGCGCGATCTGCGCGCCGGTGTTGGTCACGTGGTCGTCGCCGCGGATGACGTGGCTGATGCCCATCTCGACGTCGTCGGCGACCGACGGCAGCGTGTAGAGATAGGTGCCGTCCTCGCGCACCAGAACGGGGTCCGACAGCGAGGCGAGGTCGACCGTCTGCGGCCCCCGGCAGAGATCGTCCCAGGTGACCTCCGTGCGGCGCGGCGCGAACGGATCGGCCTCGAAATTCGGCAGCAGGAAGCGCCAGTGCGGCTTGCGGCCCTGCGCCTCCAGCGCGCCGCGCTCCGCGTCCGTCAGCCGCAGCGCCTCGCGGCCGTAGACCGGCGGCAGCTTTCGCGACAGACGCACCTTGCGGCGCAGTTCCAGCTCCTCGGCCGTCTCGTAGCAGGCATAGAGCAGCCCTGCCGCCTTCAGCTTCGCCACTGCCGCGTCGTAGACCGCGAAACGCTCCGACTGCCGGTGCACCGCATCCGGCCGGATGCCGAGCCAGCCGAGGTCGCGCTCGATCCCATCGGCATATTCGCGTCGCGAGCGGGCGAGGTCGGTGTCGTCGAAGCGCAGGATGAAGCGCCCGCCGCGCTGCTGCGCGAACAGCCAGTTGAACAGCGCCGTGCGCGCATTGCCGATATGGATGCGGCCGGTGGGCGACGGCGCGAAGCGGACGGTGGCGGTCATGGCGCCGGGACTATCGCGTTGCCGCCGACGCGGCAAGCCGCGCCGTCAGCCGGCGCGAGACGTAGACCATGGCGAGGCAGGCGGTGAACGCATAGGCGCTCATGGCGCCGACCTGCACCGGCAGGTCGACGCCGAGGTCGATCAGGATGCCGGTCAGGCCGGGGCCGATCGCCGTGCCGAGCACGTTGACCGAGGCCATCATCGCCCGGATCGCGCCCAGATGCGCCGTGCCGTAGACCTCCGGCCAGACCGCCCCCATGATCGTGCCCGAGCAGCCGTAGCTCATGCCCGCCAGCGCCATGAAGGCGAAGGCGCTCCACTCGCCGGTGAAGAGCGCGAGGATCAGCGACCCGAACGACACCGGCACTAGGAAGACCGGCAGGATGCGCACCGCGCTGAAGCGGTCGACGAGCTGGCCGCATATGAGTGCCGCGCCCACCGTCGAAGCCGCCATCACCGTGAAGGCCGAGGCGAACAGCTCGAGCGACCAGCCGCGCAGGTGGACGAGGTAGACCTGATGGAAGGAGACGGTGGTGCCGATGAAGCCCGGCGCCATCGTGCCGAACAGGATGAGGTAGAACAGCGGGTCGCGCAGCACCTCGCGGCGCGTCCAGTCGCGCACCGGCGCCTTCTTCGGCGCGACGTCCGTATGTTGCGGCACGCGATCGGTACGCAGCAGCCAGGCGATCGCCGGCAGCGCCACCACGACGAGGATCGCCGCCGCCACCAGCCAGCCGTTGCGCCAGCCGATCAGGTTGGCGACGATCACGAACAGGAAGGGGATGGTCGCCTCGCTGCCGTTGCCGCCGATCGCCGTCAGCGCCATGGCGCGCCCGCGCTGCGCGCTGAACCAGCGGGCGGCGGCCGTCAGCGCGTTCTGGTTCATCATGCCGGGCCCGAGCAGCCGCAGCAGATAGATCGAGAAGGCCAGCAGGACGACGCTGTGCGACATCGCCATTAGCACGCAGGCGAGCGCGAATACCGGCACGATGATCAGCGTGACGGCCTTCGCCGACAGCCGGTCCACCATCTGCCCGACATAAGGCATGGTGAGCGCGCTTCCGAGCGTGGCGATCATGAACAGCGTGCCGAAGCCGCCATGCGACAGTCCGTATTCGGCCCGGATCTGCCCCGCCGAGATCGCGATGAAATAGGTCTGCCCGAAGGTCGAGAAATAGGTGAGCAGGAAGCCGCCGGCGAGCCAGCGGAAATTGGCCCGGATGAAGCCGAGGAAGCTCACGCCCCGGCGCCCGGACGGTCGAGCCGCATCTCGTTGCCGTCGCGGCTGCGCCGGAACCCGAACGCCTCGTAGAGCCCGTGCGCGTCGGACGTGTTCAGCGTCCAGGTGGTGACCGTGCGCAACTCCGGATGGGCGAGCAGCGCCGCCACCAGCGCCTTGCCGATCCCCCTGCCCCGGTGCTCCGGCCAGACGATCACGTCCGAGATGCGGGCAAACAGCGTCCGGTCGCCCGAGGCGCGCGCGAAGCCGGCCTGCCGCCCGTCGACGAGCGCGATCGCGCAGATCGAATTGGCGAAGGCGCGGCGATTGAGTTTGTCAGTACGAGCGCCGCCCCAGTAGGTGGCCCTGAGCAGTTCCGACGTCCGCGCGAAATCCAGCCGCGAAGGATCGAACACGATCTCCATTCGGAGCTCAGCCGCGGTCGCGAAAACGGTTGGTGATCGGGTAGCGGCGGTCGCGGCCGAAGTTCTTCTTTGTGATCTTCACGCCGGGCGCGGCCTGCCGACGCTTGTATTCGGCGACGTAGAGCAGGTGCTCGACGCGGCGCACGGTGGCCGCGTCGTGGCCCCGCGCCACGATCTCGTCGACGCCCATCTCGTTCTCGACGAGGCATTCGAGGATGTCGTCCAGCACCGGATAGGGCGGCAGCGAATCCTGGTCGGTCTGGTTCTCGCGCAGCTCCGCCGACGGCGCCTTGTCGATGATGTTGGCCGGGATCACCTCGCCCGTCGGCCCGAGCGCGGAGGGCGGCACATGCGCGTTGCGCCAGCGCGACAGCGCGTAGACCTGCATCTTGTAGAGGTCCTTGATCGGGTTGAAGCCGCCGTTCATGTCGCCGTAGAGCGTGGCGTAGCCGACCGACATCTCGCTCTTGTTGCCGGTAGTCACCACCATCGAGCCGAACTTGTTGGAGATCGCCATCAGGATCGTGCCGCGGGCGCGGCTCTGCAAATTCTCCTCGGTGATGCCCTCGTTGGTGCCCTCGAAGAGCTGCGACAGCGCGTGCAGGAAGCCTTCCACCGGCTCGAAGATCGGCACGATGTCGTAGCGGCAGCCGAGGGCGCGGGCGCAGTCCTCGGCGTCCTTGAGCGAATCCTTCGAGGTGTAGCGATAAGGCATCATCACGCAGCGCACGCGCTCCTCGCCGAGCGCGTCGACGGCGAGCGCGGCGCAGATCGCCGAATCGATGCCGCCCGACAGCCCGAGCACGACGCTGGAGAAACCGTTCTTGTTGACGTAGTCGCGCAGGCCGAGCAGGCAGGCGCGGTAGTCCGCCTCCTCCTTCTCCGGCACCTTCGACATCGGCCCGGCCTCGCAGAACCAGCCCTCCGGCTCGTCGTCGGCGTCGCCGCGCTTCCAGGTGGTGACGGCGAGCGTCTCCTCGAACTGGCTCATCTGGAAGGCGAGCGTCTTGTCGGCCGCGATCGCGAAGGACGCGCCGTCAAAGACGAGCTCGTCCTGCCCGCCGAGCTGGTTGGCGTAGATCAGCGGCAGGCCGGTCTCGATCACCTGCCGGATCGCCACCTGGTGGCGGATGTCCACCTTGCCCCGATGGTAGGGCGAGCCGTTCGGCACCAGCAGGATCTCTGCGCCGCTCTCGGCCAGCGTCTCGCAGACGCCGAGCTCGCCCCAGATGTCCTCGCAGATCGGGATGCCGAGCCGCACGCCGCGAAAATTGATCGGCCCCGGCATGTTCGGCCCCGGCTGGAACACGCGCTTCTCGTCGAACTCGCCGTAGTTTGGCAGGTCGATCTTGTAGCGCTCGGCGATCACCTTGCCGCCGTCGGCCACCACGATCGAGTTGTGGACGCCGCTCTTGCGCTTCAGCGGCGTGCCGACCACCACCCCCGGCCCGCCATCGGCCGTGTCGGCGGCCAGATCCTTCACCGCGCGCTCGCAGGCGGCAAGGAAGGCGGGCTTCAGCACAAGGTCTTCGGGCGGATAGCCGGCGATGAACAGCTCGGTGAACAGCACTAAATCGGAGCCCTGCTTTGCCGCATCGGCGCGCGCCGCCCTCGCCTTGGCGAGGTTGCCGGCAATGTCGCCGACGGTCGGGTTCAACTGGGCGATGGCGATTCGCAAGGTGGAAGGCGGAGCGTCGGTCATGGGGATCGTCTAGCCCGCGCCGCAACGACCGGCAATGCCGAACCTTTGGACCATGGAGCGGCGACCGGCCCTACTCGTCCCCGCCCATGTAGCTGCGCAGTTCCTCGGCCGGGCGGTTGACGCCGATCGACATGGACAGGATGCGCGACAGGTGCATGTAGGGCAGCCCGCTCTGCCTGTGCCATTCGTTCATCCGCTGCTGGATCGCGGCGAGGTCCTTCTTCGAGCTCGGCGCCTCGGCGATGTCGAGCCCCTCGTCGCGCATCGCCGCCACCATGTCGCTCGACAATATGTAGGCGTCCCAGCCGAGCCAGCGCAGCAGGTATTGGCCGGTGTTGCCGCCGAGCCGGCTGCCCTGCTTGCCGAGCAGCGCCGTCAGCCCCGCCTGGTCGTCGGCCGGCCACGCCGCGAGGAACTTCCCGAAGCCGCCATGCTCCTTCGAGACACGCTCGACGAAGGCGGCGTTGTCCCTGACCGAGCGGATCTTCTGCGGGTTGCGCACGATGCGCTTGTCGCTCGCCAGGTCGTGCCAGAAATCGTCGGGCTGGAACAGCAGCCGCTTCGGCTCGAAGCCGAGGAAAGCCTCCTCGAAACCCGGCCATTTCTGCTCGATCACGCTCCACACGAAGCCGGCCGAGAACACCCGCTTGGCCATGGTCGACAGGACCCTGTCGTCGCCGAGCGCGGCGAGCGAAGCATTGTCGGGCGCGGCCGGCAGCAGGCTCTTCAGCACCGCCTCGCCGCCCTTGCGCTCGGCGGCGCGGGCATAAATCCTGGAAAAATCGGTCACGGCTCCCTCCCCGCGCACGGACGCGCGCCTTGCACTATTTCTCATTGTCCAACAGACCGAACCGGCTGCCAAGCCGTGGAGAACACCCTCATGCCAAGAACGATCAACGACCTCGCCGCGCGCTGGCTGCGCCGCTCCGGCAAGCTCACCGAGGCGGAAAGCCGCGTCCTGCAGAGCGCCATCGAACACCGGACGGTTTCGCGCGACCTCGCCGCGACCTACGCATCGGCATCCACGCTGGGCGACAGGCTGGCGGACGGAGTTGCGCGGTTCGGCGGCTCCTGGAGCTTCATCCTCGGCTTTGCCGCCTTCCTCGTCGCGTGGGCGCTGCTCAACGCCTGGCTGCTCGGTCGCGACGCCTTCGACCCCTATCCGTTCATCTTTCTCAATCTCCTCCTGTCGATGCTGGCCGCCGTGCAGGCACCGATCATCATGATGTCGCAGAACCGGCAGGCGGCGCGCGACCGGCTCGACGCCGCGCACGACTACGAGGTCAACCTCAAGGCCGAGATCGAGATCATGGCCCTCCACGAAAAGCTGGACGAGCTGCGCCACCGGGAGATCATCGCGCTGCGCGAGGAGATCGCCAGGATCGGCGGCCGCATCGAGGATATGGCGGCCGGCCTGCCGGCCAAGGGCAAGCGGGGATGACCGATACGCTGCACCTGCTGGTCGAGCGTTACGGCCTGCTCGCCGTCTTTCTCGGCTGCGTCGCCGAAGGCGAGAGCGCGGCCATCCTCGGCGGCTTCTTCGCCCACCAGCGCGTGTTCGTGGCATGGCAGGCCCTGGCGGCGGCCATGGCGGGCGCCTTCGCCGGCGACGTGCTGTTCTTCCTCGCCGGCCGCCGGCTGGCCGACAGGCCGTTCGTGCAGCGTATGCGCGGCCGGCCCGGCTTCGACGACGCCTGCCGTCTGGTGCACGATCACCCGACGGCCTATGTGCTGCTCAACCGATATGCCTACGGGTTCCGTCTGATCGGCGGGGTGGCGGCCGGCATGTCGGGCATTCCCGTGCCGAAATTCATCATCCTCAACGCCGTATCGTCGCTTGTCTGGGCCCTCCTGTTCACCGGCATCGGCTACGTCTTCGGCCTGGGCGCCGAACATATCGTCGGCGGCGAGCTGGCGCGGCATCACCGACTGATCGTGGCGGGCATCATCGCGATCGTCGTGACGGCCCTCGCGCTCTATGTCGCCCATCGCCGCCGGCTGGCAGCCGGCGTCGGGGACTGAGGGCCTTCAGACCGTCAGCGCAGGAACTCGTCGACGCGACGCAGCGTCACGCGGCGGTTGCGCCAGTCCTCGTTCTGCGTCGGCACGAGCAGGAATTCCTCGCCGTAGCCGACCGTGTCGAGCGCCTGCGCCGGCACGCGGAAGCGGTAGACCAGCGTGCGCTTGAGCGAGTCCGCGCGCGCCTCGGACAGGGCCAGGTTGGAGGCGGCGGAGCCGACGGCGTCGGTATGGCCCTCGATCAGCACGCGGGCGCGCCGGTTGCGGTCGAGGAGCTGGTTGATGGCCCGGGCGATGTTCTCCACCTTGCCGTATTGCGACGGCGGGATGTCGGCCGAGCCGAAGGCGAAGTTGATCGACTGGATGTCGATCGACGGGGCCATGCGGCGCAGGTCCGGACGCTTCTTGAACTCGCGGATCGTCACGCGGTTCTGCGGCTGGACCCGCATGCGCGGAGCGGCCTCCAGCTTGCGCAGGATCTCGCCGGGCAACGGCGTCGACTGCGCCAGCGCGGCGGTGGGGGCGATCATCGCGGCCGCGATGCCGGCGATCAGGAAACGGCGTGTCAGCATGGTCGGGTCCTTTCCTCGTCTTCCGTTTCGTTGGATCGACAATGACAGCGGCACCATGAAGGCAAGCTGAACGCCACGTTCATGGGCAGCAGCGCTCCCGCTACTCCCAGGCCTCGACCTCCTCCTCCGACCAGCCGACCGCGCGAAACCCCAGCTTCTGGTAGAGGATCAGCGCCCGCGGGCTGTCGAGCGTGTTGGTGTGGATGGTGAGCTTGCCCGGATTGTGCGCCCAGCCGGCGAAGATCGCCGCCGACAGGAAGAACTTCGACAGGCCCCTGCCCTGGAAATCCGGCACCAGGCCGAAATAGCGGATCTCGACCGTCCCCGGCCGGGCGGACAGGTCCAGCTCCCAGAAACCGGCCGGCGCGCCGTCGACATAGAGCACCTCGATCTCGGTGTCCTCCGCATGGATGGACGCAGCGAGTTCGGCGTCGGGGACGTCGCGGCGCATCAGCCAGTGATGGGGCCGGCCGACCTGCTCGTAGAGATAGCGGTAGAAATGCAGCGGCATCGCCTCGGCGCGCATCAGCGCAAGCTTCGGCCCGCTCGGGGCCGGCAGGCGCTGCGGCGGCGGCGCCGTCATCTCGAGATGGGTGATGCGCGCGGTCAGCCGGCGCGTCATCTCATGCCTTCTTCGGCTGCGCCGGGCCGGTCTCGACCGGCGTGTCGGTGCGCCCGCCCCACTCGGTCCAGGAGCCGTCATAGAGCTTGTTGTCGCGATGGCCGAGCGATTCGAGCGCCAGCGTGACCACCGCCGCCGTCACGCCCGACCCGCAGGATGTCACCACCGGCGCCGAAAGGTCGATGCCGGCCTCCTCCAGCCTGCGGCGGAGCTGCGGCAGGTCGAGCAGCCGGCCCTCCTTCGACAGCTCGACGGCCAGCCCGTTGCGGGCGCCCGGCATGTGGCCGGCGCGCACGCCCGCGCGCGGCTCGGCTTCCGCCCCGGCGAAGCGGCCGGCCGGCCGCGCGTCGGCCACCTGCATCGTGCGGCCGCCGACGATCTTCTTCATCTCGTCGAGCGAGGCCACCCGCCCGGCGTCGAAGGCGGCGTCGAAGAAGGAGGAGGCGATCTTCGTCGGCTCGGCCGTCGCCGGCCGGCCCTCGCGCTTCCAGCCGTCCATGCCGCCCTCCAGCACATAGACCTTCTTCGCGCCCATGACGCGGAACATCCACCAGACGCGCGGCGCCGAGAAGAAGCCGGGGCCGTCATGCACGACGATCGTGTCGTCGGCCGAAATCCCCATCGAGCTGGCGAACTGCGTGAAGATCTGCGGCCGCGGCAGCGTGTGCGGCAGCGGCGAATCCGGCTCGACCACCACGTCCTGGTCGAAGAACACCGCGCCGGGAATGTGCGCGGCGTCGTATTCGGCCCGCGCGTCGCGGCCCTGCGCCGGCAGGTACCAGGAGGCGTCGACGATCGACAGGCCCGGCTGGCCGAGCCGCTCCTGCAGCCAGTCGGCGGTGACGACGAACGGGCTCTTGTCGCTCATGAGGCGTGGTCTCCGCATCGGGATCGGCAGCCCGCATCTTCACCGAAAACGATCCGGCGGCAAGGCCCGGCGATCTACGGGCGCCTGCGCCTATTGCGCCGGCGCCGGCCCGAAGCGGATGCGGAAGCGGCGGTTCTCGCGGCCCTTCTTCTCGATCTTGGCGATGTGGATCTCGCCGACCTCGGCGGTCGAGGCCACATGGGTGCCGCCGCAGGGCTGGCTGTCGACGCCGCCGTCCTGTCCGATCAGCACCAGCCGGATCCTGCCCGTGCCGGTCGGCGGCCGCACGTTCTTCGACTTCACCAGCCCCGGATTGGCCGCCAGCTCGTCGTCGGAGATCCAGCGGTAGGAGACCGGATGGTCGCCGCGCACCAGCTCCTTCAGCCGCGCGGTGACGTCCTCCTTCGTCACGCCGGCGTCGGGGAGGTCGAAGTCGACCCGGCTGTCCTCCTCGCCGCCGCCGCACCGGTGATCGGATAGGGGCAGACGACGGTGAGCAGATGGCAGGCCGTATGCATGCGCATCAGCTTCAGCCGCCGCTCCCAGTCGATCGCGAGCCGCACCGTCTCGCCCACCGCCGGCCTCGGCGCGCCTTCGGCCGGCAGGTGGACGATCTCGTCCTTGCTCTCGCCGGTCACGGTCCCGGCGATCGCGATCGCCGTCCCGTCGGCGCGCGTCAGCGTGCCGGTATCACCCGGCTGCCCGCCGGAGGTCGCGTAGAACACCGTCCTGTCGAGCAGGATGCCGCCCGCGTCGGTGAGGCCGACAACCGTGGCGTCGGCTTCCCGCAGATAGGGATCGTCGCGGAACAGCGCTTCTGTCTTCATGCCGCGACCGGCTCGAACGGCACGTCGATCTTCGCCGTCTTCTCGAGCCAGGCCGGCGTCGGCAGCTTCTTCTCCCGCAGGAAGGCGGGGTTGAACAGCTTCGACTGGTAGCGCATGCCGTAGTCGGCGAGGATGGTCACGATCGTGTGGCCGGGGCCGAGATCGCGCGCCAGCCGGATCGCGCCGGCGATGTTGATGCCGGTCGAGCCGCCCAGGCACAGCCCCTCCTCCTGCACCAGGTCGAAGATGATCGGCAGCGCCTCGGCGTCGGGGATCTGGTAGGAGAAGTCCGGCCGGAAGCCTTCCAGGTTGGCGGTGATGCGCCCCTGCCCGATGCCTTCGGTGATCGAGCTGCCTTCCGACTTCAGCACGCCGTCCGTGTAGTAGCTGTAGAGCGCCGCGCCGAGCGGGTCGGCGAGCGCGATCTTGACGTTGCGGCTGTGGCCGCGCAGGCCGGCCGCGACGCCGGCCAGCGTGCCACCGCTGCCCACCGCCGAGACGAAGCCGTCGACCTTGCCGCTGGTCTGCTTCCAGATCTCCTGCGCGGTCGTGTCGATATGGCCGTCGCGGTTGGCGACGTTGTCGAACTGGTTGGCCCAGATCGCGCCGTTGGGGTCGGTGCGGGCGAGCGATTCAGCCAGCCGGCCCGAGAGCTTCACGTAGTTGTTGGGGTTCTTGTAGGGAACCGCCGGCACCTCGATCAGCTCGGCCCCGAGCAGCCGCAGCGCGTCCTTCTTCTCCTGGCTCTGCGTCTCGGGGATGACGATCACGGTGCGGTAGCCGAGCGCCTTGGCGACCAGTGTGAGCCCGATGCCGGTGTTGCCGGCCGTGCCCTCCACGATCGTGCCGCCGGGCTTGAGCAGCCCCTTCTTCTCCGCGTCGCGGATGATGAACAGGCCGGCGCGATCCTTCACCGACTGGCCGGGGTTCATGAACTCGGCCTTGCCATAGATGTCGCAGCCGGTTTCCTCGGAAGCGCGCCGCAGGCGGAT
>ERZ778022.3435-NODE-3435-length-14891-cov-5.348409_pt1 | contig 14891 bp, 13 predicted proteins | sample MGYA00375752_ERZ778022 | MGnify/ENA primary metagenome ERZ778022 (study PRJEB29350, sample SAMN05389826) | bioreactor metagenome | isolation source: Thiocyanate bioreactor | place: South Africa: University of Cape Town | collected 2014-04-04 ... | reverse complement strand
CTTGAAGAAGGCGCCGAAACGGCTGCAGCCGTCGATCATGGCCGATTCCTCCAGCTCGCGCGGGATCGCCTCGAAGAAGCCGCGCATCAGCCACATCACGTAGGGGATGAGGAAGGTGCAGTAGGCGAGGATCAGCGTGATGTGCTTGTCGGTGACGCCGAGCGAGCGGGCGACGAGGAACATCGGCACGGCGAGCGCGATCGGCGGCACGCCGCGCGACAACAGGATGAGCACGCCGATCGTGCCGGCGCCCTTCAGCCTTATGCGCGCCAGCGCGTAGCCGGCCATGGCGCCGGCGGCGATCGACAGCAGGCCGGAGCCCGTCGCCACGATGATCGTGTTGATCAGGCGGCGGGTGATGTCGGCGCGCTGCATGAAGCCGAAATAGGTCTCCAGCGTCGGCGTGAAGAACAGCGTCGGCGGCACGGTGAAGATGTCGCGCTGGTCCTTGAACGAGCTCAGCACCATCCAGAAGACGGGGAAGAGGAAGATCAGGCAGGCGACGAGGCCGGCCGCGATGCGCACGCGCCCGCCGAGCCGCGACTTGCGCCGCAGCGGCGCCTGAAGGACGGCTGTCGCGCTCAATTGCGCTCCTCCAGCTTGCGGGTGCCGTAGAGGAAGATGCCGGTCAGCACCATGGTGAGCACCAGCACGACCACCGCCATGGCGGCCGATTCGGCGAAGTGCAGGGAGCGGAACGCCTCCTCGTAGATGAACAGGTTGATGACGTTGGTCGCCCCGCCCGGTCCGCCATAGGTGGCGGCGAGCGCGATGTCGAACATCTTCACCGCGCCCAGCCAGCGCACGACGAAGGTGGCCGCGATGATCGGCACCAGCAGCGGCAGGGTGATCGACCACAGCATCGACCACCAGTTGGCGCCGTCGATCTCGGCCGCCTCGAATATGTCGCGCGGCAGCGCCAGCAGGGCGGCGGTCGCGATCAGAACCACGAAGGGCGTCCAGCGCCAGGTGTCGATGATGACGATCGCCGCCATCGCCAGCGTCGGGTCGCCGAACCAGTCGAGCGGGGCGAAGCCGGCCAGGCCGATCAGCCAGTTCACGATGCCCCAGAGCGGGTCGAGGATCATGCGCCAGATGCCGCCGGCCACGACCGGCGCCACCACCATCGGGATGATGAACAGCGCGCGCACCAGACCGCGCCCGCGCCATTCGGCGTTGATGAGGAAGGCGATGCCGAAGCCGAGCACGATCTGCAGCGGCAGCGCGAAGACGAGATAGACCAGCGTCACCTTCATGGACGACCAGAAACGGTAGTCGTCCAGCACGTGCGCGTAGTTCTGCCAGCCCACCCACTCGACCGCGCTGAAGGTCATCAGGTCGAAGCGGGAGAAGCTGATCTCGATCGTGTAGAAGATCGGGTAGGCGAGCATCGCGGCGAGGATGATCGCCGCCGGGGCCATGAACGCCCAGCGCGAGACGGCGTCCGCCAGTCTCGTCGCCGTGCGGGAGCGCGGCTTGCGCTCCCCGGCCATGGCGGCTGTCGTCGTCATCGCGATGCTCCTGCCCGCCCGGCTCAGTTCAGGACCTTGCCGACCTTCTCGGCCGCGATGTTCAAGGCCTCGGCGGGCGCGACCTGACCGGCGAGCGCACGCGAGATCTCGTCGGCGAGGACCTGCTGGGCCGCATCCGACTTCGGGCTGCGGATGCGCCACATCTTGCCCTTCTCGGAAGCGTCATAGGCTTCCTGCAGCGCGGCGAACACCGGCTTCAGCCACGCTTCCGACGGCGTCGAGGCGAGCGTCGACTTGCGCGCCGGGAACACGCCGAGATTGGCCGAATGCCAGGCCTCGCCCTCCTTCGAGCTCAGCCACTGAATGACGGTCCAGGCGGCCTGCTTGTGCTCGCTCTTGGCCGAGACGGCGCCGTTCCAGATGCCGCGATGGGCACCGGGGCCGGTGGAGCCGACCGGCAGCACCTGCACCGAGACCTGCTCGGGCTTCAGCGTGGTCGTCTTGGCGTCGATCGCCGAGCCCTTGTAGACGCTGCCCCAGTTGAACATGGTCGCGACGAGGCCCTGGCGGAAGGCCTGGAGGGATTCGGAGAAGCCGTGGCTGACCGCGCCGGTCGGCGCGTATTCGAGCAGCTTCTTGTGGATCTCGAGCGCCTTGACGCCGGCCTCGCCGTTGAAGGCGGGCTGGCCCTTGTCGTCGAGGAGCTGGCCGCCGTTCGAGTTCATGATCGTCTGCCAGATGGTCGGGGTCAGCGGCTCGCGCACGAAATAGGTGTCGATCGCCCAGACGTCGGCCTTGCCGTCGCCATTGGTGTCGCGCACCAGCTTGGGCGCCTGCTCCAGATACTGGTCCCAGGTCAGCGCCGAGGTCGGGGCCGGCAGGCCCGCCTGCTCGTAGAGCGACTTGTTGACGAACATCATCAGCATGTTGGAGCGCAGCGGCACGCCGTACTGCTTGCCGTCCCATTCGCCGGCCGCCAGCGGGGCGGCGTTGAAGTCGTCCCAGTCATAGCCGGCTTCGGTCCAGCCCGCGACCTCCGGGCTCTTCAGGTCGAGCAGCGCGCCCACCGTGGCGAGCTGCGGCACCCACGGGTCGTCGGCGATGATGATGTCGTAGGTCGGCGACGGGCCGGTGGCGTCGAGCATGCTCTTGGCGAGAAGCTCGACATAGGGGACGCCGTCGATCGTGACCTTGATGTTGGGGTACTTCTTGTTGAACTCGGGCACCATGAGCGTCTGCCACTGGTTGGCGAACGCCTCGTTGGCGATCATGCGCACCTCGACCGGCTTGTCCGGCGTGCCGAGCCCGTCCTGCGCGTAGGCGCTCGCCCCGGACAGCGCGACGGCGGCCGCAGCCACGATCAGCGCGCGCCGCGACACCGCGGCTGCATCAAACTTCATCATTGAAATCCTCCCTGGGCATCGTCGGCCAGACCCGACGCGCCGGTTTCGCTCCAATTCCTACATTCTATATAATCTAGAATGCAGGAACTTTGGTATGGGCATGCGGGCTGCGTGTCAAGCGGCCGGCGGCCGGGGGAATGCGGCTTTTATCGACGGATGGAGGTTGTGCGGCGCGCGCCGAGGGGGCGGACGCCGGGCCGTGGGATCGGATTTGACGTCAGCAGAAGCCGATCAGCCGCGCGCTACACAGGCACGCGGCTGATCGGAAAATCCCGAGCGGAACGAGTCAGGACGACTGGAAGCCGGCGCCGATCGCGCGTTCGACCGAGCGGCCGATCGAGAGCAGGCGCATGTCTGCGCCCACGCGCGTGTAGAGCGTGATGCCGAAGCGGGCTCCCCCGGCCAGCGTCCCGACCGGGATCGAGAGCGCCGGCGCGCCGGCCTTGCCGGTCAGCTTGGCGGCGACGCCCATCGGCGCGATCAGCACGTCCGCCCCACCCGCGGCGAGCGCGGCGTCGATGCCTTCCGTCGTGGTCAGGCGGATGTCGTTGAGGCGGTCGGCCCGGTAGGCGGGATCTTCCAGGCCGTTGGTCGCCTCGGCGGCGAGCAGCAGGGACTGGCCGTAGGGGATCGCGTCGGGATGCGCCTCGTTCCAGGCGATGATGTCGGCGAGCGAGGACATGCCGCAGGGGGCACCGTGCTCGCGCAGGAACTCGCCGATCGCCTGCTTGAACTCGGTGCGGAAAACTGAGGAGCGCAGCGGCGCCAGCTCGCGCGCGCCGGGGATGTCGCAGGGATCGACGATGCGGGCGCCGCCCTTCGCCAGCGCCCGCAGCGCCTCGTCGAACAGGCGCTGCATCGCCGCGTCCTCGACCGTATCAGCCATGGCGATGCGCGGCACGCCGATGGTGACGTGGCGCAAATCGGCCGCCTCGGGCATTTCGAGCGCCGGCAGGCCGCGCACATAGGTGACGCTGTCGCGCGCATCCGGCCCCGACATGATGGCGGCGACGAGGATGGCGTCGTCCACCGTGCGCGTGAACGGGCCGATCGTGTCCTGGCTCGGCACCAGCGGCGCGACGCCGGCGCGGCTGACCAGCCCGACGGTCGGCTTGTAGCCGACGATGCCGGCGACGGAGGCCGGCGTCTGGATGGAGTTCTGCGATTCGCCGCCTATGGCGACGGGCGCGAAGGCGGCCGCGACGGAAGCGGCCGAGCCGACGCTCGACCCCTGTCCCCTGCCGAAGGCCGGGCCGCGCGGGTTGCGCACGACGCCGCCGGCGCCGCTGAACTCGGACGGCATGACGTCGGACGTGTAGTCGGCGAACTCGGTCATGTTCGCCTTGCCGAGCACCACCGCGCCGGCGCGCTTCAGCCGGGAGACGACGGTCGCCTCGCGGCGCGGCACGAAGCCCTTCAGCGCCCGCGCGCCGATCGTGGCGGCCATGCCGTCGGCGGTCGTCACATTGTCCTTGAGCAGAACCGGCACGCCGACGAGCGGCAGGCCGTCGGCGTCGCCCGAGGCGAGGCGCCGGGCGGCTGCGTCGGCCTCCTCGAGCGCGCGCGGCGCGAGCTCGCGCACGGCGTTGAGGCCGTCCGCGCCGCCGTTGCGCGCCTCGATGCGGGCGAGATGCCACTCGGCCGCCTCGCGCACGGAAAGACGCTTCTCGCGATAGGCGCGCGTCAGCTCGCCGACGGATCCGCTGGCGAGGATCTGCTCGATGTCCATGACGGGAACTCCATGTCGGGTGTCGGGCTGCGCCGGCGCATCGGCGCCCGGACGCGCGCGGATCGCGGGAGCCGGCCCCGGGAGGAGAGGGCCGGCTCAGGCAGGTCGAAGCTCACGAAGCCCCCTTGCGACCTGCCTTCAGTCTCGCGGGCTAGCCGATGAAGGCACAGCCCTGGTCGGTGACGGCCTTGCGGGCGCTGTCCATGCCGGGGAACTCGCCCTTGGCGAGCAGCGGACCCCATTCGACGTGCTTGCCGTGCAGCTCCGCCACCTTGTCGGCGACGTAGGCCGCGTCGGCCGCCTGCACGCAGGCGACGCCGTTGGTGTCGGCCACGATGATGCTGCCGGGGAAGACGACCACGCCGCCGCAGGCGATCGGCACGTTCACCTCGCCTGGCGCATCGGCCAGGCAGGCATTCGGCACGACGCCGCGGGCGAACATCGGAAAGCCCGACTCGGCGATCTCGTCGGCGTCGCGGACATAGCCGTCGACCACCATCGCCGCGACGCCGCGCTTGTGCATGCCGCCGGCGAGAAGGCCGCCGAACATGGCGAAGTCGGCGCTGCCGCGGGTCGAGACGACGAGAACGTCGCCCTTGCGCAACTGGGCCATCGCCATCTTCAGCATGTTCACGCCGCCGAGCGGCAGCGAGACGGTGATGGCCGTCCCGGCGATGCGGCCCGGCACGTTGCCGAGGCGGTGCAGGCCCCGCATCGTCGCCGCCTGGCGGGTGACGTCGGCGATGTCGGCGGTGTCGCACTCCGCCAGCCGCTTCACCAGGGCGGCAGGCGCCCGCTCGACCTTCTCGTAGACCCTGAAACCGATGCTCATGCCGCTCACCGGACCGAAGCCGTGCCGAAGTCGAAGTTCTGGTCGGGGCGCGGGTTCCAGTCGATCTTCTTCGACACGCCGTAGCTGTCGACGAGCTGGTAGAGCGGCACCCAGTAGGCCTTGTCGACGATGACGTGCTTCTCGATCTCGGCATAGGTCTTCTGCCGGAAGGCGGCGTCGGTCGTCAGATTGGCCGCGGCACCCATCTCGTCGAGCTGCTTGTCGTCGGCCTCGAGATAGCCGCCATAGCGGGACTTCGAGGCGAAATAGGCGCGCGACACGAGGAAGCTCGAGTCGGCGTAGATCGGCGCGTAGTTCGCCAGGCTCATGCCGGTCGAGTCGCCGGCGCCGTATTTCTGGATCATGATGCTCTGGGCGGCGCCGTCGAGATTGGCGGTGATGCCGACCTTGGCGAGCTGGGCCTGCACGGCCTGCGCCACATAAGGCTCCATCACCGTGCCGTCCTGGTTGAAGTGCAGGTCGATGGTGACGCCGTTGGCGAAGCCTGCTTCGGCGAGCAGCGCCTTGGCCTTCTCCGGATCGTAGGGGACGCCCTCGAAGGAGGCCTCGTAGCCGATCTCGCCGGGCAGGTAGATGCCCTTCAGCGGCACGGCGTCCTGGGCGAGCAGCGAGCTGACGATGGCGGTGCGGTCGATGGCATAGGCGATGGCCTGCCGGACCCTGACGTCGTCGGTCGGCTTGTGCTTGGCGCTGACGAAGAAGAACACGCGCCGCTGGCTCGGGATGCGCTTCACCTCGGCGTCGGGCAGCGCCTCCACGAGCGGGGCGAGCGAGGGCGACAGGTCGGCGACCACGTCGGCGCTGCCGGCCTGCAGCTCGGCGACGCGCGTCATGTCGTCGGCGATGCTGCGGTAGACGATCTTCTGGATCTTCGGCTTCGCGCCCCAATAGTCGGCATTGGCCTTGAGCGTGATCGCGACGCCCTTCTGCCAGCTGTCCAGCATGTAGGGGCCGGTGCCGATCGGGGCGTTGCCGAAGCCCTGCGTCTTGACCTCAGCATGATATGCCGGCGGATAGACGTAGAGGAAGGAGAGCTGCGCCGGCACGGTCGGCAGGTTGGGCACCTTGGTGACGACGTCGAAGGTCAGGTCGTCCACCACCTTGATCTCCAGGTCGCCGACCAGCGGCGGACCGGAGCGCTTGTTCTCCATGTAGACGTCCTTGGTGAAGCGCACGGCCTCGGCCGTCAGCGGCTCGCCATTGGTGAACTTCACGCCCGGACGCAGGTGGAAGCGCCAGGTATGGTCGTCGACCTGTTCCCACTTCTCTGCGAGGCTCGGCTGCAGCTTGTAATCCTTGCCGTCCCACACGTATTTGGTGATCGATTCGACGATCTCCGAGCTGATGCGCAGGGACGGACGCGCCGACTCGAAGTCGGGCTCGAGCATGTTGACGACGGCCGCCTGGACGACGTTCAGCGTATCCTTGTCCTGGGCAAGTGCATCGCCGGACGATACTGCGGCGGACAGGGAAAACGCCGAAACGGCAACGGCCAGTGTCGAAAGAAATGTTTTTCTGCGCATTGGTTCATCCTCCCGGGTCAAGGTGCGCGCGCAGCCATCCGGCAGGGCGCAACCCTGCCGGCGCTTGCACGAATTGACTTGCGTGGGGCGATGATAGGGGGATCGGCCCCATTTCAATCATATGAATTGAAGCTGGCAGCTATATTAAAAACATTTTGCCGGCTGCGCCGGGACCCGAAACGGCGGGCGCTGAACGGTATCAGCGCCGGCTGAGCGCCCTCGCCCGCAGCGCCAGCGCCAGGGTGAGCGAGCAGGAGATGACGGTCGCCAGCAGCAGGCTCCAGCCATAGCCGAGATGCGGCATGAGCAGCGCGAAGGCGGCCGAGAACACCGCCAGGCCGGTCGCGCCCTTGATGGCCGCGTTGAGGGTGCCGATCGCGTTGGCGGCGCCGAGCTTCTCGTGGAGGGTGACGGCGAGCACGCCGAAGCCGATCGGGAAGGCGAGGAAGATGCCGGAGAATTCCGGGCCGATGCGGCTCGACACCGCGGTGACGACGGCGACGAGCAGTCCGGCCAGCCCGCCGCGCATGATCAGCGTCGTCCAGTCGATGGACGGCCTGGCGGGCGTCGTGCCGAGCGCGAGGCGCGCGCCGAGCCAGATCGCGGCCGCCGTGACGGCGGCGAACACGGCGAGGCCGACCACCGGCGCCGGCGGCAGCCGGCTGACGGCGACCGCGACGACCGCCCAGGCGATCCCGGCACAGGCCAGCGACATGGCCACGCCGCGGCTGCGCGCGCAGGCCATGTATGTGAGGATGAAGACCTGCGTGCCGCACAGCGACCACAACGAATGCGACGCCGCGTTGCCGACGAAGGCGGGCGTGGCATGCAGCGACAGGAAGTAGAAGCCGGGGCCGATCACCACCGGCAGGCCGGCGAGCGCCCCGCCGATGAGCGGGCCGAAGCGGTCGACGGCCCATGTCACCGCCATCACCACCGCCGCGGTGGCGACCATGCGGAAGGCGAGCTCGAACAGGGGAAGCGAGGCGAGTTCCTGCAATCGATCCTCGGGCGCAGGGGGCGAAGCGCGGCGGCGAATCCATGCCGCGCCGTTTGGGCATTGCGTCACTACGCCATTCCGCTGCTATCTTCGAGACCCCGCTGCGGCCGTCGCCGGCCATGGCGGCATCGTTTGGGTTCGGCGCGGGCGAGATGGATCTCAGGCAGCTTGGATATTTCGTGCGGGTGGTGGAGCTGGGCAGCCTGACGCGGGCGGCGACGGTGCTGCGCATCGCGCAGCCGGCGCTCGGCATCCAGATCAAGAAGCTGGAGGTGGAGTTCGGCGCGCCGCTTCTGGTGCGCCATTCGCGCGGGGTGGAGCCGACCGACGTCGGCGCGCTGCTGTTCGAGCAGGCCAAGGCGCTGCTGACCAGCGCCGACGCCATCAAGAACCGCATCAACGACTACAAGGGGCCGCCGCGCGGCCACGTCTCGCTCGGCGTGCCGCCGATCGTGCATTCGGTGCCGATCGAGGTGATCGAGCGGTGCCGGGCCGAATATCCGGAGGTCTCGCTGACGATCGTGGAGGAGTTCTCCTCCTTCCTCGTCGAATGGATCGAGGACGGCCGGCTGGACATGGCCTGCGCCTATGTCGATTCGATCCCGCGCGACATGCGCGGCGAGCGGCTGCTGCGCGAGGATTTCCTGTTCGTGGGCGCGCCCGGCATGATGGGCGACAACACCAGCGACATCTCCTTCGACGAGATGGTGAAGCACCCGCTGATCCTGCCCGGCAAGGAAAACAGCCTGCGCCGGCTGCTGCACGACGCCGCGCTGCGCAACGGCGTCTCGCTCGACGTGCCGCTGCAGGTGCGCTCGCAGCCGCTGGTCAACGAGCTGGTCGAGCGCTCCTTCGGCTATACGATCCTGCCCTACATGGCGGCGCGGCTGAAGATGCAGCAGGGCCGGTTCGTCGCCCGCCGCATCGTCAATCCGGTGGTGTCGACCGAGCTGCGCCTGATCTACCGGGAGCGGCGCACCTTCTCCAAGGCGGAGAGCGCGGTGCGCGACATCGTCATCAGCGCCTTCAAGGACGAGATCACCCGCTCGATCGCCTCGGGCAGCAGCTTCCTGCGCTACTGAGACCGGCGGGCTCTATCCTGCTGCAATAGGAGCCATACCATTTATATATGACGGGCGGCCGGGGATCGCCGCTATCCTGCCTGCGAAGGATCGGCCACGCACGCCGCCAGAGCCCTGCGCTGGCGAATATATCGAAGTCGTTCGACCGTTCGCGGCCGGATCCATCCAAATACAGAATGCATGGATGACAGTATCGTGAACGCAAGAACGAAATTTCCGATGCGCGAGAACAAGCTGCGCAAAGTCCTGGCCGAGAAGCACGTCACCGTCGGCGCCTTCATGGACTTCCCGTCGGCCGATCTGGTCGAGTTCACCGCCTGGGTGGGCTTCGACTGGATCCTGATCGACGCGGAGCATGTCGGGATCAGCGTCGAGACATGCTACAACCTCGTCCGCGCGGCCGACGCGGCCGGCATCGCCTCGATCGTGCGCGTGCCCGACATCAGCGCCGAGACGATCCTCGCCTATGCCGACAGCGGCGTCGGCGGCGTGATCGGCCCGCATGTGCGCAACGCGGCCGACGCCAGGGCGCTCGTCGCGGCGCTGCGCTACGCGCCGCTCGGCATCCGCGGCGCCTCGGCCGGCTCGCGGGCCGCCAATTTCGGCGTCACCCAGAGCCCGCGCGACTATTTCGGCGCGGTCGACACGCATCCGGTGGCGATGGCGCTGCTGGAGGACGTCGAGGCCTATGACGACGACCTCGAGGCGATCGGCAAGGTCGAGGGGCTGGACGTGTTCTGCCTCGGCAAGATGGACCTCTCCATCTCCGCCGGCGTGCCGGGCGACCTCGGCCACGAGGCGGTGCAGGCGCGCCTGCGCAAGGCAGCCGACGTGGCTGGCCGCCACGGCAAGATCCTCAACGAGGCGGTCGGCGACAAGGCCTCGGTCGAGCGCGCCATCAAGCTCGGCTCGCGCATGCTGATGGGCTCGGTGCAGAGCCTGCTCGGGCAGGCCGGCCAGTCCTTCATCGAGATGGTCTCGGACGTCGCGGACAAGTCCGCGGCCAGGTAGCGTGGAACGGCGGGACGACAGGGAACGGGACGAGGTCCTCGCGGTCGAGGACCTCTCCGTCGGGTTCGTCCAGGACGAGACGCGGACCGTGCTCGCCCGCGTCTCGCTGTCGATCGGACGCGGCGAGACACTCGGCCTGGTCGGCGAAAGCGGCTGCGGCAAGTCCACGCTCGGCCGCGCCGTGATGCGACTGCTGCCGGCCAACGCGACGATGGACGGCCGGATAAGGCTGCTCGGCGCGGACGTGCTTTCCATGGACGAACGGGCGATGCGCAGGCTGCGCGGCGGCGCCGTCGCCATGATCTTCCAGAACCCGATGTCGGCGCTGAACCCCGTGCTCACCATCGGCCGGCAGATCACCGAGGCGCTGGAGACCCACACCGGCCTGCGCGGCCGCGCGGCGACGGCGCGGGCCGTCGAGCTCCTCCACATGGTCGGCATCAGCCGTCCGGCCGACCGCGCCCACGAATATCCGCACCAGCTTTCTGGCGGCATGCGCCAGCGCGCCATGATCGCCATGGCGATAAGCTGCGACCCGAAGCTGCTGATCGCCGACGAGCCGACGACCGCGCTCGACGTGACGGTGCAGGCGCAGATCCTCGACCTGCTCGCCTCGCTGCAGGAGAAGCTGTCGATGGCGATGCTGTTCATCAGCCACGACATGTCGGCGGTGGCCAGCGTCGCCGACCGCATCGCGGTCATGTATGCCGGCCGCATCGTCGAAGAGGGCGCGGCAGCACCGCTGCTGCGCGACCCCGCCCATCCCTACACGTCCGGTCTGCTCAACTCGGTGCCGCATGTCGACGGCGCCCGCCGCACGCGGCTCCAGGCGATCCCCGGCAGCGTCTCGGCCGGATCGGCGGACGCGGCCGGCTGCTCGTTCCGGCCGCGCTGCGGCTTCGCGATAGCACGCTGCGCGGTGGAAACACCGCCGCTCGCCGACATCGGCGCCGGCCGTGCGGCGCGCTGCTGGCTGGCATCCGCAGACTGGCGGCCGGCCGCCGCCGCCCGGAGCATGGCGACATGACGGCCGCCGCAGTCATGCAGGCGGCAGCCAGTGGGGATACGGCGCCGCTGCTCAGCGTCAACGGCATGACGGTCGAGTTCGGCAGCGGGCGCAAGACGTTCCGCGCGGTCGACGGCGTCTCCTTCGAGCTGATGCGCGGCGAGACGCTCGGCGTCATCGGCGAATCCGGCTGCGGCAAGACCACGCTCGGCCGCGCCGTGCTGCAACTGCTGCGGCCGTCGGCCGGCCAGGTGCTGTTCCGCGGCCGTGACCTCGCCCGCCTCGGCGGCGCCGAGCTGCGCGGCATGCGCCACCACATGCAGATGATCTTCCAGGACCCGCGCTCGAGCCTCGATCCGCGCTGGACCGTCGGCGACACGCTGCGCGAGCCGCTCGCCGTGCACGGCATCGCCTCGGGTGCCACGGCCGACCGGATCGTCGACGAGATGCTGGAAGCGGTGGGCCTGACGGCGGCGGCCCGGAAGCGCTATCCCCACGAATTCTCGGGCGGGCAGCTCCAGCGCGTCGCCATCGCGCGGGCCCTGGTCGCGCGGCCGGAGCTTGTCGTCTGCGACGAGCCGACCGCCAGCCTCGACGTCTCGGTGCAGGCGCAGGTCGTCAACCTGCTCTCCGAGCTGCAGGAGCGGTTCGGCCTCACCTACATCTTCATCTCGCACGACCTCGCCATCGTGCGGCACCTCGCGCACCGCGTGATGGTCATGTATTTCGGCCGCGTGGCGGAGATCCTGCCGAGCGAGGACCTCGCCCGCGCGGCACGCCACCCCTACACGCGCACGCTGCTTTCGGCCGTCCGCGACCCAGCCACGACGGTCAAGCGCCGGCCGCAGCCGGCCGAGGCGACGGCGGCGGAAGCCCCGCAACTGCCGATCCTGCGGCCGCAAGGCTGTTACTACGAGCCGCGCTGCACCCATGCCGAGCCGCGCTGCGGCAGCGCCACGCCGCCGCTCGAAACCATGGAGGGCCGGCACAGCGTCGCCTGCCACCGCTGGCGCGAGCTCGCGCGGGAGGCAGCGGCATGATCCGCTTCGTCTTGCGCCGGCTGGTCTCGGCCTTCGTCGTGCTGTTCATCGTGGCGTCGGCGACCTTCTTCGTGCTGAACCTGACCGGCGATCCGGTCACGGCGGTGCTGCAAGGCACCGGCGCCTCACAAGAGGAGATCGCCGCGCTGAAGTCCAAGCTCGGCTATGACCGGCCGATCATGGTGCGCTACGGCGAGTTCCTGTGGTCGGTGGCGCATGGCGATTTCGGCGTGTCGATCCGCTACGGCCAGCCCTCCATCGACATGGTGATGGAGCGCCTGCCCTACACGCTGATGCTCGGCGGCGCGGCGATCGCCATCATCGTCGCGCTCGGCCTGCCGCTCGGCATCCTCGCGGCCGTCTTCAAGGGCGGCTGGTTCGACCGTTTCGTCTCGGCCGCGACGGGGCTCGCGCAGTCGGTGCCGCATTTCGTCGTCGGGCCGCTGCTCATCCTGTTCTTCGCCGTGCTGCTGAGATGGCTGCCCGTCTCCGGCGGCGCGACGTCGTCCTCGATCGTGCTGCCGGCCTTCACGCTGGCGCTCTATCCGCTGGCGCTGGTGGCGCGGGTGCTGCGGGCGAGCATGCTGGAGACGATCGAGCAGGACTACGTGCTGACGGCCCAGGCCAAGGGCCTGTCGCGGCCGGTCATCGTGCTGCGCCACATGGTGCGCAACGCGCTGCTGCCGGTTCTGACCGTCATCTCCCTGCAGATCATCGCCATGATCGGCGGCACGATCGTGGTGGAATCGATCTTCGGATGGCCGGGACTCGGCAGCTTCGCGCGCGACACGCTGCTGGCGAGCGACTTCCCGCTCGCGCAGACGATCATCATCTTCGTCGCCGGCGCCGTGGTGACGATCAACCTCGTCACCGACATCGTCTATGCGCTGGTCGACCCGCGCATCAGGCTGAAGTGAGGGCGGCGATGGCGATCCTCTCCGACCCCCGCACCGACCAGCCGGCGAAGCCGCAGCCAACCGCGCTGCGGCGGCTGCTGTCGCGCTGCCCGCCTTCCGTGCTCGCGGCATTCGTCGCGGTGGCGCTGGTCGTCGCCGTCGCGGCCTTCGGGCCGCTGCTGGCGCGCGATCCGACCGCGCAGGACCTGCTTTCGGTGCTGAAGCCGCCGCTCACCCAGGGCAATGCCGGCACCTACCTGCTCGGCACCGACCAGCTCGGCCGCGACCTGCTGGCGCGGCTGGTCAGCGGCATGCGCACGTCGCTGCTGATCACCTTCTTCGCCGTGCTGACCGGCGGGGTGATCGGCACGGCGATCGGGCTCGCCAGCGGCTATCTCGGCGGGCGGGTCGACAACCTCCTGATGCGCGTCGTCGACATCCAGCTCGCGGTGCCGGGCGTGCTGCTGGTGCTGACGCTGGCGGCGGTGCTGCGGCCGGGCGTCGGCACGACGATCTGCGTGCTCTCGCTCATCGTCTGGGTCGTCTATGCGCGCGTCGCCCGCGCGCAGGTGCTGTCGCTGCGCGAGACCGACCTCGTGATGGCGGCGCGGGCGACCGGCTGCTCGGACGCGCGCATCCTGCTCTACCACGTACTGCCCAACATCGCCGGCTCGATCTGGGTCATCACCACACTGGAATTCGCGCATGTGATGATCGCCGAGGCCGCGCTCGGCTATCTCGGCCTCGGCGTGCCGCCGCCGGCGCCGACGCTGGGCGCCATGATCTCGGAGGGCCAGCGCTACCTGCAGCTCGGCAAATGGTGGCTTGTCGTCATGCCCGGCTTCGTCGTGTCGCTGACCATCATCTCCATCAACGCCATCGGCAACTGGCTGCGCGACATGCTCGACCCGCGCTCGCGCGGCCGCTCGGGCTAGGAACGCCGCCGGCCGACCGCATTCACCACGAAACTTCCGGAGGATTTCAGATGGGCAACTACCTGCCACACATGAACTGGCGCCAGGCGCGGGACGCCGCGGCCCGCGGCGCGGTGGCGATCGTGCCGATCGGCACGGTCGAGGCCAACGGTCCGCAACTGCCGCTCGGCTACGACACGCTGGTGTCGGAGGCATTGGCCAAGCAGGCGGCCGAGCGGACCGGCGACGTCTGGCTGCCGCCTGTCTTCTACGGCGTGTCGGAGGCGATCGACGCCTTCCCTGGCACGATCAGCGTGTCGCCGGCCTTCCTCGCGCAGCAGATCGAGGGCATCCTCGACGGGCTGGAGCGCTCCGGCTTCGGCAAGATCCTGCTGATCACCCATCACGGACCGAACCAGACGCCGGCCGAGATCGCCGGCCGCAACTTCCGCCGCCGCACCGGGCGGCTGATCGCCTCGATCAACCCCGCCCGCATCGCGCGCGACCTCGGCGGCGACCTGTTCCGCGCCGACGAGATGGGCCACGGCGCCGAGCCCAGCGTGTCGCTGATGATGCACCTGCATCCCGGCTCCGTCACCGACGGCGGGCCGAGCGACCCGGCCAAGGGCACCGTGCTCGGCCTGCCCGTCAGCACGCCCAACAGCGTCGTCTTCGGCAAGAGCGAGGTGGACATGTTCCTGCAACTGGAGGAGGTCTCGCCGAGCTCGGGCTGGGGCAATTCCACCGGCGGTTCGGAAAAGCGCGGCGCCGAGCTGTTCTCGCGCATGCTCGACTACACGGTCGCCTTCCTGAAGCACCTGCACGGCCAGGACACGCGCGTCGCGCCGCCGAAGATCGTCGGCTGACGGACAAGGCCGGGCCGCACCTGCCGCGGTCCGGCCTTTCCCGTCAGATCAACTTTCGCTGCGCCAGGTTTGCGATGAGGGCGCCGATGCCGAAGG
>ERZ778022.3423-NODE-3423-length-14931-cov-4.047459_pt1 | contig 14931 bp, 6 predicted proteins | sample MGYA00375752_ERZ778022 | MGnify/ENA primary metagenome ERZ778022 (study PRJEB29350, sample SAMN05389826) | bioreactor metagenome | isolation source: Thiocyanate bioreactor | place: South Africa: University of Cape Town | collected 2014-04-04 ... | reverse complement strand
CAATGGTGGGGTGGCGCACCGCGGCCACGAGCAGCGTAGAAGCTGTTGCAACCGCCTCGGCGTCCGGCATTGCGCCCCATGTGGCAGGACCTAAGGAGACCATGAGCTCCAGCGCTGCGGCAATAACCGTGTCGTCGTTTGCATGGTTGGCCAGTGCCAGTGTACCACAGCGCCACAAGTGCACGCCGCACACGTCGGGCGCCGCGGCGGTCGTGCCACATTTTGCCCACGCCTTGGCGGCGGCCAGTGCTGGTAGCATGACGTCGCGTTCGTGCGGCATAATTAGCTATTGCGTCATCTAGGAGTGCGCGGCAGACATCGGCCGCGTCCACCTCCGGTAGTTCTGCCGCAGTGCCGCGCTCCCATGCCCCAAGCTGCAAGGCGAGGAGACGCGCCGACGACTTGAACTCGGTGTCGTTGGCAATGCGACTGCGGTGCACAGCTGTGACATCGCGGCAGGCGCTGAGCGGCGTCAACTCGGCGGGCGTAAGGGACGCGGCCAGTGCCTCAAGCGCAACGACGGTTGCATGCAGGCCAGAACCACGCAGCGCGTCCCACAACAGCGTACCGCAGCCCGCCGCTGCCAGTACAGCACCAGCATCGCGACTTGTCATTGTGCACACAAAGCTGCTGCAGCTTTGCATGACGCCGCTATCGCAGTGGTACGCCTTTCCCAGCAGCACTACAACGCGGGCAGCCAACACTCGGTCGCCATGGTGTGCCACCGACAGTAGGGCGGCGACGGTGGCCGGTGACAGCAGGGGCCCAACAACCCCCGCGGCGGTGAGGAGGGGGTCCGCGAACCGGCCAGCAATCGGTTCTGCTGTGTGGTTTGCCGCAAGTACGACTACCAGTCCGGCTGCTGCCGACACAAGGGGGTCGGCATCACTGGACCCGCATGCAGTCAGTGCGGCCACCACGATGGGGAGGCACTCCATTACAGGGTGGTCACGATTGCGACTACTCCAATGCTGCGTTGCGGCTGCAGCCATTGCTGACAGGGCAAGCACCGCCGTGTCCACCGAGTGCGTGTAAGGCTCCACCACGTCTGCAAGCTGCTTCCACGATCTCCTTCTCAACTTTCTGGGAAATGGTAGGTGGGGCAGCAGGTTGCAGAGCGCTGCCAGGTATGCGTCCACGGTGCCCTTGTTGCTCGTCAGCTTGCGTGACTCGCCAAACGCTGGCAACGCATTCAGCACCGCGTCCGCCAATGCCTCCTTCTGCTTGTCGCCAAAGATGTTTGCACATGCCACTACAGCCTGAAACAAAGCTGGCAGCACCTCTTCGCTGTCCGGGAATTGTGTCAGGATGCCCATCAGCATGCCGGCGGGCACGCCGCCGGGCGGCACCCTCCCAAGGTGAGCACACACTTCCACCACGCGCGCGGCCGCCCGCGCCACACAAGCCTCGTCCTTGAAGCAGTCGGCGGACGGCAGTGTCGCGTGCGGCTTGGTGCGGGGAGGCGGTACAATCACCACACTCGGCCGCGGCTCACAGGATGCGTTGCCACCCAACGCTGGGACGACATGGCAGCCGGTCACACTGCGCAGCGCGTCCGGCGTCGCGCCAGCGGCAGTCACAATGTCTGCAAAGCGTGGCCACTCCGCCAGCGCCGCCAGTGCTTCCTTGGCAGCATCCTCGCCGCATGCAACTCTGTGCGTGGCAGCCGCGGACACCGCTCGCATCGCGGTGACCGCCACAGCGGCCACCTCCACCTCGTTCCACGCCGGCACGCGCCCCGCCGCTGCCAGCCCGCGTGACAGGGCGGTCACCAGGCAAAACACACCATGCAGCGCGGACGCGGCGGACGCCAGGATGCCGTGGCGCTGCGTCAGAGTGGCTGCCAGGTTGGCGGCGTACCGCATGGCGCCGTAGCCATCCAGCGCCACTGCACCCGCCGGGCCGTCGCACACCGCCGCCAGTGTGCGCAGCGCAGCCGCTGTCACTGGCAGCGGTGTGGATGGCGCCGCGATGGTGCGCAAAGCGACCGCCACGCCGTCGCGCACCAGCGTCGGTGCACTCCCCGGCGCGGCCACGGCCAGTGCCGTGAGTGCATCCCACGTGGTTGCCGCACGCGTGCCGCCATCGTCGTGGTAGTGGTACAAGCTCGCGGCAGTAAGCAGCGCGACGCCAACGCCATCATCTACCCAGGTTGCTGCCGCCGCCTCCGCTGCCGCTGCCGCTGACTCTGCTGCCTCGGCTGCCACCTCCGTTGCGGTCACCGTCGTTGCCGCTGCTGACGACGGCGGCGACGCCGCAGCTGTGACTGCAGGCGCCGTGGTGGATACATCATCAGCCGGCTCACAGCTAGTGTGCGTCTCGTGCTTGGACCAGCCGGCAGCGTCGCCGGCGTGAACAAACCGTGCCCGCAAGGGCGAGTCGGCCGGCAGCGGCAGCGCGTGAACCACATACTCTGCCATCGTGTGGGCAGTGACTCCCATTGACCAATCTGGCGTCACCGGCGCCGCTCGAGGCACCTCCCACACCCTTGGCATGTAGTTGTCCAACGCTGCCGCCCCATACCTCACTTCGTATTCCGCCACAGCTTTATCATACGCAGCATCATAATCTTCTTCCACTGCCTCCTCGTCCGCCGCCACGCCGTCCTCCGCTGCCACGCAGTTGCCTGCAGCCGCCTCTTTCGCCACCACGCCGTCATCCCCAGCCTCGGCTTCCACGACCGCATCGTCGGCCGCAGTCGTCTCTTCCACCACCACCATGTCGTTGCCCACTGCCACCTTGTCCGCCGCCACGTTCGCTGCGATTGCGTCGTCCGCCATTGTGCTTGTTTGTGGCGATGGTAGGGAGTTGTAGGTGAAAAAACCCGCAAAAGGTGACAGAAGAGAGAGTGCGTAACGTTTGTACACGCGCGCTCCTGCGTGTGACTGTGGTACTGAAAATGCGCCAGTGTTGGGCCGGTGCGCCCAGTACGTGGTGCCGGCACGCGTGCGGTTGCTGTCCGAGTCCAGCGGGCGGCAGCGCGCTGCAACAAAACGCGCAAGATATCTGGTATTATCAGCGGCTTGGCGTTGAAATAGCACACGGCGTAACGTCCATGAACAGTTGCGGTATGGGTTCCGTGCTGTTTGTGCTCTATTGCTGTGAGTAGCACCCTTGCGGTGTGAAATCGTCCAATTCCGGCAACTTGCAGGGAAGGGTCCGACGCATTGCGGTACTGGCACGCAGCGCTGCACAATTGTGCATTGCCAGCAGCTTACCGCCGTAGAATCGCAAGACAATAACTATTAACGTGTGGGTGCCATGATATCCTTGCTGTCGGGCGCGGTGGGTTGTTGACGTGGACGCGGGAGCAGTGGTGGCGGCATCGCTCATCGCTCCTCGCCGTTCAACTTGGTGGCAACCAGGCTTGAACCAGCTTGGACAGCTGCTGCTGCGCTACAATCTGCCGGCAGCGGATGCGCGGCGCGCAGTTCATATTCACAAGCGTCAACGTGCATTCAGGCGGGCAGGGCAACGCAGGGTTGGCGGGCAACACAGTGTCGGCGGCCCTTGGCGGGCAAGTTGACGCAGGGTTGGCGGGCGGGAAACACAGGTTTGGCGGGCAACTCTAGAGTCAGGCTGCTCTGTACAGGTTTTGCGCCATATAAAACTAAACACACTGTAATTTTTGTACACAACAATAATAATGCGGATTGGCTCCAAATATTATTTTATGTGCATCCCCGCCGTTTAATTGCTGTACAATTGCGTGGTTATAAAAATAATTTCAGTGTCGTTTGGTGCGTCCGTTGGCCGCTTCCCGCCTACCGGCACACCTGCACACCTGTACTGCCGCTGCACACCTGTACACCCGCACACCCGCGCACCTGCAAACCTGCAGCTCGCTGAAAAGCATTACCGGCACACGGGCATCGCGCAAGGTGTGGGCGGCCGCCGGCCTGTACCTGCACACACACACAGACACAGACTGGTGCCGTTCATTGGTTCGCCGATGTTAGGGATCCCTTGCGCGTGACTCACTGATGAGCGGCAGCAGTAGCACAAGTCGGGAGCACCACCATAACGCTGCCGCGTAGCTTAGTAAGTCGGGTAGAGCCCCAACTGTCGCCGCGGCTAGCAGCCTGTGGTGTTGGCGACTGCATCTACAATGGAGCAGCAGCATGCTGCCAAACGCCGGCGCACCGGCGACCCAGCAGGCGGCATGGCTGCTGCGTCGGCAGAAGACACGGAAACGGAGGGGGACGTGTCGCTGCTGGTGCGCGTGCTGGCCGGCAACAGCGTGACATCTACCATCATCCTCTCTTGCCTCAACACCGCTGACGCAAGGCACCTGCGGCGGCTACACCCGGCGGTAGCAGGTACCGTGGCGGACCTGCCGTGGCACGACATGGACACGCCAGTGGTGGATCTAGTGCGGTGGCGAGCAGGTATGTCGGCAGCGGTGGGTGCGAGGGTGAGCCAGCGGCCGACACAATCACGTCACGAATCAGAATCTGGCCGCCAGAATCTGAATTCAGGTCACGACGCCGTCGGGAGTGTACTACCAGCCTTCACTACTGTCTGGCACGACGTCACAACCACCAGCGGCCGAACATTCCGTCGTTGCAGCAAGATGCCTCTCGGCCTGGCACCACCAGCGCTGGCGGCGCTAGCAGGTGTAACACACCTGGACTTGCGCGAATGTGGGTATGTGACCGACGAGCTGCTCCTCCACCTGCCAGCCTCGCTACACAAACTGAGTGTGTGCTGGTGCAGCCGCCTGACTGAGCGCGCCACCTTTGCACACCTGACGGCGCTAAGATCGTTAGACTGTCGGTCGACATCGGTTGTGAGCACGCGGACGGAGGGTCTGCCGGTGTCACTGCAGGAGCTGGACATCAGCTGGACACGTGCATTGAACACTAGTGTGTCACTGGCGCACTTGATGCAGCTGCGGGTGTTGCGCGCCGACTGGAGCACGCTGGACAACATCATGCTGGCGTCACTGCCGCCGTGCCTCAAAGAACTGCACGCAGCGCAATGCGACAAACTGACCCCAGCGGCGTCATTCGCGCACCTGCCTACGCTGTGCACGCTGGATGTTGCGCAAACTGCCATTAATAACATCTCATTGGCAAGCATGCCGCCAAGCCTAGTGTCCCTCATTGCTCGCAGGTGCGAGAACCTCACCCACGCCGCTGTGTTGCCGCACCTGCCAGTTCTGCAGCTGCTGGATTTGAGGGACACTGACATCGGAAACCCTCTGGTAGCCAGCCTGCCGGCTTCGCTCGTGGAGTTATGGCTGGCAGGTTGTCATGGTGTGACAGCCGGCGCCATGCTGGACCATCTGCGCTCGCTTCGCGTGCTGCACTGCATTGGTACAAAACTGACGCCCGCCTCGCTGGCCGCCTGCCGCGACCGTGGGTGTGTCGTGCCAGCTGCTCGCCAGCTGCGCGGACATAGTGATACTGTTCGCTCATTTGCGATGTTGGGCGATGACCGGCTGGCGAGCATTGCCTACGATGGCGTGGTGCGGCTGTGGGACGTGGCGGCTGGGGGCGAGGCAACGACAGTTCCGAGAGCGGGTGGCGGAGTTCTTGCGCTGGTAGCGCTGCCGGACGGCCGCCGCATGGCTATTGGCACCGCTTCATGGGTTGGCGATGGTGGCTGTATTGAGATGTGGGACGTGGGTGGCGTGGCTCCTGCGCGCTGTGCGACCATCGACTGTGGCAGTAGTGTGTGGGCACTTGCGGTGCTGGCCGACGGCCGCCTTGCTGCCGGGTGCGACGTCAGCGCGAGCGCGGTGCAGATCGTGGATGTGGATGCGGGTGCGGTGGTGGCGATGCTGAGGGGCCACGTGAGTACTGTGAGGGCACTGGCGCTACTGCCTGACGGCACGCTGGCCAGTGCATCGGAGGACAAGACAGTGCGGGTGTGGGATGTGGGCGCACGCGCGTGTGTGGCGACGCTGACAGGGCACACTAGTCATGTGCTGTCGTTGGCGGTGCTGGCAGACGGCCGGTTGGCGAGTAAATCGATTGGTGACGAAGTATGGCTGTGGGATGTGAGCGCGCGCACCCGTGTGGGTGTGCTGACCGCGCAAACTGCAATGGCTGCGCTGCCTGATGGCCGGCTGGCCACAGTGTCTAAGAATGGCCCCATCCTGCTGTGGGATATGCGACCGGCAGCAGCTGCTGGCGCCAGCCGTGCCGCGGGTGCCGCCCCAGCGGAAGTTGTGGGCGTATTGTGCTTGGGTTCAGCGGTATTTGCGTTGCCGGATGGCCGCCTTGCATGTCACGGCGGTGGTCTCAGGTGGGGGGCTGTGCACCTGCTAGACCTCCCGCCGCCTGCGCCGTACGAGTAGGGCGGCGCCCCGCAGCATCGGGTGCAAGCCTGAAGAACCCTGTACCTTTCTTGCGTAGTCCCACACCTGGCTACGCTCAAGGAGAGTGACCTCCGGGAGCGGCAGACTTGGATGTGTACAGCGCCGACCGCCGCCGACGGCCCAATCGCGCGCGCGTTTAACGGTTGAATTGGAATCAGAATTTCGGAGACGTGTGGGGGTAACGCAAGCAAACACCGAGGGCAGAGTTGTCTAAGCACTGCTAGTAAGCAGCAAGCACTGCCCGGTAGAAGTGGGGGAGGGTCATCATGCTGCATCGCTGCATCATGTCATGTCGTAGGTTGAGGTGTTGAAGTGTTGAAGTCGTACCGCTACCAGTACCGATAAGTACCACATTGGATTATACACACCGTAATTTTTGTACACAAAAATAACAATGCGGAACGCCTCCAAATAATATTTCATGCGGAACCCAGCCGTTTAATTGCAGTGTAATTGCGTGGTTATGTATTTTCTAATAGCGTATCATTCCCGGTAGGTGGCAGCCGTTGGCCACCGCCGCTTCCCTCCTTGCACACCTCACAGCTGGCTAGCTACTGACCGCTGACAAGCTGCTGCATTACCGGCGCACGAGGAGTACCACGCAAGTTGTGTGCGAACGCCAGCTTGTACTTTCACACACACGCGCGGACTCGGGTGGTAGTACCGTTCATGGGCGTGCTGGTACCATTGATCATCTGCTCTGCGCGACTCACTGATCACCGTCGGGTAGTGCCCCAACAGAGAGGCTAGGCCCACTCTATCCCACCTGTCAGCGTGCGGCCTGCGCCGTGGTATTGCCGCCTGCATCTGGAATAATGGAGCAGCTTCCAGCCAAACGCCGGCGGGCTGGCCGCCTTGGTGGCGAACACTCCTTGGCTGCCGCAGACGCGGCGGTGGAGGAGGACGTGCCGCTGCTGGTGCGCGTGCTGGCCGGCAACAGCGTGACATCCATCACCGTACTTGCTTGCCTCAACACCGTCGACGCACGGCACGCGCGGCGGCTGCACCCGGCGGTGGCGGGCGCCGTAGCAGCTGCCATACCATGGTGTGACACGGACACGCGGGTGGTTGATCCAGTGCGGTGGCGCGCTGTTCTGCCGGCTGCGGTAGGCGCGAGGCTGGCCGGGCGGGCGTTGGAGAGCTTAGTAGGAAGGGAACTGGCACTGGCGGCGCTGAGCGGCATCACGCACTTGAACCTGCAGTGCTGCATTTTTATTTCCGACGAACTGCTTCTCCGCCTGCCGGTCTCGCTGCGCGTCATGAATGTGCGCCAATGCAGAAGGCTAACTGAACGTGCCAGCTTTGCGCACCTGACAGCACTGACATCGCTAAACTGCAGCCAGACGATGGTTGTAAGCGAACGAACAGACGGTCTGCCGCCGTCACTGCAAGAGCTGGAGATGCAGAATGTGCGGGTTCATGCATCACTAGCGCATTTGCGGCAGCTGCGGATGTTGCGCGCAGATGGGTGTATACTGCTTGATGCCGCCCTGTTGGCGTCCCTGCCGCCCAGCCTCGAAGAGCTGTACGCAGAGGGCTGCAAGGAGCTGACACCTGCAGCATCATTCGCGCACCTGACTGCGCTGCGTAAGCTGGACATTACATACACCACCATTGGCGACGCCTCGCTGGCAAGTGTTCCTCCGAGCTTGTTGTTTCTAACTGTGCGTGGGTGCTATGGCCTCACCCCTGCCGCAGTGCTGCCGCGCCTGCCGGCGCTGCTGCTGTTGGATGTGAGCGGCACTGACATTGGGAACGCACTTGTAGCCAGCTTGCCGGTTTCGCTCGTGGAGCTACAGCTGGCAGGTTGCCGCCGCGTGACAGCTGCCGCCAGGCTGGATCATCTGCACGCACTGCGGCAGCTGCACTGCATTGATACAGAGCTGGCGCCCGCCGCGCTGGCCGCATGCCGCGATCGTGGGTGTGCAGTACCGGCTGCTGTTGCGTTGCGTGGATATACCGAAAGGAGCGCGATGGCATTTGCACTGTTAGGTGATGGCCGGCTGGCAAGCCGTGACCTTGATGGCAAGGTGCAGCTGTGGGACGTGGCGGCTGGTTGCGAGGCAGCAGCCGCGGTTCCGAGAGTCGGAGAGGTAGTTTGTGCGCTGGTGGCGCTGCGGGACGGCCGCCACCTGGCAATAGGCACAACGCCATGGGGTCGCGATGTAGGTTGTGTTCAAGTGTGGGACATGGGTGGTGTGTCGCCCACTCGACGTGCAACCATCAACTATAGTAGTGGGGTATGGTCACTTGCCGTGCTACCCGATGGCCGCCTTGCTGCCGGGTGCGGCGACTGCATTGTGTGGGTCCTAGATGTGGATGAGTTTGCAGTGGTGGCGGAGCTGAGTGGCCACACGGAACGTGTGACTAGGCTGGCGGTGTTGCCCTACGGCACGCTGGCCAGTGGGTCGGATGATGCCACCGTGCGGGTATGGGACGTGGGTGCGCGCGCGTGTGTGGCGACGCTGAGAGGGCACACTGGCCAGGTGGCGTGCCTGGCAGTGCTGACCGATGGCCGGTTGGCGAGTGGAGCGGTTAATGACGGAGTGCGACTGTGGGATGTGGGCGCGCGCACCTGTGTGGGCATGCTGGCTGGGTACGCAACAGCACTGGCAGCGCTGCCTGACGGCCGGCTTGCCAGCGGTTCTTGGGACGGCACCATCCGACTATGGGACACGCGGCCCCCAGCTGCTGCTGGCGCCAGCCGTGCCGTGGGTGCCGTGCCGTCGGAGGTTGTGGGCGTCATAAGCAAGGGGTGTCCTGTGGCCCTGTTGTCGCTGCCAGATGGCCGTCTGGCTTGTAGCGGCGGTATTTCTAGCTTGGGGGTTGTCTACCTGCTGGAGTTGCCACCACCTGCCGCTTTGTACGAGTAGGGCAATACCAGCGACGGCGCGCCGAGTTAAAGTATGATATGCCATATCGATACGGCTACTGCAGGGCCATCATGGTCACGCGGGGTGCAGCAAACCTCAAGCACACGGACTACAAGGTCGCACAGGAGCAGCGCAGCTGCAGGTCGCAGCTGGTTGACAGACGCCGGCCAGCAGCCTGGCAGCAGTGACACATAAAACTCTCCACCACCCTACTCATACGACGCGGGCGGCGGTACATGCAACAGGTGCACAGCGCCTCCCCTCCCGGGCCATGCGAGGCGGCCGTCCGGCAGCACCACCAGCGCAGACCGGGCGGGTGCCGTAGGAGTGCCATAAGCAAATGCAGTCATGGGCACGGTGTCCGCAGCGTGACTGCCAGCAGCTGCGGCGTCGGGCCGCGTGTCCCACACCCGGACCGTGCCGTCATCAGACCCGCTGGCCAGGCGACCATCTGGCAGTGCAGCTAGCGCTGCCACATTGCTGCCCATACCAGTACCGGTACGCCCAGACAGAACAGCGATGCAGGTGCGTGTGCCCACATCCCACAACCGCGCCGTGCGGTCGTCCGACCCGCTCGCCAGCGCGCCGCCCGCCAGCACTGCCAGGGCACGTATCCGACCGGTGTGCCCAGCCAGCGTGGCGACACATGCCCGTGCGCCCACATCCCACAACCGCACCTTGCTGTCGTTTGACCCTGTGACCAGCGTGCCGTCGGGCAGTACCGCAAGTGCCTCTACTCCGACCCGGTGCCCCTCCAGGTCCACCGCCACGGCGCCCGCATCCACATCAATGATCTGCACCACGCCTTCGCCGCACCCAACGGCAAGGCGGCCGTCGGCCAGCACCGCCAGTGCGTACACACCGCCGCCGCTGCAGCGGACAGCCGCCGTGCACATGGGGGGCACCACCCCCACATCCCATATCTCCACCTGCCCATCCTCCACGGCGGCGGCCAGGCGGTGCCCGCCCCGCAGCGTCGCTAGCGCAACCCCGCCGCTGCCTGCAGTTAGGACCACCCCTGCCTCGCCCCCGCCCGCCGCCACATCCCACACCCGCACCTCGCCGCCCGCATCGCCACTCGCCAGCCTGCCGTCTGACAGTAGCACAAGCAACACAACATAGTACCTGTGCCCGCGCAACATACCCGCCGCTGGCACGATGCACCCGCGTGCGCGACAGGCAGCAAGCACGCCCGGCGCCAGATCTGTGCTGTAGCTGTGCAGTATGTGCAGCGCGCACACGTGGTCCAACGTAGCGCCCGCCGTCACTCCGCCGCAGCGCGACATGCGCAGCTCCGTCAAGCCCGCCGGCAAGCTGGCCACCAGCGCGTTCCCGATACCCGTGTTGCTGACGTCCAGCAGCCGCAGCGACGGCAGGGGCGGTAGCATCGCAGCAGGTGACAGGCTCTTGCATGCATCAACATTGAGGGACACCAGGGACGGCGGCATGCTGGCCAGCGACGCATTGTCCAAGGAGGTACCGGATACGTCCAGCGTTTGCAACGCCGGCAGATGTGCAAACGACGCGCCACGGGGTAGCACCCCAAAACTGTGCCCTGCGTGCAGCTCCAGCAAGCTTGGCGGCAGGGACGCCAGCGTGGCAGCATCAAGGCTTGCGCTACCGCTGCCGGTGGTACGCAGCACCCGGAGGCGCGTCAGACCCGCCAGTGACGCACCGGCCGGTAATGAACCAACGGCGAGCTCCTGCAGCGACGCTGGCAGGCCAGCCACCCCCACTTTCGTGGAACGGCAGTCCAGCATAGTCAGTGCTGTCAAGTGCGCAAAGCTGGCACGGTCCGTCAGTTGGTAGCAGCTGCACACATTCAGTATGCGCAACGTGGCCCGCAGGTGGGGCAGCAGCTCGTCTGTCACAGAAGTGCACCCGTGCAGATCGAGGTGCGTGGTGCCCGCCAGCGCCGCCAGCGCTGGTGCTGCCAGGCGTCTGCCCACCGCGCGCTGGCTCACCCTGGCACCCACTGCCGCCGGCCACGCCGCACGCCACTTCACGATATCCAGCACGGGGGTGTCCGTGTCGCACCACGCCACGCCCACCAAGATGCCCCCCACCGCCGGTTGTAGTTGCCGCAGGCGGCCTGCATCGATGATGTTCAAGCAGGCGAGGATGGCGACGGATGTGACTGGGTTGCCAGCCAGCACGCGCACCAGCGCCGGCGCCTCCGGTTCCGGTACCACCGGTACGGCCGTACCGGTGGTACCGGTACCGGTACCAATGCTGGTGATGTCGACCGCAGGCCCGCTGCTGTCACTGGTGGCGGTAGCCATGCTTTCCGTTGTGCCGCTATTATCTTTCACCTTTGGGCAGCCTTGATTCTGCGTGGCTGCAGCTGCTGCGTTGATGGCAGTGCCAGGCAGTGGCACGCTGCAGCTGCAGTGTGGCGGCACTTGGATGGCGGGAAAAGCTGCGCAGGGTGGCGGGGCGAGAAAATGTGGAATCCATTGGCGAAACACCGGAAAATTGATACAGTAGCACCGCGTGAATGTGTTGGTCGCGTTACAGTTGCGTATGTGCGTGTGTGTTGGTTTGCACAACAAATACATATTTTGCGTACAGTATCAGTACCGGTACTGGTATTCTGCGCGCCGACTCGGAGCGCAACGCGGCCAGCCGTGCCATGGCCACCGGGCGGTGTCGCATGCGTGCCACCGGCCGCTGCGGTAGCTGGCGCAGCAGCGGTCGCTGGTGGAGCTGGTGTGGCTGCGTGGCTGCAAACGACGGCAGCGCAGCAGCCAGCGGCGCCCCCACGCCCTCCGTGCTCAGCTCCGTGTTGCATGACACATCCAGCGTCGCCAGTGTCGGGTTGACCTCAACTGCCACTGCCGCCACCGGTGTGGCCCCAGGTTACCGCAGCCAACGCTGACGCGTGCGGCTGCCGTGCAGCAGGCGCCCTACTCATATGCGGCCGGCGGCGGGAGCTCCAGCAGGCTCACTTCCGCACCGCCACCACACGCGAGGCGACCATCCGGCAGCGACAACAGCACCGAAACACTCCCGCCCAATACGCCCACAACCTCCACCGGCGTGACGCCGACGGCATGGCTGGCGCCAGAAGCTGCTGCCGGCCGTGTGTCCCACAGCCGGATAGTGCCGTCCCTGGTCCCGGTGGCAAGTCGGCCGTCGGGTAGCGCTGCCAGCGCTGTCACATCGCCTGCGTGCCCGGGCAGCACGCCCACACAGACACGCGCACCCACATCCCACAGCCGCACAGCATCGTCACCACCCCCCTCACTCGCCAGCCGGCCATCGGTCAGCACCGCCAAACATGTCACCCCGTCGGTGTGCCCTACCAGTGTTGCAACACACGCCCGCGCGCCCACGTCCCACATCCGCACGCTGGCGTCATGCGACCCACTGACCAGCGTGCCATCGGGCAGCACCGCCAGCGCCACCACTTCGCCCGTGTGGCCTCTCAGCGTCGCCACCACAGCTTCCGTATCCACATCAACAATCTTCACCTTGCCGTCGTCACGCCCGGCAGCTAGGCGGCCATTCGGAAGCACCGCAAGCGCATCCACACTACTGCGGCAGTCGATGGTTGCATTGCGCGTTGGTGGCACTCCATCCACGCTCCACACCTCAATGCAGCCGCTGTCGCCATGCAATGAAGTGGTGCCAATGACCAGGCGGCGGCCGTCCTGCAGCACTGCCAGTGCATTCACTACTGTATCATCCGCCCTCCGTACCGCTGTCGCCTCGGCCCCCTCCGCCACGTCCCATACCCGCACCTCGCCATTAAAATCGCCGCTCGCCAGCCGGCCATCTGCCAACAGTGCCAATGCCGTTACAAAAGCTTCGTGCCCGCGCAACACGCTAGCCGCTGGTACGGTACACCCACGAGCGCGGCACGCGGCCAAGGCAGCAGGCGCTATTTCAGTGTCAATGCAGTGCAGTAGCCGCAGCGCGCGCAGATGGTCCAGGCTGGCGCCAGCTGTCACCTCACGGCAGCCCGCCAGTCGCAGCTCAACCAAGGCACCAGAAAGGCCCGCCATCAGCCGGTCCCCAATGTCAGTCTTGCTCACATCCAGCAGCTGCAGCGCCGGCAGGTGTGGCAGCACCGCGTCAGGGGTGAGGGAGCAGCCTCGCATGTAGAGAAACACCAGGCACGGCGGCATGGTTGCCAGCGAGCCATCACTAATGGCAGAACCAGAAACATCAAGCAAGCGCAGCGCAGTCAGATGGCCGAATGACGCCGCAGGTGTCAGCTTCCTGCAGCCCGCTGCGTGCAGTTTTTCAAGGCTCGGCGGCAGGGATGCCAGCGTGGCATCAGTCAACATCTCGCTCCAGTCTGCGCGCAACGCCTGCAGCTGGCTCAGATGCGCTAGTGATACGCTGTCGGGCAAGCCACGCGCCCAGCTGATGTCCAACTCCTGCAGCGACGGCGGCAGGCTGTCTGCCTGTTCGCGCCCAACCGGCGACTGGCTCCATTCCAGCGCCGTCAACGCCGTCAGGTGCGCAAAGCTGGCACTCGACGTCAGGTTGCGGCAGCTGCGCACTTTCAGGGTGCGCAGCGAGATCGGCAGGCGGGCGAGCACATCGTCGGTTACATCCCACATGTCCAGGTGCGTGACGCCGCCCACCGCGGCTACTGCCGGCTCGCTCGTCAGCAAATCCCGTACCGCTAACGCTGCCAGCCTCGCGCCCACCGCTGCCGGCAGACCCGCGCGCCACCGTACTGGATCCACCACCAGCGTGTCCATGGCGGCCCACGGCACGCCACGCACCACGCCCGCCACCGCTGGGTGCAGCCGCCGCAGGTGCCGTGCGTCAGCGGTGTTGAGGCAGGCAAGGATGGTGGCGCTTGTCACGCTGTTGCCGGCCAGCACGCACACCAGCAGCGGCACGTCTCGCTCCGCCGCCGCTTCGTCTGCGGCCGCAACAGCCATGCCGCCAGTCACCACCCCACCGCCGCGGGTGCGTGTTGCCGTGTGGCTGACGTGGTGCGCGTAATACGGGCTGGCTGGCTGGCCGAAAAGTGCTCCCCAAGGTACCGCTTCAGTACAAATGTACACGCTCCTATTGACTACGCAACGACGTAATAGTATACGGTAATACCGAGGTGCAGGTAGGTGCAGGTGTGTGTGCTCTCAACAGTACCGCTTCAGCACGCTCCTATTACTACGCAATGACGTAATACCAGTATGCGCAGGTGTGCCAGTAGGTGCAGGTGCAGGTGACAGTAGGTGCAGGTGCAGCTGGTACCGGTAGGTGCAGGTGCAGCTGGTACTGGTAGGTGCACCGTGCAGCTGGTACCGGTAGGTGCAGGTGTCAGTAGGTGCAGGTACCAGTAGGTGCAGGTGCAGGTACCAGTAGGTGCAGGTATTGGTAGTTGCAGGTACCAGTAGGTGCAGGTATGATATTGCCAATGGTAGTTGCAGGTGTGTGCAGCTGCGAGGTGGCCAACGGAGGCACCCAAAAGATACGTTTTTTAATAACACATAACAACGCAATTATACAACAATTAAACGACGTAGTTGAGCATTAAATAATACTTGGAGGCGATCCGCATGTTTATTTTTGTGTACAAAAATTACTGTGTGTATGTCCCAATATGGTACTTATGGGTACCGGTACCATATTACCGGTACGAGAAGTCAAGGGCAAGCGGTGTCGCTCCACCCTGCCAGCACCCATTTGCACCACCCTGCCAGCACCCATTTGCACGAGCGAGCGGTCGCCATACAAAAGTTAGGTATAACATATACCTATGTGTGAGGT
>ERZ778022.3415-NODE-3415-length-14957-cov-3.812039_pt1 | contig 14957 bp, 17 predicted proteins | sample MGYA00375752_ERZ778022 | MGnify/ENA primary metagenome ERZ778022 (study PRJEB29350, sample SAMN05389826) | bioreactor metagenome | isolation source: Thiocyanate bioreactor | place: South Africa: University of Cape Town | collected 2014-04-04 ... | reverse complement strand
TCGGCAGCTGCACCAACAGCCGCATCGAGGATCTGCGCGCCGCCGCCGCCGTGCTCAAGGGGCGCAAGAAGGCCGACAACGTGAAATGGGCGATAGTCGTCCCCGGATCGGGGCTGGTGAAGCAGCAGGCGGAAGCCGAGGGACTGGACCGCGTGTTCATCGAGGCGGGCCTCGAATGGCGCGAACCGGGCTGCTCCGCCTGCCTGGGCATGAATCCGGACAAGGTGCCGGCGGGCGAACGCTGCGCCTCGACCAGCAACCGCAACTTCGTCGGCCGGCAGGGCCCCGGCGCGCGCACTCATCTGGTGTCCCCCGCCATGGCCGCGGCGGCCGCGGTGACGGGGAAGCTGACCGATGTGCGGGAACTCGCCTGAATTCCTGCCATTTACTCTTGTAAGCGCGCCCAAGCGGCACCATTGATCGGATCATGAGCGAAAAGAAGTCCAACAACGCCGCCAAGGCCGCCATTGCCGGAGCCGCCGCGATCGGTTCCGCGGCGATCGCCGCGGCGCTGCTTTATGCTTCGCGCCGCAAGACCGCGAAGGAGAGGCAGCAGCCATCCCATCCGGAAAATGCGCCGGAGACCGATTGATGGACGCGATCAGCCATGTCGAGGGCCGCGCCTATCCGTTCGGGATGAAGAATGTCGACACCGACATCATCATCCCCGCGCACTGGCTGAAGACGATCACCCGCGAAGGGCTGGGCAAGGGCGCCTTCGAAGCCTTGCGCGCTGACGGGGCCAGCGTTTTCGACAAGCAGGAATTCGCCGGTGCGCCGATCATCGTGGCCGGCGACAATTTCGGCTGCGGCTCCAGCCGCGAACATGCCGCCTGGGCGCTGCTGGACATGGGCGTGCAGGCCGTGATCGCACCCAGCTTCTCCGACATCTTCTCGGGCAATGCGTTCAAGAACGGCATCCTAACGGTGGTTCTTCCCCAGGAAGCGATCGACCGGCTGATGGAAGTGGCCGAAACGGACCCGATTTCCATCGACCTCGAAAGCCAGACCGTCACCACGCCGTTTCAGGACCGTTTCACCTTCGAGATCGATCCGTTCCGCAAGCACTGCCTGCTGCACGGGCTGGATGAAGTGGGGCTCACGCTGGCGCGCGACGAAGCCATTTCCCGATATGAAGCCGGCCAAGCGGGCGAAATGCCCTGGTTTGCAAAGGGCACCGCGCTGGCGGCCTGACATTCCGCCGGGCCAAGCCGCTTGATAGCTTGGGCCGCCCCCGGTAATCCCGAAAGCATTGTTCCTGTTCAAGAGGCTGACATGACCGATTTCAGAGACCGCGAGCGTTCCGAAGAGGCGAAATACGCGATGGACGAAGACACCGCCTTCCGCGTGGCCGCACGGCGCAACCGGCTGCTCGGTCAATGGGCGGCGGAAAAGATGGGCCTGACTCCGGAAGAGACCGATGCCTATGCCAAGGCCGTGGTGCAGGCGGACTTCGAGGAAGCCGGTGACGAGGACGTGATCCGCAAGCTGCTGGGCGACCTCACCGCTGCGGGCGTGGAGATCGATGAGGCGGGCGTGCGCGCCGCGCTTGAGGAAAAGTCCGTCGAAGCGCGCCGCCAGCTCATGGGCGGCGTTTAAAAGCCGCGCTGAAAGGCACCGATCCCATGCCTATGACAGCCGAAGACATCGCTGCGATGATCAAGGCCGCCTTGCCGGACGCGCAAGTCGAGATCTCCGATCTCGCGGGTGACGGCAATCATTATTCCGCCCGCGTCACTTCCACCGCGTTTGCGGGGAAAAACCGCGTGCAGCAGCACAAGCTGGTCTATGATGCGCTGGGCGGGCGAATGGGCGGCGTTCTTCACGCCTTGCAACTCACCACCGCCATTCCCAACTGAAGGCGGTAACGCGAATAATCCGGGGCCGATCCCATGTCCGACACTAATGCCCGTATTGCCGAAATCGTGAATGCGAACGACGTTGTCCTGTTCATGAAGGGCACGCCGCTTTTTCCGCAATGCGGCTTTTCAAGCCGCGCGGTGGCGATCCTCGAGCATCTCGGCGTCGCTTATGACAGCGTGGACGTTCTGCAGGACATGGACGTCCGCCAAGGCATCAAGGCCTATTCGGACTGGCCGACCATCCCGCAGCTCTACGTAAAAGGCGAATTCGTCGGCGGCAGCGACATCATGATGGAGATGTTCGAGGCCGGCGAGCTGCAGCAGTTGATGCAGGACGCCGAAGTCGCCCGCGCCGGCTGAGCGCACCTTTTTTCCGAAGCGTTGCGCTTGATTTTTCCGGGTGGGAAAATGAGGCGGGACCGGGAGACCAGGTTTGGGGGACAGGGGTCAGTCCCGCCTCAATTCGAAGACTGAGGTACCCAGAAGACAGGGCACTCCCTCAATAGTGCAATGCCCGTGCCAGTTTTTTCCGATCGCGGATTTTCGCGCGAGTCGATGGTTGGCAAAAGATTAAACCGCGATTTCGTGTAAAGTTTCCCGACAATCCAAGGCTGAGAAGGGCCGGCTCGCTTCTTGATCCTGCGCAATGGCCTGCGCGGGAAAGTCTGATATCATTGATATATGATCCGGCTTTCGATGGGCCGGGTCTTTCAGTGATGGGACGGTGATCATGCATGAAGAACTGGCAAACGCCCTCAAGGCCCGGTTGGCGGAGCTGATCGACCGCGCGGAAATCGTCGAGGACGACCTGCGCCAACCCCTCGATGCCGATTTCTCGGAACAGGCAGTGGACCTTGCCGATGACGAGCCGCTGGCCGGCATCGACGACGTGTTGCGCAAGGAAATCGCCGCGACCCGCGCCGCGCTCCTCCGCATCGAGAACGGCACTTATGGCATCTGCGCCAATTGCGGCAATCCGATCGGCGAAAACCGGCTGAAAGCGCTTCCCACGGCGACGCTCTGCATCGATTGCGCCTGACGAACCGTTCGGCCGCTCAATAGAGATTGGACTTGTAGTCCTTCTCCAGCCCCTTTTTCACTAGTCCCTCGGCGCCGGGAACGGCCATCACGGCGCTTGCGATCCTCCCGGTCAGGCCGCCGCTCCGATTGAGCCGGATGTGCTCCATGAACAGGCGAGCCGGTTCGATCCCCTCCGGCGCATCGGTCGGCGGCCAGGGGCAGACCCGCTCGAGAGCAGCGCTGGCACGGAACTCGAGCTCTTCGACCGCTACGCGGATCGCGAGTTGCGGCATCTTTTCGCGGACGGCGAAGCGCCGGCGCATATCCTCATCCGTGGTGAGCTCCGCCTTTCCCCTGACCAGAACCACCTGCAAAGCCCCCGGGCACAGCAAGGCCAGGGCGACCTGGGGATGCGCGACGAGGTTGCGGAAGCTGTCCATCCGGCGATTTCCGGGGCGGTCGGCAAACCACAACGTGTCGCCATCCATTTGCGCCAGGCACCCGGCGGAATCTCCCTTGGGGCTGACATCCGCGTGCCCGTCCGCCATCGTCGCCAGCGTCATGAACTTGCTGGCCACAACAAGGTCGGCAGCCCGCTCGAATCCGGAATCGACCGACCCAGCCTGCCAGAAGGAAGAGCGGATCAGCGCCTTGGCGCAATGTCCGTAACATTCCTGCACCGCCACGGCGATCAGACCATTCGCGACGCCGGTAACTGTTCCGTTCACTCGTAGCATTTCGCCGATGGACGGGATCAGGAACAGCGACCCGAACGCGGCGCCCGGCCGAGCGAGGGAAGGATCGTCCAACGCGGAGGCCGGGACCAGCAATTCGCCCCTGCTACCACTCGCAAAACCGGGAGCGCCGCCTCCGGGAGTCACCTGCAAGCCCGATTCGTCCCCGAAACAGGCGAACATCAGCGGAGAAGCGGCAAGCCAGCGGAGTGCGCCGCGATCAAGATGATCGATCACCTTGAGGTGCATCGCGCCCGGCGTCTTGCCCGCCACTGCCTCCAGCGCCGCGATGCTGTCGATCGGGGCCGCGCTCATCCCGCTGCCCGCCTGTAGAGCGGGTTCGCTGTCAGGCCGAGCATGATCCGCGTGGAGCAAATCGCGCAATCGAGCGCCGATGCGGTTCCTGCCGCGCAGTCGATGCAGGTGCGGCGGCGCTTCGATCCGTCGATCAGGCCGAGCAGCAGATGCTCGTCCTCCGAGAGCTTCGTCGCGGCCCCCACCCTGATCGCCCGGCCAAGCGCGGCTTCGCACAAGGTCATCAGGCTGTCGAACACCGGGGCGAGGATCCCGGCATCGTGCGGTGCTAGCGCAGTATAGAGGCGTTGCTGCACCGGCGCGCCATCGTCCCGCGCGGCGCGCCAGCAGCGTGCGGCCGTCGCGATCAGGCCGCGCGAACGATCCGGTACCGCGTTCAAGGCCGCGCTCCTCTGGGCAGCGACCGCCCGGCGCGCGCGCAATAGGCATCCCACTGCTCGCCGAAGCGGGCGTGCATCATTGCCTCTTCCTGCGGCACGCGCAGGAACCACATCGCCGCGAAGGCGGGCAGCACCAGGAAGCCCGCGATCCAGTTGTGGATCAGCAGCGGCTGGGCCAGCGCCCAGATCCAGATCGAGGCATACATCGGGTGGCGGATGCGGCGGTAGACGCCTTGCGTTACCAGCTCGTGCGCATCGCGCACTTCCAGGCCGGGGCTCCAGTTGCGACCGAGATCGGCGTGGCTGCGCCAGAACAGCCAAAGGCCGGGAAGCAGCGCGATCACGCCGATCCAGGTCGCCCAATCGGGCAGCGCGTAGTCCGCGAAAACGAACAGGCCGGTGGCGAGGTGCAGCAGGGGAAGCACCATCATGGTGGCGAACATGCCTGCGAGCAGCACGACTTCCAGCCCGTCGCGGCGCGCTTCGACCACCACATTGGCGCGGTTCTTCAGCGAATGGGGCGTGCGGATGGCGGACATCGCCACGAACGCGGCCAGCCAGACAAGCGCGCCCCAGCCGTTGTCGCGCCAGCGCAGCGCGGCCAGGGCGAGCAATGCCAGCCCCAGCAGCATCGTCGCCAGGGCCGGAAGGCTGGTCATCATGGAGCGGTTTTGCCGGGCGTTCATCTTCACCAACCTTAGGCATATGAGGCGTGGAAGGAATGCATGGCATAATTGCGAACGATTCTCAAATATTTTGCGAATCGTTCGCAAGAAAGCGAAAAGGCCCGGCCCCCGCATCGAGGGGCCGGGCCTCCTGCACCGGTGCCAAGCTCAGGCCGCCTGGGCGAACCTGCCGCTGTGGAAGTCGTCGAAGGCCTGGCGGATCTCCGCCTCGCTGTTCATGACGAAGGGGCCATAGCCCACGATCGGCTCGTCGATCGGCTCCCCGGTCAGCACCAGCAACTTGGCGTCGCCATCGGCATGGACCGAAACGCCGCCGCCCTCGCGGTCGAGCAGGACGACTTCCGCCTCACCCGCATGCTGGCTGCCGTTCACGGTGACATGGCCGCCCAGCACCACCAGCATGGCGGTGTGCCCTTCGGGCAGATCGAGCGCCACGTCGGCATCGCGGTTCAGCCGCACGGCGTGAAGGTCCGCGCGGGGCCCTTCGCCCCGCCCAGTTCGCCGGCGACGATCCGGGCCGTGCCCGCCCCATCCGGCAGATCGACAGTGGGAATGTCGCCCGCAAGGATCGCCTGGTATCCGCCGGGCGCCATCTTGTCCTTCGCGGGAAGGTTGACCCACAGCTGCACCACGCGGAACGGGCCGCCGGTCTTGGCAAAGGCAGGGGAATGATATTCCTCATGCAGGATCCCGCCCGCCGCCGTCATCCATTGCACGTCGCCCGGGCCGATGATGCCGCCATTGCCCGCGGAATCGCGATGCTCCACCTCGCCGTCATAGACGATGGTCACCGTCTCGAACCCGCGATGCGGATGCTGGCCCACGCCGCGCCGTTCCTCGGTGGGCGTGAAGTTGTACGGCCCGGCATAGTCGAGCAGCAGGAACGGGCTGATATGCCCGCCCAGCGTGTTGTAGGAAAAGAGCGAGCGGACGGGAAAGCCGTCGCCCACCCAATGCCCCTGATTGTTGCCGTAAAGGCCGAGGATCTTCCTGGTCATCGTCTGTCTCCAAGGTGGCCGCCCGCTCATGAGGCCGCCACGATTGCCAGAGAGATAATAGCGGAACGATAACGGCGAAAGATTGCCCGGAAAGACCCTACGTTCTATGAATAGAACGATGCAGGACCTCAACGACCTCTATTATTTCGTCCAGGTGGTGGATCACGGCGGCTTCGCAGCGGCCGGCCGGGCGCTGAGCGTCCCCAAATCGAAGCTCAGCCGCCGCATCCGCCAATTGGAGGACAGGCTGGGCGTGCGCCTGCTCAACCGCTCCTCCCGCCGCTTCTCGGTGACGGAGATCGGGCGCGAGTTCTACGAACGCTGCCTCGCCATGCTGGTGGAGGCCGAAGCGGCCGAACGGATCGTGGAGCAGGTCCGCGCCGAACCGCGCGGCGTGGTGAAGATCGCCTGCCCGGTGGCGCTGATCAACTTCCAGTTCGGCGCCCTGATCGCGCGCTTCATGGCCGGGCATCCCGCGGTGGAGATCCACCTCGAAAGCACCAACCGCCGGGTGGACGTGATCGCCGAAGGCTTCGACATCGCCATCCGGGTGCGCTTCCCGCCGATCGAGCCGAGCGAGCTGGTCATGCGCCGGCTGGGCACCAGCACGCAATGCCTGGTGGCCAGCCCCGCCCTGATCGGCCAGTCCCCGCGATCCCCCGCCGATCTTCACGCCTGGCCCAGCCTCGATCTCGGCCCGCCGCACGGCGCGCATCAGTGGCGGCTGGAGAACGCCAGCGGCGAAGCGGCCACCATCCCCCACCAGCCCCGCCTGGTGACCGACGACATGGCCGCGCTGCTCGAAGCGGCGATCGCCGGGGTCGGCATCGTGCAACTGCCCACGATGATGATCCGCGGCGAGGTGGAGGCCGGACGGCTGATCCCCGTCCTGCCCGACTGGCGCCCGCGCGCCGGGCTGGTCCACGCTGTGTTCCCCTCGCGCCGCGGCCTGCTTCCGTCGGTGCCGGCGCTGCTCGATTTCCTCGCCGATGCCTGCGCCGAACGGCCAGCGGAGGATTGAGGGGTTTCCTCTCCCTTTCGTCGAATCCACAGTCCATCCCGTGAGTCCCAGCGAAGGCTGGGACCTCCCTCCTCCCAGCACAACGCCCAGCCGAACGAGGTCCCAGCCTTCGCTGGGACTCACGGGGTTGCGGGAGGGCTGGCCAGCGGGGAATCGCCGCAACTGTAACAACACTGTCATTAGCGAGTCACGATAGGGCGGCATTCCGCATCCCGCGCACGGGATTTGCTTCGATGGCACTGGTCAACATCTTCCTGACGGACCCTGCGGGCGACGCCATGGGCGACTTCGTCCATGACGGCCTGACCTTCACTTTCGACACGATGGACGGCAGCGGCCCGCGCCGGCTGGTCGAAGGGCCGATGTGGGCCTTCGTGGACTGGACCCTGCCCGACCTGTCGGGCCTCGAACTGTGCCGGCGCCTGCGCACCGATCCGCGCACCTGCGAGGCCCATGTGACGATGGTGCTGGAGCGTGACGACCCGGAAGACCGCCGCCGCGCGATCAGGGCCGGCGCGGACAATTACATCCTCGGCCCGCTGGACCGCCAGAAAGTGCTCGACCGGGTGCTGGCCGTGCAGTCGCGCCAGCAGCCGCGCTATGCCGCGCTGACGATCGAGCTGGGCTCGCTCTCGATCGATATCGGCACCCGCCAGGTCCACTGGCAGGGCCGGGCCGTGCGGCTGAGCCCCACCGAATTCCGGCTGCTGCGCTTCCTCGCGGAAAACCCCAACCGCGTGCTCACGCGCGAGGAAGTGATCGAAGGGCTCGGCAAGCAGGACCAGCCGATCGACCTGCGGACGGTGGACGTATGGATCGGCCGCCTTCGCCGCGCCTTGCGCGCCAGGGGCGCGGGCGACGTGCTGCGCACCGTCTATGCCGTGGGCTACGTGCTCGATCTGCGCTGAGCGCGATCGCTGCGCAGCCTGTTCAGATGGAACCCGTGAATCCCTGCGAAAGCAGGGACCCGGAACGCAAGGCCAGAACGCAAGGGTAGCGCCCTTTCGCCCTGGACCCCGGCTTTCGCCGGGGATCACGTCGGGGGAGAGGGAAAGAGGGGTGGTTCGTTTCCCTACTTCGCCGCCTTCTTGCGCGCTGCAGCTCCGGGGGCAGCGGCGGCGCGGGGCTGGACGTCCAGCGCACCCAGCCGCTGCAGGCGCGGGATGAGCTTTTCGCGCATTTCGGAATAGGCCCGGCTGATCTCGTCCAGATTGGCCTGGTCGCCTTCCAGCACCTTGCCGTCGCGTATCAGGCGCTCGCCCTGCCCCGAAAGCCAGCCCCACACCGTCTGCTCGACATTCTCCGCGCCTTCGGAAAGCGCGCAGAGGATCAGCTGCTGCACCCGGTTCACCGACAAGGCCACGCCGATGCGCGGCGCGGCGAGGTTCTGCGCCCCGGCGCCGAATTTCGAGCGGCGGCAGAATTCGAGGTTGAGCGCGATCGAAGCCGCCTTGTCTTCCTCCGGCGTGGCCGAACTGACCGTGGGGGCGATGTCGCCGCGGCCGGTCAGGACGAACAGCGCATTGGCGATCTGCGCCTTGGTGATGCCTTCGCCGGCGAGCTGCTCGCACAGCGCCCCGAAGGAAATCTCATCGTTCCCCGCCGCGCGGAACACCTTCCAGACCGGCTTGTAGATTTCCTCGCGCAGGGTGGCCTCGCCGGCGGACGTCGCCAGCTCGAGCGGAATCTCGTCCCGGTCGGCCATGGCGATGAAGCTGTATTCCTCCAGCTTGTCCAGCATCTCGCCGGAGGTCATCTGGCGCCGGCCCTTCACATAGATGTCGCGCCGGAACTGGCGGTTCACCAGATAGTCGCGCGTGGTCTCGAACAGGGCGGGATCGGAAATGCCCTTGAGCAGGTCCTGGCAATTGGCGGGCGCGTCGAGCCCCTGGATGTTCTCGATGATGGTGGCCGAGGCGGCGAAGTCCATCTTCGCCTCGGCGAACTTGGCGGAAACCTCCGAGAAGGATTCGGGCAGCCAGTTGCGGTTGAAATATTCGTGCGAAACGTAGTTCCGGTCGAGCTTGCGGATCGACTGCACCATGGCGCCGATGTTCGGATATTGCGCGAAATAGCCGGACTTGGTGTCCACCACGCGCTGCACGAAATTGAGCGATTCCTCCACCCGGGCGAGCAGGCCGCCGGTCGTCGCCTTGGAGGCGTGGACGTTGAGGATGTGGCGCAGCGGCTCGATCGGCGCCCAGCCCGGCTTGCAGTTGTAGCTGACATAGAGGATGCCGCCGGGCTTGAGCTTGCGGCGCACGATGTCGAGGATGGCGTCGCGCGCTTCCTCCGACACCCACGACCAGATGCCGTGCAGCGCGATGATGTCGAATTGCGGCAGATCGCTGCGCTCGGCCATTTCCTCGAAGGAATCGTCCGACACGTGCATCGTCTTGCCGCTGGCCCGGGCGATCTGCGCCGCATAGGCGGCCTGCGAGGGATTGAAGTCCGTCCCGTAGAAATCCCCGGACGAGGTCACCGCGTTGACCGCCAGCGACAGGCCCTGGCCGAAGCCGAGCTCGAGATAGGCGGGGCTGTCCCCGACATCGTGGGAAATGCCGCGCGAAAGCAGGGCGAACTTCAGCCGGACAGGCGCCAGTTCCTGGAAATAGCCGTATACGTAGTCTACTTCCGAAACATACCCTTCATTCCACATAAAAAATCTCCGAGAAAAGGATCCCCCAGGCGCGCGCCGCCCAGGAATGGGTCAGGCGGAATAACGGATTTCCGTGCTTTCGACGAAGTCAGGCATCCCCGCGCTCCAGAATATCGTTCCGATTCAGCCCCGATCGGCAAGGCCGGCCATATTGATGATGAATCCGCGAACGGCAAGGCCAAGAATGCAGCGCCGGACAAGCGCGGAACCACCCCCGGTTCCCTGTTTCGATCGGGAATGGCGCGCCCGGCAGGATTCGAACCTGCGACCACCGGCTTAGAAGGCCGATGCTCTATCCAGCTGAGCTACGGGCGCGCGCGTCCATGCCAATAGCGCGCTTTGCGCGGCGCGCAAATCGGGTTAGGTCTGCGCGCGATGGAAGGGAACCTCACACGGATCGAAGGCAAGGCGGGCGGGCGGCGGCATTTCCGCTATCTCGACTATATCATGGCGGCCTTCGTCGCGATCCTGCTGCTGTCGAACATCATCGGCGCGTCCAAGCCTTCCTTCATCACCCTGCCCAATGGCGTGGAATGGTCTTTCGGGGCGGGCGTGCTGTTCTTCCCGATCAGCTACATCATCGGCGACGTCCTGACCGAGGTGTACGGCTACGCCAACGCCCGGCGAGTGATCTGGACCGGCTTCGCCGCGCTGCTGTTCATGGCCTTCATGGCCGCCGTGGTCGTCGCGCTGCCGCCCGCGGAAGGGTGGCCGGGGCAGGAGGCCTACGAGTCCGTGTTCGGCACCAGCTGGCGGATCGTGCTAGCTTCGATGCTGGCCTTCTGGGCGGGGGAGTTCGCCAACAGCTTCGTCCTCGCCAAGATGAAGCTGATGACCGGCGGCCGCTTCCTGTGGATGCGCACCATCGGCTCCACCGTGGTCGGCCAGGGGTTCGACAGCCTGATCTTCTACCCGCTGGCGTTCTATGGCCTGGCGGGATGGCCGCCCGAGCTGCTGTGGCAGGTTGTGATCTCGCAATGGCTGATAAAGACCGCGTGGGAAGCCTTGCTGACGCCGGCGACCTATCTCGTGGTGGGCTTCCTCAAGCGGCGCGAAGGGGTGGAAGTGTTTGACAGCGACACCGATTTCTCCCCCTTCGCCAAGACGGACGCGGCCTGACCGCCCAAGTCCTGCCACATGGCGATCGACCGCATCACCCTCACCGATTTCCGCAACCATCGCGCCACGCGCATCGAGGGTACGGCGCGGTTCAACCTGCTGGTGGGCGAGAACGGCGCGGGGAAGACCAATGTGCTGGAGGCGATCTCGCTCTTCGCGCCCGGGCGGGGGCTGCGCCGCGCGCCGCTGGCCGACATGGCCGCGAGCGGGGGGCCGGGCGGCTTCGCGGTGAGCGCCGAATTGGCGGGCAACGGCGGCGATCCGGTCAGGCTGGGCACCGGCACCGATCCCGCACGGCCCGGCCGCCGGATCGTCCATGTGAACGGGAGCGAGGCAAGTGCGGTGAGCCTGGGCGAGTGGCTCGCGATCGGCTGGCTCACTCCCGCGATGGACCGCCTGTTTGCCGACAGCGCGGGCGCGCGGCGGCGCTACATGGACCGGCTCGCCCTGGCGCTCGATCCCGCCCATGCCCGGCTCGCGGCGCGCCACGAAGCGGCCCTGCGCGAACGCAACCGCCTGCTGGCGGACCCGGTGGAGCCCGATCCGGCATGGCTCGACGCGGTGGAGGCGCAGCTTGCCGAAGCGGGCGCAGCCTTGGCCGGCGGGCGGGCGCGGCTGGTCGAGCGGCTGGCGGGCGCGCTGGCGCAGCTTCCCGACGAGCCTTTCGCCCGCCCCGCCCTCGCCTATGTGCCCGGCGGCCCGGCTGGGGAGGACGCACTTTCCGCCGCCCTGCGCGCCGGCCGCGCGCGGGACCGGGCCGCGGGGCGCACACTAACCGGCCCGCATCGCGACGAACTGGAAGTGACGATGGCGGGCAAGGGCCAGCCCGCTGCGCTGTGCTCCACCGGGGAGCAGAAGGCGATGCTGATCGCGATCACGCTGGCCCATGCCACCCTTGCCGCGGGCGAGCGGCCCGGCCTGCTGCTGCTCGACGAAGTGGCCGCCCATCTCGACCCCCTGCGCCGCGAAGCGCTGTTCGCCCGGCTGCGCGAAGGCGGGGCGCAGGTCTGGCTGACCGGCACCGAACTGCCGCCCTTCGCCGCGATCGAACAGGAAGCCTCGGTCTGGCGCGTCGCGAACGGGGCGCTCGAGCGGTTGGATTAGCGTGAGCTCCTGCGAAGGCAGGAGCCTGAGGCACGAGGTCCCTGCTTCCGCAGGGACTCACGAACCGCTTCTAATCCTCGTCAGGCAGCGCGCCCGCCACATCGCCCACCGTTGCCGCCACCAGTTCCTCGATCCCGCGCGGGGTGGGGTGGATCTTGTCCTGCTGCAGCAGGTCGGGCTTGTCGTAGACCGACTGGAGGAAGAACGGCACCAGCGCCGCGCCGTTTTCCTTCGCCAGATCGGGATAGAGCCGATCGAACTCACCGCTGAACGCCGCGCCCAGATTGGGCGGCGCGCGCATGCCCATCAGCAGCACGGGGATGCCGCGCGCCTTCAGTTCCTTCAGCACCGCGCCGATATTGGCCCGCGTCTCGGCAGGCGGAATGCCGCGCAGCATGTCGTTCCCCCCCAGCTCGACGATGGCGAGGTCGGGCTTGGCCGGCTGGTTGTCCAGCGTGAAGGCCAGCCGCTGGAGCGCCGCCGCGCTGGTGTCTCCCGAAACGCCCGCATTGGCGATCCGCGCATTGATGCCGCGCGCGCGCAGGCTGATCTCCAGCCGGGCGGGATAGCTCTCGCTTTCCTTGACGTTGTAGCCGGCGAACAGGCTGTCCCCGAAGGCGAGGATGCGCCGCTCCGGCCCGATGACGGGGACATTGTCGGGGATCTGCGCGCTTTCGCTCGGCTGCGGCGCCGGGGCCTCGCTGCCGCAGCCCGCAAGCCCCAGCACGGCCCCGAAAGCCAGCATGATCGACAAACCAACAACACGCATCGGCCAAGCTCCTTGCTCCTGCCGCCTTCCCTATGCCATCGCCCGTCTGTGACAAGTCCTCCTGCCATAGAAGCGCGCGGCCTCACCCTCACCCTGGGCGAAGGCGGCGCTGCGGTCGAGATCCTGCGCGGGATCGACCTTTCCGTCCGCACCGGCGAGACGCTGGCCCTGCTCGGCCCCTCCGGCTCGGGCAAGAGCTCGCTGATGGCGGTGCTTTCCGGGCTGGAGCGGGCGAGCGGCGGATCGCTGACCGTCGCCGGGCAGGATTTCGCCGCGATGGACGAGGATGCGCTGGCCACGGCCCGGCGCGGGCGGATCGGGATCGTGCTGCAGGCGTTCCACCTGCTTCCCACCATGACCGCGCTGGAAAACGTGGCGGTGCCGATGGAGCTGGCCGGCCAGGCGGACGCGGCGGCGCGCGCGCGGGCCGAGCTGGAAGCGGTCGGCCTGGGGCACCGGCTGACGCATTATCCGGCGCAGCTTTCGGGCGGGGAGCAGCAGCGCGTGGCGATCGCGCGCGCCACCGCCCCGCGCCCGCAACTGATCTTCGCCGACGAGCCGACCGGCAATCTGGATGCGGCGACCGGCCACGAGATCGTCGAGCTGCTGTTCGCCCGCCGCGCGGAAACCGGCGCGACGCTGGCGATCATCACGCATGACGCCGAACTGGCCGCGCGCTGCGACCGGATCGTAACCTTGGCCGACGGGCTGATCGCCTCGGATTCCGGGGCATGAGCGACACGCGCAGCCGATGAGCGGCACCCTGCCCTGGCGCACCGCCTGGACCATCGCCCGGCGCGACCTGCACCGGCGCTTTCGCGGCCTGCGGCTGCTGCTGGTCTGCCTGTTCCTGGGCGTGGGCGCGCTGGCGGCGATCGGCACGCTCACCGGCGCGATCGAGAGCGAGATCACCGCGCGGGGGCAGGAAATCCTGGGCGGCGACCTGGAAGTCTCGATCTGGCAGCGCGAGGCAAGCGCCGAAGAAACGGCCGGGCTGGCCGCGCTGGGGCAAGTCTCCGGCGGGCTGAGGATGCAGGCCACCGCCAGCACCGCCACAGCCGCCGCGCCGATCGAGCTCAAGGCGGTGGACACGCGCTGGCCGCTTTACGGAACCTTCCTGCTCGCCGACGGGCGCAAGGCCGGTGCGCCGCCCCGGGGCGAAGCCTGGCTGGCGCAAGGCGCGGCCGACCGGCTGGGCGTGCGGCCCGGCGACACGTTCCGGCTGGGCACGATCGACCTGAAAGTGGGCGGCATCATCGGCGAGGAGCCCGACCGGCTGGGCGAAGGCTTCGCGCTGGGCCCCACGGTGATCGTCGGCGCGCAGGTTCCGGCCGAGGCCGGCCTTGTCGCGCCCGGCGCGATGTATCGCGCGAAATACCGGATCGCCTTCCCCGCCCCCCGCAATGCGCAAGGCGTGGCCGACAGCTTGCGGGATCGCTTCCCTTCGTCCGGCTTCGAGATCCGCACTGCCGAGCGCGCCTCGCCCGGCGCGGACCGCTTCGTCTCGCGCATGGGCGATTTCCTGGTGCTGGTCGGCCTTTCCGCGCTGGTGATCGCGGGGATCGGCATCGGCGGCGGCGTCTCTTCCTATCTGGAGGCGCGCCGGGGCGGCATCGCCACGCTCAAGGTGCTGGGCGCCACCAGCGGCGACATCGCGCGTATCTACATGCTCCAGCTCGGCATGGCGGCCCTGGCCGGCGCGGCGGCGGGGCTGGCCGCGGGCGTGCTGGTCACACCGCTGCTCGGCTCCGCGCTGGGCTCGCTCCTGCCCGTGCAGCCCGGGCTGGTGATCGATCCCGCCGCGCTGCTCCGCGCCGCCGCCTTCGGCCTGATGGTGGCGCTGATCTTCGCCGCGCCGCCGCTGATCCGGGCGCGCAGCTTCCCGGCCATGGCGCTGATGCGCGAACGCATCGCCCCGCTCGCCACGCATTGGCGGCCCGCATTGTTGCCCATCGGCGGCGGGCTGGCGGCCATCGCCGTGCTGGCGCTGGCTGGAAGCGGGCAGAAGCTGCTCGGCGCCGGTTTCCTGGCTGGGGCCGCGGCGGTGCTGGGCCTGCTGTTCCTGTTCGGCATCGCGATCCGCCGCGTCTCTGCCCGCATCCCCCGTCCGCGCGATCCGCTGCTGCGCATCGCGCTGGGCAACCTGCATCGCCCCGGCGCGCAGACCGGCGCATTGGTGACGGCGCTGGGTTTCGGGCTGGCGGCCTTCGTGCTGCTCGCCGCGGTGGAACCCAGCATCGACGCCAATATCCAGCGCCCCATCCCCCGCCAGGCGCCCGATTATTTCGTG
>ERZ778022.3413-NODE-3413-length-14967-cov-4.705539_pt1 | contig 14967 bp, 17 predicted proteins | sample MGYA00375752_ERZ778022 | MGnify/ENA primary metagenome ERZ778022 (study PRJEB29350, sample SAMN05389826) | bioreactor metagenome | isolation source: Thiocyanate bioreactor | place: South Africa: University of Cape Town | collected 2014-04-04 ... | reverse complement strand
GGCATCGACCGCGCCTTCGAGGCCATCGAGAGCGGCGCCGCCAAGGCCCGGCTGCTCGCGGTGGATCAGGGCGAGGGTAAAACCGAGCGCCGTCATCCGCTCGGCGGCCAGCGCGCCGGTGATGCCGCCGCCGACGATGGCGACGTCGACGGCGAAGCTTTCCTGCAGCGGCGCGCCCGGCGGCCGTTGGAGCAAGCCACCCCAGGGCGACTTGCCGCCGACGAGGTCGCGATGGGTCGTGTGCTCGAAACTGAGTTCCGCAGTGCTCAAGGGCGTCTCCCGCTGATGGTCTGGTTTTCGGGTTTAACCCGGCAGGTTCGGTGTCGGCCGGTCTTCCGGCAGCACTTCGTAGAGGATGGTCATGGCGATCAGCGACAGCGGCAGGGCCAGCATGGCGCCGACGGCACCCCACATCCACGGCCAGAAGATGATGGCGACGAAGATGATGAAGGGATTGATTTCCAGCCGTTTGCCCATGATCGCCGGCACGACGATGTTTTCCATCACCAGGTGCACGATGAGGAAGGCGATGGCCGGCAGGAGGCCGGTCAGCAGGTCATCATGGGTGAGGATGCCGGCGGCGGCGAGTGCCACGGTCATCAGCGAGAAACCGAGGAAGGGCACGAAGCTCGACAGGAAGGCGAAGACGCCCCAGAGCGCCGGCATGGCCAGCCCGCCGGCCCAGGCGATGATCGTGACGATGACCCCCAGCGCGGCATAGATCACCGACGCGGTGGCGAAGTAGAAGCCGAGAGCTTCCTCGATGGCATTGAGGATGCGGATGGTCGTCAGCCGCTTCTCGCGGCGGCGGAAGGTCATGATCAGCGCCTTGCGCAACTGCAGCCGCCCGAGCAGGAACAGCAGCAGCGCCGCAAAGAAGATCATCGCCTGGACCAGCGCCGGCGTCAGGCTGCCGGTGACGACTTGCAGCACGCTGCCGGTGTTTTCCAAGAGCTTGTCCATCGGCATCGAGCCGCTCTGGAACGAGGCGCGCGAGATGTGCAGCCATTCGAACCGCTCGAGGAAAGGCGTCACCCGCTCGATGGCGCGCTCGATCATCTGCGGCGCCTCCTGGGCGAGCCGCGTCATCGGTTCGGCCAGCGCGTTGACGATGAAGAAGACGGCGGCGGCAAACAGGCCGGAAAGCGAAACGGCGCTCACCAGCGGCGAAACGCCGAGCTTGTGCAGCTTGTCTGCCGCCAAGCCGAGAATGAGGCCGACGACCACGGCGAGCGTGATCGGCATCAGCACCGCCGCCATGATGTAGACGACCGCCAGCGACAACAGCACGAAGATGCCGATGATCGACCAGGTCACCGCCAGGTCCAGCCCGTCCTTCGCGATATGCACCTGGATCTGCGGCGGTGCGTCGCCCGTACCGCTGCGTGCGATCTCGGCCAGTTCCTGAACGTGGCCGGGACGGTCTATCTGATATGCCATGGCTGAGCCCCCCTGTCGTCGGCGTATAAACGCACGAAGCCCGTGCCGGTTCCAGCACGGGCTTCACGACGGTCGTCCAGGCGAAAGCGGCGATCAGGCGGCCAGTTTGAGGCCGATGCCCCACGGGTCCTTCAGCGACCAGACGCCGTCGTCCCGCGTCGCCTTGATCTCCAGTTCGTCCAGCCTGGCGACGGCCTTCTCAAGCGCTGCCGCATCGTTGAATTGCAGCGTGTAGTCGGAAAGGCCGGACATGGCGTCCGTGCGGGCCTGGGCGCCGCGGCTGTTCCAGATATTGGCGGCGACATGGTGGTGATAGCCGCCGGTGGCGAAGAAGCTGGCGCCCGGATAGGCCGCCATGATCTTCAGCCCGAGCACGTCGCGGTAGAAGCGGTCGGCTTCCGGGATGTTGCCGACCTGCAGGTGGATATGGCCGATCGCCGTACCGTCCGCCATGCCTTGCCACGCATCGGCGGGGGCGCTGTCGTAGAGCGCCTGCAGGTCGAGCCGGTTGGTCGCCATTTCGACGGTGCCGTCGGCATGGAAGGTCCACTCGCCGTGCGGCCGGTCGGCATAGATCTCGATGCCGTTGCCTTCCGGGTCCGAGAGATAGATGGCTTCGCTGACGATATGGTCGGAGGCGCCGTCGAGCTGGACGTTGTTGTGGGCGGCATGGCGCAGCCAGCGGGCAAGCTCGGTGCGGTCGGGCATCAGGAAGGCGGTGTGGAACAGGCCGGGGGCGTTACGCGGCGCGCGGCGGATGTCGCCGCCGGTTGTCAGCGTCAGGAACGGCCGGCCCTCGGTGCCGAGCACCTCGCCGCTGGCGGTCCTTTCCAGCACCTTCAGCCCCAGCATGGTCTGGTAGTAGGCCGAAACCGACGGCACGTCGGTGACGGCAAGATGCGAGTGGCCGACATAGGCCGGGCGGGTCAATGCGTAGGACGGCGTGGTATCGGTCATGGATATGTCTCCTGCCTGTGCGGCCTTGCCGGCGCCGGCGGAAAACATGCCGGCGGCCGCGAGGCCCAAGAAATTCCGCCTGTCGAGATCGTTCATCTTCTTCCTCCCGCTGGACGTGTCCTGCCCTATATGGACTGCCGACATTGTTCATGAAAGCCTCTGTTTTGGCGATTTACCGTCAACGTCACGTTTACAATCGCCCCGCCGATCTTGATCGAGATCAAGGCAGGCCTTGTCATGCGGGCGCATGGATAGGATGATCGAGAAACGATCGTAAGAAGGAGGCAGCATGTACAAGAAAATCCTGGTGCCGGTGGATGTCAGCGTTCTTGAGCGCGGCGAAAAGATCCTGCGGCTGGCATCGACGCTGGTGGAGGCCGGCGGCGACGTCGTCCTGCTTGGTGTCGTCGAGGGCCTGCCGAGCTACCTGACCATCGACATTCCGGTACAGCTCATCGAAGCCGGCATCCGCGAGGTCAAGGAAAAGCTGACGCTTCTCCAGGAAAAGACGGCCGTCTCCGCGCGCATCGAGGTACGCTGCGGCGCGCCGGCGACGGAAATCCTCGCCGCCGCCAAGGAACATGGCGCCGACCTGATCGTCATCGCCTCGCACACGCCCGATTTCACCAATTATTTCATCGGCGCCACGGCCGACAGGGTGGTGCGCCATGCCACCTGCTCGGTACTGGTCGACCGATAGGAGACAGCCGATGAGCACGCCCGACTACGAGCAGATCCTGCGCCGGCGCCAGCGCGAACTCTACAGCCGCCTGCACCGGATCGAAGAGGATTTCGAAACGCCGCGCAATCCCGACGACGACGACCGCGCCTTGGAACGCAGCAACGACGAGGTGCTGGAGGAACTGGGGCAGGCCGGCCAGACGGAACTCCGCGCCATCGACGCGGCTCTCACCCGCATCGCCGAGGGCCGCTTCGGCACCTGCACGCGCTGCGGCCAGCCGATCTCGCCGGCGCGGCTGGCGGCGGTGCCCTACACGCCGTTCTGCGAGGCGTGCAGCCGGGAGATTTGATCCCGCTCCGTGCCGGTTTATTCGGCCTCGCTTTCGGTGGCATTGTCGCTATCGAAAGCCTGGTCGATCGCCGTCATCGTATCGAGGCCGAACGTGCCGTCGGCGGTGCCGGCAAACTCGCCGCCTTCCTTCAGCCGCCGCTGCATATCGACACGGAATTCTTTCGGCCAGTCGATGGTCGGCTTGGCCAGTTCGTCCTTGGCGGCCTGTTCGCCGGCCCGCAGCGCCGTCATCATCAGTTCGGCCGCCTTGACGCTGTCGAGCGGCACGCCGTGGCCTTCGGCATACAGGAAGGCCAGGTTGAAATGGGCCAGCGCCAGGCCCTTGGCGATCGCCTGCTGGTAATAATCGACGGCCTTGGCGTAATCGAGCGGCACGCCGGTGCCGAGATCGTACATCGCGCCCATGTTGTTCAAGGCTTCGGAATCGCCGAGTTCAGCCGCCTTGCGATACCATTTGAGCGCTTCGTCGACGTTCTTCTCCAGGCCTTGGCCTTCGTCATAGGCATAACCGATGGCATTCATCGACGAGGCGTCACCTGCATCGGCGGCTTTCTGGTGCCATTCGATCGACTTTTTCAGATTGTCGCCGACATCCTTCTTGTCGCCGAGCGCAAAGGCGAGGTGGCCCATGGCGGGGACATAACCCTTTTCCGCCGCCGCCTGGTACCAGCGGATCGCCTCGTCGTCGTTCTCCTCGACGAGGTTGCCTTGATCGTAGATGTCGCCGAGTTCGTCCATGATCTTCGGATCGCCGAAGCCGGCGGCCGTGCGGAACAGGGAAACCGCGGTGTTGTTGTCCTGCTGGACGCCGGCGCCGTCGCGATAGGCGAGCGCCAGCGCGTAGATCGCCGGCGGATATTTGGCGTTGGCGGCGATCTGGAAGTTTTCCACCGCCTTGACCGGGTCCGCAACGGTGCCGAGCCCGTCGCGATAGGCGACGCCGAGATTGTAGCTGGCAACCGGCAGGCCGGTCTTCGCCGCGGCGTCATAGAGCTTCATTGCCCGGCTAAGGTCGGGAGACATGCCGGCCGACAGCAATTCGCCCAGCTGGTTGCTGGCGATCGCATACCCGCCGTCCGATGCCCTGGTGAAAGCGCTCACGGCATCGCCGACCCGCCTGGCGGCGAAATAGGCGCGGCCGAGCTGGAAGTGGTAGCGCATCTCCGCGGATGCGGACTTGATGGCCGCCTCGCAGGCCGGCACCGCCTTCTTCGTATCGATGACCTCGGTTTCGACGCCGACGATGCCGGCGGGTTTTTTCGGATCGAGGTCGCTGGCGGCATAACGGTCGCAATCAGCACCGTCATCGGCGGCGATTGCTGGCAGGCTGGTGCCGAGGGCAAGCAGCAGGGCAAGACTGGAGGTGGAAAGCGACGGCCGGCGCATGACTGTTCCTTTGTGTTCGGAGAGACCGATCTATTCCTGGAACGCGGCAGTGGTCGGTTTTATTCGGCGCTCGCCCTGGCAGGAGAGGCCCTCTCTTGCCTTCACCGGCCCGCCGGGTTCATGATACCGGCGAGTAATGCCGGAGTGAACGGAATGGCCGAGTTCTTCAATGTCAGCCGCATGTACGACCGCGCCGAGATCATCGCCGACGGCATCGTCCACGGTGTCGGCATCGTTCTTGCGCTGATCGGCGCCACGGTGCTGATCTTCTACGCCACCGTCTGGAGCAGCCACGGGGAACTGGCGGCGGCCTGGATCTACGGCATCGGCCTTGTGCTGGCGCTGTCGGTATCCTTTACCTACAATATCTGGCCTGTCTCGCGCACCAAATGGCTACTGCGCCGGATGGACCATTCCGCCATCTTCCTACTGATCGCCGCCACCTACACGCCTTTCCTGCAGCGCGGCGCCGGCGATCCCGTCGTCTTCGGGATGCTGGTGGCGATCTGGGCCTTCGCGCTGGTCGGCATCGTGCTGAAATGCGCCTTCCCCGGCCGTTACGACCGGCTGGCGATCCTGCTTTATCTCGCCATGGGCTGGAGCGGCGTCTTCATCGCCGGGCCGGTCACCGCAAGGTTGCCGGTGGCGGCGATCGTCCTGATCATCGTCGGCGGCTGCATCTATTCCGCCGGCGTCGTCTTCCATGTCTGGGAAAGGCTGCGGTTCCAGAATGCCATCTGGCACGGTTTCGTCGTCGCGGCGGCGGCGGTGCATTATTCCGCCGTCATGACCTGCTTCAGCCTGTGATCACTGCTGCGCGGGCGGCGGGGCGTTGTTGTCGGCGGCGCAGCCTTCGGACGGGTGCAGGGTCCTGACCAGCTGCCTGACCAGAGGATCGTGCTTCTTGAGCGCCGCCTTGTCATATTCCAGCCAGGCAAAACCCGCTGCCCCGTCGCACAGCGCCACGGCGCGGACATAGACGATCCGGCCGTTCCGCGAGCCGGAGAAACTGGCCGAACCCGGGCCGATCTTCTTGTAGGAAATCTGCCAGCCGTTCTTCTCCTCCATGTCGATCCGCTGGCGGACTTCCTCTTCCAGGCTGTTGTCGAGCAGGTTGGCGCCGAATACCGACAGGGTCGTCTTGCGATCGGGAGAGGCAAGCCGCATGCCGTCGCCATTGTCGGCGGAGTTGATGACCACATAGTCGGAGGGCAGGGCGACACCGAAGCCGAAGCGGCTGTTGACATAGTCCTGCCGCTCCTCGGCCAGCGCCGGCGTGGCGAGCAGGAGGGCGGCAAGCGCCATGTTTGCGACTGTCGTCATTTTCGTTTTCTGCATGGTCGGACCCCAAAACACATGCCGCCAAAGCCGAAGCGCTTCCAGCCAGCCTCATTTATTCAGGCGTTGCAAAAGGAAAAAGCCGCCGCATCATGGCTCGGGCGGCTTTTTCCCTGTTGGCCGGGTGAAGGCACTACTCGGCCCGCATCACCATCGCATGGCCGTTCATGCAGTAGCGCAGGCCGGTGGGCGGCGGGCCGTCGGGGAAGACGTGGCCGAGATGACCGTCGCAGCTGGCGCAACGGATTTCCGTGCGGACCATGCCGTGCGAGGTGTCGCGCAGTTCCCTGACCGCATGCGGTGAGACCGCCTGGAAGAAGCTCGGCCAGCCGCAGCCGGCGTCGAACTTGGTGTCGGAGATAAATAGCGGCGCATCGCAGGCGGCGCAGTGGTAGACGCCCCTTTCGAACGTATCCCAGTAAGGACCGGAAAAGGCGCGCTCCGTGCCGTGCTCGCGCATGATCTTGAATTGCGTCGGCGTCAGTTGCTCGCGCCATTCCGCTTCGGTCTTCTGAACTTTCGTGGTCATGGTATCCGCCATGGCTTCGTCCTCTCTGTCTGGTGCGCAATAGATAGGCATTGTTAACTGGCAGGACAATATGGACGCGGCGTGGCGCCGGTGCCGAAAATCCTTGAGGCGCCGGATCGTTTGGCCTAAATCACATCCTTTCCGAAGGGCCGGCACGGGTCCGTACTGCGAATGGAGAGGCAATGATTGCCGGTGCCGCCGACCTGACCTTCCTTGCCCTGTCGTTGCCTTTCGTCGCAGCCTGTCTTTCCCCGGTTCTCTTCAGTCTTTTCGGCCATCGCGCCGCCTGGCTGCTGGCATTGGCGCCGGCGGTGTCCTTCCTGCATCTCGCCGGTTTCATCGCCGAGGTCGCCCGCGGCGAGACGGTGACCGGCGGCTATGCATGGGTGCCGAGCTATAATCTTTCCTTCTCCTGGTATATCGACGGGCTGGCGCTGGTGTTTGGCCTGCTGATCACCGGTATCGGCGCCCTTGTCGTGCTTTACGCCGGCGGTTACATGAAGGGCCATCCGCAGCAGGGGCGGTTCTTCTCCTTCCTCATGATGTTCATGGGCGCCATGCTCGGCCTCGTGGTGTCCGACAGCTTCCTGATGCTGTTCGTCTTCTGGGAACTGACCTCGATCACCTCGTTCCTGCTGATCGGCTTCGACCATGAAAGGCCGGCGGCGCGGCGGGCGGCGCTGCAGGCGTTGCTGGTGACCGGTGGCGGCGGCCTGTTCCTGCTCGCCGGCCTTTTGATGATCTGGAACATCGCCGACGTCACCCAGATGTCGCTGCTTCTGTCCTACGGCGACGTGGTGAAGGCGAGCCCCTATTACCTGGCGGCGCTGTTGCTCGTGCTGGTCGGCGCCTTCACCAAGTCGGCGCAGTTTCCCTTCCATGTCTGGCTGCCGAACGCCATGGAGGCGCCGACGCCGGTCTCCGCCTACCTGCATTCGGCGACGATGGTCAAAGCCGGCGTCTACCTGCTGATGCGGCTTTATCCCGCCATGGGCGGCACGCCGGTCTGGGAAATCCTGCTGCCCGTCTTCGGCGGCGGGACGCTGCTGACGGGGGCGCTGATGGCGCTGCGCCAGACCGACCTGAAGCTGATGCTCGCCTATACCACCGTCGCCTCGCTCGGGCTGCTGGTGCTGCTGGTCGGCTTTGGATCGCCCTATGCGATCGAGGCGGCGGTGCTTTATCTGGTCGGTCATTCCCTGTTCAAGGGGGCGCTGTTCATGGTTGCCGGCGCCATCGACCACGAGACGGGCACCCGCGATCTCACCCGCCTCGGCGGCCTGCGGCGGGTGATGCCGGTCACCTTCGCCGCCGCCCTGCTGGCGGCCCTGTCGATGGCCGGCCTGCCGCCGTTTTTCGGTTTCCTCGCCAAGGAGGAAATCTACCTGGCGCTCGCTGCCGGCAATCTCCGGTCCATTCTTTTCACCATCGTGGCGATCGCGGGCAATGCGCTGATGTTTGCCGCGGCCTTTGCCGTGGCGCTAAAACCGTTCCTCGGCGAAAGCCGCGAAACGCCCGGGCATCCGCATGAGGCGCCGGCCCTGATGTGGATCGGACCGCTGGTGCTGGCGCTCGCGGGACTGGCGGCGGCGCTGGTGTCGACGACCTTCCATGCCGCGATCTCCTCGCCGATGGCGAGCGCGGTGAGGGGTGAGGCGACGGCGATCGCGGTCTGCCCGATGCCGCATGTCGGCCTGCCGCTTGCCCTGTCGCTGGCGACCGTCCTGCTCGGGCTTGCCGCCTATCGGCTGCTCGACCGGCTGCGGGCGGCGCTGGCGCGGTTTTTCCAGGCGCTCGGGCCGGGACCGGACCAGGGGTTCGACGAGGTGCTCGATGCGCTGGTCGGATGTGCGGTGAAGGTGACGCGTTTCGTCCAGCCGGGCCGGCTGGATATCTACCTGTCCGTCACCTTCGCGGCGGTGGCCGCGGTGTTGCTGCTGCCGCTTTTCCTGTGGGGCGAGGCGCCGTCCGTGCCGGCATTTGCCTGGCCGTCGCTGCCCGAGCTCGCCATGCTGCTGATCGCGGTAATCGGGCTTGTCGCCGTGCTGGTGGCCGTCGACCGGCTGACGGCGATCGTGGCGCTCGGCATCCAGGGTTTTGCCGTCGCCGTGCTGTTCCTGCTGTTCGGCGCGCCGGATCTCGCCTTCACCCAGTTCATGATCGAGACGCTGTCGGTGGTCATCCTGGCGCTGGTGATGACGCGGCTCAGGCTGCACGCCTCCGACCGCCAGCCGGCCGGGCAGCGGCTGGCCGATGGCGCCGTCGCCCTCGGCTGCGGCCTCGGCCTCACCCTGATATTGCTGAAGGCGACCGAAGGGGTGTTCGACACGGCGCTCGGCGATTTCTTCGGCAGCTATTCCAAGGTGATCGCCCACGGCGCCAATGTCGTCAACGTCATCATCGTCGATTTCCGCGGCACCGACACGCTGGGCGAGATCGCCGTCGTGCTGGCCGCCGGCATGGCGATCCTGGCGCTCATCCGCCTGGGGACGGCGCACAAGCAAAGCGGCAAGTGACATCATGAACAGTCCGATCTTCAGAACCGTCGCTCCCTTCCTCACCAGCCTGATGCTGCTGTTTTCGCTGTTCGTGCTGCTGCGTGGGCACAATGCGCCGGGCGGTGGATTCATCGGCGGCCTGGTCGCCGTCGCCGCGCTGGCGATCTATGGCGCCGCCTGGGGTGTCGAGACGGTGCGGCGGGCGATCGTCGTCCATCCGCTGTCGCTCGCTGCCTTCGGGCTGTTCCTGTCCTGCATCGCCGGTTTTGCCTCGGCTGCGGCCGGCGTGCCGTTCATGACCGGCCTGTGGACGACCGTGCATCTGCTGGGCAGCGCGGTGGCGCTCTCCACCGTCATGCTGTTCGATCTCGGCGTCTACCTGGTGGTCGTCGGCGCGCTTCTCGCCATCGTCCTGGCGCTCGAAGAAGAGGAGGACGTGTGATGGAGGCATGGTTCTGCCTGCTGGCCGGGCTCTTCTTCGCCGCCGCGGTCTATCTCATCCTGTCGAAACATCTCATCCGCACGCTCATCGGCATCGTGCTGCTCGGCAATGCCGTCAACCTGACGCTGCTCGTGGCCGGGCGGCTGACGCGGGAGGTGCCGCCGATCATTGCCGACGGGCTCGATCGCCTGCCGGCCGATGCCGCCAATCCCCTGCCGCAGGCGCTGATCCTGACGGCGATCGTCATCTCGTTTTCGCTCTTCGCCTTTCTGCTGGTGCTGGCCTATCGCAGCTACCGGGTGCTCGGCACCGACGATACCGACAGGATGCGGTTTGCCGAACCGGTCGACGAGCCGGCGCCACCGAAAGGGTACTGACGCATGGCGGCATCTTCCGTGATCGATGTTTCCGCTGCATTTTCGGCCGGCCCGGCGACGGCGGCGCAATGGCTCGTCGTGCTGCCCGCCGCCTCCTGCCTGCTGCTGTCGGCGGTGCTGGTCATGCTGTGGCGCCAGCCGCGGCTGCAACAGCTGCTTGCCGTCGCGGGCCTCGCCTTCCTCGCCCTGATCGACCTCCGGCTGGTGCGGCAGGTGCTGGCGACGGGGCCGGTGACGATGGTGATGGGCCGCTGGCTGCCGCCCTTCGGCATCGCCTTTACCGCCGATCTCACCGGCGCGCTGATGGCGCTTGCCGCCGCACTCGTCGCCTTCGTTGTCTGCCTGTTCGCGGCGGGCGAGCGCGAAACCGCCGGTCGCGGCGACGGCTTCTACCCGATGCTGCTGATGCTGATGGCCGGCGTTTCCGGCGCCTTCCTGACTGGCGACATCTTCAATCTCTACGTCTGGTTCGAAGTCGTGCTGATCGCCTCCTTCGGGCTGATCGCGCTCGGGCCGGAACGGGCGCAGATCGACGGGGCGTTGAAATATGCGGTGCTGAACCTCGTCGCCACGACGCTGTTCCTCATCGCCGTCGGCATTCTTTATGCCGTCTTCGGCACGCTCAACATGGCCGATATCGTCATGAAGGCGCCGGATCTGCGCGAGACGGCGCCGCTGGTGACGCTGACGGCGCTGTTCTTCCTTGCCTTCGGCATGAAAGCGGCGGCTTTCCCGGTGAATTTCTGGCTGCCGGCCGCCTATCATACGCCGCGCCCGGCGGTGGCGGCGCTGTTTGCCGGGCTTCTGACCAAGGTCGGCATCTACGCACTGCTGCGTGTCACCGTCATGCTGTTCCCGCTGGAGCGCGAACAGCTGGAGCCGCTGATCGCCACCGTCGCCGTCGCCACCATGCTGACGGGCGGGCTCGGCGCGCTGGCGCAGAACGACATCCGCCGCATGCTCGGTTTCGTGGTCGTCGCCGGCATCGGCACCATGCTGGCGGGCCTTTCGCTCGGCGGTCCCGGCGGCATCGGCGGCGCGTTGTTTTACGCGCTGCATTCCATGGTGCTGATGACGGCGCTGTACCTCGCCATCGGCGAAGCCGGGCGGATCGGCGGCAGTTTTTCGCTTGCGGCCCTCGGCGGGCTGTATGGGCGGCATGCCGGCTTTGCCGGCCTTTGCCTTTGCCTGTTCTTCGCCGCATCCGGCCTGCCGCCGTTTTCCGGCTTCTGGCCCAAGGCGATGCTGGTCAAGGCGGCGCTGGATGTCGGCGCCTGGTGGCTGGCGGGCGCCATCCTGCTGTCGGGTTTCCTGCTGACCATCGCTTTCGGTCGCGTCTTCCTCATGGCTTTCTGGCGTCCGGCGAAGGAGACGGCACCGCCGGTGCTGGCGCTGCGCTGGCAGGCGGTGTGCCCGCTGCTCTTGCTGGCGGCGCTGGTCGTCGGTTTCGGCGCCTTTCCCGAACCGTTGCTGCGCACCGTCCAGGATGCGGCGATCACGCTGGACAATCCGCAAGCCTATCTCGGCTCCGTCTTCCCGCAGGAGGCCGTGCCATGAGACGCCTTGCGGCTCCGCTCATCCTTGCCGTCGTCTGGGCCGTGGTCACCGGCAGCGCCTCGCCGGCCAACCTGCTGCTCGGCCTCCTGCTGGCGATCCTCTGCCTCGGCGTCACCCGGCAGCATCGCGGCCGCGGCACGGTCGCCGTCCGCCCGGTGGCGCTCCTGCTGCTCGGCCTGGTCTTCCTGCGCGAACTGGCGCTGTCGGCGTGGTCCGTCGCCCTTGCCGTGCTGCGGCCGCGGCTCGACATCCGGCCCGCCATGGTCGCCTTTCCGCTACGCCTCAAGCGCGACTTCGAGATTGCGCTCCTGGCCAACTGCATCACGCTGACGCCGGGGACACTTTCGGTCGACGTCTCCGAGGATCGGCGGTTTCTCCACGTTCACGCGCTCGATTGCCGTGATCCGCAAGACCTCTGCCGCAGCATCGCCGAAACCTTCGAACGCCGGATCATGGAGGCCTTTCCCTGATGGCGCAGAGCATTCTTTCCGCCGCGATCATCCTCTCGCTCGGCCTGCTGACGCTGGCACTGCTGCTGACGGTGCTGCGGGTGGTGCGCGGCCCGACGCTTCCCGACCGCGTCGTGGCGCTCGACATGCTGGTTGCGGTGGCGATCGGCCTGATTGCCGTCATCGCCGTGAAGACGGGGTTCTTCCTCTATATCGACATCGCCATCGCGCTGGGCCTCGTCGGCTTCCTGGCGACGGTGGCTTTTGCGCGCTTCATTATGTCGCATCGGTATCGGGCCGCCACGGAGACCGCCGCGAAACCGCCGTCGGAAGCCGTGCACCGGGGAAACGCGCGACGAAACCGCCGGCCGCGGAGGCCACGGCGATGATGGCCGATACGCTCGCGCTGCTGTGCGCTTTCCTGCTGGTCGCCGGGTCCGCCTTCGCGCTGACGGCGGCGATCGGCATCAACCGCTTTCCGGATCTTTTCACGCGCATGCATGCGGCCTCGAAAGCCGGCACGGTCGGTTCGAGCCTGCTGCTTCTCGCGGCCGGCCTTTATTCGTGGGACGTCGCGGTGTTCCTGAGGGCGCTCGCCGGCATCGCCTTCCTGATCCTGACGGCGCCGGTCGCCGCCCATCTCCTGGCGCGCGCAGCAAAAGGATCCGGATATCGAATCAGCACGTTATCGGTGCGCGCCACTCATCGGGACAACAAGAAATAAGTATAATTCCGGCTTTTTCGGCCTTGCCGATTTGCAAGAATTGTTCTGTTTAGCTATTGCGCCAAGTTTGTGTTTTAAAACTTGATGCTTGCAACAATCGAGCAATGCTTAAAACTGGGATGGTAGATTTTGCAATTGGACTTTTCTGCGAATGATGATAATTCAAAAAAAATCGGAGTTCCGGTATTGATTTAGTTTTGTCCGCTTTCACCGATGGCCTTATCCGAGGGAAAGTCATGGATATGCAGGAGTTGGCGATGCCCAATCGTGGTGCATATTGTGGGGACAGCTTTAAAACAGTGCCGGGCGGCGAGACAGCCGGCTGTCGTTGAAGCCTAGGGGTGGGTTTCGGTGCAACATCTTGGTGTGTGCACCTGGCAGGCGGCTTTTTGTTGCGTATCCGAACTGATGGCGCTGCGTTTTGTGAAGAAGCGGGTGCTGGGCAAGGTTTTGAACAGGAGAATGAAAATGACAGACTCGGCTTATGACAGCAGCCCGGAATTGTTGGTGGAACTGACCGCCGACATCGTGGCTGCCTATGTCAGCAATCACGTGGTGCCGGTCGGAGAGCTTTCGAATCTCATTTCCGACGTGCATTCCGCCTTGAGCAACACCACGGCGCCGGCACCCGCCGTGACCGTGGTCGAAAAACAGAAGCCTGCGGTTTCGGTCCGCAAGTCGGTCCAGGACGACCAGATCACCTGCCTAGAATGTGGCGGTTCGTTCAAGTCGCTGAAGCGGCACCTGATGACCCATCACAACCTGTCTCCCGAAGAATATCGCGAAAAATGGGATCTCGCGCCCGATTATCCGATGGTCGCGCCGGCCTATGCCGAAGCGCGCTCGCGACTCGCCAAGGAAATGGGCCTCGGCCAGCGCCGCAAGCGCGGCAAATAATCCGCCGCGCCATGGCATGACACCGACCGGGCCTTTCGGCCCGGTTTTTTATTGCCTGGGGATAAAGTGAGGAAAAAAATCCCAAAATCCTTTTGAAATTCATAAATTTTTAAACAAAAACAACGGATGGTTGTGGCGGGGTGATTTCTTCCATCCCCGCATCTGCGTTAGGGTGTATGAATAAATTCCTATTTATGGGAGTTCGCCTGATGCCACATGAAAAAACGATCGACCTGATAGCCTTGTCCGGAGCCGGTGGGAACGGGGACGATGCGCCCGCCGGGCCGGGACAGATGCCGGCGTTGCGCCCGGCGGCCCTGCCGGTCCGCACCATATGCCGCATCGTCCGGCAGGTGGCCGCGGAAATGCTGATGCTCGCTTCCGACCGGGTGCAGATGCGTCGCGACCGCCGCCGTGCCAACTGCCACGTCCGCCAGATCGCCATGTATGTCTGCCATGTGGCGCTCGGCATTTCGCTGAGCGATATCGGCCAGGCCTTCGGCCGCGACCGGACGACGGTCAGCCATGCCTGCGGCGTGGTGGAGGACAGGCGCGACGATCCGGCCTTCGACGATTTCGTCTCGGCGCTGGAGCGTATTTCCACCTCGGTGTTCATCCAGTCCGGAGCCATCGCCCATGAGTGATCTGTTGCCCGATGCCGCGGAGCGGAGAGATATCGTCCGGCTGTTGCGTTTCCTTGGCCGCCAGCGGGCGGATATCGGCGTGGCTGCCTCCGCCGGCGAGGCCCTGCTGCGGCGCGAGGACGGCACCGAGCGCGTCTTCGGTAGCGATGTGTTGCGCCAGGCGGCGGCGCTCGGGCTTGTCCGCCGCGAAGGCTTGCGGCTCGTGGCCACCGGCGATGCCCGGACGTTCCTGCGGCGGTCGATGGCGGAAGGGGAAGAGGTGTTTCTCGAGCAGCATCGCGATGTTTCCGTCGCGACGACGCAGGTGGAGGGCGTGCGCCAGCCGGTGCGTATCAACCATGCGGAATCGCCGCTCGGCCTGCTGGCGCGCCTGAAGGGGCGGCAGGGAGAGGCGTTCCTGCCGCCGGAAGCCATAAGCGCCGGCGAGCGGCTGCATGCCGATTTTACCCGCGGGCAGTTGCAGCCGAAGATCACCGCCTCCTGGGAGCCGCGATTGGCGAGCCGAAGCCGCGGGGATCGCGGCGGGGCGGCGGATCTGGGCGACAGCGCGCTGGCCGCCCGCAGGCGCGTGGCCCGCGCCGTCGAGGCCATGGGGCCGGAGCTTTCCGGCGTGGCGCTCGATGCCTGCTGCTTTTCCAAGGGGCTGGAACTGATCGAACGCGAACGGCAATGGCCGGCGCGCTCTGCCAAGCTGAT
>ERZ778022.3412-NODE-3412-length-14972-cov-4.760944_pt1 | contig 14972 bp, 15 predicted proteins | sample MGYA00375752_ERZ778022 | MGnify/ENA primary metagenome ERZ778022 (study PRJEB29350, sample SAMN05389826) | bioreactor metagenome | isolation source: Thiocyanate bioreactor | place: South Africa: University of Cape Town | collected 2014-04-04 ... | reverse complement strand
CCTCGTCCGGTTCGATTGCGCCGCCGATCAGCTTGAGCAAGGTCGTCTTGCCCGCGCCGTTGCGGCCGATCAGCGCCAGCCGGTCGCGCTCGCCGATATAGAGGTTCAGGCCGCGGAACAGCCAGCCATGGCCCTGGACGAGACCGAGATTTTCGTAAGCGAGGACAGGTGCAGCCATGCGCGCCACCTAGGGGCCCGCGACGGGCCCGGCAAGTTACCGCCGGCTGAAGCGTGCGTTCAGGGGCTATTCAATGCCCGGACCCTATGCCATCTGCCATGAAGATGTTGGTGACGCCCATCCTTTGCGCCTGTCTGGCGGCGTTCGCGCCCGCCGGGACTGCGGCTGCGCAGCCGGATGGGCATCAGGATTCGGACGGCCGCCCCCGGCGCCAGGCCGGGCCGCCGCTCTCGGTACGCGAGATCGAGCGTCGCGTGGTGCCGCGGTTGCCCGGGGCCCAATATCTCGGTTTCGACTATGATCCCGCAACGGAAGTTTACACGCTGAAGTTCCTGCGCAATGGATCGGTGATCTGGGTGGACGTCGACGGCCGGACCGGCGCGATCGTCCGCAAAACGGGCGATTAGGGCCCGGCGAGGGGAATGACATGCGACTGCTGATCGTCGAGGATGAGCCGAACCTGGGGCAGCAGCTCCGCAACGCGCTGGAAGGCGCGGGCTATGCGGTGGATCTCGCCACCGATGGCGAGGAGGGCCTCTATCTCGGCTCCAACGAGCAATATGACGCGATCATCCTCGATCTCGGCCTGCCGGAGATCGACGGGCTGACCGTGCTCGACCGCTGGCGCAAGGAAGGCAAGACCACCCCGGTCCTGGTGCTCACCGCGCGCGACAGCTGGTCGGACAAGGTGGCCGGCCTCGATGCCGGCGCCGACGACTATGTCGCCAAGCCGTTCCAGACCGAGGAACTGATCGCCCGGCTGCGCGCCCTGATCCGCCGCGCCTCGGGCAATGCCTCCGCCGAGCTGACCGCGGGCGACATCCGGCTCGACACGCGCTCGGGCAAGGTCACGCGCGGCGGCGAGCCGGTGAAGCTGACCGCCCAGGAATACAAGCTGCTCAGCTACCTGCTCCACCACAAGGGCAAGGTGGTGAGCCGCACCGAGCTGATCGAGCATATCTACGACCAGGATTTCGATCGCGATTCGAACACGATCGAAGTCTTCGTCACGCGCATCCGCAAGAAGCTGGGCGCCGATGTGATCACCACCATCCGGGGCCTGGGCTACAGCCTGGAAGAGCCGGCCGACGCCGGAGCGGATGGCACGGCTCGCTCAGACTCTAGGCGGGCGGCGCCGGCGCCTGTTCGGTCGGCCCCTCACCGAGCCGGAGCCCGTCGCGCCGGGCGAGGTGCCGTCGCGCCACTATATGCGCACCACCGGATCGGTGAGCCGGCGCATGCTGCTGGTCGCCACCGCCTGGATCATGCTGCTGCTCGTCGGCGGCGGCATCGCGCTCGACCGGGTGCTGGTGACCACCGTCACCAAGAATTTCGACGATCAGCTCGACTATCTGCTCAAGGCGATGATCTTCTCCGCCGAGCTCGACCAGAATGGCGACGTGATGCTCAACCGCGAGCTCGCCGACCAGCGCTTCCTCGAATATAATTCCGGCGCCTATTGGCAGATCAGCGGCAAGGGCCACGAAGCCTTCCCCTCGCGCTCGCTCTGGGACCAGAAGCTCAAGGTCGACCAGCAGCACAGCGACACCAACGTGCACGTCTATGACAGCCGCCAGCTTCCCGGCCAGCTGCTGCGCGTCGCCGAGCGCGACGCCGTGCTGCCGGGATCGAACGTGCGCTGGCGCTTCCAGGTGGCGCAGAGCCGCGAGACGCTGGACGGGCAGATCGCCCAGCTGCGCCGCACCCTGGTGCGCAGCTTCGTGCTGCTCGGGCTCGGCCTGGTCATCATGGTGGCGCTGCAGACCTGGTACGGGCTGCTGCCGCTGCGCCGGGTGCGCCAGGAGATCGCGCGGCTGCGCGCCGGCGAATCGACGCGCGTCGAAGGCGCGATGCCCGCCGAAGTCGCGCCGATGGTCGAGGAGCTCAACGCGCTGGTCGAGCATAACGACCGCCAGGCCGAGGAGGCCCGGCGCCATGCCGGCAACCTCGCCCATGCGCTCAAGACGCCGCTGAGCGTGATCATGAACGCGGCGGCCGCCGGCCAGCCCGACCTTGCCCAGGCCGTGATCCGCGAGGCGCGCACGATGCGCCGCCAGATCGACCATCACCTCGCCCGCGCCCGCGCCGTCGGCCGCCGCGGCTCGGCGCACAGCCGCGCCCAGGTCTGGCCGTCGATCGAGGCGGTCGAGCGTGCGGTCGCCCGGCTCTATCCGAATGTCCGCATCGACATCGACGGACAGAAGGACCTGGTCGCCCATATCGAGCGGCAGGACCTGGACGACCTGCTCGGCAACCTGGTCGAGAATGCCGCCAAATATGGCGGCGGCAGCGTGTTCATCACCGCCGGGGTGCAGGCCGGGTTCGTCGAGATCCTCGTCGAGGACGACGGCCGCGGCATCCCCGAGGCCGATCGCATCCGCATCTTCGATCGCGGCGTGCGGCTGGACAGCGGCAAGCCCGGCACGGGCCTGGGCCTCGCCATCGTGCGCGACGTCGCCGAAATCTATGACGGCACCGTCAGCCTCGAGGAAAGCGAGGATCTGGGCGGCCTGCTCGTGCGCCTGCGCCTGCCCGCCGCCAGCTGAGGCGATTGCAACAAACTGAAATTCGGCTGCGACGAACCGGACGCAGAGCGTTCGCGAACTCGCGGATTGCCCTCTTTTGTCCGTCGGGTCACGTGGCGGCGCCGGTTTCTGGGGCCGGCGCCGCCCAATCGCGATCCGCCGCCATATAGTCCTTTGTTTACAACATATTAGCACTCATGTGCTAGACTCCGCTCCGGGGATTGTAGACGCGAAGGACCAGCGATGACTTCCATTTCCTCGATAGCGCAGCGGATGGATGCGCGGATCGCGGCGGCGGCCTCGGCCGGCACGATCAGCGCCGACGATCGGGATGCGCTGCGCGGCGCGCTCGGCACGATCGATTCCAGCCTCGCCTCGGATCATCCCGGTAGCGGTACGGGCGGCATGAAGGGCCGGATCGACGGACTGATCGACGCGCAGACGAGGCGCGGCGCGCTGACCGACGACCAGGCGGCCGAGCTCAGGCGCTTCTTCGCGGAGGGGCCCGATGGCGGCCCCGGCAGCCCGCCGCCATCGGGCGACGAGATCCCGGGCGACGACACCGGCACCCCGATCAGCGAAGCCGCGGCGCGCCGGCTCGATGCGATGTCCGCCTTCCTCCAGAAGCTGCGCGACGCCGCCGCGTCGGGCACCACCACCTATGGCGGCAATGCCGGGACGCGAGGCAATGGCGATTCGGCGACCGGCTGGGTGATCGACCGGCAGGCGTGATCGCCTGCCACGATGCGTCATGCCCCGCTCAAATCGGCCTAGAGCCCCCGCATCGCCTCGGTGGCGAGCGACAGGCTCTTCCTGCGGGCCTGGTGATCGAACATCGCGCTGGTGAGCATCAGCTCGTCGGCGCCGGTGCGGGCGATGAAGGCGGCGAGCTGCGCGCGCACCCTGTCCGGCCCGCCGATCGCACTTGCCGACAGCACCTGATCGAGCATCGCATTGCCATGCCCGCCCAGCGTTTCGCGATAGCCCTGCACCGGCGGCGGCAGCTGGATGCCCTTGCCGGTGGTGCGGATCGCGACAAAGGCCTGTTGCTGCGAGCTGGCGAGATACTCCGCCTCCGCATCGGTATCGGCGGCGAAGACGCTGAAGCCCAGCATCAGATGCGGCTTCTCCAGTGCCGCGGAGGGGCGGAAGTTGCGGCGATACGCGTCGATCGCCTCGTCGAGCAGCCCGGGCGCGAAATGCGAGGCAAAGGCATAGGGCAGCCCCAGCATCGCCGCGAGCTGCGCGCCGAACAGGCTGGAGCCGAGAATCCAGATATCGACCTTCGCTCCCGCGCCCGGCGTGGCGCGGATGCCGGTGCGGCCATCATCGGCGAAATAGCTCTGCAGCTCGGCCACGTCGCGCGGGAACTCGTTGCCGTCGCTGCCCAGGCCCCGGCGGATCGCGGCGGAGACGCGCTGGTCCGATCCCGGCGCGCGGCCGAGGCCGAGATCGACCCGGCCGGGGAAGAGCGCGTCCAGCGTGCCGAACTGCTCGGCCACCTGCAGCGGCGCATGGTTGGGCAGCATGATCCCGCCCGCGCCGACCCGGATCGTCGAAGTCGCCTGGCCGACATGCGCGATCACCACCGCGGTGGCGGCGCTCGCAATGCCGTCCATCCCGTGATGCTCGGCCACCCAGTAGCGGGTGAAGCCGAGCCCTTCGACATGGGCGGCCAGATCGGCGGCGTTGGCAAGGGCCTGGGCGGCGTTCCCGCCCTGGACGATGGGAACGAGGTCGAGCAGGGAATAGGCAGTCATGGAGCGCCAGATGGGGAGGCCCAGCACGCTCTGCCATAAAGTTTTCATCGTCGCCGCCGAAGCAATCATCCGTCGCCGCGGCTCATATCCGTCGCCCCGGCGAGAGAAGCCTTGATAGCCCGGCCCGCTCGGCCTAACCGCCCCGGACATGGACCCCGCCCTGTCGCACATCCGCAACTGGATCTTCGATCTGGACAACACGCTCTACCCGGTGAGCGCCAACCTGTTCGCGATGATCGACGCGCGGATCGGCCAGTATGTCCAGAACCTCCTCGGGCTCGACGCAGCCGAGGCGCACAAGGTGCAGAAGGGCTATTTCCACGCGCACGGCACCACGCTGGCCGGGCTGATGGCCGAGCACGGCACCGATCCCCACCATTATCTGGCGGACGTGCACGACGTCGACATGAGCGTGCTCGAAGTGAACGAGACGCTGGTCGCGGCGCTCGCCCGCCTGCCCGGCCGCAAGCTCGTCTTCACCAACGGCGACGCCCCCTATGCGACGCGGGTGCTCGACAGGCTCGGCCTGGGCGCCACTTTCGAGGCGATCCACGACGTCCATGCGACCGGCTATCGCCCCAAGCCGGATCCGTTGGCCTATCGGGGCCTGTGCGACGCGTACGGCCTCGACCCGGCGCACAGCCTGTTCGTCGAGGACATGGCGCGCAACCTGGAGCCCGCCAAGGCGATCGGCATGACCACGGTGTGGATCGACAATGGCTCCGAACAGGCGCCCGACACGGAGCGCGGCTTCATCGACTATACCGTCAACGATCTCGGAGCCTGGCTCCACAGCATCCTGGAGACTTCCGAATGACCGACCTGCAGACGACCATCGACGCCGCCTGGGAAGACCGCGCCAATCTGGGCTTCGGCACCGAGGGCGCGGTACGCGAGGCGGTGGCCGAGGCGCTGAACCTGCTCGACCGTGGCGAAGCGCGCGTCGCCGAGCCGGTTTCGGATGGCTGGCAGGTCAACCAGTGGCTGAAAAAGGCGGTGCTGCTCAGCTTCCGCCTCAACGACAACCAGGTGATCCAGGGCCCGGGCGGCGCCAACTGGTTCGACAAGGTGCCGTCGAAGTTCGCCAATTGGGGCGAGGACGCGTTCCGCCAGGCCGGTTTCCGCGCCGTGCCCGGCTCGGTCGTCCGCCACGGCGCGCATATCGCCAGGGGTGCGGTGCTGATGCCGAGCTTCGTCAATATCGGCGCCCATGTCGGCGAGGGCACGATGGTCGACACCTGGGCCACCGTGGGCAGCTGCGCGCAGATCGGCCGGAACGTCCATCTGTCGGGCGGCGTCGGCATCGGCGGCGTGCTCGAGCCGCTCCAGGCTGATCCGGTGATCATCGGCGACGGCGCCTTTATCGGCGCGCGCGCCGAAGTGGCCGAGGGCGTGCGCGTCGGCGAAGGCGCGGTGCTCTCGATGGGCGTCTATCTCGGCGCCTCGACCAAGATCATCGACCGCGCCACCGGCGAAGTGCATCGCGGCCATGTCCCGCCCTATTCGGTGGTGGGGCCGGGCGCGATCCCGGGCGGGGCCGGCAGGCCCGGCCTCTATTGCGCGGTGATCGTGAAGACGGTGGACGCGCAGACCCGCTCGAAGACCGGGATCAACGAGCTACTGCGCGACTGATCCTCGCCGGATGCCGGTCACGGTGCCCGCCATGCGCAACCCATGGGCGGGGTCGGCGGCGACCGATCGGCGGCGCGCATGCGCACGAATGCCGTCCCCTTGCCCCGGGGACGGTAGAAGCGGCGGGTGATGCCGGTCAGGTCGGCGGATCGATCGCGCCGCGGGCGAACGGCCGGAAAGGGCCATGGCGCGACCCCGCCCCGCTCGATCGCTAGGGCCACGAAAACGGATGCAGGGGCCACCGCCAGGCGATATGCCGGGGCATGACCGAAAGCATGACCTATGGGCGCTATCTCGCCCTCGACCAGCTGCTCGCAGCCCAGCATCCGCTGTCGGACCGGCATGACGAGCTGCTCTTCATCATCATCCACCAGACCAAGGAACTCTGGCTCAAGCAGATGATCGCCGAGCTGCGCGCGGCGCTCGATCTGGTCCGCGCCGACAAGCCGGTGGAAGCATATAAGTCGCTCGCCCGGGTCAGCCGCATCCAGGCGGTGATGACGCTCAGCTGGGACGTGCTCGCGACGATGACGCCCACCGACTATACGCGCTTCCGCGAAGTGCTGGGCACCAGCTCGGGCTTCCAGTCGGACCAGTTCCGCGCGGTCGAGACGATGCTGGGCCTGCGCGGCGGCGGCGTGCCGGGGCCGCTCACCACGCAAGTCGCGGCGCTGCCCAGCCTGTGGGACGAAGCGAATGCCGCGCTCGCCCGCGCTGGCTTCGCCGTGCCGCCCGAGGCGCTGGAGCGCGATTGGCGCAAGCCCTATGTACCCAGCAAGGCAGTCGAGGATGCCTGGGCCGAAGTCTATCGCGACACCACGCGCTGGTGGGAGCTGTACCAGCTCGCCGAGAAGCTGGTCGATATCGACGATGCGCTCTCCACCTGGCGGCACAAGCACGTCATCACCGTGAGCCGGGTGATCGGCATGAAGCCCGGCACCGGCGGCACGCCCGGCGTCCCCTATCTCGAATCGACGCTGGCCAAGCGCGCCTTCCCCGAACTCTGGACGCTGCGGACCCAGCTGTGACGGGCTACAAGCACCTGTTCCAGCGCGCGCTGGCGGCGGCGCCCGAGCGGCTGCACTTCGCCGCGCATTCGCATCATCTGTGGCCCGATGCCTCCTATGTCGGCCAGCTCGCCGCCTGGGAGGACGGCGTGCGCCTTGCCGACCGCAAATGGGAGCGGGTGATGGGCGAGATCTGGCCCGCGGCCCAGGCGCATGTCGCGGCCGAACTCGGGCTGCCCGATCCGGGCACCCTGGTGTTCGCTCCGAACACCCATATGCTGCTGCTCGCCATCGCCTCGGCGCTGCCGCGCCGGCCGCTGCGCATCCTTGCCAGCGACGGCGAGTTCCACAGCTTCCGCCGTCAGGCCGCGCGCTGGGAGGAAGCGGGCACGGCGATCGTCGAACGCGCGCCGCTGGACCGGATCGCCGAGCACGCGAAGGCGGGCGGGCACGACCTGATCTTCGTCAGCCAGGTCCAGTTCGGCACCGGCCATGTGCTGAAGGACATCGCCGCGCTCGCCGCGCTCGCCCGGCCCGACGGCCCCTGGGTGGTGATCGACGGCTATCACGGCTTCATGGCGCTGGAGACCGACCTGTCGGCGGTGGCCGACAAGGTCTTCTACCTCGCCGGCGGCTATAAATACGCCATGGCCGGAGAAGGCTGCGCGTTCCTCCACGCCCCGCCCGGCTTCGGCCCGCGGCCGGAAGTCACCGGCTGGTATGCCGAGTTCGAGGACCTGTCGCTGCCGCCGGGCAGCATCGGCTACGCCCCGGACGGCCGCCGCTTCCTGGGCGCGACCTTCGATCCCTCGGGCATCTACCGCTTCGTCGCGGTGCGCGACATGCTGCGTGAGGAAGGCCTCACCACCGCGGCGATCGCGGCGCATGTCGACGGCCTGCGCGCGCAACTGCTCGCCGGCCTGCCGATCGCGGCCGAGCTGCTCAATCCGGGCAGCCCCGCGCGCTTCCTGGCGCTCCGCTCCCCGAACGCCCAGCGCTGGAAGGCCGTGCTGGAAGCCGAGGAAGTGATCACCGATGTGCGCGGCGACGTGCTGCGCATCGGCTTCGGCCTCTACCAGGACGCGCGCGACGTGGTGCGGCTGATCGAGGCGCTTTCCGAACTCCGCTAGAAAAAGCGGCCGGGCGGGCAATGCGCGGCCCTGCCCGGCCGTGAGGAAGTTCAGCGGCGCGCGACTCGCGCGGCGCCCCAGCGAGCGGCCAGCTGGCGGCCGACGTCGCGCTCGACCGTGGCGCGGCAGCGCTGGATCCGGCCCACTTCGTCCTGGTCGGCGCCCGCATAGGAACCGCAGACCTGCTCGGTCGCGGCGGCGAGGCGGCGGTCGAGCGCGGCGCGCCCGGCGGCGCTGTTCAGGTCGAGATCGGCATGGCGAACGGTGGCGCTTCGCTCCGGCCGGCCCTCGGCCAGGGCAGGGACGGCGAGCAGCGTGGCGGCGGCGAGGGCGGCGATGAACCTGGGCATGTCTGGCTCCCTTCCATGGGGATTTCCGGCATCGTGCCGGGACCTCGATCTGATCGCCCGGAAAGCGCCCGGCAGAGAGGATGACGAGCCGATGAAGAGCTGATGAAATGCCGATGATTCGCCGATAGGGTGGCGCGCGAAGCGAAATACGGAGATGGGAGGGGCGTGGAGGGCCGCATCGATCTGGCACATGAAGCGGCGTTTCGGCTGGGCGGGCTCGAAGTGCGCCCGGCGCTGCGCCAGCTCGCCCGCGACGACGGCACCGAGGAAGTGCTCGAACCGCGGGTGATGCAGGTGCTCGTCGCGCTCGCCAGGGCAGACGGCGCGATCCTGAGCCGTGACGACCTGACTCGCTCGTGCTGGGAGGGGCGCGTCGTGGGCGAGGACGCGATCAATCGCGTGATCTCGCGCCTGCGCCGCGCCGCCGAGGGGATCGGCCAGCGCAGCTTCCGGATCGAGACGGTCACCAAGGTGGGCTACCGGCTGGTGCGCGCGGGCGATGCCGCCGATCTTCCCATATCGCGCGACGCCGCGCTGGAGGGGATGCGCACCGAACTGCGCCGCCTGAAGCTCGATCGGCGCGCGATGTTCACCGGGGCCGGCGTGGCGCTGGCCGCGCGCGGCGGGTTCCTCGCCTGGCGCCGCTTCGGCACGGCGCCCTCCGTGCCGGGGCAGCAAAAACCGCCCGAGGACATTGCGCCACTGATGATCCAGGCGCAGATGGCGATGACCCAGGGCACGGTGGAGGGCAGCAACCAGGCGATCGGCCTGCTGCGCCGCGTGGTGCTGCTGCGGCCCGACTATGCCGATGGCTGGGGCCTGCTCGCCCTATCCTACTCGGCGGCGGCGGTCGGCTGGCCGCAACGGTTCGAAGCGGACATGCGCACCCGCGCCGCCGAGGCGCGTCGCCGCGCGCTGGCGCTCGATCCCCGCAATGCCTATGCCCTCGCCGCGGAGGGGCTGGGCAAGCCGGTGCTCGGCAACTGGCTCGCCGCCGAGCGCGGGCTGCGCACCAGCCTCGCCCAGCATCCCGGCAACGAGATGCTGACCAGCGCGCTGGCCGGCATGATGCTGGGCGTGGGCCGCTGCGCGGAGGCCGCCAACCTGCTGGACGGGATCTGGAGGCGCATGCCGCCCAATCCGGGCCTCGCCTATACGCACATCCAGACCCTGTGGGCCACCGGCCGGCTCGACGAAGCCGACAAGGCGATGGACGATGCGGTCGCGCTGTTCCCCACCCATTTCGCGGTGTGGTTCACGCGCTTCTACGTGCTGATGTATACCGGCCGCGCGCGCGAGGCGATCGCGCTGGGCGAAAATCGCGAGACGCGCCCGACCGGCATCCCCGACTGGAATTTCGAACAGGTGCTGACGGTGGCGCGCGCGATGCTCAGCCGGGCACCGCGCGATATCGACGCCGCCGTCGCCGCTGCGCTCGAAGGCGCGCATCGCGGCGCGGGCTTCGCCGAGAACGGCATGCAGTTCCTGTCCGCGCTCGGCCGGCCGGACGAGGCCTTTGCCGTCGCCGACGCCTATTTCTTCGCCCGCGGCTTCGATCCGGGCGAGCTGCGCTTTTCCACCGAACAGGGCACCTATACGCGGCGCAGCGCTCGGCGCACCCATATGCTGTTCCTGCCCTCGACCACGGCGATGCGCGCCGATCCGCGCTTCCTGCGCCTTGCCGAGGAGATCGGGCTGGTCCGCTACTGGAAGGACGCGGGCGTGCGACCCGACTATCAGGCGACGGGCTGAATCCCCAGCCGGGGGATCTCGATCGCCGGGCAGCGATCCATCACCACCTTGAGGCCCGCCGCCTCGGCACGGGCGGCAGCTTCGGCGTTGATCACGCCCAATTGCATCCACACCGCCCTGGCGCCGGCAGCGATCGCCTCGTCCACCGCCTCGCCGGCGGCCTGGGGGCGGCGGAAGATGTCGATCAGGTCGATCGGCTCGCCGATCTGGGAGAGCGCGCGGAACACGAACTCGCCATGCACATGCTCGCCGGTGATCTGCGGATTGACCGGGATCACGCGGTAGCCCTGGCGCTGGAGAAAGGCCATCACGCCATAGCTCGGCCGATCGGGCCGATCGGATGCGCCGATCATCGCGATGGTGCGCACGCTCTCCAGCAGCGCCCTGATGTCCTCGTCCCGCGTCAGCGGCATCGCTTCATCCTTTCAGCCAGTCGTCCACCCGCCCCGCCAATCCGGCAAACAGCTGGGCCGCGGGTCCGTTCCCCGCGGCCGGCGGCTCGCCCGCGTCGGAAGCGGCGCGGATCGCCATCTCGAGCGGCACGCGGCCGAGGAACGGAATGCCGAGCTTCGCCGCCGCCGCCTCGGCGCCGCCCGCCCCGAACGGATCGGAGACTTCGCCGCAATGCGGGCAGGCATAGCCCGACATGTTCTCGATCAGGCCGATCACCGGTACGCCGGCCTTGTTGAACAGGTCGATCGCCCGGGTGGCGTCGATCAGCGCCAGGTCCTGCGGCGTCGAGACGATCACCGCGCCTGCCGGCTTGTGCTTCTGGATCATCGTGAGCTGCACGTCGCCGGTGCCCGGCGGCAGATCGAGCACCAGCAGCTCGGCATCGCCCCAATCGGCATCGACCAGCTGGCCGAGCGCGCCGCCCGCCATCGGCCCGCGCCAGGCGATCGCCTGCCCCTCGGCCACCAGCCCGCCCATCGACAGCATCGGCACGCCGAAACGGGTCTCGACCGGCAGCAACACTTTCTCACGCGCCTGGGGCCGCACGCCCTCCACGCCCATCAGCCTCGGCTGCGAGGGGCCGTAGATGTCGGCATCGACCAGCCCGACCCGGCGCCCGCGCGCGTGCAGCGCGATGGCGAGGTTGGCCGCGACGGTCGACTTGCCCACTCCGCCCTTGCCGCTCGCCACCGCGATCAGCCGCCGGGTGCGGCGCTCGCTGGTCATCAGCACGCGCACCGCGTCGATCCCCGGCAGGGCGGCAGCGGCGGCGCGGACATCGGCTTCGAGCTCTGCGCGCGCGGCTTCGCCGAGCCCGGTCACGTCGAGCACGATGCTGGCGCGGGCCCCTTCGAGACGGGCAGTGGCACGGCCGGCGGAGACGGGTTCGAGCGCGGCCGCAAGGGCTTCATTGTCGGTCATCGCGTGCCAGATAGGCGCACAATCGCCGCGCGCCACTGTAAATCCGCGCGCACGCCCCTATAAAGGCGCAATGGCAAACCTGATGAGCTGGCTGGGCAAGGCCGGTATTCTGCAGAACGAAGCCCCCAAGAGCCCCTGGGGCTCCGGCGGCGGCAGTGGAAATGGCGGTGGCTCGGGCGACGGCAAGGGCGGCTCCGGCGGCGGGCCGCGCAACCCCTGGTCCTTCCCGCCCGAGGGGCGGCGCCCCCGCTCCGGCGGCGGCGATGGCGGCGGTGGCGGCCTGTTCGAAGAGCTGTTCCGCCGCGCGCGCGGCGGCGGCTTTCCCGGAGCGCCGGGCGGCGCCCGGCTCTGGGCCCTGGTGATCGTCGGCCTGTTGCTGATCTGGGTGATCTTCACCAGCTTCCACACGATCGGCCCGCGCGAGCGCGGCGTGGTCACCACGCTCGGCCGCTATACCGGCACGCTCGATTCGGGCGTGAAGTTCACGTTGCCGGCACCGATCCAGATGGTCGACGTCGTCGATGTCGGCAGCGTGCGCACCGAGAAATTCCCCGAGAGCGGCGCCAACCTGATGCTCACCGGCGATCAGAACATCGTCGACCTCGCCTATTCGGTGAACTGGTATATCACCGACGCTGCCGACTATTCCTTCCAGATCAAGGATCCGAAGGAAACGGTGAAGGATACCGCCGAGAGCGCGATGCGCGCGGTGATCGCCACCACCACGCTCACCGAGGCGATCGGCGAGGGCCAGGGCAGGATCTCGTCCGACGTGCAGGCGGCGATGCAGAAGATCCTCGACGAATATCATGCCGGCATCCGCGTCCAGAGCGTCGCGCTCACCAAGGCCGCCGCGCCCGAGCAGGTGGACGACGCCTTCAAGGCGGTCCAGGCCGCGCAGCAGGGCGCCCAGGGCGCACGCAACAATGCCAATGGCTACGCCCAGCAGGTGATCGCCGTCGCGCAGGGCGAGGCCGCCGAGTTCGACAAGATCTACGAGCAGTACAAGACCGCTCCCCAGGTCACGCGCCGCCGCCTCTATTACGAGACGATGGAGCAAGTGCTCGCGCGCACCAACAAGACGATCGTCGAGGCGCCCGGCGTCACCCCCTATCTGCCGCTGCCGGGGATCCGCCCCGATGCCGGCAAGGCCCAGCAGGGAGACCAGAAATGACCTGGCTGCGCAGCCCCATCGGCATCGCCGTCGCGCTCATCGTCGCGGTCATCGTGATGATGAGCACCGTCGCGATCGTGCCCGAGACCAAGCAGGCGGTGATCCTGCGGCTCGAACAGCCCAAGCGCGTGGTCAATGCCTGGCGCTCGGGCGAGACGTTCGGCCGCACCAATGCCGGGCCGATCTTCCGCATTCCGTTCATCGACCGGATCGTCTGGGTCGACAAGCGCGTGCTCTCGGTCGACCTGCCCAACGAGCCGGTGCTCTCCACCGACCAGCTGCGGCTCCAGATCGATGCCTATGCCCGCTTCCGCGTCACCGATCCGCTCAAGATGGTCGTCTCCATCGGCACCGAGGAGCGCGCGCGCGACCAGCTCCAGCCGCTGTTCCGCTCGGCGCTGCGCAACGAGCTCGGCAAGCGTCCCTCGGCGGTGCTGCTCAGCCCGGAGCGCGGCCAGGTGATGGACAATATCCAGGGCGCGCTCCAGCAGCTCGCCGCGCAATATGGCGTCTCCATCGTCGACGTGCGGATCAAGCAGACCGAGCTTCCCTCGGGCTCGCCGCTCGACAGCGCGTTCGAGCGGATGAAGACGGCGCGCTACCAGGAAGCCAAGACGATCGAGGCCCAGGGCATGAAGGACGCGCAGATCATCCGCGCCAACGCCGACGCCCAGGCCGCGCAGATCTATGCCCAGGCCTTCAACAAGGATCCGGAATTCTATGATTTCTGGCGCGCGATGCGCTCGTATCGGACGACGTTCCTGAATACCGATCCGGCCAAGGGCGATACGTCGATCATCCTGTCGCCGAACAATTCCTATCTGAAGGAATTCATGGGGCAACGATGAGCCTTTCGATCCGTTCATATTCAATCGCCGTTCAGCATTTCGGCGCAAATATTCCGTTCGAACGCTTTTCCTTCGTCTGAGAGGACCGACTCACGTGCGTTACGCTTACGCTCTCACTACCGCCATCCTGCTGAGCGGCGCCGCCGCGACGATGACGCTCAACCAGCCGGCCGGTGCGCAGACCGCGCAGAACGAGCCCGGCGCGATCCAGGCCGCCGCGCCCAAGGCCGGTGCGCCGATGAGCTTCGCCGACATGGTCGCCAAGCTGCAGCCGGCGGTCGTCAACATCTCGACCACGCAGCGCGTGACGATGAACGCCAATCCGTTCGCCGGCACGCCGTTCGAGGCATTCGGCGGCGGCAACCAGCCGGTCACGCGCCAGGCCGAATCGCTCGGCTCGGGCTTCCTGATCTCGGCCGACGGCTATGTCGTGACCAACAATCACGTCATCTCGGCGGGCGCGCGCGGCGCCACCGTCGAATCGATCACGGTCACCCTGCCCGACAAGCGCGAGTTCAAGGCCAAGCTGATCGGCAACGACGCGCAGTCGGACCTCGCCGTGCTCAAGATCGAAGGCACCAACCTGCCCTTCGTGAAGTTCGGCGATTCGACGAGCGCCCGGGTGGGCGACTGGGTCGTCGCGATCGGCAATCCGTTCGGGCTGGGCGGCTCGGTTACCGCCGGCATCGTCTCGGCGCTGCACCGCGTCACCGGCCAGGGCGGCGCCTATGACCGCTTCATCCAGACCGACGCCTCGATCAATCGCGGCAATTCGGGCGGCCCGATGTTCGACATGAACGGCAATGTGATCGGCATCAACTCGCAGATCCTGTCGCCCACCGGCGGCAATGTCGGCATTGGTTTCGCCATTCCGTCCGAGCAGGCCGTGACGATCATCGAAACGCTGCGCAGCGGCCAGACGGTGAAGCGCGGTTATCTCGGCATCCAGATCAGCCCACTGTCCGAAGACATGGCCGATTCGCTCGGCCTGCCCAAGAAGCGCGGTGAGTTCGTGCAGGGCGTCGAGCCCGGCAAGGGCGCCGACAAGGCTGGCATCAAGGCTGGCGACGTCATCCTCACCGTCAACGGTCGCACCGTGACGCCGGATGAGAGCCTCTCCTACATCGTCAGCAACCTCCCGATCGCCACCAAGGCGCCGATCGAGCTGATCCGCAACGGCAAGCGCATGACCGTGACGGCTGAAATCGGCCAGCGTCCGCCCGAAGAGGAGCTGGCGAACTT
>ERZ778022.3406-NODE-3406-length-14987-cov-3.232588_pt1 | contig 14987 bp, 7 predicted proteins | sample MGYA00375752_ERZ778022 | MGnify/ENA primary metagenome ERZ778022 (study PRJEB29350, sample SAMN05389826) | bioreactor metagenome | isolation source: Thiocyanate bioreactor | place: South Africa: University of Cape Town | collected 2014-04-04 ... | reverse complement strand
TGACCCGGTCGGTGCGAACGCCGCGTGATTCCGCACTTTCCCGGCTGCCTCCGGTCGCCAGCAACCGGTTCCCGAAGCGGGTGCCCCAGAGCATCACCGCCAGCAGAACGGAGACGATACCGACCCAGTAGATGGCCGCGGATATTCCGAAGAGCTCTCCGCCCAGCAAGCGGGTGAGGGCGTGGGCGCGGGCATCGGCAGAAAAATTATGGACGGATCCACCCGTCCAGACATAGATGACGCCCCGCGCCGAAAAAAGGCCGCCGAGCGTGACGATCATCGAGGGAAGCTGGCACTTGACAACGGCAGCCCCCTGAATGAGCCCGGCGGCGGCGGCGATCAGCAGAGCCACGAGCAGGGAACCGGGCACGCCGAGAGACGGCTCCAGCGTGATGAATGCCACGCCGGTCAGCCCGTAGATCGCCCCGACGGACAGATCGATCTCCTTCGTCATGATCACGAGCGCCTGCCCCAGTGCGACCGGAGCCAGAATGGCCGTGAACTGCGTGACGTTGGACAGCGTCTGCACCGTCCACCATCCGGAGAAAACGATCACTGTGAAAACGGCCAGCATGGCGATGACGCCGACGGTCGGGCCGAAGCCCTGGCTGCGGACAAGGTACTTCATGGTTCTCGGTCTCGCTCGTTGATATGCGCCGCGGGATGCGCAAAGGAGGGCAGCCAGCCTGTCAAAGGCCGGCCGCCCTCGCCCGGGAGGGTAGCGGTTACCAGGTGTTCTGTTCGTCGTAGGCCTTGTCGCCGCACACGCCGCAGACCTGCGTCGCCCACTGGTCCGCATTATCCTTGTTGATCACGATCGGACCCGTCAGGATGCTTTGCTGGGGCGCGTATCCGAACTTCTTGTACCAGTAGAGCCACTCCATCGGCGCATAGCCCTGGAGCCAGAAACCCTGGCTGTTCGTTGCAAGGATATGTCCCGCACGCACGCCTTCGATCGACACCGGACCCTCGTCGACGGTGAGAACCGTGACGCCCTTGTCATCGACATCGGGATCGAGCTTCATGTCGTTCGCCACGCCCCAGGCCCAGGGCGACGACCAGCCGGCCACCGTGAAGATGTAGTTGGTGTCCGGATTGGCCTGCAGGAACGACTGCAGCGTGTTGCGCGCCGTTGCCGGCTCCGCGCCGATGAAGAGTTCGTCGAACTTGGCACCCGCCTTCTCCATCACCTCTTTCATACCGGCGCAACGCGCCTTGAGGCCCTGGTGCGCCGAGTCATGGCTTGCGCAGACCACATGCGTCGGCTTCGGGATTTCGCCGGCCTCCACCTTTGTAAGCGCATATTCGCCGAGTTTCTTGCCCGTCAGGAACTCGTCGCCGCCGACATAGGTGAGATAGGGAATTCGCTCGCCGTCCGGCCGGCCGTCCGGGATGTTGAAGGCGACGACCGGGATGCCGGCTTCGATCGCCTTGCGCAACGGGCCTTCGAAGGCGTCGGAGCTGACGATCGGCACGGCAATGCCATCCGGCCGGGTCGCGATCGCCTGCTCGAGCAGGCGGACGTGTTCCTGGACGGAATAGTTGTTCGTGGAAATGTATTCGGTCTTCACGTCCGGATATTTTGCCTCGAACTCCTTCAGGGACGTCGTCAGCCAGTTCATGTTCGGATCGTTGGAGCCGATATGGGAGACCATGACGAAGCGATACTGCTTTTCGCCGTCCTGGGCGTGGGCAATACCCAACGCGGCAGACGCCAGAAGCGCAGAGTACAGGATGCTCTTTCCGATTTTCATAAGGTTCCTCCTCCTTGACCGGACTGATGGAGTTGCTGATGCGAGCGGATTGCCCAGTCGTTTTCGGACCGCATCACAGGCAACCTCCATGCCGCCTGTCGAACTCCTCGATGCAAAATTAATTGCATCCATTACAATTTGTCAACGTTTATTCCAAATTGAGGGTGAGATCGGCACGCTCCTCGGCGTTTGCGGTCCCTTCTCGCCGCCCTTTGAAGACCGTGCCGGGAGATATTCTCATTGATGGGGACGGCGGTTCACAAGGCTTTCATGGGCCGATTTTTGATTTCAACTCAATCAAATAGCCCTGACGCGGCAAAGTGAGCCAGATCGCTGAATTCCTTATTTTTAATTGAAAAAACAAAGCATCGTGATGGAAATTACATCATGATGACGCCCTGTTCGGCATCACAATCCATTCCGAGGCAATGTCGATGCAGAGCGTTTCCCTCTTCGATCGGCGGCAACGTGGCCGACACCGACGCTGGTGGAGACCCTAAAGACCGCAATTGTATCGCGTGTGAAGAAGAACCTGCGAATAGCCCGGCTCGCTGGTCACGCCATTCAGATTGCTCTTTATCCACCGCGCTGCCGCTGTGAGCTCGGCTGTGAAATCATGCGATATGACGTAATCCATCACACCGGCCTCCAGCAGCGCGCGGGAATGGATCGACAATTCGTGCCCCACGAACACCGTTTCGCCCGCCTTGCCCGTATTCTCCAGCGCCTTCGCGATGCCCCGATTGGCGCCCGCGACGTTGTAGATCGCGGCGGGATGCCCGTTCACCTCGAAATATCGCGTCAGTTGCTCGCATGTGCTCTCGGGCCTCTCGTCCGAGATCATGCGCTCTTCGATCTTGAGGTAAGGGAAATCGGAGCGCAGGACGCGCCGGAAACCCATCTCGCGCTCCTGCTGGCAGCGAAACGGCACGCTCATGACGATCAGGATGCTGCTGCTTTCCCGCGGCAGGGCATTGCCGATCAGCAGCGCCGCGACGCTCCCGGCGGCATACTGGTCGTTCCCCACATAGGTGCTTCGCCGCGAACTCGGCAGGTCCGTCGTAAGGCACACCACCGGGCGGCCGATCGTGCGAAGTTTTCGGATGGCCCGGTTGGTCGCCGGATGCTCGCGGGCAATGACGACGACGCCGTCAGCCTCGCCGCCCTCCTGCTCGACCCGCCGCGCGAAGGCGAGCGGCTCGGCATCGCTCGTCGTCACATAGACGCCCTTCATGTCGATGCCGGCCAGCGTGCGGTTTACCTCCGATACGGCCGCCGCCATCGAAGCATTGAAGGTCTCGCCCGATTCACAGAACAGGCGGATAAGGACCGGGACATCGCTGTCGGCATTCTCATGGCGAAGTTTTTCGAGTGCCGCGAGAACCCGGGCGCGGGACTTCTCCCGCACGCCGCTGCGGTTGTTGAGCACGCGATCGACGGTCGCGGAGCCGACGCCTGCGATCTTGGCTATCTCCTGGACCGAAGGCCCCTTCCATGTTCCGGACTTCGCGGGTCTGGCCATTTTCCCCTCGCGCGCTGATGCGATTCAAATCATAGGAGTGAACGGAAACGGGCTCAACATAAACCCGTTGGCCATTTTTCAGCGGGAATCGCAGCACCGAAACGGCTGATGCAAAAGACATCACAAATCATGTAACGCAATCGTTGAATGATGGCATTGCAATCCGGATAATCACGCTGCTGGCCAACGCGGATCACGGGTGGCCGATGCCGGCAACTCGACAAGACGGCGCTCCAGGGCGGGCGCCGGAAGGTGCCCGCAGTCCAAATCCCATCACCATGCGGAGCATCGAAAAAATGCCTCCGCGGTGCAGCCTTTGAAGCAGGGAAGCTTGAATGTCCGTCAGAATAGCCATCATCGGCGCAGGTATCATGGGCGCCGACCATGCCCGGATCGTCAGCGAGGATTTGCCCGGCGCGACGCTGCAGGTCGTCTGCGACGCATCTGAGGCGCGCGCCCGCGCGATAGCGCAGGCCTGCGGCGCGGCCGACATCTCCACCGACCCGCTCCGGACGATCCGACGCGCCGACATCGACGCGGTGATCATCGCCAGCCCGGACGAAACCCATGCCCCCCTGTCGCTTGCCGCAATCGAAGCGGGCAAGCCTTTGCTTTGCGGGAAGCCCCTGTCGCAGAATGCAGGCGAATGCCGTGCGATCATCGATGCGGAGGTCGCGCGCGACCGCCGGTTCGTTCAGCTCGGCTTCATGCGCCGCTTCGACCCGTCCTACCGCGAAATGAAGGCCGCGCTCGCGGAAGGCGCGATCGGCCGGGCGATCATGATGCACAACACGCACCGGAATGTCGAAGCGCCGGCGAACTTCACCGGCCAGATGGCGATCACCAACTCGGCTCCGCACGAATTCGACGCCGCCCGCTTCATGCTCGACGCCGACTATACCGCCATATCCGTGTTCCAGCCCGCCGGCGTCGATGCGTCGAAAACCGGAGCCCCGGTCTTCATGGTCCTGGAAACCGACCGGGGCCAGATCGTCAATATCGAGGTCAACAACAACGCGGCCTACGGCTATGACGTGCGCGGCGAGCTCGTCGGCGAAAAGGGATCGATCCAGCTCACGGCACCGATCCATACGCGGCGCAACGGCCACCTCATGGCGTTCGAGCATTATCCGGCCGATTGGCGCCCGCGCTTTGCGGAAGCCTATCGCCTGCAGAACAAGGCCTTCCTGGGCTTCGTGCGCACCGGCATATTCCCCGCCATCGCCGCCGATAGTTGGGACGGCTACTGCGCGACGCTCGTCGCCGAAGCGGGCGTTGCGGCATTGCGGACAGGCATGCGCATCAGCCTCGCCAAGATGGACAGGCCCCCGCTCTACACCGCACGACAGGAAACGCTGCAATGAAACTCGGTTTCGTCTCCGATAGCCTGGCCGGCCTGTCTTTCGACGCCCTCCTCGACAACGCCGCGCGGCTCGGCGTCTCGGGCGTCGAGGTGAATACGGGCGGCTGGTCCACGGCACCACATTTCGACCTCCAGGCGATGAAGGCCAGCGCCGATGCGCGCCGGAACTTCGCCAAGGCTTTCGAGGTCCGCGGCCTCGAGATCATCGCCCTCAACGCCAACGGCAATCCGCTGCATCCGACCCAGTCGGAACAGGCCGAGTGCCTGAAGGATACGATCCGCCTCGCCGGAGACATGGGCATCAAGACCGTCTGCACCATGTCCGGCCTGCCTGCGGGAAGCGCAAGCGACCTCATGCCGAACTGGATCGTCTCGTCCTGGCCGCCGGAAACCCGGGAAATCCTGCGCTACCAGTGGGAGGAAAAGCTCCTGCCGTTCTGGACGCAAACCGCCGCCCTTGCGAAGGAATGCGGCGTGGAGCGCATCGCACTGGAGCTTCACGGCAATCAGTGCGTCTACAACGTCCCCTCGCTCCTGAAGCTGCGGTCTGCCGTCGGCCCTGTCATCGGCGCGAACCTCGATCCCTCTCACCTCTTCTGGATGGGGGCAGATCCGTTGGTCGCCGCCGAGGCGCTTGGTGACGCCGTATTCCATGTTCACGCAAAGGATACGATGCTGAACGAACCGGTCCAGGCGACGACATCACTGCTGGAAAACGGCGCGCTGGTGGACATTCCGGCCCGAAGCTGGTCCTATGTCACGCTCGGTTTCGGCCACGGCGAAGCCTGGTGGCGGCAGTTCTGCTATCGTTTGAAGATGGCCGGCTATGACGGCTGGCTCTCGATCGAGCATGAGGACGTGCTGCTCAACAGCCTCGAGGGGCTGGAGAAGTCGGTGACCCTCCTCAAGGCAGTGATGCCGGTCGCGGCAAGCGATTTCAAACTGCAGGCGATCTGACGGCCCCGCCGGGACAGCGGGCGATCCGAGGAACGCCCGCTCAAAGGAGCGCGGATTTGGTTACTTGGCCAGGTGCCAGACGCCTCCAACGCCATCGCCGCTGGTATCACCGGCCTTCTTGTCCCCGGCATAGGTGTAGAGCGGCTTGCCTTCATAGGCCCACATCTCCTTGCCGTCCGCCGCCTTGACCAGAGACCATTCTCCTTCCGCCTTGGCGCCCGCGGCGGCGTGGAAGGCCGGCCACTTCTTCAGGCAGCCCGCATCGCAGTTGGACTTGCCTTTCGCATCCTTGTCGAAGGTATAGAGGACCATCCCCTTTTCGTCGGCCAGGGCCTTGCCCATCTTGGTGTCGACCATCTTGGCCGGTTCGGCCGCGAAAGCCGACCCGCCCAGGGCGGATACCAGGCCGATCGCAATCAACATCGTTTTCATGACATTCTCCCACTCGGGAGTGCCGGCGGAATGCCAGTAGTGCCCGATCCAACGAGGATAAACGCCCGGATATGGAAGAGGTTCCGCTGGTCTCGCCCGATCGGAGCGGCCGAAGAGGCACCGGATGGCGAGGGGGCAACCGGCCCGGGAACCGTCACTTCGCAGCCGTCTGGCGCCACGCCGCTATGGGCATTTTCTTCGCCACGCCGTTCTCGATGGCGAGCACGCTGTCGAAGAAACCGGCACCGCTCGCGGATCGTATGGGCGAAACATCATGCATGACGGCGATGACCGTCGTCTGCGGGCAATTGTCCCTGATCGCCTGATGGAACGCGTGCGCTGCCTGGCTATCGAGTGCGCTCGTCGCCTCGTCGAGAAACAGCAGGCCCGGCCGGAGCAGAAGGATCCTGGCGAGGACAAGCTTCTGCTTCTGGCCTCCGGACAGAAGCAGATCCCAGCTTTGGCCGTCGCGGCCATCCTCCAGGAGCTCGTCGACGAATTCGCCGAGTCCCGCCTCGTGCAACGCCACCGCCACGCGCGTATCCGGGTAGTCGTCGGCCGAGTCCGGGAGACAAACGAGGTCTTTCAAGGATACCGCCTGAAGCTTGACGTCCTGGGCGGCATAGAGGCTTCTGACATGCCTTGGCATTGCGATCGTGCCGCGACCATGCGCCCATAGACCGTTGATCGCCTTGAGAAGCGAGGTCTTGCCGCTTCCCGACTCGCCAACGACCAGGGTCCACTCGCCCGGCAGGAACTGTAAGTCGGCGGCCGCCAGAAACGGAAGATCGGTTCCCGCATGCAGAAGCTCGATCCGCCGGAGAGTAAGGCCAAGCGCGGGATCCTGCTTGGTATACTGGAATTCGTAGAGGCCGGTTTGCGAATAAAACGCCTCGGGCCGCTGGACGGTTTCGATCGCCTCCGCAAGATCGGTGATGCGGCGAGCGTTCGCCCTCAGCGTTGCAATATCGGGCATGACGTGGATGAACCACGAGCACTCGTTGATGAGCGCGGTCGCCAATTCGGCGCCCGTAACGTAGTGCTGCAGGCTGACCTTGTTGTCCATGTAGGGGAGCAGGCCCGGCGCATAAGCGACAATCCGCGAGCCGATGAAATTATGGACCAGTTCGAACCCCATATAGCCGGCGGTCACCCGGTTCAGGCTGGCCCAGGTTTTGTCGATGTCGAGATACCGGCGCGCATCGACGACTTTCTGGGCCCTTTCGCCATGGAGCACGGCGACATGGAAACTGCGATGCAGGAGGGTGTTCAATTCGGCGCGGTAGCTGCCCTCGGCCGATTGCATGCGCACCGACAGGCGCTGGAGGACCCCGCCGAGCTTCGCGGCAACGATGGTGTTGAGCGACACGTAGATCGCGACCGCCGCGAAAGCCAGGCACGCGCTGCCATAGCTGCCCAGGAAATCGAGCCCTCTGACCTCGCTCGACATCTCGATGAGCTTGCTGCCGACGAAACCAAGGGACAGCACCACGCCTGCAATGCCCATCGCAAGCCCGATTGCACCCCCGGTCATGCCCTTGATCGATTCCTGGACGCGCTGATCGACATTGTCAGGCGCGGGCATGGCGGATCCCGCCGCGTCGGATCCGAATTGCTGGAGATGGAAATGTGTATGGTTGGTATCGAGCAGGGCTTCGTTGAAGCGCTGGTCGAGCCACGCGCGCCACTTGCGGTGGAGCGTGGTCGAAAAGAAATGGCGGACCGCCGTGAAACACACGTCCCTCATCATCGCGATCGCGGCAAGCGTTGCCGCGGTGGTCAGGAGGGCCCTGGGCGTGGTGGGTGTGGTCGGATGGTGGAAGTAGGCGATCCGGTTGATCAGCTCGCCCGAGGTGACGGCGAACCAGACGCTGGCCTGGGCCGACAATGCCGTCAGCACCAGGATGACGAATGTCAGTCCCCAGGCCTCGCGCCAGCTTTCGGAAAGCCAATAGGCGCTCATCAGGCCCCAGAAGCTGCGCATCGAGGAAACCGGGCCTGCGTGTCCGCGCGCCTGGCGGCCGAGCCCCCCTTCGATCAACCCGCCTGTTCGCCGGGCATCACTGCGCATTGCGGCCATATCTCTCCACCCATGCAGGCACGATTTGGGGTAGGCACAACGGTTGTCAAATCGAGGCGCCAAGGCGCGCGCCGCCCCCCTGAAGCAGGTTGAAATGAAAGCCGTGGCTGAATTCAGGCCATCGCAGCCTGCCGCCCCGACAATGTGTCGATCTCCACGCGATAGAAGACGGGCCGCGTTGGCGCATCCGGATCCGGATGCGCAGCCCCTTCAGGCTTGTAGGCGCCCGGCTCCCACCAGTTGCCCAGCTCCTGCAGGAGCTGCCAGGCGCGCATATGTTCGCCATGGTCCTTTTCATCGTCAGGCAATTCGCGATAGAGGCCCTCCAGAAGGACGCTCTTCCATTCCTCCGGGTTTGCCAGTTGCTCGACCTGCACACAGACGCGTGGATTGAAGCGAAGACTGTCGATCTTCCTTCCGGGCAACGAAAAGCTGTAGAAAACGCGTTTCTGGTAGACGTAACGGATCGGCACGACATAGGGCCGGTTGCCGGAGATACATCCCAAATGGCCGATGCAGTTTGCCGATAGCGCGGCCTCGCATTCCGCCCTTGTCATATCCCGCAAAATCATTTTCGACCTCCCGGCATGGCTGCCTTGGAAAAGGCAACGATACTCGCTCCTGCAATCGATTCTGCGCCTTTTCCCTCGCGGTGGCAAACGAGGGCAACGCGACAGGCATATGGCGGCGGCTTTCATGACCGCGGGCACTGGTATCGAGCCGCGCCTTCCCCCTGCCCGGCCGGCGGCAAGCGTGACTAGGATGGAGCGGACACCACCCTCGCCGCTTGGAGCCTGACGAGGTCCAGGCTGGCGCGACTTCAGAGCGCGGTGCTCATTCTGTAACCACGAGAACATGATCGCGCCCATCCACCGGCAAGCGTATCGGGCCGCCGGTGTAGGACAATGACGAACCGTCCAACATCGCGGAGGGCAGGCCGTCTGACCGATCCAGAGCCCGTCCGACATGGATGTCGTAGCGAGTATCACCCATTCTGATCGTCACCTCGACCTGCGGCCATGATTGCGGCAGGCAAGGGTTCATCACAAGCACCCCGCCTTCCCGGCGCAGGCCGAGGATGCCCTCGATCCAGCCGCCGCGCCCGACATGGGGCGCGACCGAATAGACGTCGGCGGCTACCACATAGGGTTCCACCTTGTAGCGCAGCGCCGCCTCCGGCGTGCCCGCATGGTTGATCGGATTGAGGAGCGCGAAGAGATCGCGCGCCTTGTCGCCCTCCCCCAGCCGGGCGAAAGCGAGGATCGCCCACATGGCGGCATGGCTATACTGGCCACCGTTCTCGCGCAGGCCCGGCGGATAGCCCTTGATGTAACCCGGATCGCGCGGGGTTGCGTCGAAAGGCGGCGTGAAGAGAAGGGCAAGCCCGTCCTCCTTGCGGATCAGATGGCTCTCCAGCGATGCCATGGCGGCGGCGGCGCGGGCGGGATCGGCAGCACCTGACAGAACCGCCCAGGACTGGGCGATGCTGTCGATCCGGCATTCGTCATTGTCCTTCGATCCCAGCCACGAGCCGTCATCGAACGTGGCGCGCCGGTACCAGGCCCCATCCCAGGCATCATGCTCAATGGAGGCCTTGAGCCTTGCGGCATGCGCCTTCCAGCGCGCGGCGCGTTCGGGGTCGCGGCCTTCGGCAAGCGGCGCGAACAGGTCGATCGTGCGGATCAGCAGCCAGCCGAGCCAGACGCTTTCGCCCCCGCCTCCTTCGCCCACCCCGTTCATGCCGTCGTTCCAGTCACCCCTGCCCCTGAGCGCGACGGCCTGGTCGAGGCCGCGGGCGCAATGCTCGAAGAAAGAGGCGGTCTCGCCGGAAGGCGCCGGCTGGAAGAGCGCATCGTGTTCCCCTTCGCCAAGGACCGGCCCATCCAGGAACGGGACGACCTCGTCGAGGACCGCCGCGTCGCCGGCCGTGCCGACATAGGTCGCGGCGGCGAAGGCGAGCCAGACACGGTCGTCGGAAATCCGCGTGCGCACGCCCGCGCCCGAATGCGGCAGCCACCAATGCTGCATGTCGCCTTCGGCAAACTGCCGTCCGGCGGCGCGAAGGATATGCGCCCGCGCCTCCTCCGGCCGAGCGAAGGCCAGTGCCATGCCGTCCTGCAACTGGTCGCGGAACCCATAGGCGCCGCTTGCCTGGTAGAAGGCCGAGCGCGCCCAGATGCGGCAGGCGAGCGTCTGGTAGAGCAGCCAGCCGTTCAGCATGATGTCCATCGCCCGGTCCGGCGTCCTGACCTGCACGGTCTGCAGGAGCGTCTGCCAATGTACGGTTACATCGGCGAGAACCGCATCGAGATCGGCGGCGCGGTAGCGGGCGATCAGTGCGCCGGCCCCCTCGGCCGAAGCGGCCTCGCCGAGGAAGGAGACGATCTCGATGCTTTCACCAGCCTCCAGCTCGATTACGCATTGCAGCGCAGCACACGGATCAAGCCCCGCGCCGACCTTTGCGCCGAGCGGCAGTTTCCTCGCAAGCGCCGCGGGCCTTGCGGAACTGCCGTTGCGTCCGAGGAATTCCACGCGGTCGGTGGTCCATGCGGTCTGCCGGCCGCCGAGATCGGCAAAGGCGACGCGGCCCGGAAAGTCCATGCCCCATCGATTGCGGGCGAAGATCGCCCCCGTCGCGGCGTCGAGGGACGTGGCGATAAATGGCGCACTTGCACCCCGCAAGGTGCCGAGCACCCACTCGGCATAGCTCGTGACCGACAGCCGGCGCGGGCGCGACGTATGGTTGGTCAGCGTCAGCCGCGAAATGCGGACCGGATCGGCGAGCGGCACATAGGAGAGCAGCTCGCTTTCGATCCCGTGCGCAAGGTGGCCGAAGCGGCTGTAGCCGAAGCCATGACGCGCCACATAACGTCCCTCGTCCCGGATCGGCTGGGCCGTCGGGCTCCAGAGGTCGAGCGTCTCCTCGTCGCGGATGTAAAGCGCCTCGCCGGACGGGTCGCCGACCGGGTCGTTGGACCATTGCGTGATCTGGTTCTCGCGGCTGTTCTCGGCCCAGCTATAGGCGCTGCCGTCACACGACACCTGAAAACCGAAGGCGGGATTGGCGATGACGTTGATCCAGGGCATGGGAGTGGTCGCCCCGTTTTCCAGCACGGTCACGTATTCCGTGCCGTCCTTGCCGAAGCCGCCGAGGCCGTTGAAGAATTCGAGATCGTCCGGCTGCGCGACCATCTCGGCGGACGGCCTTGCCGAAGGTCTCTGCGGCAGCGGAAGAGCCGAATGGCCGGCACCGACGGATAGGCGGTCGAGCTGTTCGGCGATGAGGCCGCGGTGGGCCGGCAGCACGACGCGCGCGGTGGCGTTCAGGAGGTTTTTCGTCTCCTGGTTCAGGAAATCGGCGCGCAGCACATGCACCGCGCCTTGCGCCGGCATGTCGCCGAAGCGCGGGCGGGACTGGCTGGAGCGCACGGCGGCTTCGACGGCGTTCTGCAGATCCTGCACATAGGAGGCGGCACGCTCGTTGACGATCACCAGATCGACGGCGAGCCGCTTGATGCGCCAATATTCATGCGCGCGCAGCATCTGGCGCAACTGGGGAAGGTCCTCGACGTCGTCGATGCGCAGGAGCACGATCGGCAGGTCGCCGGAAATGCCGTAGGGCCAGAGGCCGGACTGCGGGCCGGCACCGGCAAGAATGGCGTCCGAGGCCGGGCGGAAGCGCGCGTCGGCATAGAGGATGGGCGCGGCCAGACGCTGGAAGTCCGCCGCTTCCTCCAGATCCATATCGAGATGATGGAGCTGCACCTGCGCCTGGGTCCAGGCGAGCGTCTTCGCCCGCTCGAAGGCACTCCTGTCGTGGTGCTTGTCGATGCGTTCGAGCAGTTCTTCCCGCGACCCTGCGACCACCGTCCAGAAGGCGACGCGCGCCACCTTGCCGGGAGGAACCCGCACGCTGCGGCGCAATGCGAAAATCGGGTCGAGCACGGTTCCCGCCGTATTGGAAAGGGCCTGCCCGCCATGGATGGCGGCGGCGGTGGCGATGGAGCGGCCACGCCCGAGGAAGCGGGCCCGATCGGATTCGTATTGCGGATCGGCAATCGCATCGCCCTCGACCACGGCGAAGTGCGCGGCCCAGATCTCCCTCTCCGAGGGCGTCCGCCGCCGCCGCGTGGCGATGAGCGCGCCGTATTCGGCCAGATGCTCGGTCTCGACGAACATCTTGGCGAAGGCGGGATGCGCATTGTCGGTCGCCGGGGTGGCGAGCACCAGTTCGGCATAGGAGGTCAGCTCGATCTCGCGCGCCCGCCGCCCGCTGTTGGTGAAGCAGATGCGGCGCACCTCGCCGTCGTCCTCGCCGGAGACGATGACGTCCATTTCCGTCGTCAGCGTCTCGTCATGGCGGATATATTGCGCATGGTCCTCGCCGAAGACCACCGAGGCATCGGCCTTGTCACCCGCCGCCGGGAGGGCGGGAGAGAAGACCGTGCCGGTCTGCATGTCCCGGAGGAAGATGAAGGCGCCGCAATCGTCGCGGGTCGCGTCCTCGCGCCAGCGCGTCACGGCGATGTCGCGCCAGCGGCTGTATCCGCCGCCCGAACCCGTCAGCATCACCGCGTAGCGCCCGTTGGACAGGAGATGCGTGACCGGCGCGCCGGCCACGGGCAGCGACAGCCGGCGAACCGACGGCGCCGGGTTGAGCGAAATGCCGGCGGATGCCCTGGCCTCCTCGGCGCGCGGGCGGGCGATCGCCACATCGCGCGGCATGCGCTCCGACAGCAGGAGTTCGCTGGCCATGATCATTGGCTCGCGATGGAACCGCGCCCGCATGCGCCCGTCCTGCAGGAGGACGGCGATGGCGACGATGGTCATGCCCTGGTGGTGGGCCATGTAGCTGCGGATGATCTCGACGCGGGCACCCTCGGGCAGGCGGGCGCGGGGGGAGGCCAGCGCCTCGTAGAAGCCGTGAACGCCGAGCGCGCCGAGGGTTTCGAGATGCCGGTAGTTGTCGAGCGCGGCATGGGGATCGACCATGGCGGCAAGCCCCGTGGCATAGGGCGCGACCACCATGTTGCCGGAAAGCCCGCGCTTGAGGCCGAGCCCCGGCACGCCGAAATTGGAATACTGATAGGTGAACTCCATGTCGCGCGCGTTGAAGGCGGATTCCGATATGCCCCAGGGCACATGCCGCGACCGCCCGTAGGCCTCCTGCCGCGCCACGATCTGCCGGTTCGTGTCGTCGAGCAGGCTTCCCGCCGGCGCGCGCATCACGAGCGACGGCATGAGATACTCGAACATCGAGCCCGACCAGGAGATCAGCGCCGAGCCGCTGCCGAGCGGCGTGGCCGCCCGGCCGAGGCGGAACCAGTGCCGCGTGCCGATATCGCCCTTGGCGATGGCGAAGAAACTGGCAAGGCGGGCTTCCGAAGCGAGAAGATCGTAGCAGTTCGAATCGAGCCCGTTGTCGGCGAGCGAATAGCCGATGGACAGGAGCTTCCTGTCGGGATCGAACAGGAAGGCGAAATCCATGTCGAGCGCCATGGTGCGGGCTGTGTCCGCAAGCGCCCGGAGCCGGTTTTTCAGGGAAGCGGCATCGTTACGGAACGCCTGCCGGTCGCGCGCGGCCTGCGTGACGGATCGCCCGAGCGCGCCCAGCCAGAACGCAAGGCCGGCGGCCGTGCCTCCATCGGCGGGCCCCGCCTGCTCAGCCAGCTTCAGCGCCTTGTCCAGAAGCCGCGTCAATGCGGGTGTTGCGGCCTCGATGGATTGCGGGCCGCCCGCGAGGGTTTCAACCTCCTCCAGGAGGGCTGTCAGGCCGGCGCCGGAATTGCCGGGCATGTCGGCAAGGGCCATGCGGGCGAGCGCCAGCGTATCGGCGAAACCCTGGCCGTCTTCCGCCGGCGGCACTTCGGCCCACTCCTCGCAGGCATTCGCCAGCGCGATCAGGTGGCCGGCGAGATTGCCGCTGTCGACGGAGGAGACATAGGGGGGAGCGAGGGTTCTGAGATCGCGCGTATCGTACCAGTTGAAGAAATGCCCGTTGAATCGATCCAGCCTCTTGAGCGTCGAAAAGCATGCTTCCAGCCGTTCGAGCGCTTCAAGCGTTCCCACCCAGCCGAAGTCGCGCGCCGCGACCGTCGAAAGAAGGTAAAGGCCGATATTGGTCGGCGAAGTCCGGTGGGCGATGGCGGGCAGCGGGGTTTCCTGGAAATTATCCGGCGGCAGCATATTTTCCAGCGGGGTGACGAAGGTTTCGAAGAACCGCCATGTACGCCGCGCCACCAGCCGGAGTTCTGCCGCATCGGCATTCGAAAGCGCCCGGCCCGGCCGTGCCGTCGGCGATCGGCTGACCCACAGCGCGATGGCGGGCGCGGCCAGCCAGACGAGCGCGAGCAGCAGCGCCAGGGGCCAGGACGCCGGCGAGAACGCGACTGCGGCGGCCAGAACGGCCACCGTGCCGCCCGCCATGTCGCGATAGAAGCCGGCAAGCGTCAGCCGCGTCCGGTTTCCGGATGTCGCGGCGGTCGTCCATTCCAGCAGCTTCCTGCGCGTCACCAGCAGCCGGCCGGCGGTTCTGAGCACCGCATCGCAATTGCGCCACGCCTGATCGGGCAGAAATGCCAGGCCGAGCCCGGCCTGCATCGCGGCGAGCTTCATATCGCCGGCAAGCCTGATGGCATGGCTGCTCAGTTGCAGGCCGCTGCGGCGCGGCAGGATGGCGAAGGCGACCGGCAGGAATGCGGGAAGGATGATCGAGGAAGCGATCAGCAGCGCTCCCGTCACGCCCGCCTGCAGCGGCATCGCGCAACAGGCCGCAAGGGCCGCGAAGGTCGACGGCGCGGTCAGGGCGCGGCGCAGGTTGTCCAGCATCTTCCAGCGGCCGGGGGCGGGAAGCGCCCGCCGCCCGAAGATCCAGGGCAG
>ERZ778022.3403-NODE-3403-length-15014-cov-5.149943_pt1 | contig 15014 bp, 14 predicted proteins | sample MGYA00375752_ERZ778022 | MGnify/ENA primary metagenome ERZ778022 (study PRJEB29350, sample SAMN05389826) | bioreactor metagenome | isolation source: Thiocyanate bioreactor | place: South Africa: University of Cape Town | collected 2014-04-04 ... | reverse complement strand
CGCGCTCGCCGCCTTCGAGCTGTGGTCGCCGCGGCTGGAGCGCGACGAATTGCGCGGCGCGTGGAAGTCGCGGCGCTGGGCGACCAACCTGTCGCTTCTCGTCGTCTCCTCGCTGGTGCTGCGGGTCGCCTTTCCGGCGGCGGCCGTCGGCGCGGCCCTGTGGGCGGAAGCGCGCGGCTGGGGCCTGCTGCGCCGGCTCGACGTGGACCCGGCGCTGGCCGGCATCGTCTCCTTCGTCATTCTCGACTTCGCCGTGTGGCTGGAGCATGTCGCCAGCCACAAGGTTCCCGTCCTGTGGCGCATCCACCGCGTCCACCATGTCGACCAGGCGGTCGACATAACCACCGGCCTGCGCTTCCACCCCTTCGAGATCCTGCTGTCGATGGTCTGGAAGGCGGCGGTCGTCGTCGCGCTCGGCGCTCCGGTCCTGTCGGTGCTGGCGTTCGAGATCGTGCTCAACGCCACCTCGATGTTCAGCCACGCGAACCTGCGCCTGCCGGCTCGCATCGACCGGCTGCTGCGGGCCGTCTTCGTCACGCCCGACATGCACCGGGTGCACCATTCGGTGGTGCCGGCCGAGACCGATTCCAACTACGGCTTCAACTTCGTCTTCTGGGACCGGCTGTTCCGCACCTATCGCGAGCGGCCGGCAGCGGGCCACGACGCGGTCGAGATCGGGCTGGCCGAATGGCGCGGCGGCGAGTCGTCCAGGCTCGGCTGGTCGCTGGCGCTGCCGTTCCGCCGGGCTCAGAAGAAGCCGACGGGGAAGTAGCGCAGATAGAGGTCGGAGAAGGTGCCGTCCATGTTGATCTCGCGCAGCGCGTAGTCGAACGCGTCGGCGAGCGCGGCGTCGTCCTTGCGCACGGCGATCGCCAGTCCCGAGCCGAAATATTCGGGCGCCAGATAGGGGCCGCCGACGAAGCGGCAGCAATCGGCGGCGTCCTGCCCGGCCAGCCAGAAGCCGAGCCGCATGCCGTCGCCGAACACCGCGTCGACATTGCCCGCCTTCAGGTCCTGGTACATCCAGTCGGCCCGCGTGTAGGTGACGACGCGGACGGCCGGGAAATAGTCGCGCAGCATCGCCTCGTGCTCGGAACCCTTCAGCACGCCGATGCGGTGGTCGGCGGCCTTGGCATACATCGGCTCGTCGAGGTTGGACGGCCGCAGCGCCACGAAGCGGGCCGGGAAGCGCAGGTAGGAGCGGGTGAATGCGTAGGTCTCGCGCTTCTTGGCGGTGACGGCGAGGCCGGCGATCACCGCGTCGCCCTCGTTGCGCTCCAGCGCCTCCTCCAGCTCTTCCCACGGCAGCGCCTGGATCTGGCAGCGGTCGAGGATCTCCAGCTTCAGGCAGATGGCGCGCGCGAGATCGACATGCAGGCCCGACAGCAACCCGTTGGCGTCGATGAAGTTGAACGGCGGGAAGTCGGTCGTGGTCAGGAAGCGGACGCGCGCATAGGCCGACAGGTCGGGCTTGATCAGCCGTTCCTTGGTGTCCCAGAACTGCGGGATCGTCGGCCCTTCGGCCAGCGCCGGCAGGCAGAACAGGGCGGCGGCGAGGAAGATCAGTCTGGCCAGTCTGTGCATCGGCGCGCCCGTGGTCGGTCGGCGCCGTCTAGCACGGCGGCCCGGTTCCGGCAAATCGCCGCCGCCGTTCCGGCTCCCACCTGCCCCGGCGTAATCGCGTAAAAATTGCAATCTGTAGTTCATGGTGGCGTGTGCGACGCGAACCTAGTATCGTCAAGGAACTGCGCGAGGGGATGGCAGTAACCGTGGCGAATTTCGACGACACGCTAGCCTACATAGACAGCATCCAGAAAGCGCGCACCCCCGACGAAATCTGCCGGACGCTGATCGACGTCACCAGCCGGTTTGGCATGACGGCCCTGCTGGCCGGAACCGTGCCCAAGCCGGGCTCGCCCCGGGACGAGCTGCGCTCGCACGTCATGCTCTGCGACTGGCCCTCGGGCTGGCTGGAGCGCTACATCGCGATGAACCATATCGAGCACGACCCACTCGTGGCGTTCATGAAGCGCAACCTCTCGGCCGTCTACTGGCACGACGCGATCGAGCGCGCCGGCGCCGACCGGGCGGCACGCCGCGTCTGCGCCGAGGCCAGCGCTTTCAGGCTCAATGACGGCTTCGCGGTGCCGGTGGTCACGGTCGAGGGCGAGGTCGTCATCGTGTCGTTCGGCGGCGAGGAGATCGACCTGTCGCAGCAGACGGTCGGCGTCGTCTCGCTGGTCTCCACCTTCGCGATCGGCCGCGCCATGCAGCTTTCGGCCGCGCGCGAGGCGGTCGAGCCGCGGCCCGAGCTGACCGACCGCGAGAAGGAATGCATGCGCTGGGCCGCGCTCGGCAAGTCGGAATGGGAGATCTCGCAGATCCTCGGCATTTCCGAGCATACGTCGGAAAAACATCTGCTCAACGCCAAGAGCAAGCTGCGCGCGGCCAACCGCGTCCAGGCCGTGGCGGAGGCCATCCGGCAGGGCTATATCAGCTAGGGCCACGGCCCTGGTCTTGACCGATCGCCGCGCGTGCTTGCGAAGCGCGCCGCTGTTACTCCATGAAAATAAACATCTCCATCATACCCAATTTAATCATGCATGCATAAGCATGTATACAGAAAGATTTTCTCTGTTATACATTGAAGTTCTTTGCTGAAGGGGGAACCAGCATGCTGCACGCACTCTCCATGTGTGAACTGACGGGGCGGCCGAATCCGGGACAGGCCGTGGGCTGGCGCCGCTGACGACCTGACAGTGCATCAGGGAGAGGGGACTTGGACGCGACGACGCCGCGCCTGACCGCGGCGGCGCCGGAAGGCGTCGCGACCGTCGACACGCCGCGGCCGGCGACAGCCGCGCCGCGCGATCTCGCCGGCCGGGGGGCGGGTCGCTGGCGGCCGGTCGCCGACGCGCTCGATCTGCCGCCGGCGGTGGAGCAGGCGATGGCCGCGCGCGCGGCCATCAACGGCACCACCTTCGCGGCCGAGCTGCTGGCCAGCGGCGCGGTCTCGGAGCAGGCCTTCTACGGCGCGGTCGCCCGGGTGCTCGCATTGCCCTTCCTCGACGAGGTCGATGCCGACGCGCTGGTGATGCGCGAGCGCGACGGGCTGGCCGCGCTGCGCCTGCGCGACGGCGTGCGCACGGCGCGCCTGCATGTGCCGTCGGGCCAGTCGCTGATCCTGATCGCGCCGGACGAGCGCGAGTTCGGCCGGCTGCGCGGCCTGCTCGCCGACCGGCCGGACCTCGCCGCAAGGCTGCGCATCGTCACGCCGCGGGCGCTGCGCCGAGCCGTCGAGCAGCGCTGCCAGCGGGCTCTGCTGCAGCGGGCGACCCATGCGCTGTTCGACGTGCTGCCGGCCTGCTCGGCGCGCATCGTCATGAAGGGCAGGCAGGGCTTCCTTGCCGGCGCGCTGGTGGGACTGTACGCGGCGCTGTTCTTCGTCGCCTCGGGCGAGGCGACGCTCGCCGTCCACGTCTTCTTCTCGCTCTTCTTCATGGCCTGCGTCGTGCTCCGGCTGCTCGCCGTGCGGCGCGGGCCGCCCCAGCCTTCGCCGACATTCTCGGCCCTGCGACCCAAGCAGATGCCGCGCTACTCGGTGCTCGTCGCGCTCTACCGCGAGGCCGAGATCGTGCCCGAGCTGCTGGTGGCGCTCGGACGGCTGGTCTGGCCGCGCGGCAAGCTGGAGATCAAGCTGGTCTGCGAGGCCGACGACGCCGATACGATCGCCGCCATCCGCGCCCAGGACCTGCGGCCGCTGGTCGAGGTGATCGAGGTGCCGAAGAGCGCACCGCGCACCAAGCCCAAGGCGCTCGCCTACGCGCTCCAGATGGTCACCGGCGACTATGTCGCGCTCTACGACGCCGAGGACAGGCCGCACCCGTTCCAGCTCGTCGAGGCCTGGCAGCGCTTCGAGGACGCCTGGCCGGACCTCGCCTGCGTGCAGGCGCCGCTCGCCATCTCGAACCGCGACCGCGGCCTGCTCGCGCGCATGTTCGCCTTCGAATATTCCGGCCTGTTCAACGGCATGCTGCCGTTCCTGTCGCGCAACGAGCTGGTGCTGCCGCTCGGCGGCACGTCGAACCATTTCCGCCGCGACATACTGGAGGTGATCGGCGGCTGGGACCCGTTCAACGTCACCGAGGACGCCGATCTCGGCCTGCGCCTGCGCCGCCTCGGCTACCGCACCGAGACGATCTCGCTGCCCACCTGGGAGGTGGCGCCGGAGACGCTCGCCGAATGGCTGCCGCAGCGCACCCGCTGGTTCAAGGGCTGGATCCAGACCTGGCTGGTCCACATGCGCGATCCGCGCCGGCTCTATTCGGAGCTGGGCGCGGCCTCGTTCATCGTCTCGCAGATCCTGTTCGCCGGCATGGTGGTCTCCGCGCTCGCCCACCCGCTGCTTCTCGTCACCATCTTCTATCTCGTGCTGGCGCTGCTCGGCGGCGGCCATTTCGCCACCTATCATTCGGCCCTGCTCGGCCTCGACGTCGCCAACATCGCGCTCGGCTATGCGGCCTTCCTGCTGCTCGGCGGCTCGACCCTGCGCGGGCGCGAGAAGCGCCATCTGCCGCTGATCGCGCTGTTCATGCCGGTCTACTGGATGCTGCTGTCGGTCGCCGCCTGGCGGGCGCTCTGGCAGCTCTACCGGGACCCGCATCTGTGCGGCCTTATGTATCAAAGGCACCAAGCTGGCGCGAGACCTAAGCCGCTGATTCCACTACAATCGGCGCTATGCCTCGCAAGGAACACAACGTCAGCCGCCAGCGCTCGCGCGGCAATGCCATCACGATCAACGGGCTGCTCACCTGGCGCGCGCGGCGGCTGCGCAGCCTTCGCTTGAAGGAAGGTGACGTGGCCACCATCGAAGCCGACATTGCGGCAATTGACCGGGTGCTTGTGAACGTGATCGGCTTCGACGGCGACATAGACGCCATCACGCGAGACTTCCGGCGCGAAGCCATGTTCCGACGCGGCGAGCTACAGCGTGCCGTGGCGACCGCCCTGCGCGAAGCTAACGAGCCGTTGACGGCGCGCCAGATCACGGAACGGGTGCTTGCCGGCAAGGGCTACGCGATGCGTCCCGGCCGCGACAGCAAGCAGTGGATCACTCGCGTTCGGAAGGTGTGCCACAAGCTGCCGCTAAAAACGATGCGGCCCGACGATGGCTGCATGGCATGGGGCATACGGCGCTAGGAGCGCTAGCGCCGTATGCGGCTTACGCAGCCATCAGCTGATAGCCGCCATTGTCGTTGGCCCGCCTAATGTTGATCGGCTGAGGCTGGACGGTGGGGATGCTGCGCCTCGAAAGCTCATCAATCCCGGAGTCGGTATTCAGATTCAGCTTCTCAATCGCCAAGCGACGGATGATCGCTTCGGCGGTGCTATCAATTTCATACTCACCACGCTCCCAACGGCCAATCGACTGCTTGTCATGGTGAACAAGCTCAGCCAATTCTGCCTGCGTGTAGCCCATTTCGGTACGCAGGAAACGCAGTTCGTCACCGCTCATTCCGTGCTTATGCGAAATGATGCCGAGAGCAATTACGTGGTGAAGTTCGTTCACCGCAGGAATCGTGATGATTTCATCACCGTCATCGTCAATGACGAAGTCCAGCCCGTCGATGAAGACGTTCTGAAGGCCGCTTTCGGTGTAGTGATGGGTGCTCATCTGACTCTCCAATGATGTTTCCTGCGCGGGTCGCGACTTCGTCAACCCACATGACTGTTATGATTTTCAGGAAACATGCTTTTCTATCTGGGATAACAATTACTCTTACTGCTCTACTTCCGCTGTTTGGACACGTACACTCCATGCCGTATTTGTTGTATCCAGACCGTGTAGACGGCTCAGGTTCTATATGCACGAATCCATTTTTCAGGACGTACAACACATCCGATATGATCAAATCCCGCTCAGCCATTTGGTTGATGGCGTGGCGCTTGTAGGAGATTGTGAGACGCGCAGATCGCGCTATCTCTCGAATCCCGTCTGTCGCTTTCGCCTTCGTCCAATTGCTGTCGCTTGCCGTCAACGCAGAGGCTCCGTGATAGTTGCTCCTTATATCATGGTGATACCTAACGCTATTGTAAATAGGCAACAGGGGTTACGTAGCGTTCCGCTGCCAGTAGCCTGCCCACACACGGCTGACAGGATGGTTGAGCGCGCCGCCTAGCAACGCCATCGCGTTCGCACCGTTGGACCGGCGGCGGTGATCTTCAAGCCACGCTGCATGGTTCGCGTACTGATACAAGTAGCGATGCGAGACGTGGTGATGCTGCCCGCCGACCATGCGGCGAAGGCGGCTGAAATAGCTCTCGACCCAATTCGTATGCTTGCCGTGGCCGTCGCTATAGCTTTCGCTGTGGTTGATGCGGGTCGAACGGAACTGCATTTCCAGCGCGTCCCAATGCGAGGCCTCGTCTGCGAACAGGTGCGCGTCGGCAGCCATGCGGGCATGGGCGATTTCGACGCCATCGGCTTCGCTCTTGCGCACGAACGACAGGATGCGGCCACCACGTTCGCGAAGCGCCACCACGACGCGGCGCGCGCCCTGATTGGCCTTCACGCGGCGGTCAACGCGATCTTCAATGCGGTTTTCCTGACGCGGGGTTTTCTGGAAATAGGCACCGTCAATCTCGACTTCGCCGTCAAGGATTTCGGAAGCGGTTTCGGCAGCAAGCGCCTCGCGGAGCTTGTGCGCCAGCACGAAAGCCGTCTTGTATTGCACGTCCAGATCGCGAGAGAACTGGACCGCCGACATGCCCTTTGCGCCGTTCACGAAAAGGCAGATCGCCGCCAGCAGATCGGTGAAGGACAGCTTGCGCGAGGCGAACATGGTGCCGCTCGTGACGCTGAACTGCGCGTAGCAGGCGGCGCACTTGAACTTGCGGCGGGTCGGAATGTCGTAATGATCCAGGCACCCGCACTTCGGGCAAACCGGCTCGCCCTTGGTGGCGGTCCAGCGCAGAGACTTGAACGTCTCGTAAGCCTTTTCCTCGCCACCCTTGTAAATCTCTTTCAGAGAGAGGATGCGGGCTTCTGCGGAGAGTAGGAAGTGCTGTGCCATTTGTCATCGTTTCCGATACGTCTGTATCGGATATAGTACGTTGACGTATGACATGCAAGGGCATAAGTCATCATCTGCGATACGTTTTGCATCGGAGGCGATACAATGCCCGAACGAACGGACTATGAGGCGCTAGCGGCTAACCTCCTGAAAGCCGAGTTGAAGCGGAAAGGTGTGACCTATGCGCAGCTCGTGGACAAGCTGGCGGACATAGGCGTTGACGAGAAGGAAGTGAACGTCCGTAATAAGCTGTCTCGGGGGAAATTCACGGCAGCTTTCTTGCTTCAATGCCTAAGCGCGGTTGGGTCGTCATCCTTGCATTTGGACTAGCGCTTCTAGGCGAAGCACAGGCACAGGAGTCCGTCCCATCGCCCGCTGATAGCCCAGCCATAGAAGCCGGCGGTGAGGGGCAGGCTGGCGCCAAACACAGCACCACAGGTGACTTTTCGCTTCCAATCCGAATAGTGGATAATCCCGGCGAAGCCGAGCGCACCCGCCGCCGCGAAGATGACGCCGATCAGCGTGAGCGCGACGACCTCGCCGCTCAGCAGTCTATGGCGGAATCGACCCAGCGTATCGTGGTGATTTCCTGGTGGCAGCTTGGCTTGGCCACTGGGGGCACGCTGCTGGTTTTCGGGAGTCTTGCCGCTGCTTTCAACGCCAACCGTATCGCCCGCGAGATTGGCCGCGACCAGTCCCGTGCCTACCTCCACATGAACAGCGCCGAATTCACGTGGGGTAACGAGCAGGGCGGCCACCCGATCATCGTCCTGACCGTCAAGAACACCGGGCAAACGCCCGCTAAATGGTTCGCGGTTCGGTACAAGGTGTTCGTCAAGGCCCTCGCTGACGATAGCACTCTTCCAAACTCGGGATACGATTTCAGCACCCTCACATTCACCGGCAAGCAGTTCCGACGCTGGAATGCCTTGGGAGCATCTAGCGAACGGACGCTTCCATGCTGGGATGAAAAGGAGGCCGCTGAAGTCAGCGCGATTTACAAAAACCGCCTCAGGCACAGCGTCGAAATCGCTGGCGTTCTTCGATACGAGACTTTCTTTGGCGAGATATTCGAAACCGAATTTTGGTTCGCTCGCCGGAAGCCCGGAGGCTACAGCGTGGCCGATATAACCGAAACCGAGGTGCCGCATAAAATGCAGCACGCTCGCGCCGTTCTCAGAACCTATGAGCAGGTTGGAAGCCGCAAGCATCCACCACGCGATTAGTCCCCACATCAATGCACGCATAGCGCGGTCCTTTCATTTGGACCGGCATTAGCGTAGCGATTTCAGCACCTTAATTTTGGTGCCGTTGCTACCTAAGGCCGCATCTGTGGGAGAAGACGCCGCACCCGCGCGGACGTTTCCGCGAGCACGAGTTCGAGTAGGCGCGGCCGGCCGCCGTCGCCCTACTTCGCCGCGAGGAAGTCCGGCGCCTGGCCGATGATCGACAGGTCCTCCTCGCCGATGGCCTTCTCGTCCTTGCCCTCGTAGGGCGTCTCGCGCAGCAGCCGCCGCATGACGGCGAGCCGCGCCCGCCGCTTGTCGTTGGCGCGCACCACCGTCCACGGCGCGTAGAGCGTATGGGTGCGCTCCAGCATCTGGTTGCGCTTCTCGGAATAGTCGTCGAACTTCTGCATGCCGGCGACGTCGACGTCGGAGAACTTCCAGTTGGTCAGCAGGCTGTGGCGCCGGTCGTGGAAGCGGCCGAGCTGCGTCTCCTGCCCGATGTCGAGGTAGAACTTGAAGAAGCGGATGCCGTCGCGGCCGATCGACAGCTCGAACTGCGGCGCGTAGTCGAGGAACTTGCGGTGCTGCTCGGGCGTGCAGAAGCCCATGACCGGCTCGACGCCGGCGCGGTTGTACCAGGAGCGGTCGAAGGTCACGAACTCGCCGGCCGTGGGGAACTGCGAGACATAGCGCTGGAAGTACCACTGGCCCCGCTCCGTGTCGGTCGGCTTGGGCAGCGCCACGTTGCGGGCCGAGCGCGGGTTGAGATACTGGCGGATGACGAAGATGGTGCCGCCCTTGCCGGCCGCGTCGCGGCCCTCGAACAGCGCCATCAGCCGCTCGCCGCTCGCCTGCAGCCAGGCGTGCAGCTTGACGAGCTCGGCCTGCAGGAGCTCGAGCTCCTTCTCGTAGGCCTTGTTCTTCAGCTTCTTGTCGTAGGGATAGCCGCCGGCGCTGATCTCATGGTCCTTGATCCAGTCGGGCAGGTTCGGATCCTCGATGTCGAAGATGCGCTCCTTGCCGGCCACCTTGAGCTTGATCGGCTCGATCCTGCCGCCCTTGCGCCCGGCCTCGTCCTTTTTCATGCATGAGATCCTTTCCGCTGCGGCCGGCCATGCTATTGGGGGGCGGTTCGCCGAACAAGTGGGAAGCCGCGGTCCACGATGAGCGATGCCGATCCCGAAAGCGCCGCAGCGGGCTTCGCCCGCATCGCCGCCGGCCGGCTGGCTGAGGCGCGCTGGACGCTCGCGGCTGCGGCGGTTGCGATCGCCGGCGTCACCTTCGCCGCCGGCGGCTCGTGGCTGGTCGCGATTGCGGCAATCGCTGCCGTCGCCTGCGTGGCGGCGCTGACGGAGGCGACCGCCGTCCGCTCGCCCATCGACCGCCTGTCGGCGCTGCGGTTGGCCGCCGCCGTTTCCGACCCGCTGGTGGTGTTCGACCGTTCGGCGACGGTGGTGCAGGCCAACCCGGCCGCCGAGGCTGTCTTCGGCAGCCTGCGCGGGGTCGACCTGCGCCTGCGCTTCCGCGCGCCGGAGATGCAGGAGCTGATCCGCCAGACCCTCGACGACGCCACCCATCCCGCGCCGGTCGACTATGTCGAGCGCGCGCCGATCGAGCGGCTGTTCCGCGTCGCCGCTTCGCCGGTCGGCGATGGCACGGGGCTGTTCGTGCTGGTCTTCCGCGACCAGAGCGAGGCGCGCCGCATCGACCGCATGCGCGCCGACTTCATCGCCAATGCCAGCCACGAGCTGCGCACCCCGCTCGCCTCGATCGCCGGCTTCATCGAGACGCTGCGCGGGCCCGCGCGGAACGACCCGAAGGCTCAGGCCCGCTTCCTCGAGATCATGCAGGCCCAGACCGAGCGCATGGCCCGGTTGATCGACGACCTGCTGTCGCTGTCGCGGCTGGAGATGAAGCCGCTCGCCGCACCCGGCCAGAGCGCCGACCTCGTCGAGGTCATCGCCGGCGTCGCCGATACGCTCACCCATCTCGCAGCGGAAGCGGGCGTCGTCGTGGAGCGTAACCTGCCGGCCGAGCCGGTGCTGGCGGCGGGCAGCCGCGACGAGCTGACCCAGGTGTTCGAGAACCTGCTGGAGAACGCGATCAAGTACGGCCGCTCCGGCGGCCGCGTCGTCGTCTCCGTCGCGCGTGCGCCGGCGCAGGCGGCCGGCGGCCGGCCGCAGGTCGAGGCGTCGGTGCGCGACTTCGGGCCGGGCATATCCGAGGAGCACATCCCGCGCGTCACCGAGCGCTTCTACCGGGTCGACGCCGAATCGAGCCGCGCCCAGAAGGGCACCGGCCTCGGCCTCGCCATCGTCAAGCACATCCTGACCCGTTACGGCGGGCGCCTGTCGATCGCCTCGCAGCCGGGGCACGGCGCGGCTTTCACCGTCCATCTGCCGGCCGCCTGACCGGCTTTCTTTTTTCCGTCATCGGACTGGCCTATGGTGCCTGCCGCGGTCCGGCATGCGGGCCGGGAGGCGCCTTTGAAATGCATATCGTCCGCAGCTTCGACGAGGATCTGAAATACCTGTCCGGCCGCATCGCCGCGATGGGGGGGCTCGCCGAGCGGATGGTGGAGGAGTCCGTCTCCGCGCTCGTCCATGCCGACGAGACGCTGGCGCGCAAGGTGGTCGCCGACGACCTGCTGCTCGACATCGCCGAGCGCGAGATCGACGAGAAGGCGATCGGCATCATCGCGCGCCGCCAGCCGCTCGCCGACGACCTGCGCGAGATCATCGGCGCGATCCGCATCTCGGCCGACCTGGAGCGCGTCGGCGACCTCGCCAAGAACAACGCCAAGCGCGTCGTGGCCATCACCGCCGCGCAGCAGCCGGTACGCGTCGTGCGCGGGCTCGAGGCGCTGGCCGAGCTGGCGCTCGGCCAGTTGAAGGACGTGCTGGACGTCTACGCCACGCGCGCCGTCTCGACGCTCGCCTCCGTGCGCGAGCGCGACGCCCAGATCGACGCGGTCTACACGTCGCTGTTCAGGGAACTGCTCGCCTCGATGATGGAGGATGCGCGCAACATCACGCCGTGCACGCATCTCCTGTTCTGCGCCAAGAACCTGGAACGCATCGGCGACCACGCGACCAACGTCGCCGAGACGATATACTACGCGGCCACCGCCGAGCAGTTGCCCGAGCGGTCGCGGCAGGACAAAAGCCACAGCGTGACACTGGACGTGGCGGCGCGCTGAGGCGCACCGCTTGGGCGGGATTGCCCGCCCGTCGGATCAGCGCGCCCGGCGCCGCTCCGCCGCCGGCTGGTAGGCCAGCCGCGAGTGGTAGCCGCAATAGGGCCCGCTCTCGCCGACGTCGTTGCCGCAGAAGTTGAAGTCCTCGGCGAGCGGGTCGCCGTTCGGCCATTTGCAGGTGCGCTCGGTGAGCTGGGTCAGCTCCAGCCGCCGCGAGATCGGCACGACGACGTCCTGGACCGGGCGCAGCACCTGCCGGGCGACCGGCTCGGCGTCGAACTGCACCTGCAGCGCGGTGGCGCCGATCGAGGCGGTGATGGTGCGCGTCGGCCGCGTGGCCGTCTTGGCCGGCCCGGCGCTCGCCTTCTTGGCGCGCGGCGCCGAGGCGGTCGCCCGGCCGCGGCCGGAGAGCTTGAGACGGTGGACCTTGCCGATCACCGCGTTGCGGCTGACGCCGCCGAGCTGCGCCGCGATCTGGCTCGCGCTCAGCCCTTCCGACCATAGTTTGCGCAGCAACTCCACGCGTTCGTCAGTCCAGTTCATCGGGATCCGCTCCTCGCGAAACCATGCGGGAATCGGAATCCTTCACCGCCCGGTCCAAAGGCCGGTGGCCACCACATCTACACTGGTGAAAGAGTCCGCCGCACGAAATCTTGTTATGTCGGCCTCAAACTATCGCAACGCTTGACTCGGTGACAAGAGTCGCAGGGACACAGGGAATCGGTTTTTGGGGTTTTCCCCAACTTGGGCCAGCCGGGGCCAAAGCGTTGTGCGAGCCGGCCGTGCCGGCCCGGAAGGCCAGCTTTTCGTTGACTCCATGGTGAAATGACCTGATATACCCATGCTCAGCGCCGCCCACCGGGCGGCTTTTTTGATTTGGCGGCCCGCGTGCCGCGGGACATCTTTGGCTGACAGCCCGCGTGCCGCGGGACAAGGGAAACGGAAGAGAGGCAATGAGCGGTTCGGCGCTGTACGAGACATTCGCGCGCGCCCCACTTGCATTCGAGCGGGGCGAGGGATCCTGGCTGATCGAGGCCAGCGGCGCCCGATATCTCGACTTCGCCGGCGGCATCGCCGTCAACTCGCTCGGCCACGGCCATCCGCATCTCGTCGCGGCCCTCAAGGACCAGGCCGACAAGCTCTGGCACGTCTCCAACCTCTACCGCGTGCCGGGCCAGGAACGGCTCGCCGAGCGGCTGGCCGCGGCGACTTTCGCCGACAAGGTGTTCTTCACCAATTCGGGCGCCGAGGCGCTGGAATGCGCCATCAAGACGGCGCGGCGCTACCAGTTCGCCAACGGACACCCCGAGCGCTTCCGCATCATCACCTTCGAGGGCGCCTTCCACGGCCGCACGCTGGCGACGATCGCCGCCGGCGGCCAGCAGAAATATCTGGAAGGCTTCGGCCCCAAGGTCGAGGGCTTCGACCAGGTGCCCTTCGCCGACATCGACGCGGCCGAGAAGGCGATCACGCCGGAGACGGCGGCGATCCTGATCGAGCCGGTGCAGGGCGAGGGCGGCATCCGCGCCGTGCCGACCGAGAAGCTGCGCCGCCTGCGCGAGCTGTGCGACAAGAACGGCCTGCTGCTCGTCTTCGACGAGGTCCAGTGCGGCATCGGCCGCACCGGCAAGCTGTTCGCCTACGAGTGGTCGGGCATCGTCCCCGACGTGATGGCGATCGCCAAGGGCATCGGCGGCGGCTTCCCCGTCGGCGCGTGCCTGGCCACCGACGAGGCCGCTAAGGGCATGGTCTCGGGCGTGCACGGCACCACCTTCGGCGGCAACCCGCTCGCCATGGCCGTCGGCAACGCCGTCCTCGACGTCGTGCTGGAGGACGGCTTCCTCGACGAGGTCAAGCGCAAGGCGCTGGTCTTCAAGCAGGGCCTGGCCGGCATCGTCGACGAGTTCCCCGACGTGTTCGAGGAGGTCCGCGGCGTCGGCCTGATGCTCGGCCTCAAGTGCAAAATGCCGAACGGCACGGTCAACGCCGCCTTCCGCAGCCACAATTTCCTCGCCGTTCCGGCGGGCGAGAACGTGATCCGGCTGCTGCCGCCGCTCAACGTCTCCGACGAGGAGATCCGCATCGCGCTCGACGCGATCCGCGCCAGCGCCGCGTCGCTGTCGACCGCGGCCGGCGCGGCCTGAGGCGGGGCGCGAGCGATGAGCGTCAGGCATTTCACCGACCTTTCGCGGCTTCCCGCCGCCGAACTGCGCGCCATGCTCGACGATGCGCGCGCCCGCAAGACCCGGCTGAAGGCCGGCGCCCGCGAGCGCCCGCTGGACGGCAAGGTGCTGGCGATGATCTTCGAGAAGCCGTCGACCCGCACGCGCGTCTCCTTCGACGTCGGCATGCGCCAGCTCGGCGGCGAGACGATCATGCTCACCGGCACAGAGATGCAGCTCGGCCGCTCCGAGACGATCGCCGACACCGCCAAGGTGCTGTCGCGCTACGTCGACGCGATCATGATCCGCACGACGGCGCATGTGCGCCTGATGGAGCTTGCCCAGCACGCGACGGTGCCGGTCATCAACGGCCTGACCGACGACACCCATCCCTGCCAGATCATGGCGGACCTGATGACCTTCGAGGAGCATCGCGGCCCGGTGAAGGACCGGCTGTTCGCCTGGACCGGCGACGGCAACAACGTGCTCCACTCGCTGGTCGAGGCCTCGGCGCGCTTCAGCTTCCGCCTGAACATCGCCGTGCCCGAGGGCAGCGAGCCGGACGGCAGGTTCATCGACTGGTCGAACGCCAATGGCGGCCGCATCAACGTGACGCGCTCCGCGGTCGAGGCCGTGAAGGGCGCCGACTGCGTCGTCACCGACACCTGGGTGTCGATGGGCCAGGAGCACCGCGCGCGCGGCCACAACGTCTTCCAGCCCTATCAGGTCAACGAGCGGCTGATGGAGCAGGCCAAGCCCGACGCGCTGTTCATGCACTGCCTGCCGGCGCATCGCGGCGAGGAGGTCACCGACGAGGTGATCGACGGTCCGCATTCGGTCGTCTTCGACGAGGCCGAGAACCGGCTGCACGCCCAGAAGGCGGTGCTGGCCTGGTGCTTCGGCGCTTGATGGCGACTGCTGCCGCACCTATCTGACCGGCTTCGACGGCAAAACCTGCAGCGGACCTTTCGCGGCCCCGGCCGGACCGATAGCCTGTCCGCGCGCGCAATCGGGAATTGAGACTTGACTGAACACGCTCCGACGCTCGGCGATTTCGGCTTCGCCGGTGATGACAATGTCGTTCCTTTCGAGGTGGGCGCGCTCGACGTGCGCGGCCGCGCCGTCCAGCTCGGCCCGCTGCTCGACCAGATCCTCGGCCGGCACGACTATCCCGAGCCGGTCGCCCGCCTGCTGGCCGAGGCGGTCGCGCTGACCGTGCTGCTCGGCACATCGCTCAAGTTCGACGGCAAGTTCATCCTCCAGACCCGCTCCGACGGGCCGGTGGACATGCTGGTGGCCGACCTGCGCACGCCGGGCTCGGTGCGCGCCTACGCGCGCTACGACCAGGCCCGCC
>ERZ778022.3400-NODE-3400-length-15029-cov-3.974556_pt1 | contig 15029 bp, 15 predicted proteins | sample MGYA00375752_ERZ778022 | MGnify/ENA primary metagenome ERZ778022 (study PRJEB29350, sample SAMN05389826) | bioreactor metagenome | isolation source: Thiocyanate bioreactor | place: South Africa: University of Cape Town | collected 2014-04-04 ... | reverse complement strand
AATTCCAAGCGCCTCGTCCGGCAGGTCGTAGTAGATCCAGCCCGGCACCTCGGCCACCGGCTCGACCGAGCGGATCGAGGTTTCCTCGAACAGTTCGCGCAGCGCCGCCGCGTAGGGCTCCTCGCCCTTGTCGATGCCGCCCTGCGGCATCTGCCAGGGCGCAGCGACTTCGCTGGCATCCTCCAGCATCTTGTCGGGCTTGCGCCGGCCGACGAATACGCGGCCGTCGCGGTTGAACACGGCTGCGCCGACGCAGTCGCGGTAGGGCATGTCTTCGCGCTTCATGCGCTACTTCTGCATCAGCGCGCTGGCGGGGACAATGAGGAAGCCGCGCTCTTCGAGGCCCTGCGCCCATTCGGCAACGGTATCGACCGATACCGGCAGCGCCGCGATCAGGCCGATGGCGGTGCCGTCGTTGCGCGCCTTCTCCTCCAGCGCCACGAGGCTTGAGAGGATGTGGGCGCGCGAGGGATTGGTGTCGAGCACCATGCTCGCCTTGGCGAAGGGGACGCGATTGGCCGAGGCGAGCTGCGGCGCCAGCGAGCGGTTGGACGAGGCATCGTCCACATAGCCCAGGCCGCGCGAACCCAGCTCTTCCATGATCGGGTTGAAATCGGCGCTGGAGGCGGTGAAGCGGGCGCCCATGTTGTTGATCACGCCGGCGTAGCCGCCGAACTTGCCCATCACGCGGTAGAGCTTGTCGATGTTGCTGCGGGGCGCCTGGCCGGTCAGCAGCGTATCCGGGCCGGGGTCGTTGTCGGGGTAGTCGAACGGCTCGAGCGGCACCTCGAGGAAGATTTCGTGCCCTTCCTCGCGCGCCGTGCCGACGGTGCGTTCGAGCGTCTTGCCGTAGGGGGCAAAGGCCAGCGTTACGTTGTCGGGCAGCGTGGTGATGGCATGCAGCGTGCCGTTGAGATTGATGCCGAGCCCGGTCACGACAATGGCGATCAGCGGTTTGCCCGCGGCGGTCGTCGGCGTCACCGAGGGGCGCGCATAGGCGGCGAACGGGGTTTCGCCGTTGGCCGCCATGCGGGGCAGGGGGCCGAACTCCGAGGGCTCCACCAGGTCAGGCAGCATCCGGTAGGGGTCGGAGGGCGAAATCGTGTCGGCCGGCAAGGCCGTGCCGCCGTCCCGTGCTTCCTGCTCGGCCAGCGCCGCATTCACTTCTTCGGGCGTGATCTCGGGGCCGACATCGATCACCTCGATCGAGGCGCTCGAATTGCTGCCGGCGATGGTGTTGGCGTTGTGCGTAGTGTTGATGGCGACTTCGGCGAAGGGCCGCCCGCCCTCCGGCGTATCGACCAGCAGCACCCGGCCGGCGACGAAGGCGACCAGCACGCCGATGCCGAGCAGCGACAGCCGTGCCGGCGGCAGGCTGCGCTTTGCCGTCTTCATCGCATGCGGCCCGCGTGCACGCCGTCGCGTCAGCGGTGAATTGAGAGTGCCCGACTCGCTCATGGCAGCGAGTTGAGCAGGGAATGGGTAACGGATTGTTAAGGACGCGGCTCAACCAAAACGAAAGGGTCTCCGCCAGCGGCGAAGACCCTTTCGTGCATCCAGTGCGGCGGCGCCGTCAACCCTGCTTGGGCGGGAAGGCGTCGCTCTGTTCTTCGCCGTTGATCAGCTTGATGGCGTATTGCAGCTGCGTGTCCTTGGTCTTGTCGGCCGGCACATAGACCGACGAGCCGACCGTTGCGATCTCCTCCGAGCCGCCGCCGATCTGGCCGGCCAGCGCGGCCTCGCCGAGAATCTCGTCGCGGCCCTTCAGCTCCTCGGGCACGTCCTGGGTGATGGTGATGTCCGGGTGAATACCGGATGCCTGGATCGAGCGGTTGTTCGGCGTGTAGTAGCGCGCCGTGGTCAGCCGCATGGCGCCGTTGGGCCCGAGCGAGATGATCGATTGCACCGAGCCCTTGCCGAACGAGCGGGTGCCGACCAGCGTCGCCCGCTTGTGGTCCTGCAGCGCCCCGGCGACGATCTCGGCCGCAGAGGCCGAGCCGCCATTGATCAATACGACCAGCGGGATTTCCGCGATCCGCGCATCGAGATCGTCAGGCCGCGCGTCGTAGCGGGCGCTTTCCTGCTCCAGCCGGCCGCGGGTCAGCACCACGGCGCCCTGCTTGAGGAAGGCGTCGGTCACGTAGACGGCCTGGTCGACAAGCCCGCCCGGATTGTTGCGCAGGTCGAGGATCAGGCCCTTGGGCGCAACGCCCTCGCGCTGCTTGAAGATGTCCTCGATGGCCTGCTGGATGCCGACATAGGCCTGCTCGGAGAAGCGCAGCAGGCGCATCACGCCGACATCGCCTTCCATGCTCCAGCGCACGGCGCGCATGGCGATGATGTCGCGGGCGAGCTCGAACTCGATCGGGTCGTCGGAGCCTTCGCGGATGACTGTGAGCTTGATCTTGCTGCCAACCGGGCCGCGCATCTTGGAGACGGCATCGTCGAGCGACAGGCCCAGCACCTGCTGGCCGTCCAGCTGGACGATATAGTCGTTGGAGAGCACGCCGGCCTTGGCCGCCGGGGTATCGTCGATGGGCGACACCACCTTGATGATGCCTTCTTCCATCGTGACTTCGATGCCCAGCCCGCCGAACTGGCCGCTGACATCTTCCTGCGTGTCGGCGTAGTCGACCGGCTCGAGGTAGCCCGAATGCGGGTCCAGCGAGGTCAGCATGCCCTGGATGGCGGCGTGGATCAGCTCGCGCTCGTCGGGGGCTTCCACGTACTCGGAGCGGATGCGGTCGAATACCTCGCCGAACAGCGTGAGGTCGGAATAGACCTCCTCGTTGCTGCGCTTGATCGGGTCGACCGCGGCCTGGTCCTGCGCAAAGAGCGTGGGCACGCTGAAGGCGATCGGGGCACCGATCAGCCCCACGGCGAGGGCAATTATGGAAGCGCGGACGGGCGTCAGTCGCATGTTCTATCCACTCTGGGTCGGGGTTTCTGCCGAGGCCCACCATCCGGTGGGGTCGACGGGCACGTTGCTTTTTCGCATCTCAATATAAAGGGTCGGCCGGGAGACACCAGCACCGGTACTCACGGTCTGGCCAATTGTCCGTGAGCCCATGGTTCCCACGGGTTCTCCCATCAAGACGAACTGGCCGACATTGACGGATACGGCGGCGAGTCCCGCGAGCAGGATGGTGTATTCCTGCCCGACATTGAGAATGACGATTTGGCCATAATTGAGGTAGTCGCCGGCATAGAGCACCCAGCCGTCCGACGGCGCCACCACGGTGGCCTCGGCGCGGGTGACGACCGAAACGCCCTCGGAGATGCCGCCAAAGCCGTCCGAGGCGCCGTATTCGACCACCCGGACGCCGCTTGAGGGCTGCGCGAGATAGCCGCGCGCCTGGGCAAAGGGAACGGCCGGTTCGGTCCGGTCGGTGTTGGCGAGGGCCAGGCGGATGGTCTCGCGGTCGAGCACCGGTGCCGAGCCGCCAGCATTGGCGGCCGCCGTCGCTTCCGCCGCCACCGCCACCGCGATCGCCTGCCGGGTCAGGTCGTCGATCAGCTGCTTCAGCGTCGAGGCCTTGGCCGCCAGCTCCGCCGCCGCGGCCTCCTCGGCGGCGAGGTCGCTGCTGGCCCGGTCCTCGGTGGCCTTGCGGGCGGCGATCAACGTCGCGATGCGCAGCTGCTCTTCCTCGAGGATCTCGAAATTGGCCTTGAGCCGCGCCTCCTCTTCCAGCGCCGAGGCCTTGATGGCGTTCAGCCGGCCCAGATCGGCGATCAGTTCATCGGCCTTCTGCTGCAGCTGCGGCACGATGGCGGAAATGAGGATGGCGCTGCGCGCCGAACCCAGCGCATCGGAGGGATCGACGATCAGCGCGGGCGGCGGGTTGCGCGAAATGCGCTCCAGGGCCGCCAGCACGCCCGAGATGGTGCCGGAGGCGCCTTCGAGGCGGCCGCGCACCTCGAACTCCGCGACGATCAGGTCTCCCAGCCGCGCTTCCATCGCCGCCACGTCGGCTTCGGCGAGCTTCACCCGCTCGCCCGCTGCAATGAGCGCCGCGTTCTGGCGCGGCCGGTCGCCCTGCATGTCCTCGATTTCGGCCTTGAGCGCGTTGACCCGCTCCTGGCTGACGTTGATCGAGGCTTCGAGCTCGGCAAGAGCCGAGCGTTCCGCTTCGGCGGGATCGGCGGGGGCCTGTTCGGCCTCGACCGCCGCGGCGGCCTGCGCCTCGGTCGCGGCTTCGATCGCGGTTTCCAGCGACGGAGTGGCTTCGGTCTGCGCCCGGCCCGGGAGCGGTGCGAGCGCCACCGAGGCGATGGCGGCCAGCGCCAGCGTCGTCCTCAGCCTCGGCAAACGTGCCCGCATGAAACCCCTCGAATCACGGACCAGACCATAGCAAGCCCCGGGCCATCAGCCCTAAGGGTTTGGCGCGAGGATGGCGGGGTGGCTCGCCCGGCCTATTCGCGATGATAGGGGTGGCCCGACAGGATCGTGGTGGCCCGGTAGAGCTGCTCGGCCAGCATGATGCGGACCAGCTGGTGCGGCCAGGTCAGCGGCGAGAAGCTGAGCGTGAGGTCGGCGGCGGCGGTGAAGGCGAGGTCGAGCCCGTCGGCTCCACCGATGACGAAGCTTGCCGCCGGCCGGCCGTCGTCGCGCCAGCGGGCGAGCTGGCGGGCAAAGGCTTCCGAGGATTGAGTCTTGCCGTGTTCATCGAGCGCGACCACGATGCCGTCGGGCAGGGCGGCGCGCAGGCCCTTGGCTTCGTCGGTCTTGCGCGTGGCGGGGGCGGAGGCGCGGGATTCGGCCAGTTCCGCCACGTCGAAGCCGGTGAGCGCCAGCGGCTTGCCGCTGGCCTGCGCCCGTTCGAGATAGCGCGACACCAGCTCGCGCTCGGGCCCTTGCTTCATCCGGCCGATGGCGGCGACGACGATGCGCATCTCAGAGGCCGGGGCCCCCGTCGGTCAGTGGGCGTCGGCGGCGAAATCCACCGCCCACATCTTTTCGAGGTTGTAGAACTCGCGCACTTCGGGCCGGAAGATGTGGACGATGACGTCACCGCCATCCACCAGCACCCAGTCCGCATGCGGCAGCCCCTCGATGCGCGGCTTGCCGAAACCGGCTTCGCGCAGGGCCTTGAGCAGCTGGTCGGCAACGGCGCTGACGTGCCGGTTGGAGCGGCCCGAGGTCACCACCATGTGGTCGCTGAGCGAGGATTTTCCGGTGATGTCGATGGCGACAGTTTCCTCGGCCTTGGCATCTTCCAGGGTCCTGAGCACGACATCGATCATCTGGGGAGCCGGAGCGGCTTCCGGCGGCGGGGTCTTCGTCTTGCGGGCTGCGGCCATCAGATGGCCCCGGCCCGCGCGTGTTCAGCACGGGTCATTACGTGTTTCAACAATCCTCGGCGGTTTCGGTGTTGCCGTCGCAAATGCTGCGGGCTCGCTGCCGTTGGGGGTGATCGGGATCACAAGTCACTAATATGCGCTTCGTCCGCCGCCGTGCAAGGCAGGCAAATGATGCAATTTCGATTGTGGCTCGCGATCAACGCGTTGCCGTGACACTCGAGATGGCGCTGCCATTGTGCATCAGGACGCCGGACAGTGCGTCGTCGCCGACGAAATTGAGGAAGCCGTCGCCGTTCACCAGCATCTGGCCGCCGCGGGTGTTCTCCCAATCGAAGATGAAGCGCATGCCCTCGATGCGGCCGCTCATCGTCGTGGTGATGTCGCCGATCTCCATGGTGGCCAGCGCGTTGGTGTCCACCTGCTGGATGGTGAGCGTCACGTCGGCGGCGCCGGTGTCGTTGCGCGCCACCCAGACGCCGTTGAAGATGCCGCCGGTTTCGGGCGCTGCCGGGGCCGGGACGGGCGCCGGGGTCGGCTCCGGCTGCGCCGTCGCCACGGGCGTTTCGGGGGCCGGCTTGGCCGCCGGGGTGCTGCGGCCGCCGCTGCCGGCACCGAGGCGCAGGAAGCGTTCGGCGACGAAGCCGCGGCCGCCGGCAATCTCGCACCAGCCGCGCCGGCAGGTTACCGTCAGTTCCTCGCCGGCCTTGAGCGTGCCGACCACCCGGCTGTTGGACGAGCTGGGCGCGGTCCGGATGTTCACCGCCGATCGCACCACCGCGGATTCGGCGAACGCCTGGAGCGGCAGGGCGATGAGGGGCAGGGCGAGAAGCAGGGTGATCGGACGCATGGTACTCGTTCGGAGCCGCAGTTGAGAGGAAAGGTAAGGTGCTACTGGCGCCTCGACCAGTGTCAATTTTGCGGCACAGGGCCGTGCCGCGCGCGGATCGCCGTCGAGGACTGGCTGGACATGATGCCGCGCAGGTACACCCAGGCGGGCGGATCGCGGTCTGCCAGCACCTCTGCGGCTTCCTCGGGGATGCGGTAGCGCTTGAGAGCGACTGCCGCGCGGGACGACGTGGCGCGCAGGGTCGATCCCGGCCGTGCATAGACCGCCATGGGCACTAGGGCGGCAATGTCCTCCCAGCGTTCCCAGCGGTCGAAGCCGGCGAGGCTGTCGGCGCCCATGATCCATACAAACCGGGCGGTTTCGCAGGTCCGCTTGAGGTAACTCAGGGTATCGAAGGTGTAGTGAAAATCGTGCGCCGCCTCGAACCCGGTCACCTTTATCCGCGGATCGTCCATGAGCTCGCGCGTCGCGGCGATGCGTTCGCCGAGCGGGGCCAGTTGCCGATGATCCTTCAGCGGATTGCCGGGCGAGACCAGCACCCAGAGCGCATCGAGCTGCAGCCGCCTCAGGCACTGCGTCACCACCAGCCGATGGCCCTCGTGCGGCGGATTGAAGCTGCCCCCGAACAGCCCGATCCGCATCCCCGCCGCAAATCCCGGAAGCGAGAGGTCAGTCACGGCACACCCACTGCAGGCGGGGCGCTACCAGAGCGTCGCGCCCCTGCTGCCGACTGATGGACCCCTCATCCGTCGCTGCGCGCCACCTTCTCCCACAAGGGGAGAAGGTTTCCCGACTGCAGGACTCCCGGCTCCATGGCCTTCTCCCCTTGTGGGAGAAGGTGCCCGAAGGGCGGATGAGGGGTCCCTCAGTCAGCATCGTCAAGGCCTGAGGGTTCCCTGGCCTTCGACGAGATACTTGAAGCTGGTGAGTTGCTCGACCCCGACCGGGCCGCGGGCGTGGAATTTGCCGGTGGCGATGCCGATCTCGCCGCCGAAGCCGAACTCGCCGCCGTCGGCGAACTGGGTCGAGGCATTGTGCATCAGGATGGCGCTGTCGATCTCGCCGAAGAAGCGGGCGACGGCAGCCGGGTCCTCGCTGAGGATGGCCTCGGTATGGTGCGAGCTGTAGCGGTTGATATGGGCGATCGCCTCGCCCACGTCGGACACCACCTTCACCGAGATGATCGCGTCCTCGTACTCGGTATGCCAGTCGTCCTCGGTCGCCGGCGTGACATCGGGCACCAGCGCCCGCACCGTCGCGTCGCCGCGGATTTCGCAGCCCCTTTCGGCCAGCGCCGCGACCACGGGCCTGAGGTGGGTGTCGACCACGTCGCGATGCACCAGCAGCGTCTCGGTGGCGCCGCAGATCCCGGTGCGGCGCATCTTGGCGTTGACGGTGACGTCGACCGCCATGTCGAGGCCGGCGGTTCGGTCGATGAAGGTGTGGCAGATGCCCTCGAGATGCGCGAAGACCGGCACGCGCGCCTCGTCCTGCACCCGCGCGACGAGGGTCTTGCCGCCGCGCGGCACGATCACGTCGATGCTGCCTCCAAGCCCGCGCAGCATTTCGCCCACCGCCGCCCGATCGGTGGTGGGGACGATCTGGATGGCGTCCTCCGGCAGTCCCGCTGCGCGCAGCCCGGCGACGAGACCGGCATGGATCGCCCGGGACGAGCTGATGCTGTCCGAGCCGCCGCGCAGGATCACCGCATTGCCGGCCTTCAGCGTCAGCGCGCCGGCATCGGCGGTGACGTTGGGGCGGCTCTCGAAGATGACGCCGATGACCCCGAGCGGGGTGCGCACGCGGCGGATATGGAGGCCGCTCGGCACGTCCCATTCGGCCACCACCTGGCCCACCGGGTCGGGCAGCTCGGCAATGGTCCGCAGCCCCTCGATCATGGCATCGACGCGCTTGTCGTTGAGCTGCAGCCGGTCGAGGAAGGCCCCCGAAATGCCCTTGGCGCGGGCCGCCGCCATGTCGAGCGCATTGGCGGAGAGAATATCGTCGCGACGCTCGTCGAGCGCCTGGGCGGCGGCGAGGAGTGCGGCGCGCTTCTTTTCCGCCGGCGCGAAGGCGAGGACGGCGGCCGCGGCGCGCGCCCGGCGCCCGAGGTCCAGCATCAGTGCGGCGAGATCGGTGGTTTCGACGGCGCTCATCGGCTGCCCCTCAACAAAACCAGGTTGTCGCGGTGGACGAGTTCACTGCGCGCGTGGATGCCGAGCATCTCGGCGACGCGGGCGCTGTTCTTGCCCTTCACCAGCTGGGCCTCGTCGTGATCGAGCCCCACCAGCCCGCGGGCGACTTCGTTGCCCGCCGCATCGCGGATGGAGACGGTGTCGCCGCGGTCGAAATCGCCGCGCACCAGTGTCACCCCGACCGGCAGCAGCGATTTGCCCGAGAGGAGCGCCTTCAGCGCGCCGTCGTCGATGACGATCTCGCCCGCCACTTCCAGTGTCCCCATGATCCAGCGCTTACGGGCCTGGGCGCGCGTCTCGACGGCGCGGAACAGCGTGTGCCGGCCGCCGGTCCACAGCGCCGCGAGCGGATGGTTCTCGGCGCCCTTGGCGATGATCATGGCGGTGCCGGCCTTGGTCGCGATCTTGCCGGCTTCGATCTTGGTGGTCATGCCGCCACGGCTCAGGTGGCTGGCCGCGCCGCCGGCCATGGCCTCGATCTCGGGCGTGATCTCGGCGACGAAGGGCAGATGCCGCGCGTTCGGATGGGTGGCGGGCGGCGCCGTATAGAGCCCGTCGATATCGGAGAGCAGCACCAGGCAGTCGGCCTCGATCATGGTGGCGACGCGGGCGCTCAGCCGGTCGTTGTCGCCGTAGCGGATCTCCGCCGTGGCGACGGAATCGTTCTCGTTGATGATGGGCACCGCGCCCATCTGCAGCAGGGTGGTGATCGTGGTGCGCGCGTTGAGATAGTAGCGGCGCTCCTCGGTGATGTTGGGCGTGATGAGAATCTGCCCGGTCACCACGCCATAGTCCGACAGCGCCGCTTCCCAGGCGCGGCTCAGTGCGATCTGGCCGACGCTGGCGGCGGCCTGGCTCTGCTCCAGCGTCAGCGCCGCCCGGTCGAGCTTCAGGATACGCCGCCCCAGCGCGATGGCGCCCGAGGAGACGATGACGATCTCGGTGCCGCGCCGGCGCAGCGCGTCGATATCGGCGCCCGGTGGCGCCATCGCCGATCAGCGCCGAGCCGATCTTGACGGTGATGCGGCGGAAGGGACGCAGCGGATCGTCCGTTGCGCCCGGCCGTTCGGCGAGCGCATCCATCAAGGGATCCAGTGCGGCTGGGTTTCGCGGCGCACGGCGTCCTCGCGCGCCGCCTTGTCGGCATCGAGCGCGGCGACCACGCCGTAGAGCACGAGGTCGACGCCCTCACCGGTCACGCCAGAGCAGGTCAGCACGTCGGTCTTGCTGAGCCGCTTGAGGGTGGTGACCTTCTTCTTGATCTCGTCGGGCGCCAGCGCGTCGATCTTGTTGAGGACGACGATCTCGTCCTTGTCGGCGAGTTCTTCCGCATAGGCGGCGAGCTCGCCCCGGATGGTCTTGTAGGCGGTCTTGATGTCGTCCTGGGTGCCGTCGATCAGGTGGATCAGCACCTTGCAGCGCTCGACATGGCCGAGGAAGCGGTCGCCCAGCCCGGCGCCCTCGCTGGCCCCCTCGATCAGTCCGGGAATATCGGCGAGGACGAAATCGCGCTCGCCGATGCGCACCACGCCCAGGTTGGGATGGAGGGTGGTGAAGGGATAGTCCGCGATCTTGGGCTTGGCCGCCGAAACGGCCGCGAGGAACGTCGATTTGCCGGCATTGGGCAGGCCGACGAGGCCCGCATCGGCAATCAGCTTCAGGCGCAGGTAGATGATCTTTTCGATCCCCTCCTGGCCGGGGTTCGCGCGGCGCGGCGCCTGGTTGGACGAGGTCTTGAAATGGGCGTTGCCGAAGCCGCCATTGCCGCCCTTGAGCAGCACCACGCGCTGGCCGATCTCGGTCAGGTCGGCGATCAGCGTCTCGTTGTCTTCCTCGAACACCTGGGTGCCCACCGGCACGCGCAGCACCACATCGGCGCCATCGGCCCCGGTGCGGTTCTTGCCCATGCCGTGCACGCCCGTGCCGGCCTTGTAGTGCTGCTGGTAGCGGTAGTCGATCAGCGTGTTCAGCCCGTCGACGCATTCGAGCACGACATCGCCGCCGCGCCCGCCGTTACCGCCATTGGGGCCGCCGAACTCCACGAATTTTTCGCGCAGGAAGGAGATCGAGCCGGCGCCGCCATTGCCGGATCGAACATAAACCTTTGCCTGGTCGAGAAATTTCATGCGGCTCGCTGCTCCGCCCAGACCGCCCGGGTGAGTTGGGTGTCGATATGGCGCACCTCCTCTCCGCGCGCAAGGCAAAGCCGCGCCGAGGTGCCCGTTTCGACGAACCCCAGCTTCTTCTGGATGGCGAGCGACGCCTTGTTGAAATGGAACACGCCGGACGCCACGCTGTCGGCGTCGGTTGCGGCGAAGTACCAATCCAGCGCGGCCCGCACCGCCTCGCTCATCAGCCCCCGGTTCCAGAACGGCTGGGCCAGCCAATAGCCGATCACGATGGCCTCCTGGTCGGGGTGGAAGCCGACGTGGCCCACCGCGCCCTCGCCGGGCAGTTCGATGGTGAAGCCGGTCTCGCCCGCCGGCCGGTCCGGCCGCCAGGTGCGGATCCAGGCCCGTGCGTCGCTCAGCCGATAGGGGTAGGGCACCCGCGACAGGTTGCCGGCCACCGCGAAGTTGTCGAGATAACGCGCTATATTCTCGGCGTCCTCGAAACGAGGCGGCCGCAGCACCAGTCGCGCCGTGCGCAGCGTCACGTCCATCGCGGTTGATCCACACTGTAGTAGACGACAGGCTTGCCGGCCATGTTGCCCTGGCCGTCGGTGCCGCGGTCGATTTCCTTGAAGCCGACCTTCTCGAGCACATGTCGCGAACGCTCGTTGCTCTCGAGTGCGCGGGACTTGATGCGCGGGAACAGGCCGCTGGAGAAGGCGGCGTCGAGCAGGGCCTTCACCGCTTCGCTCATGATGCCCTGGCCCCAGAACGGTTCACCGAGCCAGTAGCCGAGCTCGGGTGGCGATTCCGCATGGAAGGTGAAGCCGACAACCCCGATGAAGCGATCGTTGAGGGTGATGGCATAGGGCCGCTCGTCGGCCCGCTGCGAGAAGATCTCGACGAAGGCAACGCCGTCCGCCCGCGTATACGGAGACGGCAGCCGGGCCAGCACGTCGGCGATATTCTTGTTGTCGGCAAGCTTCACCAGGTCGGGGACGTCGCCACGGATGGGTGCGCGCAGCACCAGCCGGCGCGTGGTGATGCGCGTCGGCAGGATGTCACGGGCCCGCCGTGCATTGATGCGCGCCGTCGCCGCCGCCAGGGTCTGTGCCATCAGCGTCGGCGTGCGGACTTCCGGCCGGCGGAAGAACGGGCTGTGCGGCTCGTGGTGCGAGATGAGATGGCTGAGGTCCGGCCGCTGCTCGGGCGGCGGCACGGGAACCGCCACGGATTTTGGCGCCGCCTTGACGCGCGGCGCCCGGGGCGCTTTCGGCTTGGCCTTGGACACCGGTGCCGGGGCGACCGGCGCCACCTTTGCGGCCGGCTCCGGAACCGGCTGCGGTGCAGGCGCCGATGCGACCGGTGCTTTCGCTTCGGCCTTGGGCTGCGGTGCGGGCGCCGTCACCTTCGGCTGCACGGTGGGCTTCGTTGTGTTGGCCTTGGCGGCGGCCGGCTTAAGCGGTTCGGCCTTCGGAGCAGCTGTTTCAACGACAGCGGCCTTCGGCACGGCCGCCTTTGGCGCAGCCGCCTTGGGTCCGCCAGCCTTGGCCACCGGGGCCTTGGGGGTCATTTCTGGGAGCACCGGCTCGGCCACGCTGGCCTTGCCGGCCGGCTTCCGGGCGGTTGCCTTCATCGCCTTGCCGGGCACGGCCTTGCTCGGCGCGGCCTTGGGTGCCGCCTTGGCGACGGGCCGGGCGGCTGGCGGCCGCGTGGGTTTGCCGACGGTCCCCTTGTCGGCCGCCTTGCGCGCTGGCTGGCTCTTGGCTTGGGCCTTGCCCACAGCCGGCGATTTGGCCTTGGCGGTCCGGGGTGACGACGACAGGGCTGCCTTGCCGGATACGGGCCTCGTCTCCGCCTTGCGGGCCAACGGCGCCGGCTTCGGCGCGGCGGTGGCCTTGCGTGCCGGCGTCTTTGCCGCCGGCACCTTTGAAGCGGCTTTCGTCGCGGGCGCGAGTTTGCTCGGCGCAGGCCGGGTCTTGCCAGCGCTCTTCCCGCGCCCAGCGTGCACCTTCGATTTGACCTTGGCTCCGGCAGATTTCTCGGCTGCGGGCTTGGCCGCCGGGGCGCTGGCCGGCCGTGGCCGGCTCGCGGGCTTGGCCGGCACCGCCACCTTCACCCGCTGCCCACGGGCCCGGCTCGGCTCCGGCCGTACCGGCTTGGCCTTCGTCGGGGCGCGCGTGCTGGCCTTTGCCACCGGCCGCTGTGCCACCGCCGCCTTCGCTGCCGGCTTCGCCTTGGGGGCTGCCTTTGGCGCTGATTTTGCCGCTGGTCGCCGCGCTGTTGGCCGGGCCGGCGGTTCTGCCGCCGCCTTTGCCTTGGCCCGCGTGGCCTTGACCGGCGCCGCCGGCTTGGGGGCAGGTTTCACGCGCCTCTCAGGCTTCGCAGGTGCTGCGGCCTTGGCTTTGCTCTTTGCCATTCACGCGATCCTTCCCATTGCCGCGTCTCCCCTCGCATCTGCCGCGCCCGCCCGGCATCCCGTCCGGCCGGCCGTCATTCCGGACATGCCGATGCCCCTACCGGTCGGGCCGGCATCGGGCATGGCGACAGATTTGGCTTGCAGGAGGGTGAATCCGCCGGCGGCCAGCGGCGCAAGGCGCCGCGAGGCTGATGTTCCGGCGCCCCCGATCGCCTTGCGATCGAGCTCTGCCGCGCTGACGGTGTCGAACCCGGACGTTCTCATGGCCCGCCTCAAACGTGGCGGCGCTTCCGCCGGCCACCTGAACGCGAGCATAGCGCGAAAGATCGGCCGCAAGAGAGCCCTGCATGCCAAAATAGTGACGAAGATCAAAATCTTCCGGACTTGTCCCCCGCGAAGCAAGCCCGCGGCTGCCGGCAAGGCTGCCGCACCGATAGATTTGCGGGCGGACAAGCGAACTCTTGACGGATGCCACCCCGACCGGCGGGCTCATTGCCGCTCCGGGCCCGGCCAGTGGCGGGCGCGAGAGACCGGCGATTCGGGGCGAATGGGGAAGCCGCCGCATTGTGGGCCGTGCTCCAGGCAAACGAAAAGGGGAACCGGATACCGGTTCCCCTTTCGGAATTTTCCTGGCGGTAGGCTGCCATGCCGGGGAACGGGTCTCCGGCAGGGGCGATGTCCTTACCGGGTTATTCTGCTGCCTGTGCCGGGAGAACCGACACGAAGGTCTTGTCGTTAGCTCGGGTCTTGAAGGTGACGGTGCCGTCAACCAGGGCGAACAGCGTGTGGTCCACGCCAATGCCCACACCCGAGCCCGGATGCCATTTGGTACCGCGCTGGCGGATGATGATGTTGCCGGCGATCACAGCTTCGCCGCCGAACTTCTTGACGCCGAGGCGGCGGCCAGCGGTATCACGACCGTTGCGGGACGAGCCGCCTGCTTTCTTGTGTGCCATTCTCGGGTCTCCTTATTCCTTGTCGGCCTTCGGGGCCTTCTTGGCGGCCGGCTTCTTCTGCTTGGCGGCTGCCTTCTCGTCAGCGAGGCTTTCCTGGTCGACCTTGGCGCGCGGCGGCTTGCCGGCAACCAGGTCCTGGGCCTGCTGCACCCATTCGTCGCGTTCGATGCGGCCGTGGAAGGCGAGCGTCTCGTCGAAGCTCGTCACGTCCTCGGCCGACCAGGCGGCGATCTGCTTGAGGCTGGTCACGCCGGCCTCGTTCAGCTTCTTCTCGATGGCCGGGCCGACGCCGCCGATGAGCTTGATGTCATCGATGAAGCCATCCGTGGAGGCGGCCTCGGCCGCCTTGGCCTTGGGCGCGGCCTTCGGCTTCGCCGGGGCCTTCTCGGCCGCGGGCTTGGCTTCGGCTGCGGGCTTGCTGATCTTCGCCTTCTTGGCGGCCGCGGCATCGCTCACCGAGGCGATACCCTGCTGCTTGGCGGCATGGCGGGCCTTGGCGATCTCGTCCGGTCCGACGGTCGGCTGGGCGCCCCCGATCAGGATTTCGGCGATGCGCACGGTCGACAGCAGCTGGCGGTGGCCATTGCGACGGTCGAAATGCTGGCGGCGATGCTTCTTCTGGATGATGACGGTGCGCTGCTTCTCGGTCGCGACGAAATGTGCCGCCACCAGCGCGCCTTCGACCAGCGGGGCGCCGACGGTCACGTCGTCGCCATTGCCGACCATCAGAACCTGATCGAACGTGACGATTTCACCCGGCTCGCCACTGATTTTCTCGATCTTCACTACGTCATTGGCTGCAACTTTGTATTGCTTGCCGCCGGTCTTGATCACTGCAAACGTCATTTCAGCGCCGGGTAGAGACCCGGCTCCCTTGGTTCACGCGCCCTCTGGCGCCGCGGAAAAGCCCAGTGATTCCGCGGACTTGGACTGCCGGCCTGATCGACCGTGCGGGGCAGCCTCGAGCAGCAATTGGCAAAAAGACAAAATGCGCCCCAGCAAGCCGGCGCGCGTTTCGCCCGGCTTATCGAGCCAAAGCCCCGAAGAGTCAAGCAAAAGCGGCCCGGGGCGCTGCGTGCGATCGATCCGGCAGTGCGGGTCCTTCACGGCCGTTCCACCGGCGCGAGTCCGCCGCACCATTGTGGTGCGAACGCTGTTGCAGGCGGGGTGGCGCTATGCCATAAGCCCGGCCTTGTCGAC
>ERZ778022.3396-NODE-3396-length-15041-cov-5.118444_pt1 | contig 15041 bp, 7 predicted proteins | sample MGYA00375752_ERZ778022 | MGnify/ENA primary metagenome ERZ778022 (study PRJEB29350, sample SAMN05389826) | bioreactor metagenome | isolation source: Thiocyanate bioreactor | place: South Africa: University of Cape Town | collected 2014-04-04 ... | reverse complement strand
TCCGCGATGGGCAAGACGGTAGCGCGACTCCACAGAGCTGCGAGTGTCAGCGACTCCACCGGATACACACATGCAACTACGGTGACACAGCGGCAGCGCTGCAAAAGCTGCGCCGCCTACAACACACTGCGTGCGCTGCGTTCATGTCGATACCGGTAACAAGCGAGCGGCGCGCAGCAACAATCAACGGAGTCGGAGAAACTGTTGCAGCGCTATGATCATTGTCGCGTGCCGCTAGACCGCGTGCACGCGCCCCACCACTCCCACCGTACCGCGGCGCTCAAGTTGCCCGTGCGGCACGCCGGCACGACGCGCGCAGTTCTGCGCCGAACGGGGTTCCACCCTTGTGCGGTTGAGCCACTGGCTGCGCGGCGCCGGCACGCGTGTCGTTGTAAAACCTCGTTTCGGTGACGCGGGATAGACACCAACCTTGGTGGTGGCGGAAACCAGGCAGATGGCAGGGCGGCGGCAGCAGTGGTGGCTAGTGGCGGCGGTGGCGGCGGCGACGGCGGCGGCGGCGGACATCAAAGAGTTGGCGCCATGCAGCCCCACCCCTGAGCGCAATGTGACGATGGCGTGCACCAAGGCGGGCGTGTATGATGTGCTGGTGCCACCCAACGTGGAGCGGGTGGTTCTGGGCCTGTTTGGTGCCGGCGGCGGGTACACGATGATGAACGGCGCCACTACCAGCGCCGGCGGCACTGGCATGTACTATAACACCGGCGCCAACTTGCCGAAGGGCACGGTGTGGGTGCGGCTGGCGGTGGGTGCCGGCGGGGTGGGGGGCTGTACCAATGGGAATGGGGTTGGTGGTGGTGGCGGCGGCGGCACAACCATTGCGGCACTGGATGCGCAGAACGCGACGCTGGCGCTGCTGGCGGGGGCAGGCGGTGGCGGTGGCGCAGGTTGCTGCCCTGGCAACCAGTCGCCCCTGTGGGCGTCACTTGGGTTGCGGGACGGCGGTTCCTACTGGCAGTCGGTGACGGGGCCGTACATGGCAACGGCTGGCGGGGCGGATGGCGTCGGCGGTGTGGCGGCGTTGCGGCCACCGGCGGGTGGTTCGCCGCCGTATGCCAACACCTACCTGTGGGCCGCCGCGCCATACAATGTTAGCGCCGCCAGCAATGGCACCAATGCCAACGGGCTTGGGCCGGTGAGTGGCGGCGCCGGCGGCGTCAGCGCTGGCCTCCGTTGCGGTGGCGGTGGCGGCGGCGGGTACGCAGGTGGCGCGGGCGGCGCGTCAGTGTGGACGCCGTACGGCAAGTGCTGCGGCGCTGGCGGCGCCAGCGGCTCCGCCTCGTACAACAACGCGTCGTACGCATCTGGCGGGGTTCTCAGCCCCGCCACCTCTGGTCAACCCGGGTTCTACAACGCCACCGCCAACGGGCTGAATGGCACGGACGGCGGCATTTACTTCAACTTCGAAGGCGTGGCTGGTATTACCCGGGTATCGGCGGGCCCGTGGCCGCAGGTCGGCGGCGGGATCGTGTCGCTTGTTGGCTCCAACTTTGTGGACGTCACCAACGTGCAGCTGGTGTTGACTTCCAATAGCAGCATCAAGTATGAGGGCATCATTACAGGGCCCGTCAATTACACGAACCTGCAGTTTGTGGCGCCGCCGGTGGATTTTGACGGCTACTATTTTATCTACGCCATCTTCCGTCCCAAGTACTTTGCTGGGTTTGGAGGGTACCAGGGGCCCGGCAGCGCCATGGCACCCGCCTACTACACAACGTATGCACCGTCGCCCACCGGCACGCCGTCGCATTCGCCGTCGCCGTCCGTGACGCTGACTGGTACTGCCACGGCGTCAGTGACAGTATCGTCCACCGTGTCGCCAACGCAGACGGCAACGACATCGGAAAGCCCGAGTGTGACGACATCGGAAAGCCCGAGTGTGACGGCGTCGGAAAGCCCGAGTGTGACAGCGTCGGAAACCGGTACACCGCCGGTGACGGCATCGGTGTCGGCATCGGCGACGGATTCGGCGACGGCATCGGCGACGCACTCGGCGGCGCCCACCGCAGCCGTGACGCCGGCAACAACGCCGTCTGAGACCGCGGCGGCGACGACGGCAGGCACGCCAATGGCAACGGCGGCGACGACGGCATCTGGCACGGCGGAGGGCACACCGACGGCAACGCCGCCCGCGGTGGGTATGGCGGCGGCGACGTCCCCCGTCAGCCGCGTCAACCTGTTTGCTGCCGCTCTGTCTCTCGGCCTGCTGTCCGTCGCGTGCATCTGCTGCCTCTTCTGCCTGTGCTTCCGCAAGAAGTCGCGCCGGCGGGAGCAGCAGCAGCAGCACAAGGAGGCACCGCCGGCGCCGCCACAGTTGGTGGGGTTGGGGCCGGTGGCTACCTCCGTGGCGCAGGACCCCGGCATCCTGCTGCTGACGCTGAATCCCGTGGCGATTGATGACGTCGCCGACGCCAAGTCGCCACTGCCGGCTGTTGCCGCCACCGCGCCCGCCGCCACCGCGCCTCTGCCGGCGACAGCCACAGCGGCCGCTGGTGCCGTCGCACACGAGGACGCCGAGAACCCCATCTAACGCTCTTGATCGTCGTTAATTTGCGCTGCTCTTGGCGGTTACTTTGTTGCCCAGGCTCTGTACGCTACACACTACGCGCCGCGTCCCCTCGTGTACTCAATACCGGTACAGCCCACGTTCGTTGTCAAGCCCGTGCCTGCATATTGCACAGGTGCCGCTTGCGTGTACGTAGTGGTAGTGACCTTGGCACACCGCTAGCGCCTCCACGTTGTACCTTTGAACCGGAGCCGCACGTTCACGCAGCGCGCCGCGCATTGCGCGCAAACGTGACTGGCGCTGAGCCTGACAGCGGCTGACTGCATCTGCAAGACTGTGCAAGTTGCAACTTTGCAACACTCCGTTGTTGCCCCGAGAGCGTAGCAAGACACGCCAGTGATGCGGCAGCGTGCGACGGTCCATGGACGTCGTCAGGCATCGACGGGCGGCCTCAATTCGTCCATTGCCCTGCCGCGCGGCCCGCGCCCTGCCGCGCCATGCCGCACCTACCAAAAGATAGAAAAAGAAGAGAAAGAAAGAAGTAGTAGGCGCCACCAAGAGCTATTTACAAGTCGTGTGGTCGCGCACGGCACGCGCTGCGGCAAAACCACGTACGCCAATCGGTGGCGTGTGTGAATATCGACGGTCGCCTAATTTAGCGCGGGGTGTGCATCGTCGCATATATTTTTAATTTGCATTCCCACCACCGTCTGGCCGCCTCTCTCTTGCTCCCTACTGCCGCTGTGCTTCGGAGGTGCCCCGACGCCACGTGTTCAGCTTGCTGCTGGTACTGGCGCTGCCACTGGTAGTGGGTGGTTGGTATCGTGTTGTTGGTGCCACTGGTAATGGGGCTTTGACGGCTGAGGGGACGCCACGTGTTCAGCTGCTTGCTGCTTGTGGCCGCCAGTTGCGGTGCTGCCACTGGTGCTGCGTCACGAGCAGTTGCACAGGCCGCATTGCTGCCACTGGTGCGCTGCCACTCGTTGATTGCGACATAAGTCGCTACCTTGCTTACAATTGGGTTATTGGATTGTGTCCCCGCTTGGCGTCCCTTTTCAATACAATGTGGTCCGCCGTCGCGACTGCGTGCCGCGCGCTGGCGGTGGCACGCACCGCGACGCAGCGCCATGTTGCTGGCGCTGCTGGCACTGCCGTCACTGCCGCCGCTGCTGCTGCTGCCGCAGCTGCCACTGGCGGGAGCTCCGTGCCGCTCGTTGCGGTACAAATAGCGGCGCTGCATACCTCGCCGCCGCCGCCATCGCCGCCGCCGCCATCCTTATCGGCACCCACCACAGCAGCAACACAACCACCTTCGCCATCGCCGCCGCCGGCGGCGCAACGACACGTGGTGGCGCGGCCGACGGCGGGCGCGGCGGGCACCCTGCCACGGTCGCTGAAGCCGCGGCCACGCGCCGTGCCGTCGCTGCTGGCGACCTCACCGCGCGTGCTCCCGCCGGCAACAGGCGGGGCGGGTGGCGCAGGCGGTGGCGCCGCTGCGGAGGCTATTGCGCGGCCGGCGCACCACACGGACGCCGGCTTTGTGAACCCGTGGCCGTCGTACAAGGAGTTTGGGTGGCGCGACTTCCTGACCGGCGTGCTGCCCAACACGCGCGCGCTGGACACGTATGCGCTGCCGGTGGTGACGCCGGACTGGCGCGCGGTGGCGGCGCCGCGGGAGGCGTGCCAGGCGGTGTGGATGGGGCACGCGTCATTCTTGGTGCAGGCGGGCGGCTGGAATATGCTGACGGACCCCGTGTTCTCCGTCCGCGCGTCGCCGGTGCAGTTTATGGGCCCCGCGCGCTACACGCCGCCGCCGTGCGCAGTGGACGAGTTGCCGCCGCTGCACGCCGTCCTGTTCAGCCACAACCACTACGACCACATTGACTCCGGTACGGTGGCGGCGCTGCTGGACAAGGAGGCGCGCGAGCTGGAGGCGCGCGGGCGGTCGGCCGTGGCTGGCAGCGGCGACGCGGTAGACGGGTACCCGCAACAGCCGTACGGCGGCACCACGTACATCTGCCCGCTGCGCGTGGGCCGCCTGCTTGTCAGCCTGGGCATCCCACAGGACCGCATCGTGGAGCTGGATTGGTGGCAGTCGACGCACGTGGGCCGTGAGCCGCGTGGCGTCGTCCCCTTGCCGCCTGCCGCCTCCCCGGCCACCCCCGCTCCCACGCACGCCAGCCTGCCCACCATCACCGCCGTGCCGGCGCAGCACCAGAGCGCGCGCACGCCGTTTGACCGCAACGCCACGCTGTGGTGCGGCTACGCGGTGCACGTGCCACAGGCGCTGGTGCCTGGCGCGCCGCCTGTGTCATGGTACTTCTCGGGCGACACGGGCTACCGCACCGCGCCGCCCGGCGTGGAGCCGCTGTCAGCAGCGGAGGCTGCGTTGCCGCGCTGTCCCGCCTTTGCAGAGGTGGGCGCGCGCCACGGCCCCTTCGACCTCGCCTTCCTGCCGCTGGGCGCGTACAGTCCGCGCTGGTTCATGTCGTCCTTCCACGCCAGCCCGGAGGACGCGGTGCAGATGCACCTGGACCTGCGCGCACGCCGCTCGGTGGGCATGCACTGGGGCGCCTTCCCGCTCACTGACGAGCCTATTGAGGAGCCGCCCGCGCGCCTCGCCGTCGCGCGCGCTGCCGCCGGCCTGCCTGACGACGCCTTTGTTGCGGTACACGCGGGCGCCCTAATCGGCGCCACCGCCGGCGTGCAGCCGCCCACCGCCCTGGCGCGCGCTTGTTGAGGTTGTTGCCACTTGTTGGTATTCTGTCGGTTGCAGTGTTTGAAATGCAATGCGCACCTATTGTCATTGGTAGTTACCACCGGAAGCGGCCCAGGAACCCGGACGACCGCGCGCTGCGCGCCACCTTGTCGCGCCCGCCGCTTGCCTCCAGCCGCTCCAGCAGCGCCGCAAGGCGGCTGGCGCCGTCCCGCGCGCCAGTTGCCGTGTAGCGACATGCCAGCGCCAGCGCCACCAGTGCATGTCGGAAGCCGCGCAGGTCCAGCAGGTCAATGAAGCCGGAGCCGGCAGGGGTGGCGGCAGGCTCATCGTCGCCGGCGGCAGGCAGCGGCACTCCCGTCCCCGCCACCAGCACAAATGCCTGCTGCACCTCCGCCAGGTTGCACACCACACCCAGCAGACCAAAGTCGCGTGCAAACGCTGCCAGCTGGCTGACGTCCATGAGACCGCCGCCGCCGCCACTGCCGCCGGCAGCCGCGGTTGCAGCAGCGGCGGCGGCGCGCCGGCCCGCACGTTGCTCAAACACGGACGTGCGGCCAGCGCCCAGGCCGGGTGACCCTGCATACGTGGCAAACAGCGTGCGCAGTAGGCCGTCATTGATGGCCAGCAGGCGGCGCACCTCAGCGTCGCCGCCAATCAGCGCCGCCACTTGGCCCGGCCGCACCGTCGCCAACGCGCCGGCTGTGGTGCCGCCGCGCCGGCGCGCGGGTGACAGGCCGGAGCGAGCAGTTGGTGGTGGGTCCACGATGCTGGCAGACGCTGTTGCGGCAGTGGCAGCGGCAGCGGCAGCGGCAGCGGTGGCTGCGGCGGCAGGGTCCAACAGGCGGCGGCCAATGTCGTCCGCCAGTGGCAGCAGGCAGGCGGTGGCAAACAGGCGCCAACTGAGCTCGCGGTCACGCCCAAACCGGCGCGCTACCGCCACCTCCAACACCGACAGCAGCGCTGCAAAGTCGATGGTGGCACGCGCGCCCACCGCCGCGGATGCCGCAAACGACAGCACGACGGACGCCGCGCCGCCGGCAGTGGACTGCGACAGGTTCGTGTGATCTGCACCGCCACCGCCGTTGCCGCTGCGGGTTGCGCCTTCCACCGCAACACTCACCTCCCGCGCACGCGGCCGGCTGGTGGGGCGCAGCGCAGACTCGCGTGCCGCGGCGCGCGCTGGCGTGCGGCTGCGCGCCGTCATGCCGGGCGTGACCACGCGTGCTACAAACGGCGTGGTCGCGCGTGTCGGCGTGCGGCTCACCCGCTCCACGCCGGATGCCGGCGGGGCGGTGGTGTCCACCCCAATGTCCGCGTCGTACGACTCATTGATGACGCGCCCGCTGGCGTCCGCCCACACGCGGTGCACGCGCCGTGTGCCGGCGCCATCAAATCCCTCCACCCCGCTGGCTGCCAGGCCGCCCGGCTCGCCGTCCACCGCGGTGCGGTACACCACGGAGGCCTCAAATGCGGTGTGCGGCGCAGCGGACACGGGCGCGGTGGCAGCGGGCGTGACGGGCAGCGGGCTGGACGCGGCGCTGACAAACAACACCTCCAGCGCCTCCAACGAGCACAGGCGCCGGCGCTCCGGCGCAAGCAGGCGTGGATCCAGCAGCTGCTCCCGCGTGGCGGTAGCAACGTCCAGCGTAGTGACGGCAGCTACCCGAGCCGCAGCTGGCGAGCGCCCCCGCCGCGCAATCTCAGCTGCCGCGCCACTGCGTATCGGCCCTGCCATCGGTGGCACCACCAGCGCCAGGTCCTTCACCAGGCGGCGGAACTTGGCCAGCGACAGCGCGTACGACCGCAGCGGCTCGCCCGCCGTGGCGTAGTACTGGAACACTGCCCACAGCAGCAGCCCCACCGGCACCCGCGACACGGAGGCACCGCCCTCTGGCCCGCCACCCTGATGTGCCACCTGCACCGCACCCAGGTGCGGCGCCACGGCAGCGCCATCTACCAGGGAGCCATACACCGGCGTCACCTCAAACACACCTCCGCCACCGCCGCCGCCACCGCCACCGTCGCCGGCGCCGGTATTCCAGAAAGACAGGGCGTCGTCGCCGGGGCGTGGGGAAAACACGCCAATGAGGTGGCGCAGCGCCGCCATGTCTGCCACCGGCAGCTCTGGCTGGACCGCCGGCCGTGCAGCGCCATCAAATGCGGCGCCAAGCGCGCGCGGCGCGTGTGCAGTGATAGTGACGTCTGGGGCACTGCCCGGCGAGCCCGGCGCAGGTGGTGGCGCCAAGTAGGTGCCGTCACCGGCATGCGTCACATTGAGCATGCCGGCTGGCAGCGTGCCGCCGCCTGCAATGGCAGACATGGTGAGTGGCTCACCTACCGGAACACCGCCGCCGCCCCCCTCTTCCCAAAACGCCAGGTGCCCACCAGCACCGGTTCCTGCCGCGGACAGCGTTGGGACAGGCGGCGTCGGCGGAGATGGGAAGTCTGCCGGCGGGCGCGGCGGGGCATGGACGGAGGCTGCCGCGGAGGAGGCGGCAGCAGCGCTGGGTGACGGCGTGCTGGCATGCACCAATGCGGCGGCGGCAGCCGCGGTGTTGGCACGCAGGCGGTGCGACGGCGATGGCAACGGCGACGGCAATGGCGACGGCGACGGTGACGCACGGGCGGAGCCGCGCGGCGTGGGCGTGTCCGTTGTGGTGACGACACGAGCTGACAGGGAGCGCATGAACGTTGCCGCGTGCTTGCCCGTCTCAGGCTGCGCGTCCGTCCGCCTGTCACGCGGGCTGTTAGAGGACGGCGCGGCGCCGACGCTGGCAGACCGCGCGCGGCGCAGGACGGCGCGTGCCGCAGGGTCGCCACTAGCACCGCCGCCGCTGCCGGCGCCTGACACCAGGTATCCAGTTTGACGCGGAGACGGCTCCGGCGAAGCGTACCGCCGTGGCGACGGCGCATCGGCTCGGTCGCCAGGTGTGGTGGGCGGGCGCGGCGAGGACTTGTTGTGAAAGCTTGGCAGGCGGCCAAGCGCAAGCGGCGGCACCGAGCGCGCCGTGTCCGCCGCCCGGCTGCTGCTGGATAGCAGGGGTGGGGCGGCGGGCAGCGAGTCGCTACCTACACCACCTGGCGCGTGGCTGGCGCCGGCGCCGGTGGGGGCAGCACCAGTAATACTACTATCCCACAAGTGCGGCACCCGGCCCGTGACACGAGACACGTCGGCATCGTACGTGGGTGGCAGCCAGGCGCTGTCGTCGCCATAGCCGATGCCGCTGGCCGCGAGGTCAGGCACGCTGCCGTCCACGCCCACGCTTTGCAGGTAGCGGTGGTACGCTGCCGCGTCGGCAGCCACGCTAGCCAGGGCAGCCGCATGGCGCCGCGAGTCTTCCACTTCGCGAGCGCTGGTGGACACACCGGTGTCAGCTGCCGCCATCCGCCGGCGACATCGCTGCTGTCTAGCCCCAGCGCCGCTGACGCCGCCGCTGCGCCTGCCGCCCGGCCGGCGGTGGCCGCCGCCTGCAGCAGGCGCGCACGCCGCCGGTTCTCAATCTCCGCCACCTGGATCTCCAGCGCCGCTAGCGCCGCGTCGGCGGGCATGAAAGGCGAAACGCCAGCCGCAATGGGTGACGGCCCGCGTGGTGACACACTGGCGGCGGCAGCGGGTGTGGCAGCCCGGCCGCGGTGCCCGCCGCCGCCGCCGCCCGCGCCAGTGCTGGACACGCTCGCAGACCGGCCAGGCAGCGGGGAGGTGGATGCTGCGCGGCTGGTGTCCGTGCGCCGTGGGCTGTCGCCCGTGCGGTCACTCGGGAGCCGGCCAGTTGCTGCAGCGGCCCGGTCCGTGGAAGGCTCCAACAAGAAGGAAGCCTCTGCCAGCCAGTGCGACGACGGCACCGGCGCGGCAATCAGCGCGGGCGGCGACACAGCGGCAGTGGCGCTGCGCGACATGGACGCGTCAAGCAAGGCAGGCGAGGTGGGCGTCGCGCGCAGCAAATACCGGGGCGAGGGCGAGGGAGACGCAGCAGCAGCGGCAGCGGCGGCGACAGGAGCTGGGGCAGCCGCAGCCGCAGCAGCAGCAGTGCCAAAGTAGGGCAGCGCGGGAACCGGTGCTGGTAGGGGCGGCGTAGCAGGCGCCGGCGACGTGGGAGCACGTAAGGGAGGTGTGGCAGGCGCTGGCGACGCGGGAGCCGGTGCCAGTAGGGGTGACGCGACTGGCGCTGGCGGCGACGTGCTACCATACAGTCCCGGTACCGGTGCGTGCGGCTGCAAGTCGCTGGAGCGAACGGTGTCGACATCAGTAGCTGTGGTGGCACCATCGCGGCCGGCGCTGGCGTCGTCGTGCGCGCTGGGTGGCCGAACGGAGGCAAGCTGTGCACCCTCCGGCACCGCGTCGTCGCGTGACAGCACCCAAATGCGCTGCTGCGACGGCGCGCGTGGGAGGATAGCGGGCATGGAGCGCGTCGCGCGGTGCATGCCGCGTGCATCGGCGGCATCATGTGTACCGGTAGTGGCACCCTCATCAACTGGCACCGGCGGCGGCGGCGGCGGCACCGCCGGCATGAAGGTGTGGTGTGACAGCGCCCGCGCAATGACGACAGGGCGCGGGCCTGCCAACGGCGTGCCCAATGCAGCGGCCGGTGGCATTGGTGGTGGCGGGAGCACATGCAGAGCCGGTGGCGAGGTGCGCGCCGCTGGCGGTGCGGGGGACGACGGGGGCAAGGTTGGCGAGATGACGGGCGGCACAGCCGCCGTGGGTGGGGGAGCTGCGGGGCTGATGCGGCGCCCGAGCGGTGCAGGCAGCGGCGGCACCACATCACCGCCTTCGCGCTCGTGGGCGGACCCGCCCTCTGTGTCAGTAGTACCGGTAGTGTCATCCACGGGTGGCACAGCAGTAGTGGTATCGATAGGTTGTTGCGCAGGTGCCGCCGCCGTGTGGTCGTCGTCGCTGGCGTGGAACGATGCGGTTCGAGTGGCACTCACACTGCGGTGGTGCTCCGGCTCAACACGCCCGAGGCCGTCATCCAGCGCTGCCATGGCGTCTGCCACCACCTCCGTGTCAGACCAGGCGCTCGTGCTGCCAACGGGGGACGGCATGGGGACTGGCACGCCACCGTCTGCTGTCGGCGACGTTGACGTTGGCGGCGCTGGAGGCAGTGCTGACCCCGCCGCCCGCAGTGGCGCACCAGCACCACCACCACCGCCACTACCTGGTACCGGCAGCCGGCGGGCAGACATGGCACGCGCCAGCGCCGCAGGGTTGGCTGCCAGCTTGGCGTCGCCCTCCGCGGCAGCGGCGGACACGGTGTAGCCCAGCCCCAGCGGCTGCATGGCCAGCTCCAAGCCAGCGCGCGCAGCCTCGCGCACGCCAACACCAGATGGGAGGGGCGGCGGGCCGCCCGGCCGCATGCTGCCGGGCAGTGCCGACCGACTACGCGCCAGGAGCGGCGATGGCGCACCCCGGCTGCCACCGCCAGCGACGGTGGCTGCCAGCGGTGGCGCGTCAATGGCTGCGGCGCCAGGCGGCAGGCCAGCCGCCGCCAGCATGCCGCGGCTGACGGTGCGGCGTAGCAGGGACTTGCGCACCTCCCCCACCAGCACGGCATACGTGGCAGCATGCACCAGGGCGGCACGCTCGCTGTTGGAGGCGTCTGCAGTCGGCGGCGGTGGCGCGTCCGGCGGTATTGCCGTGGATACATGTGCGGCGGTGGCAGCATCAATTGGTGTTGGGGCGCGAGGCGGGGGCACAGTGTCACCAGCGATGGCCGCCGCAATGATGTCAGCAACCTGCTGCACAGAGGCTTCAGAGGCGGGCGGAGGCGCCGATGTGCCGGCGGTACAGGTACCTACCGTCGGCGGGCCCAACACGCCAGACAGCGCCAGCAACGAGCGGTCATTCATAAGCTGCTCAATGATGGCCTCCTCAATTCGGTCAATCGCATGCGCAGCGGGGCGACGGCCACGTCCTGCGTCGCCGCCTGTTGGTCGCGGCTGAGGTTGTGGCGACCCGACACCCGCTACAGCGGGCGTGGCACGCACCGTCCACACCTCGCCACGCGCCTCCACCGCGGGCGCCGGCGGCCCGTCGCTTCCACGGCGCGCGGCACTGCGCAGTGCTGCCGGTGACGCCACTGCAGCAACCGCCGCTGCAAACCGCGAAGGTGCGGGGGACCCCGGCGCCGGTGCAGGAGTGGGGGCCGCCGCCGCCGCAGCGGCAACTCGCGCGGAAGCCGCTGTCACAGGCTGCCGGGAGTGCGGTGGGGAGGCAGAGGTGCGCGCATGGCGCAGCAGGGACGCCACCTCCGCTGCCAACACGGTGCCCACACGCGGCGATCGGTCCGCCACCAGCAGCTGCATGTACCCGCCGCCGCCACCCCCACTTGACCGCAGTTCCAGAGAGGACCGCCGGCGGCCGGTGCGTGGTGCCGGTACCGGTACCGTGGGCGCACCGTCCGCCGCCTCGCCGAGTGCCGCCAGCACGTCCGCCGCTGTGATGTCGCGTGGCTCCAGCGACGCCCGGCGGCGCTGTGCTGATGGTGGTGCTGCTGTGGCAGCAGCTGGGTCAGTGCTATCAGCGCTGCCACGGCGCGTTGTTCCGGCACCGGCGCGGCGGCTGGGCGAGGCAGATGACGGCGTGGCGGAGCGCGCACGCGGCGGGTGTGGGAGAGCTGCCACCGCTGCCGACGCTGGCGGTGTGCGCGCATGGCGGTCGCTGGTGCGCAGATCAAGGGGCAGGCCGCCAACCAGGCGGCGGGTGCTGGTTTCACTGCGGCCCCGGCGCGCTGGCGTGGCCCGGCTGCCTGGCGCAGGTGGTGATGCTAGCGCAGGTGGTGGCACTGGTGCGTCCTCCTCCTCCTCCGCTGCCTGCGCGCCTTCCGCCGCCACCACCGCCTGCAGCATGCCATGCACCCGGCCACGTGCACCCATGGCTGGCTGCCGCATGGCGGCATTGAGTGTCACGGCGGCAGGGCTCCATGACGGCCACGTGGTGCTTCTGGCAGGTTGCCAGGGGGCAGGCGGCGGCACGTCAGCAACACCAGCCGGCTCGGGTGCCTCGACACTGCTGCTACGTGCGCGCACAGCAGCCACCAGCGGCGCCACCAGCACCCGGCGCACCGACGGCGGCAGCGCAAACAACAGCGTCATGTGTTCCATGGCGGTCAGCGTGTGCGCTACCTGCACACCCAGCAGACTGAACGCCTCCACCACGCGCGCCAGCGGGCCAGTAAAATGCTGCAGCGGCAGCAGCGCACCCTTGCCACCGCCCCGCGACGGCGTGACGGTGGCTGATGAGCTGCGCGCCAGGCTGGCAGCGGCGGCTGACCGCGGCGGCACGGGCGACGCTGCGTCACGAGCATGAGGTCGCACTCGGGCCGCCGGCGTCATTGTCTGTGGGTAGTATGTAGAGGGCGCCAGCGCAGTGTCCCGACCCAGCGGCGTGCCGGTTGCTGCCGGCGGCAGTCGAGGGCGTGCGGGTGAGCGCGATGACAGCGGCGCTATCGCGCTGGCGGGCGACGGTGAGCGTGACGCGGCGCCGGGCTCACCACGCGACCGCGAGCGCGCCGCCACCATGCCGCGCACGCGGTTCACTGCCACGCCCGCGGCGCACACACATAGCGCGGCAACATCCGCCAGCGGCGTGGGCGGCAGTCGCAGGTGCTGCACACGGGGGGCGCAATTGTGAACGTGTGGGTGCAAGTGTGGGTGTGTGACCAGCGGGCAGGCGCGCAACGTACGTGTGCCAGCGCCTCTGCAACCATTTGAGGGTCATGGGAGGCAGCGACAGTGTCGTCATCGTCGCCGTCGGCGACTGCTGCCAGCGGCGTGACGGCGGAGGCTGCCAGGCGCCGCGTGAACTGCCCGCTGCCGCCGCCGCCTACACCGCCGTCGCCCGTCAGCATGTGCGCCGGCGGCACCGCAAGCGACACCAGCTTGACGCCGCTGCCGTCGCCCGGCAGCGTGATGGCTGGGTCGGACAGCGACACGCCCGGCGTCAGCCGGAAGGTGAGGGTGGCGTACCACATGGCGGCGGCTGCTGGTGGACGACGGTGGCCACCGTGGGGTGTCAAACTGCGGCTCGGGGACCCGTCTGACGATAGGGAGTGACTGGCTGCAAGGGAAAACACCAGAGGTGAGCTGCCAGCACAACTAGGGTGGCAGCACGGTGGCAGCCGAGTGGCGGCGCAGCACGCGTCACGGTGGCGGCGGCGGCCGTGATGCCCACTGTTGTTGTCGCAAGGGCGTCGGTGGTCGGTGGGAGCGCCAGCAACGCTGCAAGGGGTCGGATACACTGGAAAACCACAACACCCGTGCATTCCGACTAATTGCGCAGCGCGGTGTGTCCGCGGTCATGTAAGAGTGTGACACACTGCCACTGACGCAGGTGGTAGAGTTGTCCGTTGGCGGCGGGTGACCGCTTACTCAGGCTGTCAACGGACCACAAATCTGCATTTAATCCGGGATTCGCTAGTTATTTCATGGGCATAATGTGGCGACTGTGTGAGGTATGTGGAGGGGCATGGTGGAGGCCGTGCGGTTTGTGTGGTGGGTGGATGATGAGTGTGGAAATGGCCTGGATGTGGGTGTTTGGCTGTAATCCGGCGGTAACGGAAAGATACGCCGTAGGTGGACAACTACGCACATGCCGCCATAAATACAAACTATTATTGTGTGGAAGCGCCATTATTGTGGTGCCAGTGGTGCAGTACAAGTTAGAGTTGCAGTGAGTTACGGGCGTGTGGTGGGCTACAACATTGTTAATGTGTTCCGGACGTTGCTAGTGCACTGCTCCAGGCGCAGCTGTCGAATCTTGCCGCCGCCCCACCCACCACTTGCTGCTGCTGCTGGATTACTGCAGGTGCTGCTGTGTGTACGACGGCTGGATCACTGCAGGAGCGGTGTTGGTGTTGGTGGACCACTGCGACTGCGGGTACTACTGTTGGACTTCTGGACCACAGCCGGGCCACTGCTGCAGCTGCCAACTACCACCTGCCACCTGCCACCTGCCACCTGCCACCTGCGGCCTGCTACTCGGAACTGCGGCGACGTGCCATGCTACTACGCACCACCGCCACCGTGTCGGGCGTTTGCGGTCGAGCCGTGGCGGCGGCGCGTCGGTGCACCAACTCGTTGGTGCCCGCTGCAACCGCCGCTGCCACTCTAGGTGGCAGAGCGTCCCAACGCGCCACCATGGCGTCCACCGCCGCCGCCGCTGCAGCCGCCGCCCCAGCCGCTGCCGCATCGTCAGCCGCAGCGGCAGGCCGCCGCGCCGCCGCGCTGGAGGCGTTGCGGCGCGCCGATGTGGTGGCGTTTGACGTCGACTCCACGGTGATCACGGTGGAGGCCATTGACGAGTTTGCGGGGTACATGGGCAAGCGCGCAGAGGTGGCGGCGCAGACCGCCGCTGCCATGGGCGGCACGGTGCCGTTTGATGTGGCGCTGGAGGCGCGACTGAGCCTACTGCGCCCCACCACGGCGCACCTCGCTGGCTTCCTGGCGAGCCACCCGTTTGCCTTCACACCGCACGTGCGCGAGCTGGTGGCTGCCCTGCGCGGCCGCGGCGCCACCGTGTACCTCGTGTCGGGCGGCTTCACGCAGGTGCGTTGGGGGGTGGGGTTGTGGCTTTGCGTGCGTGGCTTCCCATTTAACACCTCACACACATCCCTTCATGCAAGGCGGCGCAGATGATCTACCCCGTAGCTGACGCGCTGGCCATCCCACGCGACCGCGTGTACGCCAACACCATCCTGTTTGACGCGTACGTTTGTGGTTATCATTGTTCACCGCCACCACCTGCACTCACCCCCCCCCCCCCCCCTCCCCACCCCCCACCCCCAACCACAGGGAGGGCAA
>ERZ778022.3395-NODE-3395-length-15041-cov-165.122247_pt1 | contig 15041 bp, 17 predicted proteins | sample MGYA00375752_ERZ778022 | MGnify/ENA primary metagenome ERZ778022 (study PRJEB29350, sample SAMN05389826) | bioreactor metagenome | isolation source: Thiocyanate bioreactor | place: South Africa: University of Cape Town | collected 2014-04-04 ... | reverse complement strand
GCATACGAGATCGTGATGTGACTGGAGTTCAGACGTGTGCTCTTCCGATCTCCGTTGGCCTGTTCGCCTCGAATGTCCAGTTCGGCATCCTGCAGCAATGCCTGTGCAGCTTCGAGGGCGCGTTGGTAGTCGGCATCGTTGCCCACGAACATTTCGTTGAACAGGGCGCTGCGCGATGCAGATCGGAAGAGCGTCGTGTAGGGAAAGAGTGTAGATCTCGGTGGTCGCCGGATCATTAAAAAAAAAAAACTCGAAGCTATGCTGCCCGCCCTAGTTGGTGCGGCGCTTGGTCTTCTCTTCGTGCTGGTCCTTCCGCAGATCGAAAAGCAGCTCGGCCGACTCGGCAACATTCATCTGCAGACTATTGTTGGGACGGCGCTCTTTGCCGCCTTGGCCGCGTGCTTCCCGATCTTGCTGTTCTCCGGCCATCACGAACTGGACGCGATGCTAGGCTGGGCGAAGGACGCCGGCATGGGGGCCTTGCTGGTGTTGGCTTTCCTCAAGGCGCTCGCGCTGGCCCTGTGCCTGGCCTCCGGCTGGCGCGGAGGGGCGGCTTTTCCCTTGCTGTTCATCGGCGCCGCGGCAGGTGCGGCCACGCTGGTGCTAGTTCCGCAGATTCCTGTGACGGTCGCTCTCGTTGCCGGCATGTCGGCCGCGCTGACGGTCGGTATGGGCCGGCCGATCGCGGCAATGCTGATCGCCGTTCTGTTGATCGGACCGGCCGCGCTCGGGCCGCTTTGCGTGGGCTGCCTCATCGGCTGGGCGGCTTCCGGCCTCGTCCCGGCACCGAAGCTCCACTGAGTAGAAGTGAGATTAGAGGTTTCTGTGGCAATCAACTTGACAAGAGCCATTGTTTTTTTTTTTTCAAGCAGAAGACGGCATACGAGATCGTGATGTGACTGGAGTTCAGACGTGTGCTCTTCCGATCTGCATCGAGGCGAAGAAGCGGGCGATCTGGTCTACATGGCGAACCAGATCGCCCGCTTCTTCGCCTCGATGCCCCGCGAGGAGCAGGTGGAGGGCGTGGCCCGGCACATCAACGATTTCTGGGAGCCACGCATGCGCCGGCACTTCTTCGAGATCGTCGAGGCGGGCGGCGAAGGGCTGTCGCCGCTGGTGATGGAGGCGGCGAGCCACATCAGGCGCCCTCCCCCGCCGGAGCCGCTGCCGGCCGCCGCGCAGGCGCAGTAGAAACCGGAAATCAGGCCGCGACGGGACAGGCCGCCGGGGCGTCGTCGCGATAGAGCACGAGGCCGTTGCCGCCGGCATGCTTGGCGTCGGCAAGGGCGGCGTCCGCCGCGGCCTTCAGCCTGTCGATGCCGAAGCCGACGAGGCGGGAGGAGGCGAGCCCGACGGTCACCGTCGGCCTGACGTTCTCCTTCTTGCGGGCGCGCAGCGGCTTCTCGGAGAAGGCGGCCCTGATGCGCTCCGCGATCGCGGCGGCGTCCTCCTCGGAGGTGTGCGGCAGGATCGAGCAGAACTCGTCGTCGCCGAGCCGGAACAGGAGGTCGTCCTCGCGGATCTCGGCGCGCGCCTTGGCGGCGAACAGGCGCAGGATGAAATCGCCGAACTCGCGGCCGAAGCGGTCGTTGATGGCGTCCAGCCCGTCGATGTCGAACATCAGCAGGCTCATCTCGCCCGACCTGTCGGGGATGGCGTCGAGGCCGTCGTCGACGCGCTTGGCGAAGGCGCGGCCGTTCATCAGGCCGGTGAGCTGGTCTTCCAGCGCCTTGCGCCGCGACATCTGCACATGCCCGACCCAGCGCCGGCCGACGAGCAGGGCCGCGCAGAGCGCTGCGACCGCGGCGGGGGGAACGATGGGCATGACCATGGCAAGCTCCTGCGCCTGAAAGCGCCCGGATGATCGCATCCAATACCTTCCATTGCGTGAAGCGGGCGGCCCTGGCGAACCAAAATCTCCGTGATGGCTAATATTCTCCTACCACGCGCCGGCTTGCGGCCGGCGCGGGGAACGGGCAGGCTGGCCGGAAAGGTTGCGCGGAGGTGCTGCCGTGGCCGAGGAAATCCACCCGCTCGACGATCCCGAGAAGAAGGCGCGCGTGGTGCGGGCCCTGCTGATTGCGACGCCGTGCATGTTCGTCGGCTGCTACATCCTGGCGTGGGCGCAGGGCGCGGAGGTCCGCTACGCCGTCCTGATCGCTGCGGTGGGCGCGGTCGGCTGCGCGGGCGCGGCGTTGACGATCCATCTGTTCGGATCGAAGTCGCGCTACGCGCTGATGCTGCTGGGATTGGTCTCGCTCATCATGCGCCTGCGCTAGAGCGGTTCTGGTTTTCACGGAATCGGCAGAACCGCTCTATCTCTTTGTATCAGCCGCATTTCCTGACGCAAAACCGCTTCGCACTTTTGCTGGAAATGCTCTAGACATCGCGCGAAAACCTCCGCGAAACGCTCCCCGGGCGGCCCGGCAGCGACAGCCGCGCATGCGCTGCGTCGCGCTCGGAAACGACCTTGCCGGCCGCGACCACGCACAGCCGCGCCGCGCGCAGGCGGACCGCCTCGACCGGATCGCCGGCGTCGAGGACGACGAGGCTCGCCTTGCGGCCGACCTCCAGCCCGTAATCGGCAAGGCCCATGATGGCCGCGCTTTCGGCCGTCACCATGTCGAAGCAGCGCTTCATGTCGGCCGGGCTGGTCATCTGCCCCACATGCAGGCCCATGAAGGCGACGTCGAGCATATCGGCGGTGCCGAGCGAATACCACGGGTCGAGCACGCAATCCTGGCCGAAGCCGACGCGGATGCCGGCCTTCAGCATCTCCGGCACGCGGGTCATGCCGCGCCGCTTCGGATAGGTGTCGTGGCGGCCCTGCAGCACGATGTTGATCAGCGGGTTGGGGATCGCCGCCACCCCGGCCTCGGCCATCAGCGGCAGCAGCTTGGAGACGTAGTAATTGTCCATCGAGTGCATGGAGGTCAGGTGCGAGCCGGCCACGCGGCCCTGCAAGCCGAGCCGCTGCGCCTCGAAGGCGAGTTGCTCGATGTGGCGCGACAGCGGGTCGTCGGTCTCGTCGCAGTGCATGTCGACCATCAGGCCGCGCGCGGCGGCGACCTCGCACAATTCGGTGACGGAGCGGCGGCCGTCCTCCATCGTGCGCTCGAAATGCGGGATGCCGCCGACCACCTCGACGCCCATGTCGAGCGCGCGCAGCGTGTTCTGCCGCGCCGTCGGGCTGCGGTAGTAGCCGTCCTGCGGGAAGGCGACGAGCTGGAGGTCGATGACCGACGCGACCTCCTTCCTCACCTCCAGCAGCGCCTCGACGGCGAGCAGCCGGTCGTCGCAGGTGTCGACATGGCTGCGGATGGCGAGCAGGCCCATCGAGACAGCCCAGTCGCAATAGGCGAGCGCGCGGCGCTTCACCGCCTCGTGGGTGAGGCTCGGCTTCAGCTCGCCCCACAGCGCGATGCCCTCGAGCAGCGTGCCCGACGCGTTGATGCGCGGCAGGCCGTAGGACAACGTCGCGTCCATGTGGAAATGCGGGTCGACGAAGGGCGGCGCGACGAGATTGCCGGTGGCGTCGACCACGCGCCCGGCCGGCGCGTCGAGGCGCGGCTCGATCGCGGCGATGCGGTCGCCCTTGATGCCGATGTCGGCGCCGCGCCCGTCCGGCAGCCGTCCGCCCTTCACGATCAGGTCGAATTCCATGCGCCTGCCTCCCGTTCCTGCCGGACAAGGCGGTGGTGCATCGGCATCGAAGCGCGGTCAAGCCCGGGCGGGTTCTCACAAGCGGGTGATCTGCCGCCGAAGGACCGTCAAAACGCGGTGAGCGCGGGTCAAGAGGGTTGAATGCGGCGGCGGCCGGGCGCATGCCGGCTGCGTGCCCTCCCCGGCATGGCCGGCGGGAGGCGAAGGAGCGGATTTGCGCAAGCTGGACGACGCCGATGCTGGCCCGGACGACGCGGAAGCGCGCCGCGGCGTATGGCGCTTCGCCCCGGTGCTCGTGCTGGCGGCAGGGCTGGCGGCCGGCTACGCGCTCGGGCTGCAGCGCTATCTCAGCCTCGATTTCCTCGCCGCCAGCAGCGACGCGCTGACCGGCTACGCCGCGGCGCACCCGGTGCTGGCGCCTGCCCTGTTCTTCGCGGCTTACGTCGCCGCCGTCGCCTTCTCCTTCCCCGCCGCATCGGTGCTCACCGTCTTCGGCGGCTTCATCTTCGGCTGGCTCGCCGGCGGCGCGCTGGTCGCGTTCGCGGCCACGCTGGGCGCCACGCTTTTGTTCCTCGCCGCGCGCGGCGCCTTCGCCGACCTGCTGCGGCGCCGGCTGGGCGGATTCGCCGGCCGGGTGGCGGCCGGCTTCGAGGAGGACGCGTTCGGCTACCTACTGGCGCTGCGGCTGGCGCCGATCTTTCCCTTCTTCGTCGTCAACATCGCGCCGGCCTTCTTCAAGGTCGAGCTGCGCACCTACGTGGCCGCCACCTTCCTCGGCATCCTGCCGGCCACCTTCGCCTATGCCTGGCTCGGCCAGGGGGTCGGCAGCGTGGTCGAAGCGGCGCGCAGGGCCGGCCGCGCGGCCAGCCTCGCCGACCTGATCACCCCGCAGATCACGATCGCCTTCGCGCTGCTTGCGCTTGTCGCCGCCCTGCCGGCCGTCGTAAGGCGGATACGCAGGCGCCGCGGCCAGGCGGCCCCCCCGGAGAGAGCGGAGCGATGACGAAACTGCTGACGCCCGACATCTGCGTGATCGGCGCCGGCGCAGGCGGACTGACCGTCGCGGCCGGCGCTGCCGCCTTCGGCGTCCCGGTGGTGCTCGTCGAGAAGGGCCGGATGGGCGGCGACTGCCTCAATTTCGGCTGCGTGCCCTCCAAGGCGCTGATCGCGGCGGCCAGCCTCGCGGCCGAGATGCGCGGCGCCGGCCGCTTCGGCATCGCCAGCGTCGAGCCCGACGTCGACTTCCGCGCCGTCCACCGCCACGTGCAGTCGGCGATCGCGGCGATCGCGCCCAACGATTCGGCCGAGCGCTTCGGCGCCATGGGCGTGCAGGTGATCGCGGCCGAGGCCCGCTTCCGCGACCGGCGCACGGTGCTGGCCGGCGAGCACGAGATTCGCGCCCGGCGCTTCGTCATCGCCACCGGCTCGCGGCCGATCGTACCGCCGATCCCCGGGCTCGGCGAGGTCGGCTACCTGACCAACGAGACCGTGTTCGACCTGACCCGCCGGCCGAGCCACCTGCTCGTGATCGGCGGCGGGCCGGCAGGCCTCGAGCTGGCACAGGCGCACCGCCGCCTCGGCTGCCAGGTGACCGTGGTCGAGGCGGCGACGCCGCTCGCCGGCGAGGACCCCGAGCTCGCCGCCTTCGTGCTGCGCGCTCTGCGGGCCGACGGCGTCGACATCCGCACCGAGACCTCCGTCGTGCGGGTCGAGCCGCGCGGCCGCAGCGGCGTGCGCGCTCTGCTCGACAGCGGCGGCACGGCGCAGATCGTCGACGCCTCGCACATCCTCGTCGCCGCGGGCCGGCGCCCGGCGCTCGACGGGCTCGACCTCGACAAGGCCGGCATCCGCCACGACGAGAGGGGGATCCGGGTGGGCGACGGGCTGCGCACCAGCAACCGCTGGGTCTACGCGATCGGCGACGCGGCCGGCGGCCCGCAATTCACCCACGTAGCCGGCCATCACGGCGGCCAGGTGCTGCGGCCGCTGCTGTTCCGGCTGTCGGCCCGAGCCAACCACGCGGCGATGCCGCGCGTCACCTTCACCCGGCCCGAGCTCGCGCAGGTCGGCCTGACGGAAGCGCAGGCGCGCGCCGTCCACCGCCGCATCGCCGTGCTGCGCTGGCCCTATGGCGAGAACGACCGGGCGCAGGCGGAGCGCGCCACCGAAGGGCTCGTCAAGCTGATCGCCGGCCCCGGCGGCCGTATCCTCGGCGTCGGCATCGTGGGCGCCGGCGCGGGCGAGCTGATCGGGACGTGGCAGCTCGCGCTGTCGAAGGACATGCGGCTCAAGGACATGGCGGCCTGGGTGCCGCCCTACCCGACGCTGTCGGAAATTGGCAAGCGCGCCGCGATCTCGTATTTTGCGCCACAGGCGCGCCGGCCGTCGGTGCGCCGGCTGGTGCGCCTGTTGCGCCGCTTCGGCTAGGATGTGTCGATATTCAGGTGAGGACGGCCTGCAAATGCCGGTTTTCTGCGCATCCGGTACTCATGTACGGAACGTACACTCCGTTCCGGTTCTCGAAAGCCGGCATTTTCGGCTCGTCCTGACCTGAATCTCGACACATCCGGAGCGCGCGGCCGCGCAGGCTGGAGAAGGCAGCTTGAACGAAGTCGACACCACATCCGCCGAGCGCAGCGTCCCGCTGACGCGGGGCCTGTCGACCAAGCTGCTTTTGCTGACGATCCTGTTCGTGCTGCTGGCCGAGGTGCTGATCTTCCTGCCGTCGGTCGCCAATTTCCGGCTGCAATGGCTGGGCGAGCGGCTGGGCACGGCGGCGGCCGTGTCTGCCGTGCTGATGCAGGGCGACCCGATGAGCCTGCCGCGCAGCGCGCAGGACGACATCCTCGCCGCGATCGGCGCCAAGGCGATCGCCGTGCGCGACGCCGGCGTGTCGCGGCTGCTGATCGTGGCCGACATGCCGCCGCAGGTCGACGAGCAGGTCGACATCGCCGGCACGCCGCCGCTCACGGCAATCGGGCAGGCGCTCGACACGCTGTTCTTCGGCGGCGACCGGCTGCTCAGGGCCTACGGGCCGGTCGGCGACGCCACCAAGGAATACGAGATCATCATCCCCGACACGCGGCTGCGCGGGGCGATGCTGATCTATGCGCGCAACGTGGCCGGCCTGTCGCTGATCATCTCGCTGATCACCGCGGGCCTCGTCTTCTACGCGATCAACCGCATGATGATCGGGCCGGTCAGGACGATGACGCGCTCCATGCTCGCCTTCGCCGCCGCTCCCGACGATCCCGGCCGCGTCATCGTGCCCAGCCGGCGCGGCGACGAGATCGGCGTGGCCGAGCGCGAGCTCGCGGCGATGCAGACCCACCTGCAGCGCACGCTGGGCGAGCAGAAGCACCTCGCCGACCTGGGGCTGGCCGTCTCCAAGATCAACCACGACATGCGCAACATCCTGGCCTCGGCGCAGCTCATGTCGGACCGGCTGCGCGAGGTGCGCGACCCTACCGTGCAGTCCTTCGCGCCGAAGCTTCTGCGCGCGCTCGACCGCGCCGTCGCCTACAGCGAGGGCGTGCTCGCCTATGGCCGCGCGCAGGAGGCCGCGCCGGCGCGCCGGCGGCTGCGGCTCGCGACGCTGGTCGCCGAGGTCGAGGGCCTGCTCGGCATCGACCCGGCCACCGGCATCGAGTTCGACAACGCGGTGGACGGCGGCTTCGAGATCGACGCCGACCCGGAGCAGCTCTTCCGCGTCCTCATCAACCTGTCGCGCAACGCCGTGCAGGCGATGTCGGGCGAACGCGAGCACGCCGTGGTCCGCCGCCTGACGATCTCGGCCGAGCGGCAGGGCTCGGTGGCGCGCGTGCTGGTCGCCGACACCGGCCCCGGCCTGCCGAAGAAGGCGCGCGAGAACCTGTTCGCCGCCTTCCGTGGCTCGGCCCGCAGCGGCGGCACGGGACTCGGCCTGGCCATCGCGCAGGAGCTGGTGCGCGCCCATGGCGGCTCGCTCGAGCTGGTCGAGACCAAGGGCACCGGCACCACCTTCGCCGTCACCATCCCCGACCAGCCGGTGCGGCTCGACGAAGCCCGCCACGCGCTGCGCAGGCCGGCCTGACGCGGCGTCCAGCGGCCTGCGCGCCGCCGCCCCCGGCGGCGCATCCCGCCGGATTCACAGGTCGCTTAAAGTTTGCCTTGCCGCTTGCAATTGGCGGGATCAGTCGCTAGGTAGCGTCCACCCGGCGGCCGGACACGGTTGCCGGCCCTGTCGGTCGTTCGCTTGAACGGCCCGGAGCGCGCCCGTAGCTCAGCTGGATAGAGCACCAGACTACGAATCTGGGGGTCAGGAGTTCGAATCTCTTCGGGCGCGCCAGTTCACATTCACGCATGTTGAGACCTCCTAACATATTGAATGGTATGGTGGTTTTTGCGGTTCGAAACCCACTTTCGCGGCTATAGGCCAAGCGGTCCGCGAAGGTGAGTTTTAACACGGTTCTCTTGTCTTCCAGTCGCTCAGAAGCCCATAGTTTCCAAGGGTTTGACAGGAAGACGAGCGCGAGTTCGAACATTTCGTTGAAGGGCCGCTGCGGACCGATGTCGTCCTGCAAGCGCTCGGAGGCGATCAGCCTTTCGCGTTCCAGTTTCGCGATACGCTGTTCGTAAGCACGGACGGCGGTACTGCTTTCTGAATCGACGATGCGATCGACCAACTGCTCGATCTGCCGCTCGATCTTGACGACCTCGGCGCGCAGCTTCTCCTTCAAGGTATTCATGTGGGCGTAGCGCATGTCCCAGGCCGTGCGGAACATGTCCTTGGCCATGGAGAACATCGTGCGCGTCGGCACGAGACCGTGGAGCAGCTCCGCGAAGTCTCCCTCGACACGATTGCGCGGGATCGACTTGCGGCAACTCGGGCAGGCGCGGTTGTGGCAGAGATAGTAGGGATGCTTCTTGCCGGTGCGGCTGGTCGACCAGCACGCCGTCAGCGGACGGTTGCAATCGCCGCAGAGGACGAAGCCCCTCAGCGGGAACTCGACGTTGATGTCCTTGCGGGCGGGAGCCTTTGCGCCGCTCTTTAACCGCTCCTGGATCTTCTGGAAGGTTTCAAGAGAGATCAGGCCCTTGTGCTTCGCTTCACGCAGCGGGATGTCCCATTTGGGAACCTCGATATAGCCGGCATAGGTCACGCGGGTCAGCAGGTTGGTGACTTTCTGGCTGCGGATTTCGCCATTGGGCAAGTCTTTCGGGAACTCGGGGCGACTTTCGAGGAAACGCTTCACCTCGACCTGCGTGTCAAAGCGGCCAGACGCAAAACCTTCCAGCGCCTCCTGCACGATGGACGCGACCGGCTCGTCGCGAACCAGCATATGCCCGTGGCCGGACACCGTCCGGTATTTGTACCCTACCGGGCGATAGAATACGTAGTAGCCTTTGAGACAGCGCGCCTGCATGCGGTTCAGCGTCTGCTCTGCATTCTTGCGGCTCTGATGCTGATGAACGGAGGCAAGGATGTATTCGTGGAGTTCGCCGTCGGCATCGTCACGTAGTTCGATGGAAGGCGATTCCAAAATGCCCCCGCAAAGCGCGATCGACTTTCGCATCTCGAAGTGAACCGGGACGTTCTTGGCGAAGCGCGATAGATCGTCGACGATGACGACACGCGGGTTCTTCCTGTCGGCCTTGAGATAAGCGAGCAGCTCAAGCAATCCTGGCCGGTCCGCCCGTCGCCCGGTCAGGTCGTCCTTGAACACCTTCTCGACAGTGTAACCCCTATAGTCGGCATAGTACCGGCATCGCGTTTCCTGAGAGCCCAGACCATCGCCTCTTTTTGTCTGCGCTTTCGATGAAACTCTGCAATAGATCACCGCCCGTGTGACGTTGTGGTTCTTTTGCTCGAAATTCATGATGCCTCCCCTTCCGGATTGCCTCCTGTGTCTGGTTGATCGTTCTTTGCTGTCTCGAATGCACCGCCGAGGCCCGAATCCGTCATCGTGGCCGGACGCGCCGGCGGCGACGCGGAAGCCGCTGCCCTGATGACGTGCTGGACGGGTTCGATACCGAACCCCAGATCGACGAATGTAAGAACAATGTACCACATCGCCTCGATGAACTCACGTTTTTCCTCGTCGGTGAGATCGGCGTTGGCCAGATGCTTCTCGTAAAGCCGCCAGTCCACGGAAAGGCTCGGCAGGGCGGAGGTAGGCCCAATTCCGGGCGGGTCAGACGCACCGGAATGACCGCCCGCTTTGACAACAGATGGGTTCGGGCCGTTTTTTTCCAGAACGCCCGAACCGTCCGGATACTGCGCGTCGCTAAGACCATGCATCGGCTCACAGCCTCGCGCGCGGCTGGGAGCGTCGCTGGCCGGCGCTGCGCTCGAAGGTGCGCTCCGAACTGCGGCGGCGGGGCGTGTCATCGTCCCGATCGTTGCCGCGGGACCGGTCGCTGCCACGCGAACGCTCTTCGGAACGCTTTTTCTCGGCCTCGATCTGAGGGCGGAAGAACTTCTCCTCCAGGTCTTTGGCCCATTCGTAGAACTCCGAGCCCTCGGCGGCCTTGAACTCCTCCTTCATGAGCCGCTTGGCGCCCGCATCGGTGATGTCGAGTTCCTTCGCCAGTTCCTGGCCCTGATGGGCGAAGGCGCGATGGAAGGAAATCTTGTCGCCCTTCTCGATCATCTCACCTACGCCGAGTGCATACTCATAGGCTGCCTTCTTCTGTCCGACCGTCAGCTTCTCCTCGCGTGCGATCAATTCCTCGCGCATCTCGTTCATGGACCGGCCGACACGCAGCTTGAAGAGGTCGCGCAGCGCAGTGTCGGTGCGCGCCGCATCCATCTTCTCGGTGCGAGCATAGGCATAGGCGTAGTCGGCCAGCTTCTCCTTGAAGGCGCCGGTCTTCCTGATCTCGCGCTCGATGATGCCGGTGATGGCCATGGCTTCATCGAACTGGGCGTCACTCAAGAGGCGGCCAGAAAAGCTCTCCCGGGCGACAGAGACGCGCTCCATTTCCTTGGGGTCGAATAAGTATTGCATAATATGTTCTCCTTTCGTTCATTAACCAGCACCATACTAGGAACTATTTCCTATTAGCAAGAAAAAGCCGGGAAATATTCTTTCGTTCTATTTTCCGGAATCTTGCGGGATAGCGGGGCTACCCGCTCATCTGTCCCGCGGCCGGTTGCGCGGGCGATTGCCGCCGCGCGGAAACTGGGTCAGGTTTCCCGGACCCTCCCGCTGGCTGCCACGCCGCTCGATGCCGGCGCGCCGGTCGGCGGCGCGGTCGAACCCGTCGCGGGCAACGCCGCGCATATTGTTCTCGCGCATCGAGCGATGGACGATCGCCCGCAGCCCCTGTCGTTCGAACTCCTCGATGCGCAGCAGCCGCCCTTCATGCGCGCGGCGGACGTCGCGTTCGGCTTGGCGCTGGATGGCGGCCTTGTCGAAGCGGTCGTCGCCGGCCCACCGCGGCTTGAGCTCAAATCCCTTCTTCGCCGCCTCGTCGATCAACCTGCGGCGGGCCGCCTCGACGCGCGTGGGATAACGTGCCTGATAAAGCCGTTGTTCACGCTCGCGGGCATGGCGGCACCGATCGAGATGGTCGTTGGCGGCGCGCCACTGGTGAGGCCGCCCGATCGTGCGAGCCTCCCGGCGCAGTGATGCCAGATCGAAGGCGCGATCGAGTTCTTCGGCGATGGTCAAATCCATTGGATGCCTCGCTTTCCGGTGCAAATTTGCTTTTGGCGATGCGTTTCCGGCAGGCTGGAGCCATGCGCTGGTTCGAGTTCCGGAACGACGTGGAAGACTGGCTGGACCCGCTCACCTACGAGCAGTTCTGGGCCGAGGTGGCGCCCTATGACGTTGCCATTCCCCAGAAAGCGACCTGCGACCGTGAGATCGCTGCCGGTACCATCGACGAAGCGGCGACACTCAGGGCGATGAAGGCGCTCGCTGCCTACGACCTTGCAGAGCGCTACAATCTCAAGCACCGGCCGGTCGAGGTGCCCAGACTCTCGCTTCATTGATCGCCCTTCCTTTTGAAGAAGGCGACCCAGCCGCAACGCCCGTTTTTCGCCGGCACAGTGAAGACGCCGTAGGGGCCGACGAAGGTGCAGCGGACGTAGTGGCGCGACGCAAAATCTCCGCGCTCACCGCCATAGTAGGAATAGGACCAGATCGCATGCGGAAGGCCCCACGCGAGGTAGGCGAGAACGCCTGCCGCGAGGGCCAGCACCCAAACGAAATAGCCGAGGCGCAGGAACCGCACCTTCATGGCCGTAGCCCCGGCGTCGGAAGGAGAATCTTCGGGTCCGGCGGCAAGCGCCCGCCCTCAATCCTGTTATCGGTCAAGTCGTAACAGTAGGGAGCATTCTGGTTCTGGCGGTTTTTCAGGCAATGAATCCACCCGAGACCGGCGATATGGATGATCTGCTCGTTGGGCGGCAGGCGCATCAGCTCGTCGGCCGAAAACATGCAGCCGTGCCCGGTCGAGAGGTTGCGCGAAAAAGACTGGTTGTCCGAGGTCAGCCCGAGCCCGCTGCTGACGTGCAGCGCCTCGCCCATTGCCTTCGCGATGCGTGAGGCCTCATCGAAATTGCTGATTTTCAGGTACTGCTTGACCGTGCAGTTCTCTTCGAGGATTGCAGTTTCCTTCTCCCCGTAGCGCCGCACAATGTCCTGGCGCGACTGAGCCAGATAGATTGTGCGCGCGCCAAAACCGCGCTCGATGGTGATGCGGTTCAGTTTCTCGCGCAGCGGAGCGTTGCAGAACTCATCAAGGATGTAGTCGGCGCCGCCGGCGCCGCCCCGCAACTGCGCATCCATCAGCGCGAGGAAATGCAGCGCGAAGAAGGGGCCCAGCCTGTCGGCGTGCCGCACGGGATTGACGAAGCACACCACCCAGGCATCGCGGATGAGATCGGCGTGGCTGAGATCGGGCAACCGGCCCGCATTGGCGAGCGGGCCGTAGGAGAACATCTTGGTGGCCGTCAGCGCCGCACCGAGATGCTGGGCGTCGTGTTCGGGATTCTGTTCCTTCAGCTCCAGTATCTGCTTGGCCGGCGCTGCCAGCGATATGTCGTTTCCCTTGGCAGCGTTCTTGAGCGCATGCGACCACAGTTTCGGGTCGGCGAGCAGGGCGTGCAGCCCGCCCGGAAAGGTGAGGCGGGGGCTGCGGGCCAGCAGAGCCCGGAGAGCGAAGTCGATCCGCTCCCGAGCGGACTCCCGCCAGTGGAAATTGCGTTCGTCGTCCTTGGGCTCGTCGATCAGGGCGTGCGTGATATTCTCGATTATAAACGGCAGATCCGGACTCTCGTTGCGGAATGCCGTTACGGCGGCGCCGAAGGCGTTGAGCGAAAGCCGGAAGGGATAATCGCAGCCGAGAACCTCGAACTCATCGACGGCGCCGAACTTCCGGCCGTGTTTCACGCACATCGCGCCGACTTGGCTCGCTACCTCACCGTCCTTCACGTCATTGATAAGAATGGCTCGCGGTGAACTGCTCGCGAGCAGGCACTGCACCGCCGGCACCGTCACGCAGGTCGTCTTGCCGCCTCCGGCGGCAGCCAGCACGAGGGATGCCCCGGCATTGGCGGGCTCAAAGATCGGCTCTCCCTCGAAGGTCATGCCGAGGATGCGGCGGCCGGCGAAATCGGCGGGGACCCGCTTCATGGAATCATCCCCGCCCGCTTGAGGTCTTCGCGCGTCACCAGCCGCGCCGATTTCGGCGGGCCGCCCTGCGCCATCATGTCGGCGATGGCCTTGTCGCGCTGGTAGAGATCGCTCATGGCGCGCAGCGCGTCGGCGACGCCGCCGACGGCCCCGAGGCCGAGCATCACGCTCATGACGCCGAGGCCCCACCATTCCGGTGTCGTGGGCCAGACCGCCCAGGCGCCGATGCCGCATACGCAGGACATCAGCAACCGCGCGTTGATGCCGATGATCGCGCCGATGTTGCGAGAGTGCGGCCGCATCACGTGCTCTCCTCGTTGGCATCGGTGTCCCTGCGGTCATTGCCGTGCTGCCGCCGGCGCAGGCCGCGGTGTCCGTTGCGGCGGTAGTCGCCGCTATGTCCGTGGCGGGTATCGTCGCCCGCATCAATCTTCGGCCCGGCAAGCGCAGGCAGAGCGGCATGCGGTATGGCAGGCGCCTTTTCATCGGGCCGGCCTAAGACCGCCGCCTGCTGGCGATAGGCGTTCCAGCGCAGCCCGAAAAACGTGTAGGCCCACAGGACTGCCGGGAAGACGAGGTCGACGACGAAGGCGATGGCCGCGACGGGCAGGAAATGGGCCACGTGGTCGAAAGCGTCGGATACGCCCGCGCGTTTGGGGAAGAGGGGCGCGGCGGCGCTGCCCTGGTCGATGGAGGCGACGACGGCCGCGAGCGCCTCGCCGTGCTTGCGGGTTATCGCGTTGACGGCCGCGGTCGCTTCGGTCCGCTCAGGGATGGTGATGCCCGCTTTGAGTTCGCCGGCATAGGCGGACAGCAGCGCCAGCGGCAGCGCCTCGCCGAGCTGCGCCGCCTGCTGGCGGATACGCGCGTCGAGCGACTGGAGTTCGGCGCGGCGCGTCCAGATGCTCCGGCTGTCGTCCCCGAGGACGTTCTGATACTCGGCAATCGCTTCGCCGAGCGCGGCAAGCACGCGCTCGCGCGTTTCCTCGCCCGCTTCGAGCTGGCGTTCGATCGCTTCGGCCCGCCCGGCGAGCGCATCGAGCGCCTGCCACACCGCGCCCTTGCCGCCGCCGCGCCGCGACACGCACGCATCCGAAAACTCGCAGTCGCGCTTGGCGGCAAGATCGTCCTTCGCCGCGCGCAGCGGCGGGCCGGCGCGGCCCGCATTGGCGGCGCCGCGGCTGACGTCCCCGACGAAGACAGAGAGGTCGGCGCCGTGCCTGGACAGCCGCAGGTCTTCCACTTTGGGGAGAACCACTCCTGGATAGGTCGCCGCGAAGAACCCGAATCCGACGACGAGGATCGACCCTATGCTGATGATGCCGGCGCCGAGATAGCCGATTGTTGCCTGCTCCGCGCCGCGCTCGATGGCGAGCCGGTTGATCGCGTAAGCAGCCAGTCCCGCGCCGACCGACATGATGGCCGCCTTGGCAAAGCCAATCGGTCCGTCTCCGCCGACGAGATTGAGAAGCGCGAGGAAGAGCAGGCAGGACGAAAAGGCAACGCTCGCTGAAATACCCCATTCGGCGTAGCTGCGCTTCCGGCGCGCGGGGAGTTGGATCGGCTCGCCCGGTTGGGGTGCATGGCTGTGGGGGTTCATCTGCGGGTTCCTTGTTTCACCGAGGGAGCAGCGGCCGGCCGCAACCAGTGCAGGCCAGCCCGGCCGAGGCGCGCGCCCAGGCCTTCAGATCGCAGCCGGGGCAGACGAAACGGGTGCGCGTGTTCCTCGGTGGGGTGATCGTCACCGAGGCGGGG
>ERZ778022.3390-NODE-3390-length-15059-cov-5.626566_pt1 | contig 15059 bp, 6 predicted proteins | sample MGYA00375752_ERZ778022 | MGnify/ENA primary metagenome ERZ778022 (study PRJEB29350, sample SAMN05389826) | bioreactor metagenome | isolation source: Thiocyanate bioreactor | place: South Africa: University of Cape Town | collected 2014-04-04 ... | reverse complement strand
CCGCCGCTGGCGTCGGCCGTGCTGCCGCCGTCGCCGCCGGAACCGCCATAGCCCCCGCCGCCAAAGCCGGCGCCGCCGCCGGCCGCGCCAGCACCGCCGCCGCCGCCGCCGCCGCCGCCGCCGCCCCCGCCGCCGTCGCCGCCGCCACCGCCGCCACCGCCGCCGCCGCCGCCGCCACCGCCGCCGCCACCGCCGCCGCCGCCGCCGGCGGCGTCGGCGGCGGCGCGCGGCGGCGGCACGCCGTCCGCACCCGCAGCTTGCGCTGCTGCCACCTCTGCCATCGTCAGTAGCGAGCCGTCAGGGTGGAATGCGGGGGTGCGGCACATCGGGCAGGTGGACCGTGCCTGCCCGCCAAACCAGCCATCCAAGCACGCCAGGTGGAAGCGGTGGCGGCAGGGTAGCTGCACCACCGCAGCCGCCGCTGCCGGCGCAGGGTCAAAGTCTTCCAGACAAATTGGGCAGCACGGCATCTGCGCTGCCAGCGGCACGGTGCGCGGCGGCGGTGGCAGCGGGTCGTCGCTGCCGTGCGTCTCCGGCCGTGCGCCATCACCGCCGCCACCGCCGCCAACGCGACGACGACGTGGCCCTTGCGGGCTGCTGCCACTGCCGTTGGCGTCACTCCCGCCACTTGGGTCGTCGCCGCCGGCATTGTCCGCCGGCAGCGGATCAGCATCAGCGCCGCCGCCTGGCGCAGCAGCAGTGGTTGCCGCAGCAGCAACGGCGGCAGCAGTGGCAGCAGCGGCGGCAGTGGCAGCAGCGGCAGCAGCAGCTTCGTCGGCAGCGCGTAGCGCCTCCAGTTGTTGCAGGCGTGTGCGCGCCGCCTCCCACGATCCCACGCGCTGCTGGAAGCCACGCTCCTGGTACATCGAAATCGCCAGCACAATAACAAAGAATGCCACCACGAAGAATATAATCTCCCAGCCGCTTGCCTGCGTTGAGTGCTGCTCGGCATGGAATGCCACGATGGTGGATGCGTCGCGCTGCTCCGCCGGCGCCAGCAGGTCGTCCAGGTCGCCCGCCGCCTGCAGCAGCGCGGCGTCATACCGCGCTTCACGCAGCAGCGGCTTCATGCGCCCCACCACCGCCGTGGCATGCGTGTCGGTCAGCACGCCGCGCGCGCCCGCACCCGTGCTGATGTATGCCTGCCGGTCGTCGCGGGACAGGAACAGGACGATGCCGTCGTTGCAAGCGGCGTGCCCCACGCCCCACCGGTCGTGCAGCCCACGTGCAAAGTTCCGCACCGCCTCCGCCGCGCCCTGCGACCCCGCTGGGTGCTGGATGGAATGTGCCACCGCAAACGCCACTTGGTACCCCACCCGCCCCTCGTCGTTGCCACACGAATGCGCGCGGCTGCCGTCGTCCTCAATCTTCGTCAGCACCTGCTCAATGGCGGCCGCCGCCGTGCTGCTCAGCAGGCCATGCGGGTCGCACACGCGCGTCAGCTGCAGGTGGTCATGCCCGCACGTCGCCGTCGCGTCCTCCTCCTGCGTCACCTGCTGCGGGTCCTGCTCCTCCTGTTGCTGCTGCTGCTGGTCTTGCTGTTGCTGCTGGTCTTGCTGTTGCTGCTGGTCCGCCTTGCCGTTGTCGTTGTCGGCAGAGCGTGCAGCAGCGGCGGGTGCAACGGCATCGCGTACCACTGGCGACGGGAACTCAGCCAGTGAGAGGGCACTGCTGCGAGCTGCTGCGGCAGGGGCGGCAGTCGTTGCCAGCATGACTGCCAGGACGGCCACAGCTGCCACTGCCGCTGCCGCAGCGACAGCTGTGCGGCGCGCCATGGTTGGTGGGCTGCTTGGTCTCAGTAACCGCCGATCTGCGGCCGCTGACAGTGATGATGATAACGATGCTTCGCTCTCGCTTGCCTTTGCGATGATGATGTCGTAGCTGGTGCTGCAGTAGTCGCTGCCAGTGGTCGGTCGTTAGTGGTTGTGGACGATGATGACGTGGCAACGTCACACGGGCACCACAGCAGCAATCAGCGTGAAAAACCGCACCACACACCCACACGTGGTGTGTACTGTGGTGAGCGCGTGTTAAACTGCACCGCGATCCCTTGTTGCCGGCTGGATTTGCAGTTCCACCACCTTCCGCCGTTGGTTACTGCTGCTTGATCTTGTGTTCTTGCGCCACGGCAACAATCCAAGATGGAAAAACGACGCAGGGAAAAACAGCTCCGTAGAACATAAAACACACAACATCCGCCTCGCTATCGGTTGGAAATGCAAGAAGAAGTTGAAGACCATCTGCTGCAGCTGCTGCAGCTGTCATCAGTGTCATGGCAGCTGTCATGTCATGCCGCGCAGCTGCGTCAGAACAGCCCTCCTCCTCCTCGTTCGAGTCTTCCACGCCCGACACCCGCCACGCACGCACGCCATCCCCATGCTAATTACCAATTATCACACACCTTCACATAAACCACGACCGGAATCCCACCATCTGTGTCATAAAAAGGCTATGCCTGCTTTGGCTGCGCCCAATTCACTCACTAACATACCATCACCCACCATGGCGGACGCAGCACGTGACCGCGGCAACGCGGCGTACAAGGCAGGGCGGTTCGCGGAGGCCATCGAGGCGTACAGCAGCGGGCTACCTGTGTCAGGTAGCGAAGGTGGTGGCGGGGATGCAGGTACGACGCAGCTGCTGCTGCTGAACCGCGCGGCGGCGTACATGGCGGTGCGGGCGTACGGCGCGGCGGTGGACGACCTGGCGGCGCTGCTGGCGACGGACGGCGGGAACGTGAAGGCGCTGCTGCGACTGGCGCTGTCGCTGCTGGCGCTGGGGCACATTGACGGTGCGAGCGCGACGCTGACGGCACTCACGTCTGCCGTGGTGGTGGCGGACGGCGCGTGGCCGGCGGTGAAGGATGCGCAGGCGGCGGTGGATGCCGTGACGTCGCAGGTGGCGGCGCTGTCGGCGCCGCTGTCGGAGCTGGGCGGCTTGACCATTGTGGCAGCGCTGGGCGGCGGCGCGCTGACGGCGGATGGGGTGGCCGCTGGCGAGCGTGACGTGGCGGCGCTGGCAGGCACGCTTGCCGCTGTGCCCGCCTCGCCGCTCGTGGTGCGTGCGCTGGTGGCGGCGCTGGTGCGTGCACGCCGCTGCGACACGGCGGCTGCCGTGCTGGCAACCCTCGTGTCTAGTACTAGTGGCGGCGGCGGGCGGCATGCGCTGGAGGGCGTGCCGCCGACGGTGACCGCCATCCCGCTGCCAGATGAGAGCGTGTTGAGCCTGCCAGGGGGCAGCAGCGCCAGCGGCGGCGAGGGTGAGTCTGCCGTGATGGCCGCGGCCACGCTGGCGTTGGCGCTGGGTGACTTTGCGGGCGGCGAGGGTGCGCTGCGGGCCGAGCTGCGCGGTGACCCAGACGGCAGCACGCCGGCTGGTGCGGCAGCGTTGGCGCTGTCCCGCACGGCGCGCCGCCTGGCGCACCTGAAGGACGCCGCCAATGACAAGTACAAGGCGGGCGACCACGCAGGGGCGGAGGCGGGATACGGGGAGCTTGCGGCAGCGGCAGCGGCGGCGCTGGGCGGGTACACGCCCGCCCTCGTGTATGCCAACCTGGCGGCGGTGCACCTGGCGCAGGGGCGCGTGGAGGAGGCGACGGCGGATGCGCGGCTCGGGCTGGCGGCGCACCCGTTTAACAGCCGCCTGTGGCAGCGGCTGGGCGGGTGCTACGAGGCAGCCAAGCCGAGCGATCATGAGGCGGCGGCGCGCGCCTTTGCTGCAGCGCAGTACCTCGCCGGTAGTGACGACGCCACGCTGGCGGCCAAGACGTTTGCAGCTGTCAGCAAGGCGGACACGGCATCCGACGACCTGGCGGGCCTGCTCTCGCTGGTGCACCCGCGAGATGACGCAGCAGCGGGCGCGACGCTAGCGCAGCCGCCGGGCTTGCGCCCGCGCTCCCTGCCCTCCCTGTTTGCCGCCGACCCCGCCGTCGTGCCGCACCGCCTGCTGCTGGTGGACGCCTTTGCCACCTGGTGCGGCCCCTGCAAAGCCATTGCGCCCTACTTTGAGCGCCTCGCCGCCTCGCACGCCGTGCCCGCCTTCATCAAGGTGGACGGCGACGCCTGCCGTGGCACCGCCGCCAAGCTGGGCGTGCGCGCGTTTCCCACCTTCGTCATGTACCTGGACGGCAAGGAGGTGGACCGCCTGGAGGGCGCCGACCCGCGCAGCTTGGATGACATGCTGGCGCGCGGCCTGAACGCGTGGCGCAAGGCGCCGCACGGCAGTAGCGACCCGGCAGCACCGCCGGCGCTGCGTGCCATGGCGCTTGCTCCCGAGTGCTCACCCGAGGTGGTGGCGGTAGTAGCCCCTGCCTGGCGCGCATTGCATGGCTTCGTGGCCACCGCGCCGCGTGGCGCCGCCGCTGCCGCCGCTGCTGCGGCTGGCGGCAGCAGCGGCAGCTCGCGCCGGCGTTAGTTAGCTAATTAGGTTGGTTTGCGCTTTCAAATATCGATACCCGCAGTGCGTAGAGTTGATACTAATTAGTTACCGCCGGAACAGGCGCACCAGGTCATCCTCGCCGATGCGCGTGGCCGCGGCGGTGCCGGATGACGACAGCGCATTGGCGGCCATGGCCTCCTTGCGCGCCTGGATCTCCAGCATGCCCTCCTCGATAGTGTCCGCCGCAATGAACCGCTTCACGTACACCGCCTTGGTCTGCCCCAACCGGTGCACCCGGCTCAGCGCCTGCGCCTCCTGGCTGGGGTTCCACTGCGCGGCGAAGGGTGGGTGGGTGTATAAACGAGGGGACACATGGTAGTAACTCGTTGTGGGCACACCACACTAAACGTACCCAAGGGTCCAGCAGGTACACGATGGACGCCTCCGTGAGGTTGAGGCCCAGGCCGCCCGCCTTCAGCGAAATGAGGAGCACAAAGGTGCCGCGTCGCGTCTTGAATGCCACCAGGTTTGACTCGCGCGCCGGCTGGCTCATGCTGCCGTCCAGGCGCGCAAAGGCGATGCCGGCGTCACGCAGCACGCGCTCCGCCAGGTCCAGCATGAACGTGAAGGAGCTGAACACCACAACGCGGACGTCGCCCTCCAGGTACATGCCCGACACGGTGGACGTCACGAGCGGCACGTCCGCCACCACCTCATCCTCTGCTGCACCCGCTGCCGCTGCTGCCGCCGCCGCCGCCACCGATACACCGCCGCTAGCAGCAGCCGCATCTGCCGCCGCGTAGGCAGCCGCATTGTGGCGGGCGATGGCTTGCAGGTCGGTCAGCAGCAGGTCCAGCTTGGTGGAGGAGCGCCACGGCACATCGCCGCCGCCCACCCGCAGCGCCGCGCGGTCGATGGTCTCCAGCGACGCTGCCCAAGATGACACCACCTTCTGCTCCGCCTGCAGCGGCGCGGCAGACAGCGCAATGACATCGCGCGGCGCGATCGCGGCACGGCACACGGGGCACTGCTGCGTGCGCAGCGACGCGGCGGCGCAGGCGCGGCAGAACAGGTGGCCACACACCAGGATGACGGCAGTGGCCTTGGACATGGCAGACAGGCAGACGGGGCACTCGTTGTCGCCAATGCCGCCCTCTGCCAGGTGCGCAATCTGGGACAGCACAAACGCTGACTCATCATCGGCCGCAGCGGCGCTGCCCGGGCTGGTGGTACTCGCTCCAGCGCCGCCCGGTGCGGACGGTGAGGTGGCGGCGGCGCCCACCACCCCTACGCGAAGTGACACAGCGCGCGCCAGCGCCTCGTCTGCCGCCTTTGCCCGCACCAGCGCGCCCTCCAGCGTCAGGGTGGGGCGGCGTACCGCCACCGCGCCGGGTGGCAGCGGCGCCTCACTAATAGGGGGTGCGCCAGCGTGCGGCGCAGGTGGCGGTGGCACGGGTGCCAGCAGCGTGCGCTCCACCTTGCGCACAAAAATGGTTTGATAGATGGATTGCAGGAACGCGGCCGAAAACAAGGCGTCGTCCTCCGCGCCGCCGCCGCTGCCGCCTGCCACCTCCACTGCGCCGTCGTCATCGTCAGCCGCGGCAGCCGACGCCGCCGCCCCACCACCACCACTGCTGCCGCCACCGCCACCCACCCGGCCAACCTTGCCGCTGGCAAGCACGAGGTACGGGTGCAGGCACGCCTGCCGCAGGCGCAGCAGGAGAACAAGGATCTGCGCGTAGTGCGCCAGCAGGTTGCCGGCAGCCACATAGCCCTGGAACCGCAGCTTGGAGCGCTTGTACAGCTGGTCATAAAACTCGCGCTCCGGCGGCGCTAGCGGCACGCGCACGACGGTGATGTTGGCAGGCGCCAGGTCGCCAATGGTGCTGCCGTCCACGTCCTGCATCGCCTTGGTGCGGCGCAGCAGCAGCGGCTGCAGCACCGCCTGCAACGCCTGTACCGCCAGCGGCTCCTTCCGCTCGTACGGCTCGCTGATGACGCGCTTCCACCACAGCAGGTCGCACCACGGCTCGTGGCGCAGGAAGTGCAGTAGGCTGTACAGGTCTTGCAGGCTGTTCTGGATGGGTGTGCCGGTCAGCGCCCACCGGTACCGCGCCTCCACCTCGTAGCACGCGCGCGCCACGCGCGTCGTGCGGTTGCGGATGATGTGCGCCTCATCTAGCGCCACGCGGTTCCATGCCACCGCATACAGCGGTGGGGCGGGGCGGCCGGCAGCTGGCGTCGCCCCGTCGCCTGACCCACTCGTCAGCGTGTCGTACTCGGACGCCAGCGTACCGTAGCTGGTGACCACGAGGTCGTAGTCTGCAAAGGTGGCGCCCGACCGCGCGCGCTCAGCGCCGTAGTGGATGAGCACGCGGCAGGGACGGCCGCTGCCACGACCGGCGGCGGCAGCGCTAGGCAGTGACGCCCCAGTAGCGGCTGCTGCCGGCGTCGTGTACTTCAGCGCCTCACGCCGCCACTGCCCCATCATGCTCATGGGGCACACCACCAGGGTAGCGCGGCACCACGGCAGCGAGGAGTCCAGGTCGCTGGGTGCCTGGCGGCGCGGCGCACGCTCGCCCGCCTCCGCCGCGCCCTCGCCATCCGTGCTTGCATCTGAATCGTTGTCGTCGTCGTCATCGTCGGCGTAGGTGGTCGCGCGGGCGCCAAAGCGGCGGCGTGCCGCACGGCCGCTGCCGCCGCCGCCGGCCGACGCGGCTGCTGCACGACCACGTTTGCGGGCGCTCCCACCGTCGGTCGCCGCGCCTCCCGCGCCCGCCTCCCGCTCTGCTTGCGCCAGCACTAGACTGCACAGCTCCACCGTCTTGCCCAGCCCCATCTCATCCGCTAGGATGCCACCGCGGCACGGCCGCGCTGGCGGCGGCGGCGTAATGCTAACAGAACGCGTGTATGGGTTGATGTACAGCGGCGTGCCATCGCGGAAGGCGGCAGCCTGCCACATGGACGCTGACGCTGCAAATGACGCCCCACGCGCACCACTTCCACCGCCACCGCTCCCACCACTACCACTTCCACCGCCGCCAAGCAGCTGGCGCACCAGCGCGTCCACGGCGGCGTCTGCTGCAGCAGGCGACACGCCGGCAGCGCCACCGCGGGCAGCGTATGCGGCTAGCGCGGCAGTCAGCTCTGGGGTCACGGTGCTGCCCGGCGGCAGGGCAGCAACAAATTCTGCCGGGTCGGTGCCGGTAGGCGGCGTGCCCAGCTCGCGCGCCGTCATCCAGGAGATGGCTTGCAGCTGGTATGGCCGCAGGCGCATGTTGCACAGCGCCGCTGGTTGCTCTGCCAGCGGCACGAGTGGCGCCACCTGCAGCGCCGCCGTGCGAGCGCCGCTACCACCACCCCCATCGCCGCCCCCGCCGCCACCACCGCCCAGGATGCGTGACACGTCTGCCGCAGAGGCAGCCTCCTCTGCATTGTCTGCCACACCCAGACGCGCCTCATCCGTGCTGACGCCACCACCGGGAGCGGCGGCGGTGTCGCCGGCGGAAGCTGCGCTGGCTGACCGTGCCAGCACAGTGGGTGGTGCCGGCGGCTTGGGGGTGGTCGACGTGGGCACGCGCGGCGGTAGCTTGCTGTTGGCGGCCAGGTAGCACAGCTCGTACAGCGCCAGGCGCAGCTGGCGGTCGCGCGGCGTGGAGGAGAGGGCACGCACAGGCAGCGCGCCACTGCTACTCCCGCCACCATCGCCCGTGCCGGCACCCGGCGGCTCACCGTCACCCAGCATGGCTGCCTGCGACGGCGGCGTGTAGCGCATGTACCGGCGCGCGGGCTTGTGCACGGTGGCAGCGAGGGAGAGGAGCAGGTCGGAGCCAACGTGCAGCTGTGTGGATGCCGCGCCCACCACGGTGCCAGACAGGGAGATCAGGCCTGCCTCCAGCAGCGGCGTCAGAATGCGCGCGTACTGCATGGGCACGCGCCCCAGCGCATCACTGCCGGTACCGTCGCTGCCGCCGCCCGCAAACCCAAACCGCAGGTTCACGCCGTCCTCTCGTAGCCCCAGCTCCGACTCCTGGATGCGCGTGCCAGCACTAAACGGCGACTTGCCACCGCTGCGCCCGCCGCGCCGCGGCGTGCCCAGCCGTGGCGCCACGCCGCTGGCAGCCACCTCATTCCACACCGTCACAGCGGCGGTGTGCAGGTGCGGGTACGCGCCGCGCGCCGCGCTCACCACCTGCACCACAAACGGCCGCAGCTGCTTGGGCCACGCACCGCTCGGCGACGCCGTCGTAGCCCCGGCCGGCGACAACAAGCGAGTTCGCACCGGCGACGCCGGCAACCCCGCTGCGACAGCTGCCAGCGCACTACTACTGCCACCCTCGCATAACACCACCGCATCCCGGCTGTCGCCGTCCAGCTCAATTACGACGCTGGACGTTGCGGCGGCAGGCGGTGCCTGCGGATGATGTGCCACCGGGCTACTGTCGTCACTGTCGCTCTCTATTAACTCTATTACCGCCGGCGAGGGCTGGGGCTGACGCAGCGACGGCAGTGGGATGGCAGCAGGCGCCGGCGTGCCGCTGCTGCCCGGCAGGAAGTCGCCAATTCGCATCTGTGACGGCCGCGGTGCTGTGGCAGCAGTTGACGCTGTTGGCGCCGCCGCCGCAGTCGCCGCCGCCGCTGCCGCAGCCGATGATGATGCCTTAATCGCCGCCATGATCTCGTCGTACACCTCGCCCGCCAGCCGCGCGTCATTATGCGCCAGCCGCGCTGCCGCCGCTGCTGCCGCTACCGCCGTGTTCATTGACGGCGCGCCGCCTACCCGCCCCCCGTTTGACGCAGCGGTCGCAGCGGAGGCGGCAGCCATGGGAGCAGCAACAGTGGTAGGAGCAGTGGTAGCAGTGGAAGCAGCAGCGGCAGTAGTAGCAGCAGAAGTGGTAGTAGCAGCGTGTGGGTGTCGTAGCGCTTGTGGACCGAGTCGTGGTGGCAGTCTACCTCCACCGCTAGCTTTAACTGAACCAGCTACTAATTATGCAATGCACGCATGAATCAACTACAACGCTGCCGCTACTGCTATCATTACGCCATTGCCATGTATTGCGATGCGCAGTGGGATGGTTCCTGCGGTGTGTATGAACCATATTAGTACCGTCATTATCGGGTGGAGGTAACCCGCCAAACGCGTATCTTTGCCGCCGCCTCTCTGAGGCTCTCGCTGCCCTCTCAAGTTTGCAACGCAAATGCACAGCCATAGGCAGCTCTCCGGTGCGGCGGCAGCGGCAACACATAGGGATGTCGTACAAGGAAGCGTTATAGGTGCGCTTAGTCGCGATTTTACTGGATAATCCCTGCGAAATCGTGGTACAAAGCGGAGCGTATCTTTGGGGCGTATCCTGGTATCCATCAGTGCGTGTCATACCCTGCCCGTGAAAAATGTGAGTTGCAGGAATGTCAACCACACGGTGCGCGCCCCAGTTTTGACGTGGAAAGTAGCAGTTTGTAACCACTGGTGTGGGTTCCGTTCTGTATTTGTGCCGAACCTTGCCGCATTGGTGTGCAAATCTGCCGCGAATTGGTGCGAACGGCGAGGGTGATTGCACCGTGTCACAGGGTGAACGTGTCACGTGGTGTGACGCAGTGCTACACCTGATTCTGGTTGCTGTCCATCACCGCTGCTTGCTGCTGCTGCTGCTGCTGCTTGCTGCCGCTGCTGCTGGTACTGCTGGTGCTGCTGCATCTGTTGTTGCGTTGATAATCGTGCTGGTGCTGGACGACACCTGCAACTTATCAACCAACCAATCCAACCATGGCGGCTGCAGCGGCGGCAACAAGCGGCGGCGGCGAGGGCAGCAGCAGCGGCAGCGTGACGCTCCACTTTATCGTGCGCACCGACTTCCCGCCCGAGACGCAGCTGCGCATTGCGGGCGGCCTGCGGGAGCTGGGCGGCTGGGCTGTTGACGCCGCACTGCCGGTCACGTTTGAGCCGGGCACCAAGTCGTGGGTGGGCCACGTCACCATCCCGCGTGACGCCGCGCTGCATGGTGCGTGTGTGATGCCATAGGGGCGGGGAGGGCGCGCCCATTGCACACCACACCACTCATGCGTGTTGAACGTCCCCTCCCCATCCCCACCCCCGCCGCTGCAGGCACGGTGACGGCCCCCACGCTGGAGGTGGAGTACAAGGTGGTGGCAGGGGTGCGGAATCATCATATCGGCGCGCCAGCTACGGCGACTGCAACAGCAGCGGGTGCAACAGCGGCAGCTGCCCCACCTGCCGCCGCCGCCGTTGCCGCGGTGGAGTGGCATTGGCAGCCGGGCGCCAACCGGCGCGTGTGCGTAGCACGCGGCGGCAGCGGCAGTGGCAGCGGCGCGCCTGTGGCGGTGTACGCATCCTGGTACCACCACCGCGACGGCACGGAGGTGATTGCCGCCGACCCGTACCTGGAGCCGCAGCGTGAGGCGCTGGCGGCGCGGTACGCGGCGTACACCGCAGCGCTGGCGCGCATTGAGGCGCTGCCAGGCGGCCTGGATGCCTTTTCGCGCGGGTGGCATCACTTTGGCTTCACGCGCGGCACGGCGCCCGACGGCACGCCCGGCATCCAGTTCCGTGAGTGGGCGCCTGGCGCGCGCGCCATGTCCCTCGTGGGCGACTTTAACGGCTGGAACGCTGACGCCACGCCCTGCACCCGCGACGACTTTGTACGTGCCACTTGCTTTGCCCCACTTACCGGTATCACCCGTTGTCGCACCACCACACGCCCACTCAAACCCGCCACACGTCTCGTATGCGCAGGGCGTGTACTCCGTGTTCCTGCGCGACGCAGCGGATGGGACGCCGGCAATTGGGCACAACACACACGTGAAGCTGTCGCTGCAGGTGGCAGATGGCGGCCCCCGCGTGCTGCGGTTGCCCACCTGGATACGGTACGCGGTGTACGACCCGGCGACCAACGAGTACTGCGGCAAGTACTGGGACCCGCCCGCGGCGGAGCGGCACGTGTGGGTGCATGAGCGGGCGTGGACGGCGGTGGCGCAGGACTACACCGCGGATGACGACGAGCTGGCGTTGCCGTCCGCCGCCACGCCAGCGTCAGCGCCGGCGTCCGTGTCCGCGTCTGCTGCGCCGACCCGGCTGCCAGCTGCCGCCGACGCGCGCCGCACACGCCGCGGCCTGACGGGCATGGAAGCGGTGAGCGTGGCGATGCGGGCGGGCACGTTCAGTGGAGGTGGCGGCGGCGGTGGCGGTGGCGGCGGCGGCGGCGGGGGTGGTGGTGGTGGTGGTGTCGACCCCGCCGCTGCGGGGTTGAAGGTGTACGAGGCGCATGTGGGCATGGCGGGCGAGGAGGAGCGCGTAGCGACGTACCGCGAGTTTGCAGACCGCGTGGTGCCGCGCATCGCGGCGTTGGGGTACAACTGCGTGCAGCTGATGGCCATCATGGAGCACGCGTACTACGGCTCGTTTGGCTACCACGTGACCAGCTTCCACGCGCCGTCGTCGCGGTTTGGCACGCCAGAGGACCTGAAGTATCTGGTGGACAAGGCGCACGCCGCCGGTCTGCTGGTCATCATGGACCTCGTACACTCGCACGCCGCCAAGAACGTGGCGGACGGCCTCAACATGTTTGACGGCACCGACTACCAGTACTTCCACGGCGGCGAGCGCGGCAGCCACGCGCTGTGGGACTCCCGCCTGTTTGACTACGCCAAGCTGGAGGTGCAGCGCTTCCTCCTCTCCTCCGCCCGCCTCTACGTCGACGAGTACCGGTTTGACGGCTACCGCTTTGACGGCGTCACCAGCATGATGTACAAGCACCACGGCCTGTCGGTGGGCTTCAGCGGCGGCTACCACGAGTACTTTGGCGACGGCGTGGACCAAGACGCCGTGGGTACGTTGGGCGGGGCGGGGCGGGGCGGCCTTGCGCGACGCGGCGTCACCACCACCACACTACACCCCTCCCACCCTCCCCGCGCGCGCAGTGTACCTCATGCTCGTGAACCACATGCTGCACCGCTGCCAGCCGCCGGCGCTGACCATCGCGGAGGACGTGTCGGGCATGCCCACGCTGTGCCGCCCCGTGTGGGAGGGCGGCGTGGGGTTTGACTACCGCCTGGCGATGGCGATCCCAGACAAGTGGATCCAGCTGTTGAAGGAGCAGAAGGACGAGGATTGGAACATGGGCAACCTGGTGTTTACGCTCACGAACCGGCGGTGGCAGGAGAAGGCTATTGGCTACGCCGAGTCGCACGACCAGGCGCTGGTGGGCGACAAGACGGTGGCGTTCTGGTGCGTTGCGTGGGCGCAAGCGCCCCAGCAGCGCGTGCGCGCACAGCCACGCACATGCACACCCCCCTCCGCACGCCCCCCCTCACCCGCAGGCTGATGGACAAGGAGATGTACTGGCACATGAGCTCGCTGGAGCCAGCGACGCCGGTGATTGACCGCGGCATGGCGCTGCACAAGATGATCCGGTTGATCACGTTTGCGCTGGGCGGCGAGGGGTACCTCAATTTCATGGGCAACGAGTTTGGGCACCCGGAGTGGGTGGACTTCCCGCGCGTGGAGAACGGGTGGTCGTACAAGCACTGCCGCCGCCAGTGGCACCTGGTGGATGACCCCCTGCTGCGGTACCGCTTCCTGAACGCGTTTGACGCCGCTGCCCACGCCCTAGAGCGCGCCATGCCGTGGCTGTGCTGCCGGGTACGTGTGCCTCGCAGCAGCGCCGCCGCCGTCCGCCGCCGCACGCCCCACACACTCACCCCCTCCACCACCACCGCCGTCGTGCAGGGACACTACGTGTCACAGAAGCACGAAGGCGACAAGGTGATTGTGTTTGATCACGACACGCCTGCCGGCCCGCTGCTGTTTGTGTTCAACTTCCACGCCTCCTCGTCGTTCACGGATTACCGCGTTGGCGTGCCAGCGGCGGGGCGCTGGCAGCTGGTGGATGCCGCCGCGGTGCAGGGGGCGCGGGCGAGCGAGTGGGATGGCCGCCCGCACTCTCTGCAGCTGTACCTCCCGTCGCGCACCGCGCAGGTGTACCGCCGCGCCACCTGATACTCCTTGTCGTTATTGAAACGCGCCTGGCCATAGTTATTAAATATTAGGTGATAAATAGGAGTCCCTCAGTCGTCGTCGTCGTCGTCGTCTCACTCCCCGCCGCGCGCAGGGGGGCAGCGTGTGCATCTCGCAAGGATAATACGTTAGGGATAGAACAGAAAAAACATGAAGCTGGCCAGCGCATGAAGAGTTGTGACAACCAGACGCTAGGGCCTACCAGCGCATGGCGGCGGCCAGCGCGAGGGACGCCGCCAGCAGGACGGCGGCGGTGGCGGCGGACGCGGCAGGCGTGGCGCCGCTGTGGTGGCTGGGCGACACGGAGGGAGTGGGCGTGTTGGAGGGCGTGCCAGAGTGGGAGCGCGTGGTGGAGCTGGTGGCGGACGGTGAGGCGGTCGCAGTGCTGGTGGTGGAGGGCGAGGCGCCGGTGGAGAGGGTGGCGGTGGGCGACGCGGTGGGCGTCACGGAGGACGTGATGGATGCCGTCGGGGTGGGCGTGGCGGAGGCAGACACGCCGGCGGCAGGGAAGGGCCACGGCGCGGTGGTGGTGGCGGGTGCGTTGCCAGGGCCCTCATACTTCTCTGCGGCGCCACACAGCGGCGCCACGCGCGGGCACGTGATGTGGCCGGAGTAGCCGGGCACGGTGCGCGTGGTGCCGGCGTCGGCGTCGGTGCAGGTGACCAGGGTGGAGGACACCTGCCCGGCGCCCGCCGTCACGTTGATGGCGACGGAGGTGGCGCTGGTGCAGGTGATGCCAAAGCAGGCGGCGCCGGGGCCCGACGCGGGCGAGATCAGGTTGCTCCAGAGCAGGGTGGACGCCATGCACGCAGACGACAAGCCGTACGTCTCGCCGTAGTACTGGCTGTTGGGCGACGTGTTGGCGGCGTTGTTGCACGCCGCGTTGGAGTACGCCTGCACCGCCAGGCAGTAGTCAAACACGTCGGGCGCGCCGCCCTGCGCCGGGTTGCTGAAGTACTGGTACTGGCTCGGCAGCGAGCTGGAGTAGGTATTGAGCGTGGTGAAGGCAACGGCGCGCTGGTCGGTGGTGCACACCGCGTCGCGGTTATTGGTGCCGTGCGAGGCGCCGTAGAAGTGAGGCGGCGTGCCGATGCCCACCGCCGCGTCGGTGGCGGGCATGCACTTGTTGGTGGCAAACCCGCACCCCTGCTGGAAGCCCCAGTCCGCCGTCGGCTTCAGCCAGTCGGCGGCGTCGTAGTTCACCATGTACCACCCCGAGTCCTCAAACACCGCCAGCGTCATGGGCGTGATGATGGCGCGGTGCTGCGCGTAGCTCGCCATCAGGTCCTGGTTGAAGATGCGCTGCTCCCAGTGGCTGCCCTGCAGGTCGCACGGCGTCGTCAGCGGGTTCTCAATCTCCGCGCCGTTCAGGGTGGAGCAGTTGAAGAAGTACCGCGCCGCCGCCACCGCCGCCGGCGTCACAAACTTGTACACGCAGTTGGTGGTGGGCGTGACGGCGTTGGGGTAGGTGCACGTCATGCCGCGCTCGTTGAAGTACGTCACCGTGTTCTGGTCCGGCAGGAAGCCCGAGTACGACTGCCCGTCACACGTGTACGAGATCGAGTAGTTAGAAGCCGGCTCCGTCGGCCGCGCCGGGTTGCGCACCGTGCGCGGCGTGCGCTCCGTGTCATTGTACCGGAACAGCTGTATT
>ERZ778022.3389-NODE-3389-length-15060-cov-5.312096_pt1 | contig 15060 bp, 6 predicted proteins | sample MGYA00375752_ERZ778022 | MGnify/ENA primary metagenome ERZ778022 (study PRJEB29350, sample SAMN05389826) | bioreactor metagenome | isolation source: Thiocyanate bioreactor | place: South Africa: University of Cape Town | collected 2014-04-04 ... | reverse complement strand
CGCCACCCCCCCTTTCAGATGGATTGGGAGGGGGCCCATCCGAATCCGGGGCCTGTGGCTGACCTCGCCACCTCGGCCCACCTCCGGAATATCCGGAATATACCGAAGCAGAAGCAGAAGCAGAATTTAATCGGTATGCACCCTGTGTTCACGCACGGAGACGCGTGAGGGTCACGAAATTAAATAGCGGTAATTGTCGAAACCCCTAGTTGCACTCCCTTGATATGACAAGGATACGAGAACGGAGGCAGCAGTAGTGGGCGTCAAGAGAGGCGGAATCAGGTTTATAATTATGACAAACGCAACGCTTGCACACGCAAATAATCGGTGCTATCGCACTGTTTTAGTGTGTTGGTGGTGGTTGTGTTGCGGTTCATTTGATCGGCGACGTGTGTCAAAACTTGCATTTTGGAACGTACACTGTCCTGACTGATAGGACATCACCACCATGGCTGCTGCTACTACTACTGCTGCTGGGGCTACTGGAACTGTTTTGGGTGTTGCTGGTGCAGCTCCTGCTGCTGTTGCTGGTGCTACTGGGGCTACTACTGGAGCTGGTGCTGGTGCTGGTGCTGCTACTGCTACCGCTGGGGCCGTTGCTGCTCCTGGTTCTACTTCTGCTGCTGGGGCTGGGGCTGCTGCTGCTGCCGCTGCTGCGGCTGCTGCTGCCACCGCTGGCGGGTGCGCCACTGCCACACCTCCAGCAGCTGCCACCGGGCCCGCCTCCGCCGCCCCTGCTGCCGCTGCCGCTGCCCCCGCCCCCGCTGTCGCCTCCCCCATTCCCGCAGGAACAGCGACGGCGGCATGGTGGGCGGGTCGCGCCAGCGGCGAGCTAGCTGCCGGCGCCGCCGAAGTGTCGCCGACACGCGCCGCCGAGGACCGCGTGCGTCTGTCACCTGCCCCATCAGAGGGCGGGCCGCGGCACCTCCTTGCGGCACGCGACTTTGCGGCCGGCGACCTGGTACTAGCTGAGATTGCGGTGCTGTATTGGGGCACCGATACGGCACGCGCCGCGCTGGGCGGCGGCAGCGCGGCGGTGACACTCACAGCCCCTGCTGACGCCACCTTTGTGGGGCCCTTTGCACAACCATCCAACCACGGCGCCGTTGTGCGGCTGCTGGGCGCCCTGGCCCCGCTGCTTGGCACGCCGCACAGCGCCCTGTGTGCCTGCAGCGGCGGCACATGTGGCGGTGGTGGCGACGCGGGTGCCCGGGTGCCACCGCCGTGCGCCACGCGGGGCGGCCTGCTGATGAGCGCGGCGCCGCGCGCCTTCACTGGGATTGTGTCAATCCCTGCGCCGCCGCCGCGGCTGGCGGTCGATGAGGCAGCGAAGCCCGGGCCGCGTGAGGTGACCGAACGTGGCGTGGGTGCCCTGTTTGTGCGTGCCAACCTGGTGCGCCACGCCTGCTGCCCCAACACCTCGGTGCGCCTGCTGTGGGACAGCCAGGCGTCGGCGCCCGCTGTGCACCTGGTTGCCACTGGCCCCATTGCTGCTGGTACGCCTATCACGGTGGCCCGCGTGGACACCTTGCTGCCCATTGCTATGCGCCAACGCGGCCTGACCCGTGCCGGCCTGCCGCCATGCACCTGCGCGCGATGCTGCCCAGCCGACGGCCTAGACGACACCGTCGCGATTCGCTGCCCTGCATGCAGCGCCGGCGTGCTACGCCTGTCAGCGGCGACCGACGAGGAGGCGGGCGGCGAGGTGGTTGTGACGGCCACACCTGTCTGTGCCGCCTGCGGCGCGTCGGCGCCACCACCCGCCACACTTCAAGCTGCGCGCGGCGCCGCGCTGGATGGCGCTGCATCGGCGCCGGGCCTGGCCGCTGCACGCCGCGTACTGCACGACTACGACACCGCGCTGCTAGTACGCCTCTTTGCCTCGCTGCCCTCCGTCGCTGCGGCAACCGCCACCGCAACGTCGCCAGCTGGCGGTGGTGGCGCAGCTGCTGCGGCGTCCACAACACCACCCTCCGCTGCCGACGTGGTAGCAACGTCGGGTGCCGTGCTGGCAGCGGCGCGCGCGCTGCCCTACTTCTGCCCGCTGCGCCTGCTGCGCTTGGCGGAGGACCACGGCATCTTGGCGGGTGCGGTGGGGGACGTGGATGCCAGCCGCGCCGCGTGGGAGGCAGCCGCAGTCATTAGCCGCACCTACTACCGCGACGCCGCGCCGCACTGGGTGGAGATGCATGAAGCGTTCGCGGCGCGGCCGCCGCGCAACCGTGTGGAAGCCGGCGCCGCGGAGCGCATGCGCCGCCTGGCGTCCAACCTGTAATATCATAGGACACGCGTTGAAGCAACAACAATACAATACACGCACGCATCAAATATCAGCGGTGGCAACCAGCAGGTACTGCGGCAGGGCGGCCACGACGCAGGCCCGCGAGGCAGCCAGCGCGTCTGCTAGGGGCAGTGCGGCAGCAGCAGACGTTGCATGCGCCAGGGCGGAGGCAGCCACAGCGGCGCCGCCGCCGCCACCACGTCCACCGCCAGCAGTCGCTACGCGCGCGGCACGCGAAGGCGGCGGCGGCGGCGCGTCATACAATGCATGCACCGCCAGCAGGACGACGGTGCGCGTGCCGGTGCCTAGTGACAGGCCGCCCACCATGCGGCGTGCGGCGCGCAGGGCGTCGTCGTGCAGTGCGAGGGCGGCGGCAGGGGTGGCTTGCACGCGGGCGCAGTCAGACGGCGAGGTCAGCAGGCCGCCCATCGCCCAACGCGCTGCCTCCGCGCGGCTGGAGGCGGCAATCCAGCCGGTGGCAACAAGGGACACGGTGCCGGGCGCGCCGACGGGCGTCCGGCGGCGGTTGAGGAGGGCAAGAGCGGCGGTAAGGGCGGCACCGGGACACTCTAGGCGCCAGGCTGCAAGGGCAAGGCCCATGGCGCCAGGTGCTGCGGCCTCAAAGTAGGTGGTGGCAGCTGCCGTGGCGGCGGGCAGCACCTCGGCGCCAAACACCTCGTCGTCGTCGCCGGCGTCGGCGGGCGTGGCAGCAAGCGGGATGAGCGCGGGTGGGCACAGTAGGCCGGCTGCCGGCGGCGCGGTGTCAGAGCCATACAGGGCGGCGGCAGGCGCACCCCGCAGACCCAGCACCTCCACCACCTGCGCGGAGGTGAGGCAGCCAGGCGGCAGGCGGTGCAGCCACATGCCGGTGCGGCATGCTGCCGCCACCGCCGTCGCATAGCTTGACGCCTCGCTTACCAGCCGCTCCAGCGCGCCCTCCAGGCACGCGGCGGCGTCTGTCAGCCGGCCGCGCCGCATCGGAGAGGCAGCGGAGCCCGGTGCAACAGTGCTGCGTGGCGACCCAGCGGCAGCAGCGGTGGCGGGCAGCGGAGCGGGTGGCAGCGGCGCAATGCGCGGCGGCGGCAGGTCGCCACACGCAACCGCATTGATCAGCCGCACCCACTCTGCCGCATCTAGCGACGACGCGGCACACAGCGTGGTGTGACGGACGTCAGCAGCGCTTCGGCCACCACGCACGGTGATAGTGAACAGGCGGCCGCGCTGCGCCAGCGTGTCGCTGGCGGCAGGTAGCAGCAGCTCCGCGTGGCACGGTGAGGCGCCAAACACTACCACGGGCTTTGCCACGCCGGCAGCTGCCGCTAGGCCAGCACGCGTGGCAGCGTCAGCGGCGCCAGAGGTGGCGGCGGCGGCAGCCACGCGGGAGCTGGCCAAGCCATCCCGTGCCCCCACGTCGGCCAGCTGGAACACGCCAGCAGTAGTGAGCCGGAAGGTGCGGTTCACCCATCCGCCCATCCGTGCGCGCCGCTTGGCCAGGTCGGACTCTAGCAGAGTAAACGCGGCGCGCACCAGGGGGCGGGCGCAGCCGGTGGCGATGCACGTCTGCTGCAGGCCGGCGGGGTCAATGATGGATGCCACAAAGGCGGGCGTGCCGTCCAGCCCAAAGTGCGGCAGGCGGGCAGCGTGCGGCGATGGCAGGTCGGGTTGCTTCCCGGCTGCTGTCGGTACCCACCCAGCCGTCTCTGCCCGGCTGCGCGCCGCTGCCAGTTGCGCGGCGGCGCCAGCGTGGGTAAGGCACACGGGTGGCGTGCCTGACAGCACGTACAGCGGCGGCGTATCAAATGACGTTGTGGTAGCGGCATCCAGCGCAGCGCCCACGTCAGGTGGCAGCGGCACCAGGGCGCCCGCGGCATCTGTGTAGCCCCACACAGCGGTGGCCACCGACGGCAGGCGTGTGAGGCGGGACGACGCGGGTGGTAGTGGCGCCAGCCAGCCTGCCGCCCGCGCCTCCTCGCAGCTCACACTGCGACAACTAGTGGAGCTAGTTGCCAGGCGACAGGGAGCAGGACTGCCACCCGCCGCCGCCGCGCTGCCGGTGGCGGCGGTGTCGCTATTACCTGTACCCGCAACAGCGGCGGCAGCGGCGGCCGCAACCTCCATTGCTGCCAGCCGGCCTGCCAACATTGACTCAGCGGCGCCGGCTGCCCGCAGACTGGCTTCGCTGGCGGTGCCAGCGGCCTCCGCCGCCTCGCGCCACATGGCAGAGGCAGCGAGCAGGCTGCGGATGGCAGCGGCGCGGGGTGAGGTGGCAGTAGCGGGTGCGCCAGTGGCAGCGGCCAGGGTGCCAGGCGTCAGCGGGCTGGTTGCCGCGTCAGCGCGCGGCGGGGCCGCCGGTGTGGCCGGCGGCGGCGGCGCCAGTGACGGCGTGGTGGACGTGGCAATCGTCGTCCGCACCGGGCTCGTCGCCGCCGTCCACACCGGCTGTGCCTTCACATATGCCGCAATGCCCAACGCTGCCGACGCCACGCGGCGCAGCAGGGTGGTGCGGTCGCAAAACACGTCTGTGCCGGGCGCGGCGGTGTACCAGCCCACCCACGCCTCCAACGCCGCCGCCAGGCTGGCGTTGGAACCGCCGGCCGCTGCCGCCGCCGCCGCCGTAGCTAGCGCGCTGAGGCGCAGGTCGGGCGCGTCCGCAGCGGCAGCGGCGGTGGCTGCCTCCAGCTCCGCGCTCAGCTCCGCCACCTGGCCGCGCAGGGCAGCAATGACGTTGGTGGGGTCAAACACCTTGTTCTCCTTGGCGCAGTTGCGCACACCGCGCGCCAGGCGCGCAAACTGGCATGCCTTGAAGCTGTGCGCCAGCTGGTCGTCGTCGGCGGCGAGCGCCACCAGGATGCTGGTGCGGCAGTTGCCGCCGATGGCGTCCTTCAGGAGCAGCGTGAGCAGCGACTCGCGGTACGGCACGTGCGCGGGGCGGCCGCCGGGCGGCGCAGCGGCGTACGCCGCCACCACACGTGTCAGCGTGTGCAGGCTGACGTTGATGGCCTTCGTCTCCGCCTCCCGCACCGCCGCGCCGCGGTCGTGCGAGTCCAGTGACTCGCTGCCCGCCAGGTCCACGATGGACAGCGTGGCGGTGAGGCAGGCGCCGTCGGGCGTGAGGGAGGCGACGCGTACGAGGTACAGCACGTGCGAGCGCGAGGAGTCGGCATTGGCAGCGGTGGCGGCGTGTACACGCGCTGCATTAGCGCGCATCATCAGCGCCTGCGCCACACCCATGGCGTCGTCCTCCCGCCCCAGCCCCGTGTCCAAGCTGTGCCACGTCAGCTTGTCGGCCACCGCCGCCGTCGCACGGCTGTCCCGTACCTCCGTCTTCTCGGCGGCGCCCGGCGGCACCGGTACGCCTGCGTCAGCCGGCGCCGGCGTGGCGCCCGGCAGCAGGTCATACAGCGTGCGGTTGTAAATCTCTGCCGCCGCCAGGCTCAGCGCCACGTGCCGGCGGTCGCGCTCCGCCGCCGCCGCGCCCAGCAGCGCATGCAGCGCGCGCGGCACCAGGCCCAGCTCGCTGACAACCTCATCGTCGCCGCCGCCATCGCTCTCCGCCGCCAGCTCGCTAAAGCTCCACCCCGCGCCGTGCCGCGCTGACGTGGGTCCCACCACCGTGTGCGTCTTGCCCGACCCCGTGCGCCCGTACGCAAAGATGGTGGAGTTGTACCCCGCCAGCACCGCCGCCACGTGCCCCGCGCCCACCTCCGCCCACACGGCGGCCTGTCGCGTGCCCGGCGGGAACACGGCGTCCATGTCAAACGTCACCGCGCCACCATCAGCCGGCGGGGGAGGTGACAGGAGGCCATCATCCTCCTCACCTGCCAGTGGCGATGAGAAGGTGACGGTGGTGGGGAGGCCGGAGGCCGACAGCGCCGAGGCCGAGCCATCGTCGTCACCACCGATGCGCATGACCATGCGGGGGGCCGCTGACGGCGCGGCGGGTGGCAGTGCGCCGGGCAGTGTGCGCGCCCCGGCACCGGTAGTTGTTCCGGTGGTGGCGATGAGTTTGCGCAGCGTGGAGGGCCCGCGCGCAGGTGACGCGCCCAGTGTGTTGGTGGTCACGGCGCCGAGCACTGCCTTGCCGGTTGGCGGTGGCGCCGCAGCTGCTGCTGCTGCTGGGGTTGCGGCAGTTGGTGCCGGCGGCCGCACGCGTGCGTAGACGGCGATGCGGCCACCGGCCCCTGCAAGTTGTGGTGCTGGTGCCGGTGCTGGCGACGATGACGGCATCGGCGTCGGCGTGGGTGCGCGTGCCGGTGCAGGCGGCGGCACCGTTGCTGCGGCTGCAGCGGCGGCTGCTGCTGCTGCGGCTGGCGGGGCGCCACGACGGCTTGCCGGCGGCGGCGACGCCATGCGTGGGATGCCGGACGGCGACAGCACAGCGCCGCGGCCGAGTGGCGGGGAGGCCAGCAGCGACGCCATGGTGGCAGCGATTCAGACAAACGCTGTGATAGGCTGGTGGCTATGTGGTTGATGTATGAGGTTGGGGAGTTAGGTTGGCGGGAGTGGCTGCGTCCGTGAGTTATTACGGGTACGGCGCGTGTGCGTGGCGTGGCGTAGTGGGAGGTGGCGATGAGAGGGAGAATGGTACGAGGATAAACGACCAAATAGCCAATCCAAATCAATCAAACCCAGCACAAATACATAAACCACACTATGCAGTGTGTGTTTGTGCGAGGGCGACCAAGTGTGGCGGTGCCGGGAGTGAAAATGGCGCCGGGGTGCGGGGGCTGCCCGCGGGGGTCGGCGGCACAATTCCCGTCGCCGCCCTGCCTGCGGATGTCGGATGTCGGATGTCGCGAATCGTCCTGGTTGAGTTGTGCAAAAGCTAGTAAACCACACGCAAAATAGGAGCAGCGAACAAAGGCAGCGGACTAGTGTACGTTGGCAATGGCAGGCGGTGGTGGAGTGCGTGGATGCGTCATTGTTTTGGTGGTGGTGAACGCTGAACGACTTGCGGTTTTTGAAGTGGCACGCCTGGCCCGTTCGTTCGTTTCGCCAATGCCATTCGCCACAACGCAACGACACCAACGTCACCAACAACACGCGTACCACCAGTTCTTGTTCCTACAAGTTCACGTGACACGCTGCCATAAGGTGTGTGCGTTCCCCACCCAGGCTGCCAAGTTGTGACAACTTTGGCTGCAATTGTTGCTAAATATGTCGTTCTGGCGTTGAATTCCGCGACCGCCGACCGTTGGCCACTCTTGTGGTGACGTGGCACTCCTCTCTCTCTCTCCCCTCTCTCCTCCCTCCTCTCTCCTCGCCAAGTGGGGTGCACATTGGTGCTATGTGCGTGTGTGTGTGACGCGGCGGGAGCGCAAAAACGCGAGTGGGAGGTACCGACTGTTCTGTAGTCCGTACTGGCGTACGTAGTGTGTGCGCCACGGGCGTGGGAGTTGAGGGGGAGAGGGGGAATGGCGTCTAGTGGAGGCGTGAGGAGCAGAGAGGAGGGCGAGAGGAAGGAGTGGAAAGGAGGAGGCAGCAGGTGGGAGTGAAATGGGGAGAGGGGTGAGAAGGGTCTGAGACGGAGAGGAAGCGGCAGAGAGGGAGTGGGGAGGGGAGAGCAGAGAGAGCGAGGGAGGGAGGGAGGGAGGGTGTGAGAGAGAGGTGGAGAGGGGAGTAAGTCCTTCCACTCGCCCTCTCCCCTTGCCCACTCCCCATCGTCTCCCCATCGCCGCCTCTTCTTATCCCACATCCTCTTCCCCCTTTCCCACCTCCATTGCCCTCCTCCTTTCCCCTCTATCCTTGCCTGGGGAGTGGATGGGGAGGAAGGGAAGGGGAGTGGTGAGGGAGGTTGGCGATGATGGTCTCGCTCCGTCCTGTTTCCACCCACACCACCACCTTGCGCCTCCCTCTTAGTCCACTCTTGCTGCCTCCTTGCTTGCCCTCTCTCACCAACCCCCCTCTCGTATCTACCTTCCTTGCTGCTTACCCGCCGCCCTTCCGTCTTTCCCACGCCCTTCTAGCACCTCCATCGTGCCCCGCGTTGCCTGCCACGTCATCGTTCCCACACCCACTTCCCTCGTTGTGCAGCAGCAAGAGTACCCGGATAGCAGCAGCAACAACCATAGTAGTAGTGTCGCCCCCCTCCCCCCTAACCCCCACCCCCAAACACCCACCATGGAGGCGGCGGCGGCGGGCGTGGCGGAGCCGGAGATTGCCAAGACGCTGGCGCACATCCACACGGCGGCGGACGTGGCGGCGCTGGGTGGCGCGGCGGGCATCGCGGCGCGGCTGGGCAGCGACACGAGTGGCGGGCTGAGCGCGGAGGGCGTGGCGCGCAACCGCGCGGCGTACGGGCGCAACAAGCTGGCGGACCGGCAGGTGCGCAGCTTTTGGAGCCACCTGGCGGAGGCGCTGGAGGACGAGACGCTGCGCATCCTGCTCGCCTCCGCCGCGTTTTCCATCACCTTCGCCTGGTTCTTCTCTGACAACGCCATGGTGGACCTGGTGCAGGGCCTCGCCATCATGGCGGCGGCGGTCATCGTGTCGGGCGTGAACTCGTTCCAGAACTGGAGCAAGGACCGCGAGTTCAAGGCGCTGGAGGAGCTGAAGAAGGACTTCAAGGTGCAGGTGACGCGCGTGGGCGGCGGCGGCGGCGGCGCCACCGTGTCGGTGCACGACGTGGTGGTGGGCGACGTGGTGCGCGTGGAGTCGGGCGACCGGCTCCCCTGCGACGGCGTGCTGCTGGCGTCGTCGGCGCTGGAGGTGGACCAGTCGTCCATGACGGGCGAGTCGGCGCTGGTGCGAAAGAGCGTGGCGGGCGACGGCCTGCTCATTGGCGGCTGCATCGTACAGCAGGGCGAGGGCGTGTACCTGGCGACGGCGGTGGGCGCGCTGTCGCGCATGGGGCAGACGGTGCACCTGGTGGAGAACGAGGAGGAGGAGAACACGCCGCTGCAGGACAAGCTGGAGGAGCTGGCGGGGCAGATCGGCAAGTTTGGCATGGTGGTGGGCGCCCTCACGTTTGCGGTGCTGACGGCGCTGTGGGTGGCAGCACGCCCGCCCGGCACGCCGTTGACCGACCTCCTCGTCCCTGCCACCCTGCCCGTCCTGCTGCGGTACGCCATCGTGGGCATCACCATCGTGGTGGTGGCGGTGCCGGAGGGCTTGCCCCTCGCCGTCACCATCTCGCTCGCCTTCTCCATGCGCCGCATGATGGCGGACAACAACCTGGTGCGCACGCTGCAGTCGTGCGAGACGATGGGCTCCGCCACCGTCATCGCGTCCGACAAGACGGGCACCCTGACGGAGAACCGCATGGAGGTGGTGGCGGGGCACGTGCAGGGGCGCACGCTGGAGGGCGAGGCGCTGCGGCGCATGCGGGAGGTGCTGGACAACGCGGGCGCGGCACGCCGCCTGGGCCTGGCGCTGGCGCTCAACTCCACCGCGTCGCTGAAGGCGACGCCCGGCAAGTTTGAGTACGTGGGCAGCCCCACCGAGGCGGCGCTGCTGTTCATGATGCTGCGCGACCTGGGCCTGGACTACTCGGCGGAGCGCGCCGCCGCCGGCCGCCCCCTGGCGCGCCGCCCCTTCTCCACCGAGTACAAGTACATGTCCAGCCTGTACCCCGCCAGCGGCGGGCCGGCGCTGTACGTGAAGGGCGCGCCGGAGGTGGTGCTGGACATGTGTACCGCGGTGCAGAGCGGCGCGGGCGTGTCGGCGCCCATGACGCCCGACCTGCGCGACAACCTGAACGAGACGGTGACGGCGATGGCACGCCGCGGGCTGCGCACGCTGGCGGTGGCGTTCCGCCACCTGCGCCCGCTGGCGTCTGGCACCGACGTTGAGGCGCTGCTCGCCACGCCGCCGTACGCGTGCGAGAACGGCGTGCCGCCGTCGGGCACCGAGTCAGAGTGCACGCTGCTGGGCCTGTTTGGCATCGCCGACCCGCTGCGTGAGGGCGTGCCTGCCGCGCTCGCCTCCTGCGCCGCCGCCGGCATCCGCGTCATCATGGTGACGGGCGACCACCGCGACACGGCGACGCACATCGCGACGCAGTGCGGCATCCTGGCGCCCGGCCTGGAGGTGATGGAGGGCCCCGCGTTCCGCAAGCTGGCGCCCGAGGCGCGCGCCGCCGTCACGGAGCGCCTCGCCGTGCTGGCGCGCTCCAGCCCCGCCGACAAGCACCTGCTGGTGTCCACGCTGAAGGCGGCGGGCGAGGTGGTGGCGGTGACGGGCGACGGCACCAACGACGCGCCCGCGCTGCGCGCCGCCGACGTGGGCCTCGCCATGGGCATCGCGGGCACGGAGGTGGCGAAGGAGGCGTCCGACATTGTCATCCTGGACGACCGCTTCGCCTCCATCGTGGCGTCGGTGCGGTGGGGGCGGTCCATCAAGGAGAACATCCGCAAGTTCCTCACCTTCCAGCTCACCATCAACATCGTGGCGCTCACGCTCACCTTCGTGACCGCGTGCGCCAACGGCGGCGACACCGACTCCAACTTCCCCATCACGCCCGTCCAGCTGCTGTGGGTGAACCTGATCATGGACTCGTTCGCCGCGCTGGCGCTCGCCACCGAGCCGCCGTCTGACCGCCTCATGGCGTACCCGCCGCACGGCAAGGGCGAGAGCCTCATCACGCGCACCATGGCGAAGCACATGGTGGGCCACGCCGCCGCGCAGTCCGCCCTCCTCCTCACCTGCGTCCTGTCGCCCGACACCGCGGCGCGCCTCCTCCTCGTGCCCGCCGACGCGCGCTTCCCCAACACCGCCGTCTTCAACACCTTCGTGTGGCTGCAGGTGTTCAACCTGTTCAACTGCCGCACCGTGCACGACGAGTGGAACGTGCTGGCGGGCGTGGGCGACTCGGTCATCTTCCAGGCCATCCTGGGCCTCATCGCCGTCATGCAGGTGGTGCTGGTGCAGTTTGGCGGCGCCTTCTTCCAGACCGACCCGCTGTCGCTGGAGCAGTGGGTGCGCTGCGTCGCCATCGGCGCCGCCTCCATCGTCGTCGGCTACCTGCTCAAGCTCATCCCCGCCTGCGACCGCCAGCTGCGCGCCCTCGCACCGCACGCACGCCGCACGCCGTCCGGCCTGCTGTACGGCGAGGCGTCTGCCACGCGCGGCGCGCTGCTGCGCACGCTGTCCACCGAGGCGTCGTCCGAGCTGACGACGGGCGTGCAGCACATGGCAGAGGAGGCGACCGCCGCCGCTGCTGCGGCCGCCGCCGCCGCGGGCGGCAATGACGACGACGCCGCCTCCACCGGCAGCGACGGGCCCGGCGGCACGCCGCGCCGCAGCCGCCGCCTGGCGCGCCGTGACTCGGAGGCGTACTCCGGCCCCGCCGCCGGCGACAATGACGACATAGACTACCTGGTGGCCAGCCCGGGCGCCGGCGACGGCACCTCCGCCAAGTCGCGCGCCGCGCGCCGCCGCCGCGGAGGCAGCCCGCCCACAGCAGCAGCGCCTCCAGCCGCCAGCCCGTCTGCCAGTGGCGGCGGCAGCCGCCGCCGGTAGCTTGTAGAGATGGGGTGTCGGTCACGCCGGTGTGTGTGCGCCGTGTGTGTACGGCGCGTGTGTGGGGCGTGCCCCCTGGTTGCTTTCCTTTTTTCAAGTCGGTGTTCAGTTGGCGAGCAACGGCGCACGCAGTCGTCGGATACTACCTTTAAGCAATTAGTGCAAAACAATGCAGCGCATAAATCAAGCAACAACACAGCGCCCTGGGATCCATTGATGGCATAGTTCTGCATCGTGTCATTAAAAATTGCTTCCATTGCGCAGTATTGCTTTTTCTTGGCGCTGTCGTTGGTGACGTGGGAGTGACCAAGATGGCGAGCAGCGACGCGGGAACTACTGACGAGTTGGATGCGGTGGCGAGCGAGCTACTGCCGCGTCTGGTGGCTGTGTTTGCGGCGGTGGCAGGCGTGCAGGCGTACCTGGCACCGCCGCATGGCGATGGCCGCGCATCCGGCGGCGACGCGGTGCCGCACGTGTCCCCCGCTGACGTTGCTGCCGCGGCTGCCGCTGCCGCTGCGGGTGGTGCTGGGGTAGGCGATGCGAGCGACGACGATGTTGACGTGCCGCCTCACTTGGCGGCACAATTGCTGCATGGCGCCTCTGCGGCGGCGGGCGAGGGGGCGCCACACTATGCATTCGCGGCGTGGGCGGCTGCGACTGCGGCCACAAGTGGTGTCGTGCCGCACTTGCCGCTGCATCCAGCGTTCCCGCGTGTGCCGTACGTGCGTGAGCTGGCGCAGCGGGTGAGCGCATTGGCGGGTGCGCGGGACGACGTGGCAGCCGTAGACAGCGTGTTGCAGCGTGGCCCGGTGGCGATGGTGGGGTTCGTGGACGATGCGCGGCCGCTGGAGGCGTTGCGGCGTGCAGCGCCCCTCATTTGCGCTGAGGTGGCAGCGTTCACCGCAGTGCCGGCTGACGATGGACCCACTCTGCAGCACGCCGCGGGCAGGTTGCTGCGCGTGCTGGGCGCACGCGGCATCACGGCACTGCTGGGCATGCGCTGCACGGCTGCATCAGCTGCTGCGCTACCGCCACCTCCCGACGTCCTGTACGCCGGCCTGTCTGCGCTACACACGGAGGTGGCTGCAGGGCGGCGTCCCGCACACGACGACGCTGGCGGGGGCGGCGGCGGCGGCGGCGGCGATCGCGTTGGTGATGGCGGTGACGACAGTGTAACGGCTGCAGCAACGAGTACGGGTACCGGGGCGCGGCGGTACCCGCCAAAGGCGCCGCCGCCACCAAGTACGCTGACTGTCGGCGCGCGCGCTGCCGCCAAGCACTGCCACCGCGGTGCGGAGGGGTGGTGGGGCGTCGCGTCGGGCACGGTGGCAGCGCGCAATGCCGCTGCGGAGGCGCTGTTTAGCCGCCTGCTGGGCGGCGCCGTGTGGCTGAACGTGCACATGGTGCCGCACGCGGACGCCATCTTTGAGCTGCGCGTGGGTGAGGGCTACGGCGCGCGGTGGACCGCCGCCACCGGCGCCTTCCGCGGCTTCCTAGAGCCGCCCATGGCGGACGGCCACTCCAAGGGCTGGCGGCATTAAACACCAATTGTAGTTGAAGCAAGGTTGCCAGTCCAACCCACCTACAAAAGTCACACACATAGTTAATAGAATAGTGTACCGGGATGCTACCACTCATCCCAGTCGTCGCCGCCGCCGCCGCCGCCGCCATCGGGTGCAGGGCCGCGGCGCGGTGGTGGCGCGGCGGCGGCGGCAGGCGGTGCGGCGGGGCGCAGCGGCGTGGTGTCGTCGACATCAAGATCGCCGTCCAGGCCGTCACTATCTTCACCGTCACCCCATCCAACGGCAGGGGCGGCGGCGGTGGCTGTGGGGGGCGAGGGTGGTGCAGTGGCACCTGCAGGCCGTGTCGCCGCTGGCAGCGTGGGTGGCACGGGTGCCGGTCGGGCCGGGGCGGCAGCCTCAGCAGCGTGGCCTGCCGAGTTAGATGCCGACCGGCCACCGCCGCCGCCGCCAAGCTTTAAGCCGCCGCGGCTGCCGGAGTGCACCGCGCCGTCACCGCCGTCTGACGTTGGCACCTTGGTGTACGTTGATGACCGGCCCCACCGCCCACCGCCACCGCTACCCCTGCCGCCACCGCTCTCCTCGTCCTCCTCCTCGCTGTCAGTCGAGGCGGCGGTGGAGGACACGGGCGGCACGTGGTGCCGGCTGCTGCCGCCGCCCGTTAGCTCTACCCCGCCGCTGCCGCCGTCGGTGCTTGTTGACGGCGGCGCGGGGGCAGGCGCGGCAGCAGCGGATACGGCGGCGGGGGTGGGCAGGTGCAGGGAGGCGACAACATCACGCCACGGCGAGGTGGCGGCGGGGCGGCGGAGGACGGCCACCCAGCAGCCGTGCGCTACCAGGCCGCAGGCGGCGCGCGCGAGGCGCAGGGGGCCGGCAATGATGCACACGGCGCACAGCGCGATGGCGCCGCACAGCATGGCAATGCTGAGGAAGCCGCCGCCGCTGCTGTCGTCGGGCGCCACGATCACTTGCGGCCGCGCGATGCGCGAGGAGGTGGGCGAGCGGGAGGGTGTGCCGGTGGCGGTGCGGTTGACGGTGCCGGTGGGTGACCGCGACTTCTTTGGCGTGCGTGACGCGGATGGCTCAGGCGATGGTGTTGAACTCGCGCTGACGGCGGCGCCCTCGCCGTCGCCTTCATCCGGGTTGGCGTTGCCGTCGTCAGCGGTGCCGGTGGAGGTGCCGGTGGAGGTGGTGGTGCCGCCGGTGGAAGTGGAGGCGGTGGTGCCGCCGGTTGTTGTGCCGGCGCCGGTGCCAGTACCGGGGTCGGTTTCCGTGCCAGTGCCGGTGCCAGCCGCGCCGCCGGTTGTAGTAGTGGTGTCAGCTGCGGTGCCGGTTGTAGTGCTGGAACCGGTGCTGCTGGAGCCGGCGCCCGCGCCGGGATCGCCACCATCGGCGATGTCGTCGGCAGTAGGTTCAGGAGGTTGAGATGCGCTTGTTTCGCTCGCGGTGGCCGAGGGAGTAGCCGTCGAAGATCTAGTACACGAGCGTGACTTGGCAAGGGAGCTGGTGACCGACGGCAAGTCTGACGGCACGGGTGGCGACACGGACGCTGAGCGGCTGACAGTGCCGCTCTCGCTGACGGAAATAGCTATGCTCACGGTGGGGGAAGCACTAACGGTAGGAGTGACGGTGGCGTTGGGGCTGGTGCTGACCGTGAAGAATGGCGTGACGCCGGGGGTGCGTGGCTTGGACGGCGACTTGTCCTTCAATCGGCGCAACCCCGTTGCCGCCCCATCGCCGTCGCCATCCCCGTCAGTGGCAGCGGCACTGGCGCCTGCAACTACAGCCGCTGCCAGTAGC
>ERZ778022.3380-NODE-3380-length-15094-cov-5.468648_pt1 | contig 15094 bp, 8 predicted proteins | sample MGYA00375752_ERZ778022 | MGnify/ENA primary metagenome ERZ778022 (study PRJEB29350, sample SAMN05389826) | bioreactor metagenome | isolation source: Thiocyanate bioreactor | place: South Africa: University of Cape Town | collected 2014-04-04 ... | reverse complement strand
TTGCCGGTTTGACCTCGCCGCCGCACCGGCCACACCCGCCACCCCTGCCCCCCCTCCTGCCATCCACTGCCACCTCCCCCGGCCCCAGCCTCCCGCCACCACCCGCTGGTAGCCGACTTGGCCACCAGTCAGCCAGCGCCGAGCCGCTACCAGCTGGCCAACCGTCTGCGCCGCCTTCAGAGCCGACACCCAAGCGCGCGCGCCGGGATGGTGATGCCGATGTAGCCGATGCTGCCGGTCGCTCGCCGCCTGTTCCGGCATTGGATGCCCCCCCACCGCCACCGCCGCCACCACCGCCACCGCCTCCACCGCCGCCAATGGCGTGGGTGCGGGCGGGCCTAGCGGGTAGCCCGGAGGCCGAGGACTTGTTGGCACCACCGCCAGACGGGAGCACGCCGCTAGCCAACATCGTGGTTAACATCAACCGCGCGGCGGCCGGGCGGCCGGTGGATGTGTGGGGCATTGTGGTGGACGAGCTGTGCTACCGGCCGCCAACGGGGCGCGCCATCGACGGCAACGTGCGGCTCGTGATCACGGATGCGTCCCTCGTGCAGCGCGCCGCCGCCACCGGCGCTGCCACACCCGCTACCCTCACCGCCACCCTGTTCTCCCCCGTGCCCCTGCTGCCCACACTGCGCGCTGTGGGTGCCGTAGTGCGCTTGCGGCATGCCAAGCCCACCTGCCACGCTGGTCAGCCCGGCTTCAACCTGAACCGCATGCTAGGCAGCAGCATCGCGGTGGTGGGGGAGGACGGCCGCGTTGCCACGTACTCTTTCAAGGCTGCGGCTGCAGCCGCCGCGGCGGCAGCAGCGGCCGCCGTCCCGGGCTCCGCGGTGGTGCCGTCTGGCGGCGCTGGCTTTGCTGCAGGCGCGGCCCGCCTGCCGCGGCAGCAGCCGTGGGAGGCGTCGCCGCTGCATGCCGGCATGCAGGAGCTGCAGGCCGTCATGGCGGCGCGCTTCCTGCAGCGCATGCCAGCGTTCCTGCACAACCCGTTTGCCGAGACGCTGGCGGAGCTGAACAACTTTGGTAGCGGCGGCGGCGGCGGGGGGCGGGTGTACGGCGACGTGGTGGCATGCATTGCTGCCGTGACCCTGCTGCCTGCCGGCCGCGCGCTCCTTGAGGGGCCAGCGACTGCGCCGGTGTGGGGTGGTTGGCAGCCGCCCGCCGGCGACAGCTCGTATGCCAGCATGTGGCTGTGGGACGGCAGCGGTAGTGACGCCGATGGCGTCGATGGTGCACCCGTGCCGCGGCCGCCGCTGGCGGTCATTGACACGCACACGCTGCTGGCGGCGGCAGGTGCAAGCGCTGCTGCCGCTGCCACGCCGCGTGGTGTGGTGCCACATGGCGCTGCCGGGCGCGGGTGCCTGCTGCAGCTGCAAATCCACGCACCCGCCGCCGTGGCCCTGGTGGCTGGCCTGCGTGCGGGCGACTGGCTGCGGCTGCGAAACCTGAGCGCCCGGGTGCGCGCGCCTGCTGTCGGTGGTGCTGGCGGTGGTGCCAGGGCCGTGGTGGGTCTGCATTTCAATGAGGGGTGCGGCATGCTGCGCCTGCCGGCACCCGACCGCAGCGCCGATGTGCGCCGCGTGCTGGGCCGGTACATGGCCAGCGGCGGCGCGCATGCCGTCGCTGACGCGCTGGCGCGGGTGGATGGCACGGCGCTGCCTGGTGATGGTGGTGTTGGTGCACCAGCAGCAATGCCAGCTGCGCCGCCAGCTGCGCCGCCAGCTGCGCCGCTGCTGCCAACATTGGTACCCCCGTCCGCACCGCCGGCCTGGTTCACTTCGATGGTGTGCGGCAGCGACGCGGACGCCGCCACGCGCCTCGCGGCGCTGTGGCGCGACCTGCCGGTGTCGGCGCTGAGTGACTTGGCGGGCGCCCGCCGACACACGCCCGGCGTGTTCCGGGTGCGGTGCAGCGTGGCAGACCGGGTGCCCACGTTGCCAGCCGGCTGGTGGGTTGATGGCGTGCCGCCGCCATTCTATGGCGAGTTGCTGTTGGTGCCACCGCCTTCCGGTAGCCTACCGCCACCGCAGTCCGGTTGCCGCGTGTCGGTGTGCGGACCCGGCGGCGAGGCCGCGCTGCAGCTGCCTGATGGTGCAGGTCGGGCGCAAGCGCTTGCGCACTGCCTCGCCGCCCTGATGGCCGCGCCAGCCGTGGATGCGTGGCTGTTTGCATGGCCGGCGCTACCGGGTGGATCAAGTGGCCACCCGCCGCCGTGCGCCACGCTGCTTGCCATTGCGCCCGCCCCCGCCAGCTAAACGAACCACCGTGTGTGGGTTGCTGTCGCGCTGGCCACAGAAGGTAAGTTGTCGATCAAGAAGCAAAGTTGAACTAACATGCAATCACTAACACGGTCAACGTGCCCAGCCGCGGCCCCAGCGTACCGCCTACACGGCGGCAACTGCGGCGGGCGGCGCCACGGGCGTGGGGGTGACGGGGGCAGCCGCCGATGTGCTGACGGAGGCAGGCACCTCGCCAGTCGCAGGCGCGGGCGCAGGCGCGGGCGCGGGCATGGCGGTGGGCGCCGGCGCCGACGATGTGGCAGTTGCCGCCTCGCCGGCGGTACGCGAGGGTGCCTCGACGACGAGTGCCGCGCGCGCGCCCGTGCCGGCGGCTGCCGCGCGCGCGCCCGTGCCGGCGGCTGCCGTTGCCGTGCCCGGCGTGGTGTGTGTGTGCAGGTCGGCGATGGCCACCGCCTCGCTGCCGCCAGACAAGGCGGCTGGCGCCTCACTGCCGGTGGCCACCGCAGGCGTCGCGGGTGCGCTTGGCGCGGGCGCCACCCTGGCACTCCCTGCCACACACCAGCATGATGCCAGCGGGCTGCACATGACGGCAGGCGCGATGCTCTCACGCGGCGTCGGCGCCGGAGCCGTGACGTAGCCCGTGCTGCACGGGCATTGGCGGAGGCTCAGCATCGCGTCCGCGAACTTCGCAAAGGTGATGCCCGAGACAGGCCTCGCCGTCACGTGCAGGATGATGATGGGAGCCGTCGCGCTGTCGTCGGCGCGGAGGAGAACTTCGTCCACTTTGAACTCCACACTGTCGGCCAGCGAGGAGACATCAGCAATGAAGCATGGGGCTACCATGTCCTTGGTGGCCGCACTTTGATGACTCTTCTGCAGCGCGAAGGCGTGCGCAGCGCGTATGAGGGCGCGGTCCGTGCTGGTAACGCAGACGAAACTGACGCCGTTGCCAGGCTTCTTCACCCCACCCTTGCTGGCGGCGCCGCTTGTGGGGTATTTACAGAAGGTCCGATCTTCGGCAGGCGGCGCGAACACAGTGCCGCGGCAGACGCAGAACACCACCTCATCGCTGGCACCCGGCGTATCTTTGCACCTACGGATCTTGATCGTGTGCGTTGTCAGGAGGCGATGTAGCACGACGCGCCGCCGCCAAAACGCAAACTTGCGAGGCGGCAGCTTGGTGTCGAGGTTGTAGAGAGCGTCGCCGAACTGCGCCGCCGCCTTGCGCTCCGACTCAGGCAGGGCGGCCCACAACCCCCTCACATTCCGCGTTACAGTCACTAGCGGCGACTCACCGACTGCCAGAGCGGGAGGGCTGCCCGCAGGGGGCGGGGATGCGTCCGGCTCGGTAGGTGGGCTACCAACGACGCCGCCGCCGCCGCCGTCGCCAGTTGCAATCGACTCGGCACTCCGCGTTATGTCGCCGCCACTGTTCCTGCCAGGACTCAGTGCCAAAGGGTGCACTGCAGGGCAGGGCAGGTAGGGAGAGGGAGAAGGTGTGTGTGCAAGTAGCAGTTGCTGCACCGCGGTGGCAGCACTGCCGGAGCAGCAATGACAGCTTACCATAGGTGGCTGGCACTCCCGTACCGGTGGGAGTGAAAGCAGTGAATGCACTGAATGCCATGGTACTAACCGGACCGGCAGTAGGGCGAAAAGTGGTGAGAGCGGAGAAGCCCAATTGGAGCGGCACTATGCCCCTGTCGGCTGCGGCCGCCGGCGCGCGTTGGCACTACTTCGACTGCTACCCTACGGCATCTAACCCGCCGTCAACTCGGAACGGTCACCAGTGTGGCACAGTGTGCCAGGCGCGTGGCCCTGCGGCCTGGGACACGGTCAATTACCGGTACCGGTTTATAAAAATAAATGGCGCGCCGTCGCAATAATGCCGCGGCAGATAACAAAACGGTACAATTGTATTATTGCGTGTGGTACGCGCATACGGCGGCGCCGTTATTGCATCCTATCGACAAGGGCACTGTCCGTCGCGCTGCTGCCGCTGCCTCCAGCTGCCACAACGCGCAAGTTACGCGCATTCTCTGCGCCCGCACCTGCAGGTTGGTGAGTTGCCCTGCACGGGCGAGTTGGCATTAGGGATCCATTCTACCTGACCTAATTATAGCAGCACCAGCCCACGTACTGTGTTGGGTACTGGTGGTGTCGCTGCAACTAGGATGCAGCGTCCAGCAGACGATGTGGCAGCGGCGGAGGGGGCAGTGCCGCTGCTGGTGCGCGTGCTGGCCGGGAACAGCGTGACAGCCACCATCATCCTTGCCTGCCTCAACACCGCTGACGCGCGGCACGCGCGGCGGCTGCACCCGGCGGTGGCGGGTGCCGTGGCGGGCGTGCCGTGGGCTGACATGGACACGCCGATAGTGGATGCCATACGGTGGCGTGCGGGCCTGCCGGCAGCAGTGCGCGCGAGGCTGACACCGTTAGCAGGAGGCGATTCGCTCACGAGTGAACCGGCGGCAGCGGCGCTGAGCGGCATCACGCACCTGGACCTGGACGTAAATCGGTATATGACCGACGACCTGCTCCGCCACCTGCCAACCTCGCTGCGCTCATTGGACGTACACTGTTGCTGGCTGACGGCAGCCGCCAGCTTTGCGCACCTGACGGCGCTGACGACGCTGGACTGCAGTATGACGTTTGTTGTGAGCGAGCAGACAGACGGCTTGCCGCCGTCGCTGCAGGAGCTGGACATAAGTTGGAGTGGCGTGTCTAGTGTTGTGTCCCTGGCGCACCTGAGCCAGCTGCGGGTGTTGCGCGCCAACAGTATCGATCTCTATGATGCCACGCTCGCGTCCCTGCCGCCCAGCCTTGAAGAGCTGCACGCTACGCTCTGTAGGGAGCTGACATCTGCCGCATCATTTGCGCATCTGACTGCGCTGCGCAAGCTGGACGTCGCCAACTCCATTATTGACTGCGCCTCGTTGGCAACCCTGCCGCCGAGCCTGGTGTCCCTCAATGCTCGCGAGTGCTACAACCTCACCCCCGCCACGACACTGCCGTACCTGCCGGCTCTGCGTCTGCTGGACGTGAGTGGCACCGGTATTGGGGACGCACTGGTGGCTAGTCTGCCGCCTTCGCTCATTGAGCTACGGCTGGCAAGTTGCCGCGGCGTGTCAGCAGGCGCCAGCCTGGACCACGTGCGCGCGCTGCAGCAGCTGCACTGCATTGATACGCAGCTGGCGCCAGCTGTGATTGCCGCGTGCCGCGACCGTGGGTGTGTTGTGCCGGCGGCTGCCGTGTTGCGCGGGCACGTAGCATTCCTTGGCACCTTAGCGGTGCTGGACGGCGGCCGGCGGCTGGCAAGCGGCGACAGCAGTGGAGAGGTGCGGCTGTGGGACGTGGCGGCTGGGGGCGAGGCAACGGCAGTTGTAAGGGCAGGCGACCCAGTGCATGCGCTGGCGGCGCTGCGGGACAGCCGCTGCCTGGCCATTGGCACCACTTCATTACATCATACCAATGGCTACATTGAGTTTTGGAACGTGGGTGGTGTGTCGCCCGTGCACCGTGCAACAATTGGCTGTAGCAGTGGTGTGTGGGCACTTGCAGCACTTCCGGCATCCGACGGCAGGCTAGCTGCTGGGTGCAACGACTGCAAGGTGCGAATTGTGGACGGGGACGCGGGTGCGGTGGTGGCGACGCTGGCTGGCCACACGGCCCGTGTAATGGCACTAGTGGTTCTGCCTGACGGCGCGCTGGCCAGTGGGTCAACGGACGCCACCGTGCGGGTGTGGGATGTGGGTGAGCTCGTGTGTGTGGCGACGCTGACAGGGCACATCAGCGAGGTGTATTCAATGGCGGTGCTGGCAGACGGCCGGCTGGCGAGTATGACAAGTGGGGACGACGCGGTACGGCTGTGGGATGTGGGCGCGCGTGCCTGTGTGGGCGTGCTGGATGGGCGCGTGACGGCACTGGCAGCGCTGCCTGATGGCCGGCTTGCCATTGGGTTTGAGGATGGCACCGTGCAGCTGTGGGACACGCGGCCGGCTGTAGCTGCTACCGCCAGCCGTGCGGCGGGCGCCGTGCCGGTGGAGGTTGTGGGTGTATTGGCCGGTGGTGTTTGGGAGCTGTTGTCGCTGCCGGATGGTCGCCTCGCATGTGGCGGCGGTGGTGACATTGGCGAGGATGGGATTGTTTACTTGGTGGAACTCCCGCCGCCAGCTGCGTGCGAGTAGGGCGGCGCCTCGCCGCTTGCTGTCGAGAACACGCAACGGACCGGGCTACCGGCACCACACATTCAAACATTCAATACCAGTAATGCACGACATAAAACACATTGGTTGCGCCTACGGCGGTGCGCGCACAGCATCCAGGGGCAGCTGCCACAGGCGCACACCAGAATTGCCACCAGTTGCCAGGCGGCCGTCAGGCAAGGGCACAAGCGCCAAGGTCTGTGAGCCAGCCAACTCCACTGTTAGCCGCAGTTTTAATATTGGTGCACCCGCAGCGTCGCGCGTATCATACACTTGCATGTCATTGGACGACATGTGGGCCAATTGGTGGCTGTTCGGCAGCAAGGACAGGCCGTAGGCACCGGTTAACTGCCATGGCAACATGCCAAGGAAGGTGCAGTTACTAGCATCCCACAGCAGCGCCCTGCCATCGTGTGATGTGCTGACCAGACGGCCATCTGGCAGCGCCACCAGAGAGCATACACAATCTCTGTGTCCTTCAAACGTTACGATGCACTTGATGGCGTCCACGTCCCACACCCGCACCGTTCTGTCCCATGACCCGCTAGCGAGGTGGCCATTCTGCAGCACCGACAGTGCCGCCACTTTGTGAGTGTGCCTATCCAATGTCGCTATTACGACGGTCGTATCAACATCCACGATGCGCAGCCTGCCGTTAGCAAACCCAACAGCTAGGTGGCCGTCGTGAAGCACCGCCAGCGCGCTTGGTTGTAAACCGTCGTCAAACCCAATGGTTGCGGAGGTGATCACCTGTGCTGTTTGCGACGCGTCACGCGTGTTCCACATAACAATGCCACCGGGCGCACCTTTGCTGGCGCACACGGCAATAGCCACGCGGTGACCGTCGGGCAGCGCCGCAAGGGCTGTTACATTGCTCAATGGAGACTCAATGCGTACCTCCGCCAAAGGAGGCGCAAGGCGGACGGCCTCCCACAACACCACACATGGCACACTAGTGTGAAAGCAGCCGACCATCCGACCGTCCGGCAGCGATATCAATAACTGACTCCCTGGAATTTTTTCATTTGACACAATGCCGTCAGCAGGTGCGGTGCACCCACGCGCGCGGCATGACGCAAGCGTGGCGGGCGATAGGTCCGTCCCGGAGCTGTGCAACCCCCCCAGCGCTGTCAGGTGGTCCAAACTGGCGCGCTGCGTTACATTGGCGCAATCAACCATGCGCAGCTCCACCAGGCCAGGCGGCATGCTGGCGACCGCCGCATCGCCAAGGGCGGTACCGCTCACATTCAGCACCCGCAGCGCCGGCAGGTGCGGGAACACCGCGGCCAGAGTCATGCAGGGACTTCCACACTTGGCAGCATACTGCAGGCCAAGATACGCCAGCGAGGGTGGCATGGTGGTCAGCACCGCGTCGCCAATGTTGGAGTTGCTGGCGCTGAGTTTGCGCAAGCAGTGGAGGTGCTCAAAGGAGGCCGTTGCAGCGAGTGTACAAGCAGTAAGGTCCAGGCTGTGCAACGACGGCGGAAACGTTGCCAGCGCAGGTGCATCAATGCGGACGCCCGCTACACCCAACACGCGCAGGCGGGTTAGGTGAGCAAGCGACCCGCCGGCTGGCCACTCACCATTATTTAATAAACAACCTCGTCCAATGTCAAGCATCGTTAGCGACGGCGGCAGGCTCGCAATGGTGGCAGCGCTGAATATGCTGCTCATCTTGGTCCACTCCAACACCCGCAGTGAGCGCAGGTGGCTGAAATCGGCAGCCTGGTCCAGTTTGCAGTATTTCATGCACAACTTGCGCAACGACGGTGGCAGGCAGGCTACACCTCCCATCCCGACATCCGTGCTGCTGCAGTCAAGTGACTCCAGCGCCGGCAGGTGCGTAAAGCTGACACGCTGGGACAGCCGCTCGCAGTACGACACGTCCAGTGAGCGCAGCGTGGGCGGCAGGCGCGCAACGTCGGCGTCGTCAAACACTCCACTCTTCAAGCCCACCGCTGCCGGCAGCGCCGCGCGCCACCGCGCAATGTCACGCACTGGAGTTGTGGTGTCGGTCCACGGCACCTCAGCAATTGCCACCGCGATGGCTGGGTGCAGCCGCCGCAGCGCGTTGGCGTCAATGGTGTCCAAGCACGCCGCCACCATCGCCGCAGTGACAACGTTGCCGGCCAGCACGTGCACCAGCGGCGGCACCATCTCAGGTGGCGGAGGGGCCCGGCGCGGGCATGGCGGCAGTAGCGTCGTCCCGTGGGAAGGGTTGCGACTCGCCATTGTGGTGTTGGTCACTGGGATACCACACAACTGTACTGTCAGCAACTTCGTATTGTGTGTGGCAGGTGTGGTATGGCTGCAATACCGGTATGCCCGTGCTGGCCACTTGTGCGTCTGAGTACCAACACGGCGCAGGCCACAGCTAGCGCACAACACAATGTCATGGTTGGCAGACCCCGCTGATGAAATGCAGCCCCGTCGCGCCGTCGTTTGCTCCTGCACTTGCGGCAGCAGGGCGCAGCGTGTGTACATCCGAGTCGATTGACGGACCGAGTCGCCCCGAGTTGGCGCTCGTCTCCTCGCCAAGTTCCAACGCCACACCTGCCATTCGCCACCAACGCCACGCGGCCCCACCCGCGCAATAATGTCCTCGCACGCTCGCACACCTACCAAGAGCTCCACCATGGCTGCAGTCACTGCACCTGCACATGCTGCCGCCGCGGCAGCCTCTGGCGGCGGGGGCGGCGGCAGCGCCGCTCCCACCTTCCGCGCGTACCCGTCGCTCCAACCAACTCGCGGTGCAGAGACTGTTGCTGCGGGTCTAATCGACATTGCGGAGCGGGCACGCGCGGCAGCAGCGGGGGCGGGCACAGCGGCGGACGCGGCAGCAGCAGCGGCGGCTGACGCAGCCGCAGTCGCAGCGGCGGGAGCGGGGGAGGTGACCGAGGCGGCGGTAGACGCAGAGGAGGCAGCGTCGCGGCTGGTGGCGGTCGCAACGCCCAAGATCCACGGCTCCAACCTGCAGCTGCATTACGCGCCGGCCGCGTGCGCGGACGTTGTGTATGGCCGCCGTCGCGCATTCCTGACGCCAGGCACCGATCACTATGGTGCCCGCGGCGCCGGCGCCACGCTGGGGCTAGATGCCAAGCTGCCGGCGCTGCTGGCGTACCTGACCGAGTCGCTGAAACCGCAGCCGTGCGCCACGGCGGTGACCGTGTACGGCGAGGTGTATGGCGGACTGTACACGCACCCCAACGTTGCACCCACACCCGCCGCGGGATCCGCCACCAAGTCCCGCAAGCCCAAGCCCGTACAGTTGGAGATAATGTACACGCCCGAGGTGCGCATCGTGGCGTTTGACGTGCAGCTGGAGCTGGCGGGTGGCGCGGCACGCTTCCTGGACTTTGACGTAGCGCGCGCCGCGTGCGAGCACGTGGGCATTCCCTTCATTCCGGTCGCCGCGCGGGGCAACGTACACGAGGTGTGTGCATGGGCCGTCGCACACGCCGCCGACAATGCGCTGGCGTACTTCAACCCTGCCGCGATGCCGCTGCTGCCCAGCAACGCCGGCGAGGGGTTTGTGGTGCGGCTGGTGCGCGAGGCTGAGGCGGCGAACGGCGACCGCGCGCTGGCCAAGATCAAGAACCCCGCCTTTTCAGAGGTCGACGCCGGCGCCGGCGCCGACACGGCGGTCGCCAGCGGCTCGCTGGATGCCGCCGAGGCGGCGGCAACGGCGGTGGCGCACAAGTACCTGAATGCGCCGCGCGCGGCGGCCGTGGTTTCCAAGCTGGACGCGGCCGCCGTGACGCCGCGTAACATCAAGGCGCTCGCGGACGCACTGATGGCGGACGCGCGGGCGGAGCCGCTGCTTGCCGCGGACGAGGCCGCCGCCGTGGCGGACGGCAAGGGCGCCAAGGTGTTTAGCGTGCGCGCGTATGCCGTCATGCGCCACTTTCTGAAGACGCACTAGGCGCTGCGCCGCTGGCATTGTGTGTGCATGGGCACGCGGGTGTGAGCGTGGGCGTGAGCTGCCGTACCGATGCAACCCCTGGCGGTGCTGACCGATGTCTGATTCGCAAGTGGGTGGGGCGACGGCTTGGTACGGTTGTTGGACGTACGTGCCACTGTCGGAACCGTGCTTGCGCATGCGACTAGGAGCAGGGTGACGGCGCTGGGCGCGCTGCTGCCGGCCGGCGGGTTGGGCGGTGGCGTTGCCTGTCGCACTGTCTCACACATTCAAACGTCAGCACACCACCACATAATAATAGCAAGTTCAATGTAGCGTGCGCTGGCTGCACCTACGGTGGTGCCTGCACAGCATCCAGGGGCAGCTGCCACAGGCGCACACCAGCTCCACCGGTTGCCAGGCGGCCGCCCGGCAAGGGCACGAGCGCCGTGGCCGCTGCGCCTGCCAACTCCACTGTCGCTGCCAGCGCACCACGTGCGGCGCCGTGCGTGTCCCACACCAGCAACTTGTCGTCGGTCGTCATGCCACCCAGCCGGTGGCTGCCCGGAAACACCGCCAGGGCGCGTGCGGACCCTTCCAGCACGCCGACACAGACGGCACTGCCGACGTCCCACAGCCGCACTGTGCCATCTGACCCGCTGGCTAGGCGGCCGTCCGGCAGCGCCACGATGGAGTATGGGGGGTCTGTGTGGCCTACCAGCGTTGCGATGCACACGCGGGCATCAACGTCCCATAATCGCACCGTTGTGTCGTTTGCCCCGCTAGCAAGAAGGCCATCCGGCAGCACCACCAGAGCTGTCACATATGCAGTGTGCCCAACAAGTGTGGCCAGCACGGCACGCGCCTCCACATCCACAATGCGCAGCTTGCCGTCCATAAACCCAACGACCAGGTGGCTGTTGGGCAGCGCCGTCAACTTGCTCGTTTGCAAGCCGTCCGCAAAATCAATGGTTGCGCTGGTGATTACCCCTGCTGCATGTGGCGCGCCAGTGGCGTCACGCGTGTCCCACATGAAGATGCCACTACTTACCGCAGGCATGTTCTTCCATTCCGACGCAGCAATCGCGACGCGGTGGCCGTCAGGCAACACCGCAAGAGCGCGCACACGTAATGGTTCTGATGTGTGCTTACTGGCAATTTGTACCCTTGCCAGCGGCGGTCCGTGAGAGACAGCCGCCCACAACGCCACCCGCCCAGCAGTGTATGTGCAGCTGACCAGCCTGCCGTCTGGTAGCGGCACTAGCAATTCTGCTGGCCTTCTATGCTGTGAATAGACCACAATGCCATCGGCGGGTGCGACACACCCACGCGCGCGGCACGACGCAAGCGTGGCGGGCGACAGGTTCGTCCCGGAGCTTTGCAGCACCCGCAGCGCTGATAAGTGGTCCAGACTGGCGTGGTGCGTAATCCAGCCGCAGTCGGCCATGTGCAGCTCCACCAGGCTGGGCGGCATGCTGGCAACCGCCGCGTCATTTATGGCGGTGTTGCTCACGTTCAGTACACGCAGCGCGGGCAGGTGGGGGAGCACCACCGTCAGACTGTCATCGTACCTGTTGCCAGCACTCTGCAGGTCTAGCGACACCAGCGAGGGCGGTAGGGTGGCCAGCACTGCGTCGCAAATGCCGGGGCTGTTGCTGACGTCGAGTGTGTGCAGGCAGTGGAGGTGCGCAAAGGAGGCCGCCGCTGCGAGTTCACAATGCCCAAGGTTCAGGCTGTGTAACGACGGCGGAAACGTTGCCAGCGTAGGCGCATCAATGCGGTTGCCCGCCACGCCCAACACGCGCAGGCGGGTAAGGAGGGCGAACGACCCCCCCGACGGCCACTTCCTCATGTCGAATGCCATATCACCCATGTCAAACACATCTAGCGATGGCGGCAGGCTCGCAATGGTAGCGGCGCTGAGTTTGCTGCGGATGCCAAAGCAATCCAACACCCGCAGCGCGGTCAGGTGGCTGAAATCGACAGCCTCGTGGAACTCGCATCTGTTCATGCGCAACTCGCGTAGCGAGGGCGACAGACTGGCCACACCCGCCACCCCAACCGACGCGCCACTCCAGTCCAACGATTCCAGCGCTGGCAAGTGCACAAAACTGACATCTTGTGCCATTGGCAGGCAGTACGACACGTCCAGCGAGCGCAATGCGGGCGGCAGGCGCGCAATGTCGGCGTCAACCGACTGGTGATACCGGTTCCGGCGTATGCCGCGACTCAGCGTGCAGCCCACAGCCGCCGGTAGCGCCGTGCGCCACCGTGTAATGTCATACACGGTAGTTGTGGTGTCGGCCCATGGTACCGCTGCGACTGCCGTCGCAATTGCTGGGTGCAGTCGCCGCAGCACTGTGGCATCCGTCGTGCTTAGACACGCTGCCACCACTGCGGAGGTGACAACGTTCCCGCCCAGCAGGGTCACCAGCAGCGGCACCTCCTCAAGCGGAGTGTCCCGGTGCGAGCATGGCGGCGACGGTACCGCCCCATTGGAGCTGTCATGACTTGCCATTGTGTAGTTCCGGCAGCTAGAGAAGGGCAGGAGCAGGGCACTCTGCTGGTTTGTGCGGGTATCTCCGGTGCAACAACCGCAGAGTGCTGCAAGGTTGGCTACACAACTGTCTTAACTGTATTGATGCACCAGCAGGTGGGGTGTGGGTGTGATTTGCCGTGGCTGGCCGCTGGTGCGCATTGGTATTCCGTTGACTGGTGGCTGCATCCGCTGCCCTGGAACTCGGACAGCCACGACGACGCGTGGCGTTGCCGCCGGTTGCCGGTACCTGTTCACACATTCAAACTTGCAAAACACGCCGCGTGGCTACAAGTGGCACCTAATTACATAGCATCCAGGGGCAGCCGCCACAGGCGTACGCCAGCTCCACCGGTTGCCAGGCGGCCGCCCGGCAAGGGCACGAGCGCCGTGGCCGCTGCGCCTGCCAACTCCACTGTCGCTGCCAGCGCACCACGTGCGGCGCCGTGCGTGTCCCACACCAGCAACTTGTCGTCGGTCGACATGCCGCCCAGCCGGTTGCTGCCTGGAAACACCGTCAGAGCGCGTGCGGACCCTTTCAGCATGCCGACACAGACGGCCCTGCCGACGTCCCACAGCCGCACCGTGCCATCCGATGGTGACCCGCTTGCCAGGCGGCCATCCGGCAGCACCACCAGAGAGGTCACGCAGTATTCATGCCCTACAAGCGACGCGACGCACATCCGGGCGCCAACATTCCACAATCGCACTGTTGCATCCCGCGACCCACTTGCAAGGCTGCGATCTGGCAGCACTGCCAGTGCCGTCACATGGGAGGTGTGCCCAACCAGAGTTACAAGCACGGCACTCGCGTCAACATCCACAATGCGCAGGCTGCCGTCAGCAAATCCAACAGCCATCTGGTCGTCGGGCAGCGCCGTCAGCGCGCTCGTTTGAAAGCTGCCAACAACATCAATGGTTGCGCGGGTGATTACCTGTGCTGCATGTGGCGCGCCGTGTGTGTCCCACATGAAGATGCCACTTGGCGCAGCTATGTTTGTGCCTTCCGACGCAGCAATCGCGACGCGGTGGCCGTCATGCATTACCGCAAGCGCACACGCATACCGGTAGTGCTCTATCCGTGCCACTGCCAGAGGTGGCCCGTGAAGGTCAGCCGCCCACAACGCCACCCGCCCAGTTCTGTATGTGCAGGTGACCAGCGTGCCGTCCGGCAGCGGCACCAACAATACGGATGGCCCTGTGAGATGTGAATAGGCCACGACGCCATCGGCGGGTGCAACGCACCCACGCGCGCGGTACGATGCAATTGCAGCAGGCGACACGTTTGTCCCAGAGCTGTGCAACACCCGCAGCGCTGTCAGGTGGTCGAGACTGGCGCGCTGTGTAATCCTGACGCAGTCAACCATGTGCAGCTCCTCCAGGCCAGGCGGCATGCTGGCGACCGCCGCGTCACCAATGGCGGTGTCGCTCACATTCAGCACCCGCAGGGCTGGCAGGCGCGGGAACACCGCTGCCGGCGTCAGACTCTCATCGTCGCCAGCATTCTGCAGATCAAGCGACACCAGCGAGGGCGGCAGGGTGGCCAGCACCGCATTGCTAATGGCGGAGGAGTTGATGGCTTTGAGTGTGCGCAGGTAGTGGAGGTGCGCAAAGGAGGCCGCCGCTGTAAGTTTACACTGCTCAAGGTTCAGGCTGTGCAACGACGGTGGGAATGTTGCCAAAATTGCCGCATCAATGCGGGTGCCCGCCACGCTCAGCACGTGCAGGCGGGTGAGGTGAGCCAGCGACGCGCCGGTCGGCCACTTACTCATGTCTAATGCCACACCACCCATGTCAAACACCTCGAGCGACGACGGCAAGCTTGTAATGGTGGCAGCGCTGAGTTTGCTGCGTATGCCGAAGCAGTCCAACACCCGCAGCGCGCGCAGGTGGCTGAAATCGGCAGTGGGGTGCAGCTCGCAGTATTTCATGCGCAGCTCGCGCAGCGAGGGTGGCAAGCGGGCCACTCCAGCGCCGGCAGATGTGCAAAACTGACATCCGGTGTCATTTGCAGGCAGTACGACACATCCAGCGAGCGCAGCGTTGGCGGCAGGCGCGCAATGTCGGCGACACCAAATGCCCCATGCTTCGGGTAGTCTGGCGACTTGCAGCTCACAGCTCCCGGTAGCGCGGCGCGCCACCGCGTGATATCAAACACAGGAGTTGTGGCGTCGGCCCACGGCACCGCTGCAACTTCCATCGCAATTGCTGGGTG
>ERZ778022.3376-NODE-3376-length-15113-cov-6.436645_pt1 | contig 15113 bp, 11 predicted proteins | sample MGYA00375752_ERZ778022 | MGnify/ENA primary metagenome ERZ778022 (study PRJEB29350, sample SAMN05389826) | bioreactor metagenome | isolation source: Thiocyanate bioreactor | place: South Africa: University of Cape Town | collected 2014-04-04 ... | reverse complement strand
CTCCACCAGTGTTGCTGGTGTCCCCAGGTCGCACAATCGTCGTCGGTAACCTCCCAGTGCCAGTGGTCAGTAGGCGAGTAGAGAAAAGAGGGCAGTAGAGAGCAGAGAAAATGTGACTATTTGGAATATGAGAGTTACAAAAACAAAGGAAATGATAAAACCAAGGGGCGCAACCCGGATATTTGATGCATACAAGTGGATTCCCTGCTTGAAAATTAGGTGCCACCGTGTGGATTGTGTTTTCTATATATGCCGCCCTCCGCTTTAATAATAATGCGGGGCGCTTTGTTAACAAAGCGGCGACACAATAATGCGAACCCGCTTTAATTATAATGCGGAGCCGCTTTAACAACAAAGCGGCGCCACCACAATGCACCCTCCGCTTTGTTATTAATGCGGCGCCGCATTGGCAGCAACCGAGCACTACCGCGGAACATCTCCATGTCGCAAAAATCGCACCACCACAACAACCGAGCAGCAGCATGGAGAGCAATGATGAAGAGGCTGCCGCTGGCAGCGCGCCGCCTGCTGCTGCGGGGCCAGAGGCCAAACGCGCGCGTGTGGAGATGAGCGACGGCGACGCGACGGCAGCGCACACCCGTGACACCACCATGTCGGTGCCAATTATGGCGCCAATGGTGCCTGCAATGGATATGGTACCAATTATGCCTGTGGTGGATGTGGTGGATGTGATGGATGTGGCGCCAACGATGCCAATGGTGGCAGTGGCACCTGCGGTGCCAGTTGTGGCGGACAGCGCGACGGCGGCAAACACCACTACCGTGTTGGTACCAATAATGGCGCCAATGGTGCCAACCGTGTCTGCGGTGGCTGCAGTAGCTGTGGTGCCAATGGTGCCTGCAGTGGATGTACCTGTGGTGGCGGCGGCGGCGGACAGCAGCGAGACAGCTACAGTGCCACCAATGACGGCTGCAATGGCAGCGCACACCATAATGGTGCCAAGTGTGCCTGCGATGCCTGCAGTAGCTGTGGTGCCAATGGTGGCAGCGGTGGATGTGGTACCTGTGGTGGCGGCAGCAACGGTGGACAGCGAGAGAGCGACTGTGCCACCGGCGGTGGCCACGACTGTGGGCACTTTTTCTGAGGCGGCGGCACTGCTCGGCGACGGCGCAAGCGGCGATGGTGCTGTAGTTGTGTCCTTCGCCACGCTGGAGGAAGAGGTGGCGGCTGCGTATGCAGCACTGAAAGCGGCGACGGCAGAGGAGAAGGCAGTGGCGGAGGTACACGTGGAGGCGGTACTAGCGAAGGCGACGGCTTGGATAAAGAAGGCGGCGGTGGAGGCACGGGCGACGGAGGCGGCTGAGGCACGGGCAAGGGAGAAAGTAGCGAGGGAGGCGGTGGAGACACGAGAGACAAAGGCGGCGGCGGAGGCACGGGCGAAAGAGAAAGCAGCGGCGGAGGCAGACCGGCGGCAAATGACGCCGCTGATGACGACGCTGTGGATGGGCTGCGAGGCGGATAGGGCAGCTGCCGTGGCACCCAGCTACGCGCCTGGGAGTTCCGAATCGACGCCCGATTCCAGCACCAGTGGTACCGGTGGCGGTACGGCAGGCCCCGGCGCGCTGCCCATGGACTTTGCGCTGCCGTACTACGCCAACACGGCGTGGAAGGCAAGGGACGACGAGCGGGTCAAGTGGCTCCTGGCGCGGGTGACGCCAGACGTCGTGTCGCAGCTGGGCGCTGTCAGGGCGAAGCAAGGCGCGGGCTCTGAAGGACTCCATGAAGGAGGTCACTCCCGACCCCCGCAGGGAGAAGAGGTGGGAGCGCGATCCGGCCGTGCAAGGGTTCATGGGCGACGTGCTCGGCACGCTTGCGGGCGCGCTTGGCGGCGCCTGCCACGGCGAGTGGCATGACAACGTGACTCTCTCGGTGCAGGTGCCCACCATGGGAGGCACCGAGTTACATGAGACGCAAGCTGCCCACGCGTGGCTGCCACACCCGTACCGCAATAATAATGCCAACGTGGCGACGGTCGCGGTGACGGTGGAGGGCAAGCGGGAGCTGTGGGCGTCGGTGCCGCAGGCGCGGCAACACGGCAACATGGGGTTGGCGGCCAAAACGCGCCTCCGATTCCTCCCCGCGACGCCGGTCGCCCGGCCTGCCCTGAAGATGTGGAACTACTCCATTGGGACGAATGGCTTCCACGCCATCCTTGTGCGCACCTCTATCAAGCCGTACCGCGACCACGGCAAGGGCTACTACATTCGGGTGGATCAGTCGCGCGCGCTGCCGCTGTGGTGGGCCGAGTCGGACGATGGGCTGTACAACGGGCTGCCGCTGGGGCTGGCGGTGCTGGTCGCGCTGATGATGGCGGAGGGCGACGAGTTGGGCAGCCCCGCTGCTGTGCCGCCGACGGACTTGGAGTTTGTGGGTGTGCCTGCGGATGCCGGTGGTACCATCAGCGACCCGGCGACATGGACGCGCCCCATGCCGCTTGTCCGCGACAGCTGGGCCCTGCTGGGGTGCGGTGGGTACGCCAACGTGTTTGCCTGCAAGAATGCGGGGGGCAGCGACGACGTGGTGGTGAAGGCGGCACGGTTCCCCAAGCCCGACGGGCACTGCTTGAGGGAGGCGAACGCGCTGGCGGCGCTGGGGAATGCGCCTGGCGCGCCGGGCGCTGACGCCGCATGCCCCTACATTTCGCGCCTGCTGGGTGGCGCTTGGCAGACGACCACTGCTGCCGAGCGCCCCATGCTGGTGGCACTCGTACTGTCGGACGTCGGCGTGACGCTTGGGCGCGCGGTGACGGGGGTACACGGCGCTGCGCGGTGGGCGGTGGTCGTGCATGCCATTGTCGCCGTGTTGCGGGCGCTTGGCCGTGCCCACACGGCGGGCGTGGCGCACCGGGACGTGCGCGCCTCCAACGTCATCTTCACGCATGCGCCGCGCGTCCGACAGGAGAGCGTGGCGGCCGCCGGCGGCGGTGGCGCGGCAGGTTGTATTGACGGCGGTGCAATTGCCCCAGCGCGCCGCGTGTTCCTCAACGACTGGGGCCGTGCTGAGATGCCTGCCACGGCGGCGGGCTGTGCCCGCGACCTACTTGGCGCCAAGCTACTACTGCGGGTGCTGGGCATCCACGAGGATTATTATTACGCGCTCACCGACGCCGCAGGGTTGCCGGATCTAGGCACCGCCAGCGTTGCGATGGCGCGATGTGACGGCTTCCCGGCAGCGCAGGTTGACCGCCTGACGCAGTTTCTGAAGGCAACGAGCGTGAATGACGCGCTGGGCGCACTTGAGTGCGTTCTCGCTGCCCTGCAGCCTGCCCTCGACGCGCTGGAGTGGGTAGAGTGGAGCGACGACGCCGCGACCGTCGCCGTGTAATTGCGGCACCTTTCCGAAGTTCCGATGCGGCGCCGTTGCTGCTCCCATTTGAATCCTTTCATGTATGTATAGGCGTCAGCCCCAGTGGCGGCGCCGTGACGGCCATCCACCCACCGCGCCACCGCCGCCGGCACCCACCGCCACAGTCTATTAGATGTGCTGCCGGTGCTGGTACCGGTGCGTGCAATGTGGTTCTCATTCAAGTTCAACAAGGCAGCCTTTTCAAGCCCTTTTGTTGGTTGGACGGCGGTCACGGCGGCAAACTAACAGCAGTATGACGCCAAACGGTGTCGCCAGTGGCGCCGCGGCTGTGGAGCAGGTGCCGCCGTGCCGCCGTGAATCGGCGGCCGTGGTGCGTGTGGCGGTCATAACCGGGTCACTTTGCAAGTTTGCAATTTGCACGTCATCACTGGCAGTTTCAGAGTCTTTCAGACTTGTCCAGCCGGTTGCGGCCCGCGCCGCGGTGGCATAACCGTTTGACTTGTTTTGAGAGCCTCTGGCCTGCCGGCATAACTCCTCCGCCGCCTCGGCGCCTCAACGCTCGTCGTACGGGCCCGTCGCACGGCTGCGCATATTATGCGCGGCAGAAGGATTGGTGCTGCGGCAGGTTGTGTGTCTGCGTGTGTGCGTGTGTGTGCGTGTGTGCGTTTGCGTGAGAGCGTGTGTGTGGCATCACACTATAACGCTCACTCCACTTTGCCACAGGTAACGGCCCTCTGCCGAAGAAGGCGCGCGCACCACTGACACTCGGGTACAAATCGTGTTATTGCGCGTGTGCTGTGTGGGCCGGCACGCCACCATGTGGCGGCACAAACAGCATCGTACGGCGCCAGGGTGGCAGCAGGTGGCAGTGGGGGTGTGGTTGGCGCTGGCAGTAGGGTGCGACAGCGTCAGCCGCGTGAATGGGCAGCACTTCAACAACAGCTTGTCGGCGTTTACGGTGGTGGGCACGCACTCCTACCCCACAGCGCCTGCGGAGGTTGGATTAAAAGGTTTTGACGCAGCGATCTACCCTTCCAGCATATTCATACCCTATGGGTTTGACCCTGCCGGTTTCGACCCCGTCTTCATTGCCGATGAGAGCGTACATGTGGTGTATCTCCTGCATCGTAACACGCCGGCGTGGCTGTCCGTGTTCGCAGGGAATGGCACACAGTCATATAGCGGCGATGGCGGGTTCGCCACCCTTGCATCCCTTAACACCCCCACGCACGTCACGTTCTGGTACAACCTCACTGCTGGCCACGCGCTCACGTACATCACTGACGCCGGCAACTCCTGCATTCGCATGGTGAAAGCCACATCGTTGATTGATGACACGATGCCCGGAATCATAGCCACAGTCGTGGGCAACTGCACACACAATGCCTCGACGCTGGTGAATGGAACAGCAGCAACCAGTGTGGCGCTGCCGCCTGTGGGCCCGCTGGCAGTGCAACCAGCAACAGGGAACCTGTACTTTGTGGTAACTCCTACAAACTCGCAAGACGCCCTGTACTATCGGGACCAAATCACGGAAGTATTGTACCAGGTGTATGACGGCAACGGCGCAATTAAGAAACTGAGTGGGATTGCGTTTGTTGGTGCGGGTGCGAGTGCGCTGCTGTTTGCAACCGACGCGTCCAGCTGCGCGGTGTGGGGGGTGTTGTCGCAGACGGTGGCAGCAGGCGTCAATGGGACATGCGCAGGCAGTGCGACGTCGATTGCATCTTCTGGAGTGGGACCGACTACCATCACCCTTAGTGATGGAATTGGTCCCATTGCGAGTTACCGTGATGATCACGCGTTCTATTTTGCCGACACGACCAACGCAGTAACATATTTCGTCGATTTTCCATTTCTGTACCCCAGTGTGGGCAACACTGCCACTGCGCTGCCGCCGCAGAGTGCCGATTGTGGTCCGGGCGAAAATGTAACGTCGGTGCACATTGCCTCGCTTGCGGTGCACCCGTATTGGGGTGCACTCGTGGGCAGCACTACAAAGTTCAACATCCTGCAGTACCAGGCAGACAGCAATGTGTCATGCGGCGCTGACCCAACGCCGGAGCCAACCAGTACCGTGACGCCCACGTGGTCGCCCACCACCTCTTCCTCAGTGACGGCGGCTGCCACTACAACGGAAACGGCGATGCCGACACCTACAATCAGCAACACGCCCTCTGAGACTCCGTCCCTGACGTCGTCTGTGACGCCGTCCCTGACGTCGTCGCCGTCGCCGTCGGCGTCAATCGCTGCGACAAGCACGGGCACAAGTACGCTCACTCCTGTTGCCACGGGGACAGCTGCTGCGACGGACAGCCCCACCATCACGGGTTCTGTGTCTGGCACGTATAGCCCCTCCGTCAGTAGCTCTGTATCTGACACAAGAACGCCGTCACACACGCAATCTGCCTCCCACAGTCCCAGTTTCACGATTTCGGTAACCGCGGTGGCTGGTACACCCTCTACAACGCCTGCTTCTTCCAGCAGTGCACCCGCCAGCGCCACGCCGTCAGAGTCAGCCTCCGCCAGCGTGTCACCGCCAGCCTTAACCTCAGCTTCAAGCCCACCGACGGCCTCAGGGACGGCGCCCTGGAGTGCATCTTGGAGTGCGTCGGTGTTGCCCTCCGGCACGCCACCGGCATCTGAAACACCGTCAGAGTCGGCCACCGCCAGCAACACACCGCCAGCTACAGTTGCAACTACAGCCGCGTCGCCTACAACCAACCCACCTACCGGTACTGTGTCCCCCTCGTCATCATCGACCGCAACCGCCGCCGCCGCCGCTTCCGCCTCGGAGACGCCACCAGCGACAGCAAGCGGTGGCGTCGGTACCACAGCATCATTCACGCCTTCCACCTCACCCGCAAATGCGTCACCTGGCGTCATCCCCCCTGGCGCCTCGGCGGCAGCTACACTCACGCCAACCACCACGACGAGTGCCACGACGAGTGCCACCACCAATCCCGGCGGTGACATGGCACCATCGACGTTGGCGCCGCCTGGCATTGCTGGCATCACGCTGGGCGTGTTTGCCCTGCTGGCGCTCTTGACCGTGGGCCTATGTTTGGCGGCACGCCGGCGCGCCGCCGCCAAGAAGGCAGCGCAGGATGGCCACTCCGACGCCGACAGCTCCAGCATCCAACCTGAGGTAAGCGGCGGCCGTGGCGGCGTGGAGATGGTGGCTACCAACCCACTGCTGGCACTGCCGCCGCTGTCGGCACAGCAAGCGCGCACCCTGGCAGGGGCGGTGACTAGCGCCATTTCTCGCAGCGCGGGCGCTCGCCGCCTACTGTCAGAGCGCCTGACACGCGGCAGTGCGCTGGAGGCGCTGCGGACCGCGTACAACCCCGCGGGCGTTGGCCTCCTACCGCCACCGGTGTTCCAGTCGCTGGTGGTCGCACTGCAGGAGCGGTCCGACGTGGAGCCTGCCGTGCTGGCAGCCGCAACCACGCTCCGCCGCGACACCGCGGGTGGTGCGAGGGGCAGCCGCGGGGCCGCGGGTGACGTCACAGCAGCAGCAGCGCCGGCGCGCGGTCTCGCACGGTCAACTGACGATGCGGGTGCCGCCCGCGGCCGCGCTGCGGCGCTGCCGCTGGGCGCAGCTGCCGTGCTGCTGCAGCAGGCTATCACAGCGGCGGTGCACATTGCCGTGCTGACATACTTTATGGACGAAGATGGCGAAGGCGGCGACCCAGAGGCGGTGCGTGCCGCGTTCACCAGCGCGCTGCGCCGCGCCAGCCAGCTGATTGCGTCGGGCGGTGCGGACGCGACGCCGGCAGCCATTGCCACGGCGGTGGCAGACTCCTTCCTGGCGACCACCACGCCCGAGGCGTTGCACCGCGCGACGGCGGTGTTGGGCACGGAGGAGCTGTGGCCCGCGGGCTCAGAGGCGCTGCGGTCGGCGCTGTACCGCCGCCGCGCCACCTTCCTCGATGCCTGCGACGTGGAGGCCGCGCCGCCGATGTCGCGCCGGTTTGTTGACCTTGGCAAAGAGTACTCGACGGAAACCCGCGCCGCCTTCGCCCCCACTGCTCGCTTGATGTCATCCAAACCGGGTGGCAACCGGTATGAGCGTGGTGGCGCCAAGCCATGGCCGGCTGCCGCTGCCGTTATCGCGGCCCCCCGCAGGCCGCCCGGTGTGCTTGCCAACCTCACCTCTGCTGTCGCTCGTCGGCTGTCCATGGCGGTTGGCCCCGCCGCTGCTACTGTTGGTGTCCACCGGCCGTCGGTTGTGGCTGCTGCCGGCGCAAGTCACCGGCCGTCGGTTGTGGCTGTCAGCGCCGGCGTTGCCCACCGGCCGTCTGTTGTGGCTGTCGTTCGCCAGCATTCGGTTGCAGTTGGCACCGGCACCCCGGGTGCCATTCACCGCCCATCCATGGTGGCTACCTCGCCTGGCGCTGCCGTCCATCGCCCATCCATTGCGGCTACCTCGCCTGACGCTGCCGTCCATCGTCCATCCATGGTGGGTACGCCGCCTGCGGCTACGGCTCGCCGGCCAACTATGGCAGTTAGCCCAGCCGCCTTCGCTGCCGCCGCCATCGATGCTCGCCGGCCATCCAGTGTCGCAACACCTGGAGGTGCTGTGGTACCCGGCGGCACCGCGGTACCTGCCATCCTGCCGCAGCCGCGACGCATTCTGTCGCCGCCAGCGCGCGCCACCACGCCGCGCACCGCTGCCTTGGATGCATACGCGCCGTTTGCCCGCCCGCTCCTTCGGCAGGGCCGTGCTGCGGTGCGATCCCCCGACACCGCTGCCTCCGCTGCTGGCACACCTGCCCCCGCGCCACCTACGACGCCCGGGGCCGGTACCGTGGCACGCTCGCCGTCGCTCTCTCGGTCGCCTGCCGCCGCCGCGGCAGGCAGGCGCATGACTGCCCGCACCACGTCTGCAGCCCCGCCGCCGTCATCCTACGCCGAGGTGCCTCCACCGCCACCTGCTGTCCCACGCCTTGCAGCCGCCGTCACCCGCTCCCGCATGTACTCGTAATGGCCGGTACCGGTATGGCAGGCACCGATTGCATGCATTCATGTTTGATGCGGATGCCCCCTGCACCGCCTGCATCACCACCGTCACGTATTTATTTATTTATATATTTATTATACACTGCTTGCCGCCGCACCGCCCTTCTATGGCGGTCGCTGCCTGTCGCCTGCTGCTGTCCGTTGCGTGCCGCGCCTGCGTGTGTGTGTGCACCAGCGGCTGCGCACCGCGGCCTGCTTGCAGTGTGTGCGCGCTGCCCGTCGGCGTACCCGGTTTGTGTGCCAACTGCTTCGAGCGCCCTGCACCCACGCCCAGTACGCCGGCGGCCGCCGCACGGGTGTGTTTCACGCCCACTATTTATTCCACTATTTATTGCACTATCTTGTGCACTATTTATTCCACTATTTATTGCCCTATTTAATTTCTTGCGGCAATGCCGCATTGCCACCAGCATGCCAACCCTCCGCCATGTGTATTACCGGTACGTGCAAATGGGGCGCTGCGCGCCAAAAACAAGGGCAGCATGCAACATAACTAGGTCCCGGTGAATTGTTCCCGCAGGAATTACTGCGTGGAGTGCGTTGCTTCAAAAGTTGGTGATGTGCGTTGGCGTAAGTAGCCCCGGGGTGTCGTTTTCTTAGTCGGGCGCGGCTTCTCGACATTTTTCAACGCGCCGCTGCAATGCACCCTCCGCATTAGCATTAATGCGGGGGCGCTTTAGCAACAATGCGGCGCCACAACAATGCGGGAGTGCTTTAACAACAAAGCACCCTCCGCATTAAAGTCGTAAAGCGGGCAGGAGGGGTAAATACAGGGTATAGCGATAAAGCCATCCACGCTGCGCCGCATTTTTATTACAATGCGAATGCCCCCCACATATTATTTTAATGCGGTACCCGCCGTAATATTTGTTGGTTGTGTCCGCTGTATTGCGTATAAAATACACCCCCACCTACCCCCCTAACGACCATTGCTTCTGTCGCCCGCGCTCGGGGCTAACCAGTGCTGCCGTGCACTTGTGAGTTCAATAGCGTGCTATTAGCGTTGCGTATGAACTGCGTGCCCCCGCGTTGGTGGGTGGCAGCGCAGTTGTGTGGTCGTGCAGTCGGCCGCCGTAGCCTGCTACCGGCACCTGGGTCTGGCGACCCCAGCCGGTGACGCTACAGACGCTGTCTAGTTTTGTCGCTCGCTGGTGTCTCCTCTTGGGCACCCTTTGAGACACTCCCCATTGGTGTGGCGCCTTTCTCTGAGTCGCCCCCGTTTGTTGGCGCCTCCCTCTGTCCCCTTCCACCGTTTGTCGCTTCCTCATATCGCCTCCTCTTCCTCTGGTTGCCTTCCTTGTCACTTGCCAACCACTCGTGCCTAGCCCGCCACTGACTCTGCCCTATCCTCCTCCGCAGCCCCTGTCTCACCCTGCCCCCGTTTATATTTGCCGCCCCCATGGACGGCGTGGCGCGGCACCTATGGGCGCCGGCACCCATGCCGTCCCCACCGCCACCTGGGTTGTACGGTGGCAGTAGCACCAACGGCGGTGGCGGTGGTGGGCGTAGTGCGGCACGAGGCGCCGGTGGCGTAGCGTCCGCGCCACAACCACCTCTCCCCCTGCCTGTGCTACTGCCGCCCGCCCGCGTGCCCCTGTCTACAACAACAGCATTAGCGGCAGCGGCGGATAGCGCAGCAGCCAAGCGGCGACGCGAGGCGGCAGCATCAACGAGTACGGCACCGCCACACGACGCCGGGCGACACACTGACCGGACGCCGCTGCCGCTAGATGCCGCCGACCTGCTGCCCGCACTGCGCAGTAGCGCCGCAGGCGCTCACGCAGCGCCGCTGCGCCTGGCACGCATGACCGTCACCTGCCGCCGCGACGGCACCTTGATAGGCTGCATGCCCGTGGCAGGCCTGTCTGCCGCGGAGGCCGCGGCAGGAAGCGAGCTAGACACGTCCTCATGGCTGGCACTTGCCACCCCTGATGGCGCCCCGTTACCCCTTGCAACGGCGCCTGCCGCTGGCCTGCGATGCTACCATGTCATTCAACGACTGCCACCGCAGCCGCCGCCGTCGTCGTCGGCAGGCGTGGCGTACTTCCGACTGGGCGACGCAGATGTGGACCGCGCGCTGGCGGCGGTGGTTGGCGCGCCGCTGTGTGGCGCCGGTGCGGCGGCATGGTACACCGGTCGCACCACCGCCGCCGCACTTCCGCTGTGCGCCCCTCCGCCATTAATGGGTGCGAGCGACGCTGCAGCGCCGCCGCCGGATGCTCGCGCGCTTGCTGCCTCCTGGATGGGCCGTGAGCTGACGCTTAGCATTACACACGCGCGCCCCTTTGCCGCCTTCCGCGATGCTGAGTTTGTACGTTGGGTAGGGGGCGGGGCGCTACTCACACGCCTCACACAACCGTCACACACCACACCCATCACAATCGTATGATTGTGCGCAGGTGTACAGCCAGCACGAGAACGCGCTGGTGTGCCTCATGTGGCCGGGCATGGCGTGGCCGGCACCGCGGCCGCTGTTCATGCCCGCGGGCCGGTTTGCACGGGAGCTGGAGCGCCTGCAACGCGAAGGCGGCGACGCGGGGGCAGCTGGCGCGGGGGTCAGTCTTGCAGCAGGCGATGCGGCGCCGCCGGATGCCAAACGACCAGCACTAGGCCGGTCGGTTGTTGGTGCACCGCGCTTGCTGCCTAACGCACGCAGTGGCGGCGGCGGTGGCGGCGGCGGTGGAGGGGGCGGTAGCGGCAGTGGGGGGCCAGCGTCGCCGCCACGGCGAAAGAGCGCCGCCGGCACCGCTCCGCCACCAACCGGCGTATCTGTGCACGTGGCACCGCCCGCACTCGCGCCTGCACCACTACCACCACCAGCGAAGGTGCAGGACGGCGCGTGCGAGATGTGCGACGGCAAGGTGTTTGACAACTTGCTGGCGCACGTATACCGCAGCACGGGGCACGCGGAGCGCGTGCACGGCACGCTGCTGCCGCTGCCCCTCGTTGTACATGAACGCGCACACCGCATGGGTACGACGCGGGGCAATGTACGACTGCGACCACCGCCACCACCGGCGGCGCCGGCAACCGCTGTCACGCAGCTGCCACCTATCGTGCAGCCGCTGGAGGCGGGGCCCATTGTGGCGCCGTATGCCCTGGCGCTCGGTTTGCGGCGGATGCTGACGTACGGCGAGCAGTCGCTCGCGGCGCTGCTTCCGCCGGCCGCCGCGGCCGCTGCAGCAGCGGCCCTGGCACCCAGCGCCGACCCGAGCGAGATCGTGCTCTCCACACACACCTTCACCGCCGGCCTCGTGCCCGACTCCTGCACCTCCAACGTGCTGCCGCGCGCCGCCTTCGCGCGCAGTGCGGCGCCCATGTGGCGAGGCGGAGGCCGCCCCGCGGAGCTGGACGCTGCCGCTGCCGCCGCCGCACCTGTCACCGCTGCAGCTGACGCTGCCAGCGCGCTGTCTGTCGTTGACTTTGACGTGCGCTACAGGTCGCTGGTGTGGGCGCCACACATTTTGGCAGCGGCGGCCGATGCAGCAGACGTGGGCGGCGGCAGCGGCTGTGCTAGCAGCATGCCCGACCCCAGCAGCAGCACCAGCCTGCGTACCGGTGGTGGCGGTGGAGGTGGTGGCGGCGGCGGCGGCGGGGGTGGTGGCAGTGGGTGGACCACTACCACTGGCGGCGGTGGCCGGTTTGGTGAGGTGGCGGCGCGCGCCGCCTTGCCGCCGGAGATGACCGTGGTGCTTCAGCTGGCTGCACGGCAGCGCGACGCCATGCGCGCGAGCGCGGCGGCGGCGATTGCGTGCCGGGAGGCGCGCGTGGCGCATCGCCGTGGCGGCGGCGGTGGGGAGCGTAGTGCCGCGGCTGGACGACCAGGCACGCCTCGCCGGCCTGCACATCTGCGGGGTGGTGGCGCGCCGCCATCCACTACGGCGGCCACAGCCACTGCCGCGGGCGCGGGCGGGGCGGATGGCAGTGACGCCGGCGGTGCGGGTGATGACACCGGCTCTGGCGGCGACGCAAGCACGGAGCGTGAGGCGGCGGCGTCAGCGGGTGGCGATCGCGACGGCGACGGCGGTGCCGGCGGTGGCGGTGCTGGTGGTGGTGGCGGTGGTGGCGGCGGCGGAGGGGCAGCGTCGCAGGTGACACAAGCCACGGGCGGCTTGGAGTCAGATGCGTCGTCAGTGCCGCCTGACGCCCCTCACGGCGGCGCCCCGCGGTTTGATTTTTGACGTGACTAATTAGGGTTGTCGCGCGCGCGGGAAATGAAATTGAAAGTCAAGCCAATGCAAAAGTCACAATAGATGTCGTCTTGGCGTACAGCGCGCCAGCAAAAAGAGGGGAATACCACCATTTACGAGCGCGGCGGCGCGGGCGTGTACGCCTTGCTGCCCTTGCCCATGCGGTGCAGCTGCGCCGCCAGCGCGTCGTTGCCGGCGCGGCGCTCACGGCGCACTGACGACACCGCCTCGTCCTCCGCCTCCTCCACCGCCGCCAACGAGCACGGCGGCGGCGGCGCCATGGGCGCCATGGCGGCAGACGGCGCCGCGAAGCTGGCAGAAGCGCTGGCAGCGGCAGCAGCCGGAGAAGTACGCGCAGCGGCAACCGGGGCTGCACGCGCGCTGCCGCCAAACAGGCTGGAGGCCGCGGCACCGATCATGCCCAAAATGCCACCACCGCCGCCGCCGGCGGCGGCACCGCGCCCGGGTGCCGCGGACGCGGACATCGCCGGCGTTGCCACGGCGGCACGCAGCGCCACGCCGCCCAGCGCGTCCGTCTCGGCGGCGATCTCCGCCGCCAGCGCCGTCTGCAGCTCCGCGGCGTCCGCGTTCCACGCCGCGTACGAGTCCTTGCCGGCGGCGTCGTCGCCGCGCATGTTGCGCGCAATGTACGCCTGGTAATGCGACGTCACGCCGCTCGCCATCTCGTAGCGGCCCTTCTTGGCCATGGCGGCGGCGCTGCGCGCGGCGTGCGACACCATGGGCGTCACGTTCACCGCGCTCTCCGCGCGCGCCACGTCCGCCGTCACCTCCTGCGCCGCCGTCATGACGCGCAGGCACACGGCGCCGTCCTTGCGCGTGTACGCAATCTGCACCTGGAACGGCAGGCGGCGCAGGCGCGCCAGCTCGGCGCGCAGCGGGCCGGACAGGTCCGCGCGCCGCTTCTGCCCGTACTCAAACGTCACCTCCGACGACGCCGTCACGTTGCCCACGTACTGCGTCACGGACGACGACGTCGGCAGCACGCGACGCGGCGCGGGCGGCGGCACCACCACGGGCGGCGGTGCCGGCGCAGAGGGCGCCGACGGCGCAGGCCCACCGACCGCGACGGCAGCAGCAGCCGCAGCCGCTGCCGCCGCTGCACCGACGGGCGCGGCTGCCGCCGCCAACTCCACGGCGGGTGCGGCAGGCGCGCGCTCCTCAAACCGCTGCTCCTGCACCACGCCCGCACGCATGGCGTACTTGGAGCGCAGCATGCCGACGGCGGTGACGGCGGCGCCCTCAGCTGACACCTTGCGACCCAGCGCGGGCGCGGAGGTCGGGGCCGGCGGCGGTGCACCACCGCCACCACCAGCGGCAGGGCGCGGGGCCCGGCGGCGGCCACCGCCACCCTCGCCGTCGCTGTCGTCGTCCACAGCCACCGGCGCAACGTCAGCCTCGTCGCCGCCCATGACAACGTCGGCGGCGGGGTCGCGGATGAAGATGCCGGCGTGCGACACCATGGTGACGGAGGCGGAGGTGGCCACCACCTCGTCCTGCAGGATGGTGGCAAACTGCTCCGTGATGTTGGCGGGGTTGACGCGCGTGACGGAGCCGCCGGTGGCGGAGGCGAGGGAGCCGAGCGCCTCCAGGTTGCAGTTGGCGCCCTCAAAGCCAATGACGTCCACCGTCACGCCGGCGTCGGAGGCAAGCGCGGAAAGGCGGACGTAGAAGGCATCCGAGTCGCGCTTGGCAGCGGCGGTGGCTTCCGCCTTGGCGGCGGGCGTGGCGCCGCGCGGCATGTCCGGCGGCTCCAGCGAGCCGACGCCCACATTCGCCATGCCGTCCGTGGCGACGACGACCTTGGAGCCGGGCGCGCGCGCCGCCATGGAGACGGCAACGAGGAGCGCGGGGCCGAGTGCCGTGGAGCCCTCCTCCGTCAGCTCAAACACCTTGCGGCACAGCGCGGCAGACGTGTCGCCCACCGGCCGGTCCATCACGTACCCCTCCCCCGCGCCATGCAGCACGCTCCAGTCCGTCAGGCGCGTACCCGCCAGCGTGCGCGCCTCGTGCGTGCCGTCGCCCACGATGGTGACGTCGGACGCAAAGGTGACGAGGCCGACGCGCTTGGCCGGCGACCGGCCCGCCAGCGCCTCCACCTGCGTCGTCACCGCCGCCTGCAGCGCCTGCATGCGCGACACGTACACGACGTCGTGGCGCTCGCCCGGCAGGAACTGCGACCCCGCGTCGCCCGCCTGCCGCAGCCGCGCCATGTCGTCGCGCCGGTCGCCGCGCAGCCGGCTCGCCGCCGCCGCGCTCACCGGCTCCGTGATGCACATGGAGCCGGAGGTGTCGCACACAAAGATGAGGGCGGAGGTGTCCGCTGGCGCCGCCTCGTGCCCCGCACCCGCGCCGCCTGCAGTAGTTGGTACCGCCGGCGCGGGTGGCGGCGTGAGCATGAAGTCAATGCCGCGCGCCGCCTCAGCGCGGCCTGGCAGCGCCGCCGGCAGCTCCTCCGCCGCCAGCACCAGCTCGCCATTCACCGCGCCGCAGTACTCGCACGCCCACGTGTACTGCCCCGCCACCGGCGCCGCCGCCACCTCTGACAGGTACGAC
>ERZ778022.3375-NODE-3375-length-15115-cov-5.689177_pt1 | contig 15115 bp, 12 predicted proteins | sample MGYA00375752_ERZ778022 | MGnify/ENA primary metagenome ERZ778022 (study PRJEB29350, sample SAMN05389826) | bioreactor metagenome | isolation source: Thiocyanate bioreactor | place: South Africa: University of Cape Town | collected 2014-04-04 ... | reverse complement strand
CCGCCTCATCCGCGCGCGGCACGCGATGGCAGACGCATTCGAACTTGCGCACCGAGAACAGCGGCTCGTCGTCGATGACGGGGCGATAGCGCCAGAAGGCGCGGATGGCGGTTTCCGCATGCGAAATATAGGCGCTGGCATGCATCGCGCCCGATGCGTCAATGTCGCGATAGGGAATGCGGATCTCCGTCTGCCCGATTGTCGTGCTCTCTGCCATGCCGTCGTTCATGCTTCCCCCTTCTCTGCCGCCAAAACCCCCGCCAGAGCGCGTTTTTGCATTTCAGAATGGAAAAACGCTATCCACTTCTCCCGGAAATGCTCTGTTTGACATCATTCTAGCACAGCCTGCGAGAATACGCCGCCGTCCTGAGCGGCCGATCTTCTGTTGAAAACATCCCCGCCCTGCCCCATCTGCTGTGGACAGGCAGGCGGAGCAGGGTCAAGGCTGGCTTCGCGAACTCCGGGAACGGTCAGGATGGCGACGCGTCTTTACGAGCACGAGATTTTTCTGGAGCACATCACCCCGCCCGGCCACCCCGAGCGGGCCGACCGGCTGCGCTCGCTCAACATCGCGCTGGAGCATGGCAATTTCGCCGGGCTGGAGCGCAAACAGGCGCCGCAGGCCAATGAGGATGCGGTGACGCTCGCCCATCCGGAAGAGCATCTCTTCGCCGTCATGCGGCAGATGCCGGAGGAAGAGGGCGAGATCAACCAGATCGAGGCCGACACCTATGCCAGCCCGAAAAGTTTCCAAGCCGCGCTGACCGGCATCGGCGGGGCGCTGGCCGGCGTCGACGACGTATTTTCCGGTGCCGCCGACAATGTCTTCCTCGCCGCCCGCCCGCCCGGCCACCATGCCGAAAAGAACAAGGCGATGGGCTTCTGTTTCTTCAACACGGTGGCGATCGCCGCCCGCCACGCCATGAAGGCGCACGGCGCCGAGCGCGTCGCCATCGTCGATTGGGACGTGCATCACGGCAACGGCACGCAGGACATTTTCTGGGACGATCCCAACGTGCTGTTCTGCTCCACCCACCAGATGCCGCTTTATCCCGGCAGCGGCGCCAAGAGCGAGGAAGGCCGCTTCGGCACCATCGTCAACGCCCCACTTTCGGCCAATGACGGCAGCGAGCATTTTCGCGATGCCTTCAAGTCGCGGGTGCTGAAGGCGGTGGATAATTTTGCACCGGACCTGATCCTGGTCTCCGCCGGCTTCGACGCCCATTACCGCGATCCGCTGGCGCAGATCAACCTCACCGGCGACGACTTCGACTGGGCGACGGGACGGCTGATGGAACTGGCCGGCAAACATGCGCATAACCGCCTCGTTTCCGTTCTGGAAGGCGGCTACGATCTGGAAGGCCTGGCGGAATCCGCCGGCATGCATATCTTACGACTGATGAGAGGATGACGATGAGCGAGACGAGCCCAACCACGGCAAACCAGGCGGCCGACGTGACCGGCTACAGCTTCGAAAAGGCGGTGGCCGAACTGGAAGGCATCGTGCAGCGCCTGGAGCGCGGCGACGTGGCGCTGGACGAGTCGATCGCCATCTACGAGCGCGGCGAAGCCCTGAAGAAGCATTGTGAAACGCTGCTCAACGCCGCCGAAAACCGCATCGAGAAAATCCGGCTCGACCGGGCCGGAAAACCGCAAGGCGCGGAGCCGCTGGACGGAGAATAATCTCCGCGCCGCCTGCGCCCCGACACTGGAGCAACGTCCATGAGTTTCTTTCCCGGCCAGGATCCGGTCGCGGGCGATGCCTTTTCCTGCGATGCGCTGGAACAGCTGATCATTCCGCGCTCCAGCGATATCGGCGGCTTTGCCGTGCGCCGGGCGCTGCCGACCGCGCGGCGGCGGCTCGTCGGCCCCTTCATCTTCTTCGACCGCATGGGGCCGGCCATCCTGCGGGCCGGCGAGGCGCTCGACGTCAAGCCGCATCCGCATATCGGGCTCTCCACCGTCACCTATCTGTTCGACGGCGAGATCAAGCATCGCGACAGCCTCGGCACCGAACTGACCATCCGCCCCGGCGACATCAACCTGATGACCGCTGGGCGCGGCATCGTTCATTCCGAGCGCACGCCGGAAAACCTGCGCGGCCAGCCGCTGTCCATGTCCGGGCTGCAGACCTGGCTGGCGCTGCCGGACCATAAGGAGGAGATCGACCCCGCTTTTGCCCATACCGAACGCGAAGCGATGCCGCTGATCGCGCAGAAGGGCGCCAGCGGCCGGGTGGTGATCGGCGATCTCGACGGCGCCCGCTCGCCGGTGTCGGTGTTCAGCGATACGCTGTATGTCGACCTGACGCTGGAGGCCGGGGGCCGTTTCCCCTTCTCCGCCGAACACGAGGAACGGGCGATCTACGTGCTCTCCGGCAGCCTCGTGGTTGCCGGCGACGAATTCGCCGCCGACCAGCTTCTCGTCTTCCGGCCGGGCGATGCCATCACGCTGCAAGGCGGGCCGCAGGGCTGTCATATCATGCTGTTCGGCGGTGCCGCGCTGTCGACCAAGCGTTATATCTGGTGGAATTTCGTTTCGTCGTCCAAGGAGCGCATCGAGCAGGCCAAGGAAGAATGGCGCACCGGGCGTTTCGATATCGTGCCCGGCGACGAAGAGGAATTCGTGCCGCTGCCGCAGGGATGACCGCGTTTCGACCATAAAGTCATGACTTGTTAACGGATCACGTCTTTCGCCGCTCGCCTTTATGGATTAGAGCGACATAATACCGATTTCATGGACAGGAAGGCCATCGCCTGTGACACAGATGCTGAGCACGCCGCTTCTCGACACGGTCAAGGTTCCCGCCGATCTGCGCAAGATCGACGACCGCGACCTGCCGCAGCTCGCCCGCGAGTTGCGCGACGAGATGATCGACGCCGTGTCGCGCACCGGCGGGCACCTGGGCGCCGGGCTGGGCGTCGTCGAGCTGACCATGGCGATCCACAAGGTCTTCGATACGCCGCGCGACCGCCTGATCTGGGACGTCGGCCATCAGGCCTATCCGCACAAGATTCTCACCGGCCGCCGCGACCGCATCCGCACGCTGCGGCAGGAGGGCGGGCTGTCGGGCTTCACGAAAAGGTCCGAGAGCGAGTACGATCCGTTCGGCGCGGCGCATTCCTCGACCTCCATTTCGGCCGGGCTCGGCATGGCGGTGGCGCGCGACCTGTCGGGCGGCCGGCGCAACGTGATCGCCGTCATCGGCGACGGCGCGATGTCGGCCGGCATGGCCTACGAGGCGATGAACAATGCCGGCGCGCTCGACGCCCGGCTGATCGTCATCCTCAACGACAACGACATGTCGATCGCGCCGCCGACGGGCGCGATGAGCGCCTATCTCGCCCGCCTCGCCTCCGGCCGGACCTATATGGGCTTTCGCGAACTCGGCAAGAAGATGACGGCCTATCTCGGCAAGAACATCGACCGGGCGATCACCCGCGCCGTCGAGCACGCCCGCGGTTACGTCACCGGCGGCACCATGTTCGAGGAGATGGGTTTTTACCACATCGGCCCGATCGACGGCCATTCCTTCGACCACCTGCTGCCGGTGCTGCGCAACGTGCGCGACCACCAGCAGGGGCCGGTGCTGATCCATGTCGTCACCCAGAAGGGCAAGGGATATGCGCCGGCGGAAGCAGCCGCCGACAAATATCACGGCGTCAACAAGTTCGACGTCATCACCGGCGCGCAGGCGAAGGCCAAGCCGAATGCGCCCGCCTATACCTCCGTCTTCGCCGAGGCGCTGGTCGAGGAAGCCCGCCATGACGAAAAGATCATCGGCGTCACCGCCGCCATGCCCTCCGGCACCGGGCTGGACAAGCTGGCCGAGCTGTTTCCCGCCCGCTGCTTCGACGTCGGCATCGCCGAGCAGCATGCGGTGACTTTTGCCGCCGGCCTGGCCGCCGAAGGCTACAAGCCGTTTGCGGCGCTTTACTCCACCTTCCTGCAGCGCGCCTATGACCAGGTGGTGCACGATGTGGCGATCCAGGGTCTGCCGGTGCGTTTCCCCATCGACCGCGCCGGTTTCGTCGGCGCCGACGGGCCGACGCATGCCGGCTCCTTCGACACCACCTTCCTCGCCTCCCTGCCCGGTTTCGTCGTCATGGCGGCGGCCGACGAGGCGGAGCTGAAACACATGGTGCGCACCGCGGCCGCCTATGACGAAGGCCCGATCTCCTTCCGCTACCCGCGCGGCGAGGGCGTCGGCGTCGAGATGCCGGTGCGTGGCGAAATCCTCGAAATCGGCAAGGGCCGGGTGATGAAGCAGGGTACGACGGTCGCCCTGCTCTCCTTCGGCACCCGGCTGGCGGAATGTCTGCTGGCGGCCGAGGACCTCGATGCTGCCGGCCTTTCCACCACCGTCGCCGACGCGCGCTTTGCCAAGCCGCTGGATGCCGATCTCATCCGCCAGCTCGCCCGCCATCACCAGGTGCTGGTGACGGTGGAGGAAGGCTCGATCGGCGGTTTCGGCGCGCAGGTGATGCAGTTGCTCGCCACCGAAGGGCTGCTCGACAACGGGCTGAGGATCCGGCCGCTTGTGCTGCCGGACAACTGGATGGAACAGGCCAAACCGGAAGCCATGTACGCCAAGGCGGGCCTCGACCGCGCCGGCATCGTCTCGACGGTGTTCCGGGCTCTGGGGCAGAAGCAGGTCGAGGTTGGCGCCGCGGGGTAATCCGCGTGCGTGAGCACGTGCTCTCATAGAGATGGGAGAACGGCGCGGCATATCCCCTTCTCCCCGGCGGGGAGAAGGGTCCGAAAGACGCAGGGGGATGAGGGGGCTGCCCCAAGGGGAAGTCCTGCCGCGCGTCGCCCCCTCATCCGACCCTTCGGGCCACCTTCTCCCCGCCGGGGAGAAGGGGACGGCTGATCCAAGCCCTTACGGCTGCAGGGTGTTGTCCACCTTCGCCAGGAGCAGGATATCGAGATCCTTTTCCGGGAAAAAATCCTCGGCGGTCATCTCGAAGCTGGTCGGGCCAACCTTCTTGACGCCGGTGCCGCAGAAGCTGACGTAGTTTTCCGGCCTGCCCTTGTCGACGGTCAGCTTGAACTTCTTGATGGTGCCGCCCCAGTTGGCGCCGGTCTTCAGCACGTAGGAAATCCAGTTTTCCATGAAGTAGGGCTTGCCGCTCGCCATCGCCTCGTTCGACTGCCTGGCGATCTTGACCATGGCGTCGTCGATGCAGAAGCGCTTGACATATTCCTCGTAGCGCTCGCCCTTGCCCTCGTTGTTTTCGTCGAGATAGGTGGTCGCCACCGTGCCGCCGACGCTCGGCTTGTAGGTGTGGGCGACCTTGATCCTCGAATGCGCCGGGAACGTCGTGCGCCACCAGTAGACCGAACTCATCGTCCACAGCGCCGAGGTATCGCGCTGCATGCCCTCGCCGCCATCGTAGCTCGAATCCATGGCAATGCCGCGGTCGAAGAAATCCTGGCGCACGTCGTCGGCCAAGGCGTTCAGCGCCTTGTTGGTGGCCTCGCTCAGCGGCAGCAGCGGGATCTTGTGAGCGATGAGGTCGCCGGTGATGTCGACGCCGTTGGCAGTGGCGCGCTGCTGCAATTGCGGCGTGATCGACTTGCCGTCCTGGCTGACGGTGAAGCCCAGCATGTTGTCGGAGTTCGGGTCGTAGACGGCGATGTTCTGCTCCGGCCCGCCGGTGACCTCCGGCATCGGGAAGGCGACGACGGTGTGGATGTCGCGATCGGTATCGTTGGCGAAGACATAGTTCACCCGCACCTCGGCCGGCGAGATGAACAGGTCCTCCTCCTCCATGGTGACATCAAGCGTCTCGACATAGGTGATGCCGCCGGTCTTCAGTTCGGCCATGGTGTCGTTGGCGAGCGCCGGCGCGGCAAGCAGGCAGGCGGTCAAGAGGCAGGTGATGGGCGCCGCCGAAAGTCTGGTCATCATCGTCGCAAGTCCCGGTTCGAGGAAAGGTCGGGCGGCAGTCTCCGCCCCCGGCTGGCACAAGCGTTAGACAAGCCCTCGCCCCGGTGCAAGCGACCGGCGGCACAGCTGCGGCGGCAAGGCGCAATGCGCCCAAAGAAAGTCGGCAACACGGCCCTCGACGCCTTTGGAAACCTTCGCGAAACCATGGCCGTTGGCTGGCGTGTAACCATCTTCCTTGGCGGTTTTTGAATGTCTCCTTGCTAAGGTTCTAAGCATCAAAACAAACAAGAATGACAGGGACAGAACCATGCTTACCAAGATCCTGCTGGCGGGAGGATTGCTCGCGGCCACGGCATTTTCGGCAGCCGCCGACGACACCCCGCAATATGATCGCCAGCTCGAAGCGGCGATGATCGCCCGGCTGCAGACCAGGCTGCCCGAGCTGCGCAGCAGCTACGACGTGACGGGCGCGGCGCAGACGGCGGCGCAAAAGGACGAAGCCGCCGACTGGGCCGAACTTCTGAAACCGAGCATCATGAAATACAGGGGCCGGATCATCTGGCTGTAACGACGGACAATCCCAGACTACAAAGACAAAGGCCGCCGGTGATCCCGGCGGCCTTTGTCGTTGCAGGCAAACTTCCGCCAGGCCCCGAAAAATGAAAAGGCAGGCCGGACGATACCAGCCTGCCTTTTTTCATGGGTGCCTTTTGGCTCAGAATTCCGACCACTCTTCCTTCACCGCGGCATTGCCCCGCGAAGCAAAGGCGCGGGCGACGGTGGAGCGCATGTCGCGCGGTGCCGACGCCACCGGCCGGGCGTTGGCGGAGGCGGCAACCGGGCGCGACGCCGACAGCATGGAATGGCCAAGGTTGAACTGCGCCAGCAACTCGTCCAGCGCATGGGCTTCGCGGGCCAGCGAATGGCTTGCCGCCGTCTGCTGCTCGACCATGGCGGCGTTCTGCTGCGTGCCCTGGTCCATGGCGTTGACGGAGGTGTTGATCTCCTGCAGGCCGGTCGACTGTTCGCGGGCGGCGACGACGATGGCGCTGACATGGGTGTTGATCTCGGCCACCTCGGCCACGATCGCTTCCAGCGCCTTGCCGGTCTCGCCGACGAGCGAGACGCCGTTTCCGACATGCTGGCTGGAGGCGGTGATCAACGCCTTGATCTCCTTCGCGGCCTTGGCAGAACGCTGGGCCAGCTCGCGCACTTCCTGGGCGACGACGGCAAAACCCTTGCCGGCCTCACCGGCGCGGGCGGCCTCGACGCCGGCATTCAGCGCCAGCAGGTTGGTCTGGAAGGCGATTTCGTCGATGACGCCGATGATGTTGGAAATCTCGCCCGAGGACTTTTCGATTTCATGCATCGCCGACACCGCATTGCGGACGATCTCGCCCGACCGCTCGGCGCCGGCGCGGGTGCGCTCGACGAGGCGGCCGGCCTCTTCGGCGCCGCGGGCGGTATCCTTGACGGTGGTCGTCACCTGCTCCAGCGCCGCTGCGGTCTCTTCGACGGAAGCGGCCTGCTGCTCGGTACGCCGCGCCAGGTCGTCGGCAGCGGCGCGCACTTCGTTGGCGCCGGAGTTGATCGCGGTGGCATTCTGGCCGACCGAACGCAATACCGACTGCAGCTTCTCGACCGCACCGTTGAAATCGACGCGCAGACGCTCCAGGCGGCCGGCAAACGGCGTTTCGAGCCGCGAGGCGACGTCGCCGCTGGCGAGGCTCGACAGGCCCTTGGCGAGAGCGTCGATGGCGAACTCGATCTCGCCGGTCTCGCGTGCCTTCTGCTCGTCGTTTGCCTGGCGCTCGCGTTCGGCGGAGCTGCGCATGGCATCGGCATCCTTGGAGAGCCGGATCTTTTCGATCGCCGCGTCCTTGAAGACGGCGACGGCCTTGGCCATGCTGCCGACTTCATCGCCGCGGTCCAGCGCCGGCACGTCGATCGAATTGTCGCCGCCGGCAAGGCGGGTCATGGCGTCCGTCATGCCGACGATCGGCGTGACGATGGCGCGCGACAGCGCCCAGACGAGGAGAACGGCAATGGCGCCGGCCAGAGCACCGCCGACGAGCAGCGCCAGCAGCAGGTCGCGGAATGCGGCCTTCTGCACCTCGACCAGGCCGTTGCTGTATTCGAGCGACTGCTGCTTGATCTTGGCCGCAGCCTCGCGGAAGCGGTCGAGCTGGCCGCGCGACTTGTCGCGGTTGAGATTGGCGACCTCTTCGACCGGCATGTCGGTCGTCTTGCGGGCTTCCAGCTGCGGTTCGGTCAGTTCCTTGTGGAAAACGTCGGCAGCCTGGCGCATCGCAACGAGCGATTCCAGCATCTCCGGCCGATCGGCCGCGGCCGCCTTTGCGGCATCCAGCGCGGCGATCATCTTGTCGCGATTGGCGAAAACGTCATTATAGGTGCTGTCGCTCTTGAACAGCAGGTAACCGCGCTGATTGACGGCCTGTTCCAGCATCGCCTCGAGCGCATTATCGACATGTCCGAGGATGCCCTGGGCCTCATATTGTTGCCGGGACGCTTCCCGGGAAGCGGCAGCCTGCCAATAGACGCCTGCGGACGCGAAAAGACAAACCGACATCAGTGCGGCAAAAGTACCAATCAACTTCTTGTTGAGAGAGAGATTTCTAAGAGACATGGGTTTCGCTCTGTTCGATTCGAATGGGTCGGCTCCTCCAGATCCCAAAAGAGGGCGCAGCTGTTAAGATTGCGTTGAAAACCGTCGCGATTCCCAACATTTCAGCGATGCAGATCGACGCAGCGCGAACTCGGAGCGCCGGCGCGTCCCCGCCGCCACCAGGGGTTGTCCGAGAGCAGGAATTCTTCCCAGCACCCGCTTTCGCCGGCCAGGCATGGCCTGCCGACTGTCGCGACGGCTGATGCGCCGCAACAAAAGGCTTGCCAGAACGGCGTTTGGCCGTCATTGACGGCGCATGTCGACCTCATCAGAACCCCAGCGCCTGGACCAGCTCCTGGTCTCCCGCAACCTCGTGGCCAGCCGTTCGCGCGCCCGCGACGCCATTGCCCGCGGCACCGTCACCGTTGCCGGCAAGGTGGTGACCAAGCCGAGCCTGGTCTTCGCCCCCGACGTCATCATCACCATCGACGATCCGGCCCAGGACTACGTCTCACGCGCCGCCCTGAAGCTGGTGGCGGCGCTCGACCATTTCGGCCTCGACCCCAGGGATGCCGAATGTCTCGACGTCGGCGCCTCGACCGGCGGCTTCACCGAAGTGCTGGTGCTGCGCGGCGCGGCCCATGTCACGGCAATCGATGTCGGCCATGGCCAGATGCATCCGCGGCTGCTCGCCAACGAGAAGGTGACCAACATCGAAGGGCTCAACGCCCGCTACCTGGAGCCAGGCGACATCGACGACCGGTCGATCGAGTTCATCGTCTCCGACGTCTCCTTCATCTCGCTGAAACTGGCGCTCGCCCCGGCGCTGGAGCTTGCCGAGCCGGGCGCCAGGGCGATCCTGCTGGTGAAACCGCAGTTCGAGGCCGGGCGCGACGCGATCAGCAAGGCCGGCCTGCTGAAGGAGCCGGAGACGGCGCCCGACGTCGCGGCAGAACTTGAGCGCTGGTTCGTCGAGGACATGGGCTGGAAAAGCCTCGGCCTGATCCCCTCTCCCATCGACGGCGGCGACGGCAACAAGGAATTCCTGCTGGCCGGAACGAAACCATGAGCACCGAAACCGTCACCATCTCCCGGCTCGGCGCCCAGGGCGACGGCATCGCCCACACCCAGGACGGCCCGCTCTACGTGCCGTTTGCCTTGGCCGGAGAAACGGTGGCGGTGGCGCGGATCAAGAGCCACGGCACGATCATGTCGATCGCCACGGCCTCGCCGGAGCGCCAGGAGCCGGCCTGCCGGCATTTCGGGCCGGACGGCGTCAACGGCACCTGCGGCGGCTGCGTGCTGCAGCATCTCAAGGATGACCCCTACCACGCCTTCAAGCGCAACCTCGTGATCGAGGCGCTGCAAGCGAAGGGGCTCACGCCCGCCGTCGACGATCTCGTCACCGCACGGCCGGGCGAGCGGCGGCGCGTGGCATTGGCGGCGCGCAAGACCGAGAAGGACCTGCTGCTCGGCTTCAACCAGGCGGAAAGCCATCACATCGTCGCCATCGAGGAATGTCCCATCGCCGTGCCGGGCATCGTCGCCCGGCTCGGCACCATCCGAGCCATCGGCAAGGCGGCGGCGGCGAATGCCGAACCGTTCCGCATCACGGTGCTCGAAACCCTCTCTGGACTCGACATCGCCATAGACGGGTTGAAGGCGGTTTCCGACAAACAGCGGCGCGCGACGATCGAAGCGGTGCTGGCCGAACGCGGCATCGCCCGCGTTTCGATCAACGGCGAGGCGCTGGTCGAGCCGCAGAAGCCGCAGCTGGATTTCGGCGGCGTCAAGGTTTCCCCGCCGCCTGCCGCCTTTACTCAGGCGACGAAGCCGGCTGAGGATGCGATGGCCGAACTGGTGCTGGCCGAAGTCGGCAAGGCAAAACGCATCGCCGACCTCTTTGCCGGTACTGGCACGTTTTCGCTCAGGCTCGCCCGCATCGGCCGGGTACACGCGGTGGAATCCGAGGACAAGGCGCTGAAGGCGCTCGATCTTGCCGCCCGCGGCGCGCAGGGTCTGAAGCCGGTGACGACGGAAAAACGCGACCTGTTCCGCCGGCCGCTGACAGTGCAGGACCTGAAAGTCTACGACGCGGTCGTCTTCGACCCGCCGCGTGCCGGCGCCGAGGCGCAGGTGAAGGAACTGGCGCGGTCGAGCGTGAAAAAGCTCGTCGCCGTTAGCTGCAATCCGCTGACGTTGGCCCGTGACCTCGCTTTGCTGGTCGAGGGTGGTTACAGGATCACCCGGGTTGTGCCGATCGATCAGTTCCTGTGGTCGTCGCATGTGGAAGTGGTGGCGACGCTGGAGAAATAGAGTATTTCCGCATTTCCCCGAAACGCGAAAACACTCTATCTTTTTGTTTATACGCAAACCGCTGCGCACTTTTGCTGGAATTGTTCCAACGGCGGATCAGGGGAACCAGAGCACGCCGGGAAAACGCTTCTTCAGTGCTCCGAGCAGCGGCTCGCGAAACGTCGCCGTGGGGACGCTGGCGAGAATGGCAGAGACGGCAGGAATATGCTGATCGTCGATGCTGTCGAGGATCCCCGTCAGCATCGATGCGCGCTCGGTCTCGACCGGATTGGCGGCAATGGCGGCAAGCGCTTCTGCAGCCAGCGACGCATCCTGGAGCACAAATTTCACGAAGGCCCAGGCCCGCGTGGTTGCATGGACGGTCGGGAGATTGGCGGTGGCGACGGCTTCCGGCAGCAAAGAGGGCATCAGCGGCACGAGGCGCGTCAATGCGGCAACCCGCTCATCCGCGCCTTCCGTCTGGCGCGCGACGGCAGCGATAAGCGGATGTTGGGTTTCGGGAAACCGTTTCGCCAGAGCGACCAGGACATGGTCGCGATTGCCGATGTCCGGATCGCTTAGCCGTGCGGCGAGTTCAAGCGCTTCGGTGAACAGCTCGTCCGGTAGATGGCGGGCGAGCGCCAGCAGGATCTGCGATCTGTCCCACTCATCGTAAATCCTGGCGGCGCGGTCCAGCGTTTCTTTCGCCAGATCCGGCGGCATGGTCGTGCGCAGGGCCTCGATGGCATTGCAGATACCGACGTAACGGCCGAATTCGAGCGCTTCTTTCAGGTTCGCGAGCCGCTGCGCCTCATCGTCCGTCATCGCTCAACTCTCCGTTCCGTCCTTGGCGATAAGGCGTTTGTCGGCTCAAGACAATCCGCAACGGCCTAACGCTTCAAAAAGGTCTGGAACGCGGCGCGCGCTTCGTCGCTCCTCAGCCGTTCGGTAAAATGGTGAAGCTCTTCGTCCATACGCGCCAGCAGCTCGGTCCTGTCACCACGCAGCAGATCGCGGGTGATCCGCAGCGCCTCGGCGGGACGTGAGGCGAGCCTTGCGGCGGCGGCGAGCGCCTGTGGCTCGACTTGGTCGGGCGCGACGACCTTCCAGACGATGCCGGCGGCGCGCGCCTCCTCGGCGGAAAACCCTTCGCTGGCGGCGAGCAGGGCAAAGGCGCGCTGGTGGCCCATAGCTTGCGGTCCGAGCAGGCTCGACCCCGCCTCCGGCACCAGGCCGAGATCGACGAACGGCGTCTTGAACAGGCTGCGATCGGAGGCAAACGTCAGGTCGCAATGCAGGTTGAGCGTCGTGCCGATGCCGATCGCCAGGCCGTCGACGCCCGAGACGACCGGCTTTTCGCAGAGCGCCAGCGCCTTGAGGAAGACGAAGGCGGCCGGCGGCTCGGTCGGATTGGTCTCGGCAAAGGCGAGGAAATCGGCGAGGTCGTTGCCGGCGGAGAAACAACCCTCGGTGCCGAGGAACAGCACGGCGCGGATCGCCGGATCGGCGCCCGCCTCTTCCACCGCCGCCGCCATGCGCCGGTACATGGCGGTGGTGATGGCGTTCTTCTTTTCCGGCCGGTTGAAGCGGATCGTCAGCACGCCGGGCGCTTGTTGCGGGCGGTCGACGAGGATGTGGGTGTCGCTCATGGGATCGTCTTTCAATCGAGAATGCTGCGTGCGGCGGCAAGGCTGTCGGCGCCGTTCAGCACCCGGTCCTTGAGCGCCAGCGTCTCGGCCAGCAGGTTCTCCGCCGAGAAACGGCAAAGCGCCACGCGGTTTTCCGTCCCACCATTGTCGACGGCGGCGAGCCCGCCCTTGGCGAGATAGGCCGTGGTCAGCACCAGGCCGAACAGCCGCAGATAGGCCGTGGCGCCGGACAGCGCTCCGGCAAGATCGCCGTCCTTCTGGTGCGACAACAGCCAGTCCGTCGCCGTTTCCAGATCGGCGATGGCGACGTCCAGCCGGCCGGCCGTCTCCCCGAAGGCCGGATGGTTGGAGGCGCGGACATCGGCGGAAATCGCCTTCAATTCACCGATGAAACCACGGACGTGGTCGCCGCCCGACAGCGGCAGCTTGCGGGTGACAAGGTCGATGGCCTGGATGCCGTTGGTGCCTTCGTAGATCGGCGCGATGCGGGCGTCACGCAAGAGGCGGGCGGCACCGGTCTCCTCGATGAAGCCCATGCCGCCATGCACCTGCACGCCGAGTGAAGCGACATCGACGCCGACATCGGTGGAGAAGGCCTTGGCGATCGGCGTCAGGAAGGCGGAACGCTCCTGCCAGTGGCGAGCGGTCTCGCCTTCGGCATGATGCGCCCGGTCGCCGGCATGGGCGCAGCTGTAGGCGATGGCGCGTGCGCCTTGCGTTAGCACCTTCATGGTGAGCAGCATACGGGTGACGTCAGGATGCTCGATGATCGGGCTCATGCCCTCGCCGCGCCAGCCAGGCGCCTTGCCCTGGGTGCGGTCCTTGGCATATTGCACCGCCTTCTGCGTCGCCGCCTCGGCAATCGCCACCCCCTGCATGCCGACCATGAGGCGGGCATTGTTCATCATCGTGAACATGCAGTTGAGGCCCTTGTTCTCCTCGCCGATGAGCCAGCCGACGGCCCCCTTCTCGCTGCCGAAACGGCCGTCGCCGTAGATCATCGTGCAGGTCGGCGAGCCGTGGATGCCGAGCTTGTGCTCCAGCGAATGGCAGAAAAGATCGTTGCGGGCACCGAGCGTGCCGTCGGCATTGACGAAAAATTTCGGCACCAGGAACAGCGAGATGCCGCGCGTGCCGGCCGGCGCATCCGGCAGGCGGGCGAGCACGAGATGCACGATGTTTTCGGCCGCATCGTGTTCGCCCCAGGTGATGAAGATCTTCTGGCCGAAGATGCGGTACGTGCCGTCGCCCTGGGGCACGGCCCGCGTCTTCATCACGCCGAGGTCGGAGCCGGCATGCGGCTCGGTGAGGTTCATCGTTGCCGTCCATTCGCCGGAAACGAGGCGAGCGAGATAGCTGTCCTTGAGTGCCTGGCTGCCATGCGCCTCCAGCGCCTCGATGGCGCCAACGGTGAGCGTCGGGCCGATGGCAAAGGCCATGGAAGCGGAGTTCCACATCTCGAAGGCGGCGACGTTGAGCATGTGCGGCAGGCCCTGGCCACCGAAAGCTTCCGGTGCCGTCAGGCCGTTCCAGCCGCCGGCGGACCAGCGGCGGTAAAGATCGGCCCAGCCGTCCGCCAGCCTGACCGCGCCATCGGAGAGGCGGGCGCCCTGCCGGTCGCCGATCTCGGCCAGCGGCGCCACTTCCTCGCTGGCGAAGCGGCCGGCCTCCGTGAGGATCGCCTCAACGAGATCGCCGCTCAGGTCGCCGAAGGTGCCGTTCTCCGTCGCCTCCGACAGGCCCGCGACATGGTTGAGCGTGAATACGATATCCGCGACCGGTGCCCGGTACATGAGGTCTCCTTCCGACTCAAATGCGTTCGTCGGTTGGAACTTAACCGAAGGATCGGGTTGCGCCCACAGGAATTGCTGTTGCCGACCGGACACCTCTCGTCCTGCAGCCGCGCCGGCGATAATGCACTGCACACGATTTCGCTTGAAGCCTTTCCGTCATACGAGGCAGATAGGGGCGCTGCCGCGGCCACCTGGCCGGGGCAGAGATTTCCCGCGGTGTTCGAAAGCCGGCCCATGGTACTGCAAACCTCCGATATTCCCGGCCTGGTCTGGGCCTATCATTTCCAGCCCGAAAACCGAAAAGCGCTGCGGATGCCGAACGAATGCTCGCGCTCGCAGCTTGCGGTGCAGAACGGATTCGTCTGGCTGCATCTCAACCTCGCCGACGCCCGCGTGCCGGCCTTCCTGGAGACGTTTCCGGGCCTGACCGAGCAGGCGCGCACGGCGCTGACGACCCATGACACGCATGCGGCCATCGCCGCCGAGGACCAGTTGCTGTTCGGTACGCTGGTCGATTTCCAGCGCGAATTCGATGCCGATACCCGCGATATCGCCTGGCAGCATTTCGCCGTTTCCGACAGGTTCATCATCATCACCCGGCTGCAGCCGCTGCGCAGCATCGACCGGGCGCGGGCGGCGATCGAAAAGAACGCCGGCAAATATACCCAACCGATCCACGTGTTCGAAACGCTGGTGGCGGAATTCCAGCGGACGCTGATCTCGCTCGTCCTCGAGATGACCGAAGAACTCAATGTCATCGAGGATTTCGTCTACGACAACACGCCGCGGGACGAACGCCGGCGACTGGCGCCGGTGCGGCGCACCGTCGTGCGCCTGCATCGCCACCTGCGCACCGTGC